>Ga0310786_10003250_pt1 | contig 23836 bp, 27 predicted proteins | sample AusTroGonzalo_MG_FD_203881 | JGI IMG/M metagenome (GOLD analysis project Ga0310786, IMG submission 203881) | Bovine rumen microbial communities from tropical cattle in Woodstock, Queensland, Australia - Gonzalo_03 (v2) (version 2) | ecosystem: Host-associated > Mammals > Digestive system >...
ACCTTGTGCTTTTGTATGTGCCATTGTTTATCTCCCAATTTATAACTGGATATCCGTGATTTTAATTTGCGTTAAGTATTGTCTGTGCCCTTGGGTGCGTTCGTACCCTTTTTTCGGGCGGCGTTTATAGACAATCACTTTTTGACCTCTCAAGTGTTTGACCACCTGAGCGGTGACCTTGGCCGCGCTTGCGGCTTTGGTATCTGCCGAGGTACCTTCTTCGTTAGCGGCCCAAAGAACTTTAAGTTCTACGGTAGAGCCCACTTCCGCGTCCAGTTTTTCAACCTGCAGATCTTGACCGGGTTTAACCCAGTACTGTTTTCCACCAGTTTCAATAATTGCGTACATAAGTTTTTTCCGGCGAAATTTCCCGCTGGGGGAAATTTCGCTACTATAATTATACCATAAATAGACCGCAAAAAGGCAGTATTAGGCAGAAAAGTAAAAATTTAATAAAATATAAATAGACTAGATTTTACTATGCCCACGACCATGAAAGAAGATTATTACCAAATTTTAGGAGTGGAACGCACCGCCGGCGAAGCGGAAATCAAATCCGCTTTTCGCCGTCAGGCGATGAAATTCCACCCCGACCGTAACCCCGGCAATAAAGAGGCGGAAGAACAGTTCAAAAAAGTAAACGAGGCGTTCTCTGTATTGTCTGACCCCCAGAAAAAACAAGTGTACGACCAATACGGCCACGAGGGCTTAAACGGTGCCGGCGGCTTTGGCGGGTTTAACGCGAGCGGCTTTGGCGACATCGGGGATATTTTCGGCTCTATGTTTGGGGATATCTTCGGTAGCGGTTTTAACCGGCGCGGCGGCAAACCGCGGGCCCAACGCGGCGAAGACCTTAAACTGGACGTTACCCTTACCTTGGAGGAGGCCTTTGGCGGCAAAGAAGTGCCCGTGGAATATACGCGGCTGGATAATTGCTCGGCCTGCGACGGCTCGGGCGCCGCGCCGGGTAGCGCGCGTAAGACGTGCCGCTCGTGCGGGGGAACGGGAACGGTGACGTATTCGCAAGGATTTTTCAGCATGCGTCAAGTGTGCCCCGATTGTGGCGGCCGCGGGACCGTGGTGGAAAAACCGTGTTCGTCTTGCCGCGGAAGCGGAACTAAACACGTGAAAGAAAACGTAACGGTCAAAGTGCCCTCCGGCGTGCGCAGCGGTATTACCTTGCGCGTTTCCAACGGGGGGGATATCGGGCAGAACGGCGGCGGCTTTGGCGATTTATATGTGGAAGTACATGTCAAAGAACACAAAATTTTCCGCCGCGAAGGCGACGATTTAATTTTAGACGCGCCCATTACCTACCCGCAGGCGGTGCTGGGCGGCAGTATCAAAGTGCCGACGATTGAGGGCAAAGAAATTGAAGTGGAAATCCCCAAAGGCACGCAATTTGGCGATGTGCTAAAAGTGCAAGGCAACGGCATGCCCAAACTGGGCAAAAAAGGGTTTGGCGATTTGCTTGTCAATGTGAAAATTGACGTGCCCAAAAAACCTACCGCCCGCCAAAAAGAACTCTTGGAAGAACTGGCCCAAGAAACGGGCGGCAAAAAAAGTTTTTTCAAAGAGCTGTTTGGCTGATTTTGCACCACGTATAAAATAAATTGCGGGCGCAACTAAAAGTTGCGCCCGCTGTTTTATCATAAAGGATAAACGCGTTCAAAAGTTCCGTCGCCTGTCAAAGTAGGGGCGTGTATGATTTTTTCACAATAAGCACCCGCCGGTAAAGAAGAATCAAATGTGATGTTTGCTCCTGTTTTTCTTTCTAAACATCTTATTTGAGGATTTAGGTTTGCACCACTAGGTGATTGTAATAATATCTGAAAGCCGGCTCCTTGATATTTCCCGTTAATCCGAAGCATATACACATTAAAGTTATAGCCGCCGGCGGTAGCGTCTTCCAATTGTAAAGACCAATTTCCGTCGGACTTGGTATCTTGCGCCGTGGCGATAACTTTGGTATTTCCCGTCAAGGGAATATCTATGGAGAGGTCGTCAAAATGTTGGGCATACGAACCGTTTGCCAAATAATATTCCGTTTGCGCTTGGGCTACTGCTTTTAATAACGTAAGTGCTTGTGTGGCCTTACTGCGTTCCACTACCTTTTGATACTGCGGCAATGCCACTGATAAGAACGACGACAAGTAGTTCAATGAGTGTAAATGCCTGTTTGTTTGTCATAAAAAATCTCCTTTAATTCTATTGTCATGCTGAATTTATTTCAGCATCTCCACCTTGTTTCGTTTTAGAAAGCGGATGAGATCCTGAAACAAATTCAGGATGACCTTAATTTTGTTTATTTGCTGACACTCTATTATCGTTTTTTTTTTTGGTATGTCAAGGGCAATATCAAGGTCTTTGTTTACAATTCGTGTTTATTTGTTATAATTTTATGTAGTCAAAAATCACTTAAAAGGAAGTGTGGAAAACTAAAAATGTACGAACCGTTTGTTGCTAAAGAGATCTTCCTTACCAAAGGAATCGGACGTCACAAAGAAAAACTGGCCAGTTTTGAAGAGGCCTTGCGTGATGCGCACATCGCGCCGTTTAACATTGTACCGGTGTCCAGCATTTTCCCTCCGGGGTGCAAACTCATCCCCGCCGCTAAAGGGATTAAACAACTCAAACCCGGGCAAATCTTACATTGCGTCATCAGCCGCAATACCAGCAACGAATACCGCCGCATGATTGCGGCTTCCGTCGGTGTGGCTATCCCCAAAGACGGCAAAAACAACTACGGCTACCTCTCCGAACACCACAGTTTCGGCGAGACCGATAAACAAGCCGGCGACTACGCCGAAGACTTGGCCGCCCTCATGCTTTCCACCACGCTGGGTATTGATTTTGATAACGATACCACGTGGGATAAAAAAGAAGAAATTTGGAAAATGAGCGGAAAAATCGTCCGCACGACCAACATCACGCAGTCCGCTATTTGTGTGGACGGCATGTGGACTACGGTTCTTGCCGCAGCCGTATTTGTAAAATAACACACGGTAATTTTGTGAGCGAAGAAAACGTACAAACCGATAAGTTCATGGGGCTAGAGAGCAAAACAAGTTCTCTGCCCCTTTGTAAATTCGCGGTTGTCCCCGTCCCGTTTGAAAAAACGGTCTGCTACGGGCACGGTACCGCCAAGGGCCCCGCGGCCGTCATAGAAGCGTCCACCCAAATTGAACTTTGGGACGAAGAAACTAAAACGGAAACGTGGGAACTGGGCATTAGTACCCAACCCGCTATCAACTGCAAGGGCTCCACGAACACCGTTTTCAAAAACATTGATAAAACCGTCCGCAAGTTAATGCAGTATAAAGCGATTCCGTTTTATATCGGCGGCGAACACACCGTCACGCAAGCACTTGCGCAACCGTATATTGAAAAATACAAAAACTTGAGTATCTTGCACTTTGACGCCCATGCCGATTTACGCCCGACGTTTGAGGGCACGCCCAAAAGCCACGCGTGTGCGTTATATCCGGCGTCGCGCCAAGTCAAAGTGGTGCAAGTGGGCATCAGAAGTGTAGCCAGCGAAGAAAAACAATTTTGCAACGCCGGAAATGTTACCACGTATTTAATGCACGAACACCGCGACATCAAAGAACTTATCCCGCAAGTGCTTAAAAAATTGACGGACACCGTTTACATTACTATTGATGTAGACGGCTTTGACCCGTCGGTCATTCCGGCCACGGGCACGCCGCAACCGGGCGGATTTCTGTGGTATGACGCGTTGGATTTATTCCGCGAAGTGATTAAACATAAAAAAATTGTGGCCGTGGACGTGGTGGAAGCGTGCAAACGCAGCGCCGACACGATTACGGAGTTTAACGTGTCTAAACTCATTTACCGCCTGATGGGATATTTGGCGTTAAAAGATAAAAAGAAGAAATAAGTTGTTTTGTAGACAAAAAACGCCTCGCGGTTTTAACACGCGGGGCGTTTTCTCATTAAGGGAGTTTATACGTCAACGACGCGTCCGTGGCATATAAGTTATGCCCGGCTAACGTCCCCCCCAGCGATTTGCATACTTTGTGGGAAAGGGCCGAATTATCATAAGCAATACAATAACGCTCCCCGGCATATTTTTGGCTATGATCTAAAACCTGTATGTAATCAATAACAATGGTATCGTTTTTTCTAATCGCACCATCTACACGATCCTCCAAACCGCTCTGGTACCACGCGCTATAATTGTACTGAATGTTTCCTCCGTCACAACTGATAATTCCTCCCGGCAACGTGGTGCAACCGTTCATTTCGGAAATATCAAATACCGCAATATCTATGTAGTTGCTTTCGGGGAGATATGCTCCGTTAGCCAAGTAATATCCTTCTGCGGCGGATGCTATCGTCTTAACTCCGTTTCGCAGGGTAGATAATCGGCTTTTCAACACCGCCACTTGATATTGCGGAAGTGCCACCGCCGCCAAAATACCGATGATGAGAACGACGACCAGCAGTTCAATGAGCGTAAATGCCTGTTTGTTTGTCATAAAAAATCTCCTTTAATTCTATTGTCATGCTGAATTTATTTCAGGATCTCCACCTTGTTTCGTTTTAGAAAGCGGATGAGATCCCGTATCAAGTACGGGATGACATTGATTTGTTGTTTTTTACTGACACTCTATTATCGTTTTTTTTTTTGATCTGTCAAGCGCAATTTTGCGGTGCCGTTGTCGTTTTGTTGTTGCAAACACAAAGGAACAACATAATAAGAGTGTGGCTACAATTAAGTGAAAGTTTGCTCCCCATTTGCCTGCCCCCGGCAAGGGCCTTTCCGGCAAATATTTTTCTCCCGCTATATCCCGCACCAGATCCCGCATTACAACCTTGCGGGACAGGCTCTTGCGGGATGACGAGCGGGAGAAAAAAATAAACCTTGACATCGTTTTTTTTTTTGGTACGATGGGATTATGTCAAAAAATCTTGGGGAGGAGTACGTATGAAAAATAAAAGTGGTTTATCGGGCCGTTTAAACGCAACGGGCTTTACGTTAATTGAATTATTGGTAGTTGTGCTCATCATCGGCATATTGGCGGCGGTAGCTCTGCCGCAATACCAAAAAGCAGTGTGGAAAAGCCGTAGTGCGCAATTGTTTACATTGGTAAAAGGTGTGGCTACGGCGCAAGAATCCTACTTTTTAGCCAACGGCGATTATGCTACTTCGTTTGAGGAGTTGGATTTATCGTTTGATAATTTAACTTCGGCGGCTACCTCTCATTTCGGTTTGGGTGTCAAATCTACGGATGCGGTGAGGTGCAACGATTTGTTTGAACTAGTGCTTAATAATTGGAGTGCGTTGTCTATATCTGCGGCTTTGTTCAAAACGGGCCCTTATACGGGAGCCGGGTTTTATTTTGTAGAAAAATATTCAAATAATTCGTTAGATAAAAAATTATACTGTGTGGAAATAATTGCCCACGTTGAACCTGAAGGGAAATTTTGTATGAAAGTTTGGGGTAGCCCTTCGCTGGCATATAACGGAGGGCAGGTACGTTATTATAACTTGCCATAAAAACTTTTGTTTGGTGGGAGAAAACAAGATAACAGACAACCCGTCTGATAGAAGTTGGCGGAAAAGTCGGCAAGCGGTTCAAGGCCGTTTGGCGGCCCGCAGGGTCCCGTGCGGCGAGCACTACAGTATCATCATGCTATCGCCGAAGGAATAAAAACGGTATTTCTTTTCCACGGCTTGCAGGTACGCCTCGTAGATAAAATCTTCGCCGGCAAACGCAGAAGTCATGCACAAGGGCGTGGAATCGGGGAAGTGGAAATTGGTAATCAAACAATCAATGGCTTTGAATTGATAGCCGGGATAGATAAATAAATCGGTCCATTTTTTGCCGGGATGCGTGATATGGTTTTCATCGGTAAAACTTTCCAAGGTGCGTGTGCTCGTCGTGCCGCACGAAAAAACACGTTTGCCCGCCGCGCGCACCGCATTTAACGTGTCCGCCGTTTGCGGGGAAACTTCACCCAGTTCGGCAAGCATTTTATGTTCTTGCGGCTCGCCGCGCAGGGGCTTAAACGTGCCCCACCCCACGTGGAGCGTAATGTAACAAATCTGCACGCCTTTGTCTTTTAATTTTTGCAATAATTCCGGCGTAAAGTGAAAGCCCGCCGTCGGCGCGGCGATAGAGCCCTTATATTTGGCATAAACGGTTTGGTAACGCTCTTTATCGGTTTCAATGCTGGCACTCATGCCGCTATGCTTGCGGGCTTTTTCAATGTATTGCGGCAGCGGCATTAAACCGTGTGCGTCGCAAAACGGCAAAATATCGTCTTGGTTAAATTCCAAAATCGCTTCGTTGGCATCGGTTTTGCCCAATACGTTGGCCGTTAAACCGTCGCCAAAGTCCAGCGTAATACCCGCTTTATAATCGCGCGTTAAAACGGCCCACGTGCGGGAATTTGCCGTCGGGCGGACCAATAAAACTTCCACTTTGCCGCCGGTCGGTTTGTGGGCAAAAAGTTTAGCGGGAAAAACTTTGGTGTTGTTGATGACGAGCGCATCGCCCGCGTTAAAATACTCGTGGATATCGCGGAAGATACGGTGTTCAATTTGGTGCGTGTCGCGGTGCAGTACCATTTGGCGCGAACTGTCGCGCGGGGTAGCGGGTTGCTTGGCGATCAAAGGGTCCAACTCTAATTTTTTAAATCGTTCAAAAGCCATAGTTATTTTGTGAGTGTGGTGATTTTGGCACCGGGGTAATAATTTTTCAAAATCTGGTCGTACATTTTGCCGGCTTTTGCCATGCCGTTGGCGCCGTCCTGGCACATGCCGATACCGTGCCCGTAGCCGTGTCCGGCGGCGTGTAAGTGGTTGGCGGAAAGTTGCAATTTGGTTAATTTGCAACTGCGCAACCCGACGGCCAAACGGAATTTATTACACGCAACCGTTTTACTGCCTTTGGACGAAGTCAGCGTGATTTTGGTGGCGCGGCCCGTGTGGGTTTTGTGGGCGATTTTTACATTTTTTACCGTGCCGGAAAGCCCAATACTGCGTGCGAAATTTTTTACTTTACTCGCCGGAAGTTCTTGTTTGAAACTGAAACTTTTGGAGTGCGAATCGTACGCGCAGGACGCGCCCGAAAGCGGCTTAATGGACGTAGCGGACGGATTCCAACTTTTCACATCGTCGGTTGCGCCGCCGCAGTTGCCGTGGTAGTAGGTGTAAAAAAGTTTCCCGTCGTGCGTAAGCACTTGATGTTTGGTTTCGTCCACGGCTTGTTTGACCGACGGATATTGCTTGCCGCCGCCTTTATACATCTGGCTGCGCACGTCGCTATATAAGTCAAAGTATTTGTTTTTACTGTGTTCCAGCGTTTTGAGCGTGTATGTGCGCGCGGCCACGGCTTGCGCTTTTAACGCCTCTAACGGCCAAGAGTAACTCATCTCGTAGGGCAAAACGCCGTAGAGGTAATTTTCCAAATCGGTGTGTTCCACGATGATAAACGTGTGTTGCGCCGGCACGATGACTATTTTGCCCGCGTAGACGTTTCCGTTCCACGTTAGTAGCGCATCTTTGGCGGGTTCCAGGGTAATGGGTTGCGTGCTTTTTAACGTGCCCACTTGCACCACGCCGTTGCCCGCAAACCGGACCGATAAAGTGCCCTCGGCGGAAACTTTGTATTTTTTATCTAAATTTTGGGTGTAAAGATACACGCGCCCGGAGTGTTTTATTTCTGCGGAGGATTGATTATCCGCCAGTAACACGCGCACCGTTTTAAGCGCGGTGGCCGAGGAAGATTGGTCCGGCTTGGGGGCTTGGGAGGGGGGCTCGCTGGCGTCGTTATCCGGGGCGGAAACGGGCAACTCGGCCGTTTCTTCGGCAGCGGCAACCGGGGCCGGCGCGGCGGCGGTAGTAGCGGCCGTTTTGGCACTCGGTACGGCACATCCCGCGCCGATACACGCGGCACCCAGCAAGGTCAGCCAACAAGAAACGGTTGATTTGTTCATAAAGTGTTATGTATTAAAACAATAAATCGGTTTGTTGTTTGCGGCCCAAATGTTCATACGCTTTGCGCGTGGCAACGCGGCCGCGCGGCGTGCGGGCAATAAACCCGGCCTTGATTAAAAAGGGCTCAATTACATCGGTTAAGGTATCAATGGATTCGGACACGGCAATGGCTAAATTTTCCACGCCCACCGGCCCGCCGGAAAAACGGTCAATGAGCGCCTCCAAAATGCGTTTATCTACGCTGTCTAATCCCTCGTTATCAATGTCTAACGAGTCCATGGCGTTTTGGGCGATTTGTTGGGTGATGATGCCCTCGCCTTTGACTTGGGCAAAGTCGCGTGCGCGGCGCAGTAAGCGGTTGGCAATACGCGGCGTGCCGCGGGAGCGTTTGGCCAGTTCGGTGAGCCCTTCGCGCTCGGCGGCGATGTTTAATAAACGCGCGGAGCGTTCCAAGATATCGGTGATTTCGGCCGTTTCGTAAAACCCGAGATTAAACACAATGCCAAACCGGTCGCGCAGCGGCCCGGTGAGTAGGCCCGAGCGCGTCGTCGCGCCGACGAGCGTAAAGCGCGGCACGGCCAGTTTTAAGGTGGTGCTTCCCGCGCCTTTGCCGGTGTTGATAAAAAACGTAAAATCTTCCATGGCCGGATATAAGGCCTCCTCCACGGCGGGGTTTAGGCGGTGGATTTCGTCAATAAACAAGATGTCGCCCTCGGCCAGTTCGGTCGTGAGCATGGCGGCCAAATCGCCGGGCCGCGCGAGCACCGGGCCGGACGTTACTTTGATATTCACGCCCATTTCGTGTGCTAAAATGTTGGCGAGTGTGGTTTTGCCCAGGCCGGGCGGCGCGTAAAAAAGACAATGGTCTAACGCCTCTTTGCGGGTTTTGGCGGCTTTGATAAAAATGCGCAAATTGTCTTTTAGTTTTTCTTGGCCGACAAATTCGTCCAGCGTGGCGGGGCGCAGGGCGGCCTCCAGCCCGGCGGATTCGTCGGGCAGTTGGGTGACGTCTAAAATTTCGTTTTGGTTGCTCATTTCTTCAATACCCGCAGGGCCTCTTTAATAATGGTTTCTATGTTTTCGTTCGGGCCGATGCCTTGCGCGTGGAGCGTATCCAACGCACGGCGCGCTTCCGCCGCCGAAAATCCGAGCGCGCCCAATGCCTCTTGCGCTTGGGAAAGATAGGCGGGCTCATCCAGCACTTTGATTTTGCTTTCACCTTGCACGGTGACGGCGTCCATTTTATCTTTTAAAGAGTTTATCAGTTTTTCCGCCGTTTTAGACGTAAAACCAAAAATCCCCGTCAAAATTTTCGGGTCGCGTTTCAAAATGGCTTGGTGGAAATCGGCCACCGAACGTAGCGCCTTATTTAAAAATTCCATGGCTTTTTTGGGCCCGGTATTGGGGATGGCGGTTTTGAATAAGAGCCACAAATCTTTATCTTCTTTGTGCGTAAACCCGTAGAGCACCGTGCCGTCGTAAGGCGAGATGGACTCCGCCACGTAGAGCGCGGCTTGTTGCCCGGCGGTTAATTCCTGCGCCGACGGGTGGGCCAAATTCACTTCGTACCCTACGCCGCCGCAGAGGATCACAACGCCGTCTTCACTCACTTCTAAAATCTCGCCTTTAAGGTATGCAATCATATTTGTATTGTAGCAAAAATCGTGTGCGGGGCCAATTAAAGCGTATCTTTTCGGACTACTTGCCCCGTGGATACATTCACTTCGTACAAGAAAGCCGCGTCGTGCTTGGCGGTGTATGTTTTGGTAAAAATAACCAGCCGCAAGATATCGTTTTCTTGCAATTCAAACAAATTTTCCAAGTGTTCGGGATCCAGTAAATCGCCGGGTGTCCACTTGTCTATCGGAATGCCGTTGCGTACCAAATATACAAAAGCCACGGATTCTTCCGGTTGCAAAAACGCAACAGCATTGCCAAACAATTTAAGGGGTAATCCCGCTGGTTGTGTTTCTCCGGTCAGTTTGTTAATTAACGGGAAGATGTTGCTAATCGGTGCGGCCCGGTGTAACGACGGTGTTTTAAGATCGGACGGCATATCTTTGGGAAAGTTTATTGACAAAAAATTTTGCGGTTCGGTCAAATGGGCTCCCGTATACAAACCAATGACTTTTCCGTCTGCCATAACCGGCGAGCCGCATAGTCCGTTGATGTTTTCCGAAAACGAATTGCGCAGCAGTAACAGAAAGGGCGTTGTAAACAAAATTTCCTCGTTAGAAAGTAGAAGTGGGCGGTCATCGGCAAAGCCGGAAATAGAAACCGTTTGCCATACGGAAGCCGGCCGGGTAGAAAGGGGCAACGGGTGTATCCAAGGAAGCATGTCAGCCGGAATTTCAAACACGGCCACATCGGTGCCGTGGGTATTGCTTAACTGCCACGATACGATATTTTGTGATACAAATGAACCGTCCGGTTTTTGAATCCGCATTTGTGGAAGAGGATATGTTACGTCCATGTACAGGCCGCGGGCTTCCAACTCGGCGACGGTTTTGCGGGAGTCCATTTGCGCGACGCTGCGCATGACGTGCCCAGCCGTTACGCCGAAGATCTTCCCGTTTGTTTCTACCGCAAAAGCGGAAGCGTTGGCGTACGGCATACCCGCACGGTGCACGCGGAAAGTGGCTTGCGGTACGGTTTGTTGGGCGGGTAGCGGTAACGTGCGCGGTGGCTGAAACAGGTTTAGAATTTGCGCGTGAAAATTGCGTTGCGCTTGACGGGATAATGTCGTTACGGAACTGTGAGCCAAACTTTGCTTGGCGGCGGTTTTGGCTACGGCGTTCCACACCGCGCCCGTTTGTGCCCGGGCAAACGGAGCCGCGCTCAAGCAGGCCAGTAGCGATAACGTGAAAAATAAAGGTTTCATCATTTTTATTATAGTCGTTTACGTAAGGGGTTGCCAGGGTCAAAAAGACCTAATAAAAGGATGGGCCCTTTTTGAAAAATAGTCGGAAAAAACTTTTGCTTGACTTTGTTTTTTTTTTTGCTACATTTTATTTAATGATAAAAGGGTAATAAAAATAAATGTCATTCCAAACCGCGGCCTTTACCACTTGGCCGCGCCCCGTAAGGTTGTAATACGAGGTCTGATAAATTGGATTTGGAATCTCTCCCTGTTTTTATAACAACGAGATTCCGGACAAGAGCGGGATGACGGCACTAATTTAAGGAGAAAAATGTATGCAAAAAGAAAATGGAAAAGATGTTAATAATAATGTTGTCACCCTGAACGAGCGGCCCGCAGGGTTTCAGGGTCTTCCATGCTTGTCGTGGTTGTTGTCGTTGCGAAACAACGTGCGTGGAAGATCCCAAATCAAGTTTGGGATGACACCTAATTTTATGGGCTTTACGTTAATTGAATTGTTGGTCGTTGTCCTTATTATTGGCATACTTGCGGCGGTCGCACTGCCGCAATACCAAAAAGCGGTGGAAAAAAGCCGTATGGTGGAAGGAATTACGTTGGTGTCTACATTGGGCAAAGCGCAAGAACGCTATTTTTTAGCCAATGCTTCGTACTCTAATAATTTTGAAGAATTAGATGTTGATATACCGGGAGAAACGGTTTCTTATGACGGTCTTAACGATGGAGATGCTTTCCAAACAAAGAATTTTATTTGTCGCTCGCATAGCGATATATTAAGCCCGGGTATTTTGGTGCTTTGTAATCGGTTGCCTATGAATACGTTATACAATCTGTATTATTCTTCAAGTGGGGATTTGGTATGTTATTGGGATAGTGCTCTGGGAGAAAAATACTGCAAAATGTTCGGGACAACTTCGGCCGGTCCCACACACGTATATGTTCGTCAGTAAACATTTTACATGGGTTTATTTAATTTCACGTGCCACAAAAATTCCGTGTTGCCGTGTGTGCCTTTGATGGGACTTTCTATCACTTCGCCGGAAACGCCGCCGTAGTTTTCTTTAATACTTTCAAAAAAATTTTGCACGCGCGAAATGGCGAGTTGTCTGTTTTCGTCCGTTTTTACAATGCCGTGCGGCACTTGTTTGGGGGATAATTCAAATTGCGGTTTAATCAAAAAAACGATTTCGCTTTTCGCCGCCATTACCTTAAAAAGCGGTTCCATAATCATAGTGAGTGAAATAAACGAAACGTCCACCGCGGCAAATTCCGGCGCGGTGTCAAATAAATCGGTCGTCATGTAGCGCGCGTTTGTTTCGGGCCTAAAATGAAAATTTTTGTGTCGCCGCATTTCATCAGCCAGTTGTCCTTTGCCTACGTCCACGCCGTATACTTCTTTGGCGCCGGCTTGAATCATGCAATCGCTAAACCCGCCCGTCGCCACGCCGATATCCACACACGTTTTCCCGGTCAAATCAATGTGCCAATGTTTTAGGGCGCCCGCGAGTTTTAACCCGCCGCGCGAGACGTACGGACACGATTTCTCTTTAAGAGAAATCTGATCTTCCGGCAAAACAGTGCGGTCGGCGCGCGTGTCAACTTCGCCGTTTACCAATACTTCGCCCGCCATAATGGACGCCTGCGCGCGGTTGCGGCTGGTAAAAAAACCCTGCTCCACCAGCGCCATATCCAAACGTAGTTTTTTACTCGCCATCGGTGTTTTCCGCTAAGTCCGTATCAAAGGGCTCGGTCATCATTTCGGCCCCTTTCTTTTTCAGTTCTTCTACTTTAAATTTGACGGTTTCCAACTTGTGCGCCAGTTCTTTGGAAAGGATTACTCCCTCCTCAAACAGTTTGACGGATGCGTCCAAATCGGTCTGTTCTTCTTCCAGTTTCGCCACAATTTCTTCCAAGCGCGAAAGTTGTTTTTCAAAGTTAAATTTTGTTGCCATAAAAAATACCTCACTTGACTTGTGTGTAAATCATACCGTCTTGCACTTGCACGTAAATTTCTTCGCCGCTTTGTGTTTGGTTGACGCGGCTGATAACCGTGCCGTCTTGTTTACGCGTAATACTGTAGCCGCGTTTTAACACCGCTTGCGGACCTAGCGCATTTAATTTTTGCGCGGCAATTTCAAACCGGGTTGTAAATTGCGCGGTTTTTTGCGCGTAGGCACTTTCCAGCCGTGCGGTTAAATCGTCTAATTCCTGCTCTTTCTCTTGCGTGAGCACCGACGGACGTTTAAATATGGGCGAATTAACCGCCAAATCGTAGCGGCGTTGGGCGCGCTCATAAAATAAATTGACGGCTTGCAGTAAACGCTTTTGCAAATCGGCCACGTGCTCGCGCGTGTTTTGCGAATTTTTAACGACCAGTTCCGCGGCGGCGGACGGTGTGGGCGCGCGCAAGTCGGCCACGAAGTCGGCAATGGTAAAATCCACTTCGTGGCCGACACACGAAATGACGGGAATTTTGCTTTTAAAAATGGCGCGCGCGACAATTTCTTCGTTAAACGCCCATAAATCTTCCATACTTCCGCCGCCGCGGCCCAGCAAAATGACGTCGGGCTTGGGCGTAAAGCGGTTGGCGTCCGACAATGCCTGCACAATTTGCGGGGCGGCTTCGTCGCCTTGGACAAGGGTGGGGATAATCAAAATTTCCAAATGCGGGCTACGGCGTTTTAAGACGGACAAAATATCCCGCACCGCCGCCCCGGTGGGGGAAGTGATAACGGCAAGCCGTTGCGGGTACGCGGGGATTTCTTGTTTGTGTTCCGGCGCAAAAAGCCCCTCGCTTTCCAATTTCTTTTTAAGTTTTTCAAACGCTAAAAATAAATTTCCCTTGGTTAAAAGTTCCGCGCTTTTGGCTACAATTTGATAGCGGCCCTGTTTGGCGTAGCACGAAAAATCGCCTCCCACGCGCACCTGCATGCCCTCTTGGAGTTGGCCACCGTACTTTTTAGCGTCCCACTTAAACATTACGCCGGACAAAAGCGATTCGCGGTCTTTCAAATCAAAATAAACGTGCCCGCTGGCCGCCGTGCGCAAGTTGCTCACTTCGCCCTCTACAAAAATTCCGCGAAATACGCCCTCCAGCATTTGCTTGACGGCGAGCGTAATGGCGGTAACGGTAAACACTTGCCCGCGAAAAGGCGCCTCGGGTTCCATTTATTCTCCTTTGATTTTTTTAAGCCGTTCTATGAGCGCGGCCTCTTTGCCCAGCGTACCCGGCTCAAAAAATTTTTTCGGGTACGGCATATAGGGTTGCTTTACATAATGATTGGGAAAATCGTGCGCGTATTTATAGCCGCGGTTTTTACCGCCGGAGCGCAAGTGATCCGGCACCGGGCGGTAACGGCCCTCGCGCACTTCCTGCAGGGCGGCGTCCACGGCCAGATAGGCGGAATTACTTTTGGGGCAACATGCCACGTAAACGGCCGCGTGGGCCAAGGGGATACGCACTTCGGGCATGCCCAGTTCCTCGGCGGCGGAAAACGCGGCTTGCGCAATCATAATAGCGGCGGGTTCGGCCAGGCCCACGTCCTCGCTGGCGCAAATTAAAATGCGGCGCGCGATAAAGCGCGGATCCTCGCCGCTTTCCAACATGCGCGCGAGCCAATAGACGGTGGCGTCCGGGTCCGAGCCGCGCATGGATTTAATAAAAGCGGAAATAATATCGTAATGTTCGTCGCCTTTTTTATCGTAATTGAGGTGGCGGCGTTGGATGCACTCTTGGGCGGTGGCAAGGTCAATATGTTTGATATTGTCTTTTCCCGGAGCGGTGGTAACGAACGCGAGTTCGGCGGCGTTTAACATTTTGCGGCTGTCGCCGTTGGCCTGCACCACAAAAAATTCGGCCGCGTCGTCGTCAATTTGGGCGTGTTCGGTTGCTGCGGCGCGGTGCAGGATTTTTAACAAATCGCTATCGCCCAATGCCTTAAATTCAAAAACGGAAAAGCGCGAAAGAAGTGCGGTGTTGATGTAAAAGTACGGGTTTTCCGTCGTAATGCCGATTAAAATAATGTCGCCTTTTTCCACCGAGGGCAACAAAACATCTTGCTGGGTTTTGTTAAAATGGTGGATTTCGTCCAAAATAACAAGCGTGCGTTTTTGGTCAAAGGTGGGCGTGCGGGCGCGGTCTTTGGCTTCGGCGAGTACCTTTTTGATGTCCGCTACGCCGGCGGCTGCGGCGTTGAGTTCCACGGTGTACGCTTGCGTGCGCGAGGCGATATAGCGCGCGGTGGCCGTCTTGCCGCAACCGGGCGGCCCAAAGAACACGGCCGATTTAATCATGTCCGCCTCTAATAAACGCCGCAACATCTTGCCCGGGCCCAACAGGTGCGGTTGTCCGGCAAAATCTTCCAACTTTTTAGGCGCTTGGCGCGCGGCCAGCGGAACGGTGGTTTCTTCTTCGGGCATAGTTATTTTTGCGGCGATTCAAGCGCGCTTTTTAATTTCAAAATTAGGTCACTCACGCGGGAATTTTCTTCCTGGCGTTTGCCGCCCTCGTTTTGCGTTTGCGCGTACGACTGCGCGGCAAAGTGCAACGCGGCCGTGAGGGCTTGCTTTAGGGTGTCAATTTCGTCCGTCTGGGCCATGTATTTTTCCACTTGTCCGGCCAGGTCCGTCAATTCCACCACGCCCAGTCCCTCGGGCTCCACTTCCAATTCAATCCCTTTGATAGTAACTTGTACAAGATCTCTTTTTGGCATATTGTTATTGTATCTTTTTTGCGGGGAAAGATGTGTTATCACCCGATTTTTGAAATAAATGCGGGCGGAGATCGGCCACAAGTCGCCTTGCTGACGCGCGGCGCTCGCGGCCCCGGCTCGCGGTACTCGCCTTTGCCTGTCGGCAAAACTCGTACAACGCTCCGCCTTTCGATTCCCGACGCGACACCAAGCAGTTGGTGTCGCTGCCATCGCCCGATTTTTTGAAATAAAAAACCGCCTGACGGCGGTTTCTTATTTCAAAAATCAGGTGCGGGCGGGAATCGAACCCACGAATATCAGTTTTGCAGACTGACGCCTTACCACTTGGCCACCGCACCGTAACTTCACAAATTATATATTCATTATAGCAAAAAAAGCACGCGCACGGAAATTTCAAAATAGGTCTTGATTTTTTGCCCAACAGGTTTATACTATGGGTAAGGGGAGTGCCAACCTTGCCCAGTGTTTTGGGTATGCCTCGTTAAGAGAGCCCGGCCTCCCTTTCTTTTATGGCTATTCTTGGGAACTCTCGGGCGCGGCCCGTCGCGTATTGTTGCGACGGGCTGCGCTTTTACGGCAAATTGTACGAGCGGTTCCACTCGCTTTGGGCAAGAAACGACCCTCTCATAATTTTTTCGCAATAAGCACCCGCCGCCAAAATACCGATGATGAGAACGACGACAAGTAGTTCAATGAGCGTAAATGCCTGTTTGTTTGTCATAAAAAATCTCCTTTAATTCTACTGTCATGCTGAATTTATTTCAGCATCTCCACCTTGTTTCGTTTTAGAAAGCGGATGGGATCCCGTATCAAGTACGGGATGACATTGATTTGTTGTTTATTTACTGACACTCTATTATCGTTTTTTTTTTTGGTATGTCAAGCGCAATTTTGCGGTGGTGTTGTTGTGTTGTTGTAGGGTTGTTGTACGCTGGCGATTGTCGGACTTACGTCCGACCTACCTCGCGAACTTGGCGATGCTTGTAGGTCGGATGTAAATCCGACAATGGCCCGGCAAGCACACGGGTCTGCACACTTGCGGAGATAAATTTTACGGATATAGTACGAAGTTGGGTTTATTATCTTTTTTTACGCAACCATTGTTCCTTAATCTTATTGATCAGTAAATGACGTAGCATCCGGGTCGGAATGAAAAAATCAAAAGTTCGCAGGTTGTTAAATACTTGTTGTTTCAATATCGGATTTTTGACAAGTTGCGGCTCTTGCCAAGACGGTAATGACCGGGCCCACGTGTGTAGCGCCGCCACTTCCGCCGGGCCGAAACCTTGTTCGGCTATCCAGGCCATAAATTCCCTGTACAATTTTGGGTAGCGTTGGTTGAGTGTGTTTATATCTGCTTGTTCATATACACGCACCCAATTTTCGGCGGTTACTTGTAAGCCGGGTTGATAAGGAATGGCAAATAATTGACACATTTCGCGGGCGCGCAAATCCCGGTTGGTAATCAGTATGGGCACTCCTGCATTTAACGCTAAAATACCTCCGTGCATACGCGCGAAACAGGAAAAGACGAACTGTGCGGAAAATTGTTTCCACTCCTCTATCCCGGCGAAACAAGGATGATAGCCCAAGGCGTCGGCGTACAAATCCGCCAATTCTAAGCGCCCGAAAAGAGCGGTTGTTTCCGACATCGTTTTAGGAAAATAGGACAGGGCGATATGTCTTTGTTCGTCTTGTAATACATAAGAATTACACGTTAAACCCAGCACCGGCTCATCTCCCCGGACGGCTTTTTTGGTAATGATACGAGAGGGGCCCGTTTCAAAAAAAGTGGGACATCCTACGGGCTTGGCATTGGTAATACCCAATTTGCGTAGAATATTTAGCGTTTCTTCTCCCCGCACGCTGAGCGATACACAATGTTCTGACAAGATATGTAAAAACCGGATAAATTCGGGTTGCAACCGGGTGTACCAATCCGGGCTATCCGATGGGAAGGCGTTGGCTCCCAAACTGAATACCACAAACGGTTTTTTAAGCCGTTGAAAAAAACGGTTGATGTTGTTCCAATTTGGCGAAATCCCGTATGATAATTCCAAACGGATTTGATCTTGTAAGGCCAAAAAGACGTGAGAATGTTGCGTGTTGATGCGTTCCACCAATTCATCTTCATTGGCAAAATTCCACGACCATAAATTCTTAATTTCCGGTAACGGGACGGGCCGTCCGAATAAAATTTTGTAAATGGCGTAGGCAATGTAGGAGTTGCCTGTATTTTGTGCTACAGTGTCCATAAATATAGGCAAGGTAGCACATTCTGTTTGTTTGTAACAGAAATTAGAATTGATAAAGAACGGCGTTGGTAATGTTGACATGGCTTTCTCTCCGGGGGTTGTTTTCGGAGGGGAAAGAAAACGGCTGTTATTTCCGAGGTCATGTGCGTCCTCAAAAATAACAGCCGTAGTTTGCCGTTCCTGTGGAACGGCAAACATTCGGCACAGTAAAACCAGGGGATCAGCCCAATTTTACTGTGCCTCAAACGACTGTTTCTGGCGCACATGACTTGGTGTTTCTTTCACCAAGACCCGTATTCTGCATACGGTTCCAAAAACAGATTTAAATTATAATACAACGTACAACAAAATTATTATAACAAAAAAACATCCGCTTTTTGGCGGATGTTTGTTCCGTAAATAAAATTTAATTTGCGGCCGGGCTCATGGCGCCTTTTACGTCTACACCCATGGGCGTGGGCATGCCTTGCGCGTTGACGCAAACAAGCGTCGTTTTGCCTTTAGTACAAAGCCGCCCGTCTTGGTTTTTAATAATGTTTTCAAACACAATTTTGATGTCCGACACTTCCAAAATTTTCGTATCCACATCAATTACATCGCCGTAGCGCACGGGATATTTATATTCCACTTCCTGCCGCGCCACTACAAAATATAAACCGCGTTTCATTAAATCCGGCACGGAGTAACCGCGCTCTTTCATATAGAGTGTGCGGGCTTCTTCAAAAAATTTCAAATAGTTTCCGTAGTATACTACGCCGCCGCAATCGGTATCGTGGTAAAAGATAGTTTTTTGCATAACGCCTCCGGGCGTACCAATCCGTACGCAGATTTCATATAATAAATTATACTTGATTATGCGGGGGTTTTCTCCCGCCGAAATAACTATGGATACCGAAGAAATTATCAAACGGCTGAAAAACCCGCAACAGTACCGCCAAAGTCAACCGGCGGAGATGCGGCCGCTTGGCGCAGAAACTCCCGGCCCGCTCATGCCGGTGCAACGGGAAACTAAAAAAGCGAGTTTGGAAACGGTGGTGGCCGGGGCGACGATTGTGCTGTTTTTTATTACGCTTGGCTTGTGGATGATGTCCAAAAACCGGGCGGAAAATTTAACCGCCGCCTTGGACCCGGACCAAGTAAAAGGGCTATCTTTGGAGGCCGAATTTAACCCGCATACCGGCGTAACGTATATTGAAGTGCACGAAGGGCAGGACCGCAACGTGGCCGTGAGCAATTTGGGCTCCACATTGCCGATTATCAGCCGCTTTAATTTCAAAACCCTGACCGATAAAAATTACGAAGTTATCGGTGCGGCCCCGTGGGCGCTGACCACCAACTTTGAATCTAACATTTCCGACCCGGAAGTAATTGCGTATTTGCTGGCTAACGATACGATGATTCAGGCCTTTTTAACGCGCCCCGACGTAGAGCCGTTGCTGGAAGATCCGCAACTGCTACGCGCCTTTGCCGAGGACGAAGCCGCGTTGCAAAATTTCTTTGCCGAAAGTACCGTCCAAGCCGTGCTGGCCGATACCCAAATGGTGCGCACGGTGATGGGCAGCCGGTTTATGAGCCATTTGCTGATCAGCAAATCCGCCAAGTATTTCCGCAATCATCCGCAAGAGGCGGTGCAAATTATCAACCAAAGCCCGTCTTTATCGGCCTTGCGCCAAAACGAAGGCGTGGTAGCGGCGGTAAAGGAAAACCCGTATTTAAAGAATTTAGCCAACACGCTTTTAGCCGCGCCGTCCAAACCCGTCGCGGCGGCGCAACCGAAACCGGCGGCCAAGCAAACGGCCAAGTCGTCCGGTAAGACAAAAACCTCGCGCACGAAAACAAACAACCGCAAAAAATAAAGTTGTCTAACCTGTGCGGAATTTGTTATAATTTTTAGGTAGTCGTTAGACCGCTTTTGCGGGCGTGGTTCAATGGTAGAACGCGACCTTGCCAAGGTTGAGACGAGAGTTCGATTCTCTTCGCCCGCTCCATTTAAACCCTCGGGGATCCCGGGGGTTTTTTCTTGCCCAAAAGGGCCTAGGTTTTATCTGGGTCCAAATATCCGCAAAAATAGGTCCAAATGCCCTCGTAAAAAACACCTAAACCCTTAAGATATAAGTAAGGAAGGGAGGAAATTATGAAAAAGATTCTTTGGGTGTTGATTTTCGCTTTATGTGTACCGGCCGCCTACGCCGCGCAAAATGAAACGGGGGTTATCGGCGCGCGCCGTCAGGCCATGGTGCAAAAATACGCCAAAAAAATTACGGCAGAAGAATTTTTATCGGCCGTGCGTAACGGCAATTTGACGTTGATCGGTCAAGTTCAAGAGGCGGCGCTATTTAAAGCGCAAGACAAATTTGGCAACAACTGCTTCCACTTGGCTAAAGACGCGGCTACCATTCAAGCCATTGCCGCCGCGGCCCGCCGGTTGGATAATAACTATTTAACGCTTTTTAAGACGCTTCGCGACCAACGCAACCACATCGGCGAAACACCGCTTTTGTATCACGTGGGCCTTGGCAAAGCCGATACGTTTGAAGTGCTTTACCGCGGGTCCTCGTTACAAGAGGCCGTCCGCGCGGCCAACGCGGTCAGCAATAAGGGCGCGGCGCTTGTTAATACGGCCAACGTCAAACAAGCCGTTGTCCGCACCGAAGCGTCGGACCAAAGCGGCCGCACCGTAGCCGATGTAGCGTTGGCTAACGGGCTGGAAGATGTAGTAGCGTATTTTGAACAACACGCGCCGTACCTTTTCACTAAATAAGATTGGCTAATACGAACTAAACATCTCCCCATAAAACGGGGGGATGTTTATTTTTTACGGAAAAATTGCCTATTGACATCGTTTTTTTTTTTGCTACATTTTATTTAATGATAAAAAGGTGGAGATCCTGAAACAAGTTCAGGATGACAATAGAATTTAAGGAGAAAAATGTATGCAACAAGAAAATAGAAAAGATGTTAATAATAAAGTCATTCTGAACTTGATTCAGAATCTTCAACGCTTGTTGTTGTCGTTGCGAAACAACGTGCGTGGAAGATCCCAAATCAAGTTTGGGATGACACCTAATTTTATGGGCTTTACGTTAATTGAACTTTTGGTGGTCGTTCTCATCATCGGTATACTGGCGGCGGTCGCACTGCCGCAATATCAAAAAGCGGTGGAAAAATCGCGCGCCGCGCAAGCGATTACGTTGTTAAAGTCGGTGGTCCAGGCGCAAGAAACCTATCGCCTTGCCAACGGAGAATATGCCGATAATTTTGATGAACTGGCGTTGGATATCCCATGGACGGGCACCACTAAATTTTATAACCAAGGGGCGGCCGCCCGGTCTACTAGCGATTGGAGTTTGCAAATTGAAAAAGAAAACGGCTGGGTAAATTTGCACATCGCCCGCTTGACGGGGAAATATCAAGGGGCCGGATTTGCGTATATATTTGAAACCAATTCCGGGGCAACCAAAAACCAAATTCTGTGCTTTGAAAGAACGGCCAACGCTAATTTCTTATTTGACACCCAGTTGGCGCCGGGCGCTTATTGCGCCAAAATCTTTAAGGGCGTATTAAGCACGGGGAATAGTGGCCGCTACTACGTGTTACCGTAAAAATTTGATGGAGGTGGGCAAAATGACGTCTTCCATCACGTCCAAGGCGTAGGAGTCCGTCATACCGGAAACAAAATCGGCAATAATGGTGTCCAGTTGTGTTTCATCCTGTCCGTACACGCGTTTCATGGATTTCATATAGTTGGCAAAATTGTGTGCCGTTTGTTTGCCCTCTTTTTCGTAGGCCGCGTAGTCAAATTTGTATTGCCCGAAGATATGCCTAAAATACTCAAACAAATCGCCGATACATTTACAAATAGTTTCTTTACGTTGGCGCATTTGTTCGTTGCCGTAAATGCGCTCATAATTAAAGCGGCGCAGTTGCGATAACAAATCAAATTTCTCTTGCGAAAATCCGATAAAATCTTTATCTTTGGAATGGTGAATTAAGTCCAGCGTTAGGGTGTTGATAATTTCGCCGTTTTTCTCGCCCAGTTCTTCGCGCACTTCTTGGGGGATATCTTCCACCGTGATAAGGTCGGCCTTGATGGCGTCCTCAATGTCGCGCCCCAAATAGGCAATTTTATCCGACAAACGCACAATGCACCCCTCGTACGTGGACGGCATTTGGTTGCGGCCGGAAATTTTTTCCAAATCGTTGGGTTTTTTAGCGGGGCGGAGTTGGTTGTTGGCGTAATCTTCGCCGCAGTGGCAGATGATGCCGTCCTTAACGGCAAACGTTAAATTAAGCCCCTCGCCGTAATTGGCTAAATGTTCTACCACGCGGTAACTGTTTACTTCGTGCAAAAATTTTTTCGGCGCAATGCACGCATTGATGGCGCGTTCGCCCTCGTGACCGAACGGCGCATGGCCGATGTCGTGCCCGAGCCCGATGGCATAGGCCATGTCCTCGCTTAAATTCCAGTTGCCGCTTTTGTTCAGCCCGCGGCAGATGGTGGCGGCAATCGTGGCGACGTGCAAGACGTGTTCAATGCGGGTGCAAATGTGGTCGTTATCCGGCGCAAAAAAAACTTGCGTTTTGTGTTTTAAACGGCGAAACGGAAGCGAGTGGATAATTTTGGTTTGGTCCCTAAAATACTCGTCGCGCAAATCGGGTTTGTGCGGGTGGGTGCGTTTTAAATAAATTTCATCGGAAAACGGATTTTTTATCATAAAATTATGATACCATAATATGAGAAGTCGCCGCCATACGGCGCGGAGAAATTTATGATAAAAGCCATTTACGCGGGCAGTTTTGACCCGGTCACCAACGGGCATTTGGATATTATTAAGCGCGCGGCAAAATTGTTTGGCTCGCTGACGGTGCTTGTGATGAAAAACGACGAGAAAACGCCGCTGTTTACTATGGATGAACGGGTGGAATTGTTGCGCGAAGTTACGGCGCATATCCCCGGCGTATCGGTGGAAACGGCGGGCGGCTTTACGGCCGATTACGCCCGCGCGTGCGGCGCGGCGGTGCTTGTGCGCGGCCTGCGCGGTGCGGACGATATAATGCCGGAAATTCAAATGGCGCGTTTTAATAAAAACCGAAATCCGCACGCCGAAACGGTGTTTTTCCCAACGGATCCGCAATGGCAAGATGTCAGTTCTTCGGCGGTAAAAGAGGCCGCGCGCGCGGGCGGGGATATTTCTTTGTTCGTGCCTCCGTGCGTGGCTAACGCCCTCAAAAAGAAATTTACACACTAGGGCATGGAATACATGCGCATGTTTAAACGACCTGCTATATAAGTGGCGCGTAACACCTTTTCACAATATGCTCCGGCCTCTTGTATAGTATCTCCGGTTACTCTCTCTATGCAATACAAGGTCTCTGTATTTATATCAGTGATGGTATCGTCCATGTTTTGAAAAATAATAAATCCGCCGCCTTTATATTTGCCTGAAGATCGTAGGAGAAGTATACCTTGTGAGTTTCCTGTTGAATATAAAGCGATCCCCCATTCTTTATTAGGGCATCCGTCATAAACAGAATTACAAATAAATTCTGTTTTTTGTTCTTCGGTCAGACCAACATCTAATTCATCTATATCTGTGGGGAATGTGCCGTTGGCCAAATAGTATGTTTCTGCGGCGGCGGCAATCGGTTTTAAGAGCGTAAGTGCTTGTGTGGCTTTAGATTTTTCTACGGCTTTTTGGTATTGCGGCAATGCTACCGCCGCCAAAATACCGATGATGAGCACGACGACAAGCAGTTCTATGAGGGTAAAACCGTTGTTGCCGTTATTCAATAAAGGGTTGTCATCCCGCTCTTGTATCGGGATCTTCCACGCTTGTCGTGGTTGTTGCGAAACATCGTGCGTGGAAGACCCTGAAACCCTGCGGGCCGCTCGTTCAGAGTGACGTCTTTGTTTGATAACTGCATTTTCTTTCTGCATAAAAATTCTCCTTTTTGGTGATGGCCGTAAAAAATGACTACCCCTATTATCGTTTTTTTTTTTGATCTGTCAAGGATTTCTTTG
>Ga0310786_10003251_pt1 | contig 23830 bp, 32 predicted proteins | sample AusTroGonzalo_MG_FD_203881 | JGI IMG/M metagenome (GOLD analysis project Ga0310786, IMG submission 203881) | Bovine rumen microbial communities from tropical cattle in Woodstock, Queensland, Australia - Gonzalo_03 (v2) (version 2) | ecosystem: Host-associated > Mammals > Digestive system >...
CATTTCAATTGGCCAAAAACGGAATAGCTGCTTTTTCTATAGGTTTTTCTGCAAAGAAATGGGAATATATAGAAGAAAAAACTCCGGACGGATACAAAAGAGTTACGGGCAGAAAATTCACAGAAATTGAATTGCTTGAAATTTCACAAGTAACAGTTCCGGCAAATAAGGATGCGGTTTTACAATCAAGAAACCATAAATCTATGGAAATAAAACTCTTAGATAAATTGAATAAAGCATTTGAAGATAAAACAATCGAAGAACAAGAAGAACAGCCAGAGCCAGAAAATAAGAATATAGAAACCGAACAAACAAAAGAAAATACTACTTCTATTTACGAAGAAATTTTGCTTGGTCAAGACTCCGGAACAAAAGAAGTTCCAAAGAGCAAGAAACCACAGAGCAAAGATACTTCTTCAACGAATAGAGTGGAATTTAAAATAAATAGTTCTGATGTAGAACAAATAACAAAGGAGATTCTAAAATGAACAGAAAAATTGTAAAAATCGATGGCCAGAATCACCTTTTTGTTCTCAATGAAGAAACTGGTAATTGGGAAGATAAAGGTGTAACAACTGAATTGACTCCTGAAGAACAAGCAGAGCAATTCAAAAGTCAAGTTAAAGCAGGTGTAGAAGCTGGTGTAAAAGAGTTCAAAGAAGAAACCAACAAAAAGATTTCTGAACTCGAAGCAAAAGTCAAAAAGTTTGAGAATATGTCTGTAGTATCTGTTGCTTCAAAAGTTGCCTTAGGTGATGAAAATTACAAAGGTTACAATTTGAAGTATCAAGGTATGAGAATCAGAGAAATGATAAAAGGAAGAGAAGAATTATTCCCTACATTATCTGATGAAACAAAATTCAGAGAACTTTGCAAATTCTTTATCAATGCATCTCAATCTTTGGTAAACAAGAACTTCAACAATCCGGAACTTAAAACAAACACTGAAGGAACAAATTCCGCAGGTGGTTATTTAGTTCCTGAAGAGTTCCAATGGGATTTGATAAAACTTGCAAGAGAAAAAAGTTTGTTGATGTCAAAAGTAAGAACAATACAGATGTCTTCAAACAAATTGTTGTTGCCTAAAGAAGGGAATCTTGTTTCTGTAGCAGTAATAGGAGAAGCTGCTTCTATAACAGCATCAACTCCTACTTTCAGCCAAGTTAAATTGGAAGCAATAAAACTTGCTGGATTGACAGAGGCAATTTCCAATGAATTGATGGCAGATACAGCAATAGATATTTCTTCTATTCTTATCGAACAATTCATGTATGCTTTTGCATTGAAAATTGAAGATTTGATTTTGAACGGTGATGGAGCAGGCACTCCTGTATTTATTGGACTTTTACCTACTGTTTCAACGAATGTTGTAACAATGGGTTCCGGCAAAACAAGTTTCACCGATGCAAATGCTGATTATCTTTCTTCAATGATAGATCCGTTGGCTGATGCTGATGCTGAAAATGCAAACTGGATTTTCAATAGAAAGTTAATGACAACTTTCAGAACATTGAAAACCACACAGGGAGCATATATCTGGGCACAACCTGCTGGCAAAGTTCCTGCAACAATTTGGGATTATCCGATAATTAAATCGGTTAAAATGCCAAGCACAGATGCAGTTTCAACAAAATTCTTATTGTTCGGTAATTTATTGAATTATTACCTCGGCATAAGAAAAGGCACTTTCTCATTGGATGTAGATCCATACAATGGCTTTGCAAACGACACAGTTCGTTTCAGAGTAACAATGAGAGTTGCCGGAAATGTTGCAAATGAAAAAGCATTCTCTGTTTTAAAAACAGCAGCATCCTAATCTGTAAATATTTAGTTGGCGGAGATAATAACCAAAACTCCGCTAACTAACCTAAAATTTTTAAGGAGATTATAAGATGGCTAAAAAGCAAAATAAGAAAGAAGAAGTTAAGGAAGTAAAACAGGTAGTTGAAGAAAAAAAAGAAGAAATAAAAGCAAAAGAAGAAGAAATAAAGGATGTTGTTGAAACACCTGCAACAGAAGAAGCAGAAAAGAAAAATGAAGTTGTAAGAATAAAAAGAGTATGCAAGATTTGCGGTGCTGAAAGATGGTATCCTGAAGGTGTAAATGTAGGTTGCGAAAAATGCAACAGAATTATGCAGGCAGTTCCGGAAGAAACAACCACAAAGCCCGTAGATGAAAAAGGAATAATAATAAAATGATTATATCAGTTACAGATGTAAAAAATTTTTTATCCGGAATATCTTCAACCTCAACGGACAACGATATAACTGTTTTAATTGGCCAAAACCAACGAAAAGCAGAAAAGTATGTCGGATATGCTTTTGAAACCGCATCCGTTGATGAGGTTTTAAAGTTGGAAAATACCGACATATTAAAGTTGAATAATCTGCCCGTAAACAGCATAACAGCAATAAAAGATTTAGATAACAATACTCTTGATGTATCTGTAATAGATATATGTAACGATACGAAAAAAACAGGAGTATTTACTTTATCTAAAGTATTAAATCAAAGAATAAAAGTTGAATATTCCGCAGGTTATGCAAGCAATGCGGCTCCGGATGATTTAAAACAAGCTGTTATAAAGTTGGTTGCGGCTGATTTGTTGCAAGGTAAAACATTGAACAGTATGGACGAATCGCAGGCCAATGCTTATACTCCTGCGAGTTTTAGAAAGTCGGCTTATGATATTTTAGACGAATATAAGATTTGGAGTATATAAATTGGCTGAAGATATGCTTACTATTACTTTTGATGCTGATATGGCTGAAAAAGTAAAAAAAATTGCAGATTCTTTTTCGGTAGCGGAAAATGAGGTTTTTAGAAGAGCAATAATATTTGCATCGGCAAAGATAGAAGATAAATTAAAACAAAACATATCCGGACCGATTTTAAAAGTAGTAACAGGGCATCTTAGACAAAGTATAGGCAGTAAGGTTGAGTTCAACAAAAAAGAAATAAAAGGAATTATAGGTAGCGGAGTAAGAACGGGAAACAGGGTTGTATATGCTGATATTTTGGAAAAAGGCGGAGTAATAAAACCGAAAAAAGCAAAGTTCTTAACAATACCTATAGGAGAAAATAAGACAAAAACAGAAAAGATTGCATATAGGGCAAGAGATTTTGAAAATACTTTTATAAGAAAAGGAATAATATTTCAAAATTTAGGAAAAGGCAAAATAAGACCGTTGTTTTTATTAAAGTCGTCAGTAACAATACCAGATTTTATGTATTTAAGTCAAACCGCAGGACAAATGGAAAGTATAGTTGAAGAAAGTATAAATGCAGTTTTGGAAGAAATAAAAAACAAACAAAAGGAACAAAATGAGCACTAATGTTGAAATTATAAATCAGCTTAAAAGTATTTTAGCAGGAGCAAGCGACTTGTCGTTTGTTCAAAGAATTTTTATAGGTGCAAGAAGTAATGTTGTAGAAGTTCCTGCTATTTCAATTATTCCGGAGAGTGAAGAAGATATAACAAACACACTTCCGGTAATAAGAAAAGCATTGAATTGCAAAATTTACGGAATGAACAGAATTTTTGAAGATGACGGTGTCTTTATAAATAATACAAATGATTCAAAAATCGGAATATTTTCGTTTGTAGATAAGGTCAAAAAAGTTTTAGACAATAACAATACTTTGGCAAATAAAGTGATAAATATTGAAAAAGGAAATTGCCGTTATGGTTATACGGGCGGTAATTTAATATTTTTTGAATTAGATATCACTATAGAATATAGAACAATGTATAAAGTAAGAAGCTAATTTTTAATAATAGCGAGGTAAAAAAAATGTATTTAACAAAAAACAAAATTATTATGGCAAAAATCGAGACAACAAAAGGAACGGATGCAGGTTGTGGTGTAAGTGATGTTATTGAATGCAGAAATGCAAAAATGGAGCAAGATTCTACTTTAGAAAAGAAAGATACTTACAGAGCTTCAATTTCAGATCCCGGAGGAAAAATCACAAATATCAAAGGGAAATTTTCTTTTGAAATTGATTTAAAAGGTTCCGGATCGGTAGGAACAAGAAGCCAATTCGGAAAATTGCTTTTAGGTTGTTCAATGAAAGAAACCGCAGTAACATCAGGCGGAACGACAACAGCATTAAAATATGAGCCGACATCCACACAATCGGAAATGAAAACTTTAACTTTCTACGAATATACAATCGGAGACAGCACAGCAATTTTGAAAAAGATTGTCGGAGCAATGGGAACAGTATCTATAACAATGGAAGCAGGCAAAGTTGCAAAAGCTACATTTAATTTTGAAGGTAAATATGTAGATCCGATAGATGCTTCAATACCTGTTGTTGCAACATCCGATTATGAATCAACAGAACCGCAAATAGTTGAAAATTCCGAATACGAATATGACAATGTTGCTTATGTATGTCGTGGTGTAACAATGAATTTGAATAACGAGTTATATTCAAGACCTGATGTAAATTCTCCTTTAGGTATTTTAGAAACAATAATTACATCAAGAAGTTGGTCCGGAACAATGAGTCCTGACATGGTGGCCATAAATACAAAAAATTTCTTTGCTGCTTGGAAAGCAAACACAAAAGCACAATTAGAAATGAAAGTAGGTGCTACCGCAGGAAATATCATTGAGTTTGTTGCTCCTGCAATACAACTTGAAAAAGTTAATGATAGTGATGATAACGGTTTTGCTTATCAAGAAATGCCGTTTGTTATGACAGGTATAAACAACGAATTGCAAATAACAATAAAGTAAAAAGGAGAATATCTAATGATAGGAATATCAACCAAAGAAGAAAAAGAGTATATAGTTGAAAAAGATAGAAGTTCAAAAGATCCGACAATATTTGTTTTGAAACCTATAACCGCATCGGAATTTATAAATATAAATTCTGTTTTGATTGCAGAAAAAGCAGAAGAAAAAACGAAAGCGGCAATAGATAAAGTTCAAGCGATTAAAACGATAGTTCCGACCGTTTTAGCAGGTGTTAAAAAAATCAAAAATATCTGGTCGGAAAAAGAGAAAAAAGCAGTTGATATTGAAACTCCGACTTTATCTGATATAGATTCTTTACCGTTTGATATTTTAACGGAACTTTATAACGAGATTATGAGTTTAAATAAGGTATCAGAGAGCGAAGAAAAAAACTAACTTTGGCAATTTATTGTCAACACGAGGGAATAAATTGCCTAAATTGCACAGAAGGACTTAAAAAGGCAAGAGGTTGTTCAGGAAATACAGATTGTTCTTTAGCAGGTATAAAAACAAATGGATGTCCGAGAAGATTTGTAACAATGATAGAAATTTTCCGGATACAAGCATTTGCACAATATAAAAAAGGATTTCTGCCAAATGCGGGAACATGGCAAGATCAGCCGCAAAAGTTTTTTGATTTTTGTGCAATTATAGAAAATGTTTTATCGGAAATAGAAGAAAACGAAAGAAAGAGGATACAAAAAAATGGTGGGCGATAAAAATTTTAATATTGAAATTACGGCACATGGTAAAACCGATGCTTCTGTAGGTAAATTACAGCAGACACTCGGTAAAATAACCGATCAATTAAATAAATTACAACAAGTTGCAAGACAAGCCAGACAAGTTGCAAATAATTTATCTATGGTAGGCGGTGTTGTTACTGGTGCTTTTGGTGTGGCTATAGCTACCGCATCAAAATACAATACTGAAATTTACGAAACAAATAGAAAATTAACAAATTCTTTCGTTGTTTTACAAAATGAAGTTGCAAATGCCGTTTTGCCTGTGTATAAAGACTTGGCCAACATTACAACAAATTTAGTTATTAAATTTAAAAATTTAGATGATGCTTTAAAAAATAAGATTATAAGAATTGCAGCGGTAAGTGCCGGAATTATGGTTTTGTCTGGTGTAGTTATGAATTTAACCGCAAGAATAGTAAGTTTAACTGCAAGTATTGTAAAAATGATTACAACAATGTCTTCGGTTGCTTTTGCGAATCCATGGACAGCCGCTTTAACTATAATAATTGGACTGATTGCAGGACTTGCTTATGCTTCTTATAAATTTGCGACAGATTGGAACGATTATTTTAATAGAGCAATAAAACCTACATTAGTTGCTTTTGAAGTTGGTTTATTATCATTAAAAGCACAAATAAATGATTTAGGTGCTACTTTTTTCAATTCTTTTGCGGTTGCAATAAATCAATTCGAAGTTGCTTTAGATAAGTTTATTTCGGCTATTCCGGGCGGTGATTTTGTTTTTGGCGGAATCAAAAAAGCAATTCATAGTGTTACGGAAGAATTGCAATATATGTCAAAAGTAGAAACCGAAGCAAGTGAACAAACAATAAATGATATTTACGAAAAAATGACTACGGGAAAAAGTGTTATTGCTGATGGTATGTTGTATATCGGAAAAGCTATCGACACAGCAAAACAAAAAGTAGAAGGTTTTATTTCTTCGTTAAAAGAAACAAGAAAAGAATTAGAACTTCCAAACGAAGGTTTTATATCTGGATTTGTAAACGGCTTGAAAGATGCACAAAGAGAAATGGAAAATTTTGCAGCTTACGGAAAAGAAATCGCAAATCAAACAATCAATACAATTCAATCATATTTTGGAGATTCTTTTTATGCTATTTTTACAGGCCAACTTGATAAATTAGAAGATGCTTTTTCTAATTTTGCAAATTCTATATTAAGAATGATCGCAAATATGATTGCACAATATTTAGTTTTTTCTTCTCTTTCTGGAATATTCGGAGAAAACAGCGGATTCACTAAATTTTATATGGGAACAAAGCATCAAGGCGGATATATCCCTTTGGCACATACGGGAAGGGCTTTTGATGAGGTTGATGTAAGACTCCAAAAAGGTGAGGGAGTTGTTTCAAGAAGAGGAATGAATACAATCGGTAAAGCTGGACTTGATGCTATTAATTCCGGAGTTGTTCCTACTGAGCAAAGCCAACCTGTTGTTATCAATTTACAAACTTGGGATGCACAAGATGTTATAAGAAACAGGAATATGATAACAGCTATCATACAAAATGCAATACAAAGTAATTCTACTTTAAGAAAGGTGGTAAAAAATGCCTGAAACATTTTCTTTTATTCCGGACAATTCAATACCGCAAAATATTGAATTTAATACTTTGGTATCTGAATTTGAAAACGGAGCCGAACAAAGAAGATCTAAAAGAGATAACTCGAAGATAGGGTGGACTCTATCATTTATTTTAAGACCTAAAACGGAAATGGAGAGTTTTAAAAATTTCTTTAATGCAAGAAAAGGCAAATTAGAATCTTTTTATTGGACTAATCCGGATGACAATACTACAAGATTAGTTCGGTTCGATGAAGATAAATTAGAAATAAAAAGATTGAGATATGATTTATATAGTTATTCTGTAAAAATTATTGAGGTAATACAATGAGAGCAATAGAAAATAATGTTATAGAAGAAAAAAACAAAGAAACATTAGAGTATTACAATTTGTATGAAATAAAAATTGATGATGATAATGTTTTAAGATTTGTTTCGAATAATGAAATAGTTGTTTTTAATGGTAATACTTATAATCCTTTTCCTATTTCTCATAGCGAAATATCTGAAAATTCAAACACTGAAATAGAAACTTTACAAATTTCTGTTTCAAATGTTTCAAGGTTTGTTCAACAATTTTGTAAAGATAATGAATTAAGAGGAAAAGAAGTAAAAATAATAACAGTATTTAAAGATAAGTTAGATGTTTCAACTGCAAAAATAGAAGACAAATATTATATTGACAGTTACGAAATAAACGAAAAAACAGCAAACTTTACTGTTTCAACAAAGTTCGATGTTTTAGGTGTAAATTTACCAAAAAGAGTTTTTTCAAAGAATAGTTGCAAATGGAAATTCAAAGATAGCAGTTGCAAATATTCCGGAAACGAAACAAGCTGTGATAAAACTTTTGAATCTTGTGTTACTTTAAATAATGTAGTTAATTTCGGCGGTTTTCCTGCTATTCCGCCAAAGAAGGTGTATGCTGTATGAAAAATATTAACGAACTTCAACAAAAATATATGGACATACCATATCAATTACATGGAAGAGATTTTTCCGGATGCGATTGTTGGGGCTTGGTAATTATTTTTTATAAAGAAGAATTAGGCATAACTTTACTTGATTTGGAAAACAAAAATTTTTGTGCCGATTGGTATAAAAAAGACAATTTTTTTGTTGAAAATTATTACAAACAATGGAGAGAAGTTGAACATCCGCAGGACTATGATATTTGTTTTTTTAAGAATTATGAAGGTCATGTAAACCATTGCGGTCTTATTTTACCGAACAACATTGTCATGCAAACAACACAAAAACATGGAGTAACTTTTTTACCTTTACATAGATTAAAAAGCAAAATAGTAGGTTTTTATAGGTTAAAACAATGATAACAATTAAATTAATACCAAACATTATTAACAATAAAGACAGAAAAATAATCAAAATTAAATTTGAGAATAAAAGTTTAATAGACATTATTAACAATATCGCTTCGAAGTCAAAAGTAAAACTTAATGTTATAAAAATAATCATCAACGGAAAAAGAATTGAAGATTTACAAATAAAACCGCAAAACAAAGATGAAATTATTATTGTTTATGCTATTGAAGGACAAGAAGATTGGATTGCCGGAATTACAATAGTAGCATCTGTTGTAGGGGCAATATTATTTCCTGCCGCAGCTGCAGGCTTGTATATTTCGGCAGGTCTTACGGCTTTAAGTTGGGGATATAGTAAAATTGTAGGACAAAGAAAGCCAAGTTATGGATCTGCAGGAAATGAAATAGATGCTTCATCGCCAACTTATGGATGGGATGGAATTGAGAATACACAAGCCGCAGGATTACCTTTGGCAATAATATATGGTGAAAACAAAGTAGGTGGAAATTTAATAAATTTGAATATGACGGGTGGAGGCTTAACACCTACTTATATAACTGTTTTTTCTGCCGCAGTTCAAGGAACTGATTATTCTGCTTCAGATACCGGAGTTTCTAATCAACAAAGAATTGTTACTTATACTACACTCAAAAAAGTAGTAGGTTTTAAAATTAATGTAACAAGTTATCGTGCATATAATGCAGAACTAGGGCTGAATGGAGCTTATTTTTTGTTTAATGTTCAAGTTGCATATAAAAAGACCTCTGATTCTGAATGGATTACTCAAGGTGTATATCGTGCACCATCAACACCTTACGGAAGTGATTATGCACAAGTTACAGTTGTAGGGTTAGACGAAGATTATTACAATATTAGAATATCTTTTCAGGTTCCGGGAAGTCTTCCGGGAAATCCGCAAACCACAACAAGAATGAGCGGTTCTGTGTCAAACTTTCAATTAGGTGCGGCTATATATGAATCAATAGAAAATAATCAGAAATTAAATATGTTGTTGGCTTTGGGAGAAGGAGAGATTGAAGATATTTATAATATTTTTATTAATGATAATCCTATATCAAATTTTAAAGATTCGGAATACGAAATAAGAAAAGGATCTGTAAATCAATCTTTAATAAATGTTTTTCAAAATCTTAATAATTTTTTTCAAATAGCTTCTAAAGTTTTAAAAGACACACCTTACAATTATACGACTTACAACAATAAAATTACTGGTTTTGAAATTAACTTTGTATTTCCAAGTGGTATATGGAGTACAAACGATAACGGAGCATATAATTCTTGGAGTGTTACTTTGGTAGTAGGTTATAAATTGGTTACAGATGAAAATTATACGGAACAGACAGTAACTTTTAATTATAAAACGAGAAATGTTTATAGAAACACAATAAAGAAAATAGATTTAACTGCTGGGCAATATGAAATAAGAATAAGTAAAACGACAAACGATCCGGATAATCAATATACTTTTGGCGATTGTCAAGTAATGACTATAAATGAAATAAAACAACAATCTTTAACTTATCCGAACACTGCTTTGCTTGCTGTTTCGGTTAAAGCATCGGAACAAATATCAAACACCATGCCAACAATTACATCTGTTGTAAAAGGTAAAAAAATATTATGTCCAGTAATAACAGATTCAAATAACGAAGTTGTTGACTATGATAATTATTATTACGATGATGAAGATAATTGCTACCGTTCGATTCTTGATGATTCGGCACTTAGTATTAATCAATCACTTTCTTCTTTTACGGAAAAATATAATGCAAATCCTATATGGTGTTTATTTGATTTGTTAACACATAAAAGATACGGTTTAGGGAACTATATATCGGCAGATGATATTGACATTGATTCGTTTTTAGATTGTGCAAAATATTGCGACACATTAATTGAAAATTCTTTAAATAAAAAATTAAGACTTGATATTGTTTTTGATTCAATATCAAGTGCCATTGATATAATTCAACAAATTACACAAGCATTTAGGGGCTTTGTTTTCTTTACAACGGGAAAAATTAAAGCTGTTATTGATAAACCGCAGGCAGTAACACAAATGTTTTCCATGGGAAATATTATTGATGGCAGTTTTAATGTTTCAAAAAGATCCAACAAAGATTTTTGTAATTCTATTGATATTGTTTATTATGATAAAAAGAACGATTATAAGCAGGATGTTGTAACGGTTGAAGACCAAAATAGCATTGACGAAATAGGTATAAGAAGTAAAAGCATAAGAGTGTTTTCAAACAATGAAGAATATGCAAAACTTGCCGGAGAATATTTTTTAAGACAAGACAAATATATAAATGAGATAATTTCTTTTAAAGCGGCAGTTGATGCGGTAATGTGTCAGCCCGGAGATGTTATTGCGGTATGCCACGATAATAATTCTTTTAATAAATCCGGAAGAGTAATATCGTATGAAGATGGTGTTATTACGGTAGATTGTGATTTAACTATTGAAGAAGATAAAACATACAAAATACAAATTAAATTAAGCGATGATACCATTGTTGAAAAAGATGTATTAAACAGCGAATCCGGAACAACAAGAGAATTTGAAGTTGAAGATGATTTTACTTTGGATCCGCAAGGTTACGATATTTTTTCTTTTTATGAAAGCACAAAAGAAATAAAAAAATACCGCATAACTAATATGAAAAAAGATGAAGATTTGAATATAGATATTACAGCTATTGAATATAATGAAAAAGTTTACGGAATTGATAACGGAACAGAAGATACAAAGGAAACAAAATATAATATTGACAGCAAAGGTGGTTTGCAATTCTATAATTATATTTCAGCACAAGGCAATGCTTATATCGATCCAGATATCATTGCATCGGATGTTGGAAAGATAGAAGTAAATGGAATAAGAATATCGAATCCGCAAAGTTTATCATGTGTTTTTGGTTTTTTTGATTCTTTAAATAATGCAACTGGTTTATGGTTAAATGGAGATTTTATAACAAGAAACTGGGGCGGTTCTTCTTCGACAAGTGATTCTAATAATCCGTATAGATTATCTTATAAGTTTGGTTCTCATGTATCTAATTTTACAAACAAAGTATTTATTTTTGCTACACAAAACAGTAGTGATGAAATGAGTAATTTTAGCAACAACAATGCAAAATTAAGTTCTTTGAAATTTTATGATGCTGAAGGTGTAAATGTAATTGCAGATTTGCAACCTGCTACATATAACGGTGTTCCGGGAATGTATGACAATATAAGAAAAAAGTTTTTTATAAATGCTAATAGTAGCGGTAAATTAATAATAGACGGAATAATACAAGAACAGGAGGAAAAAATGGTTAAAATTGTAGATTTGTCAGCAGATCCACAAATAAACAGAAGTGTTAATTTGATGGAAGTAGCACAAAGTGCTGGTGGTAGAACAGACGGAGTTTCTTTTTTAGCAAGAGGAACTGTAACATCCGGAGAAATTAAGTTATTAGGATCGCTTGATGGAACGAATTGGTTCAATTTGCAGGATGAAGAAGGCAAAGATGTTGTTTTGCATGTTGGTGTGTTCACCGAACTTAAAATCAGAAATCGTTTTGTTAAATGCGATTTGACAGATGTTACTTCTTCAAATTTAATTGTGGAGGTGCAATAAATGTCTAACGGAACATTAGTAGATACAACCATATCAGGTGCTGGTGCAGGTGGCGGAGGAAAATCCGGAGTAGTAGCATTAATAGCAAAAGGTGAAGAGCCTTCTACTCCTTATGCAAGCGGTAGTAAGTGGTATTATGATGGTAAAATATATACTGCTTTAACTACAACAACAAAAGATAGTGGTGTTACTCCAAGCACAGATATTTCATATCTTTATGATGGAGTATATTATTCTTGGAACGGTAGCAATTTGGTTGCAGATGACCAAACGAATTTAGTTCACAAGAGCGAAGAAGAAACAATTACAGGACCGAAAACTTTTTCTGGAGCTTTGAAAGCCAACACAATGCCTAAAGGTGATATCTCTAAAAATGTTGCAACGACTGAATTTGTGTATGACCATAGTTTACAAAGCCATGAAGAATTAGGAGTTACTTTTGACCTTGTTACATCAGCAGGGACAAGAAAACTTGCAGCCGCAAGTTTAAGTTGTGTTCCGGGAACAGATTTAGTTGAAGCAACTGATGATTTTGCAGAACACGAGGCTTTTAAAGGTTATTATGCTGTTTGTAGGTATAACGAAACATCTCAAAAAATGGAAGTATATGCAATTCAAGATACTCTTGAATATGATGATTGTTTCGAACTCGGAACAGACAACAAAAAGCATTTAAAGCCCGGAAATTACTTATTTAGATTTTTCCATATTTTCTGGTATAAATCAACGATAGATGCAAACGGAAAACCTACAGTAATAATTTCCGCAGAAGATAAAACATCCGCAGGTTATAAAGTAAGTCCAATGCACAACAGAAACGGTGTTTTACATGAGTGGTGGCCAATATCTGTTTATGCAATGGGAGAAAGTTCAGAAGAAGCAGACGGCGGATTTGCTTTAAGAGACGATCTTTGTCCGCTTACATATAAAACCATTGTAGAGTTTGAAAACCTTGCAAGAACAAGAGGTTGCAGAGTTTTTGGCTATAAAGAAATGCTATCTTTACAGCTTTTAGGTTTGGTAAAATATGCAAGTTTAGATTGGCAAAGTTTTGTTGGTAAAGGAAACACAGGTGGTTGGAGTGATAGCTTACTATGTCAAACCGATGAAACTGATTCAAATTTTATAATTGTTAAAAAAAGTGAATGGACGGGAGCAAACCAAAGTTCAGTTCCGGATACAATGAAATGTATTGCGATAGGGGCTTCTGGGGCAACTGCTGTTTGGTATAAAGTTGTAAGCAGTGAAGATTACACAATTGAAAACGATGCTACAGCTTATACAAAAGTTGTTATTGATGGAACAGTAAGTACGACCGCAGGAACAACTAAATGGATGAGAGGTATGCAGACGACAGGAAACATTGAAGATGTTTTAGGTTTAGACGGTGAAAATACGGGAAATGGGACTATTGCAAGCGACAGAAGACCTAATAAGAATATGGGCTTAATGCATTTATACGGTAATTGTGGCACTTTTGAAGGTGGAATTGCCGGAGTAGGAGACGGAACGAATGAAAAAATTTACATTAATCCAGATCCCGACGGAACTGTTGATTATAGCAAAGCTACAATAACAGCAAATTGGATTGATGTAGGCGGAACAGTGCCTTCTGCAAGTGTTAATAACGGCTTATTTAATGCTTCAGCAGACTTAAATGCCGATATTTTCTTATTTAAAGGCGATGCCGGAAGTGGTAAGACGAACGATCAACAATATTTTGCACATGCAAACAATACTGTTTATCGTGGTTTTTACGGCGGTCCCTGTACTTCTGGGGCTGCTGCTGGCGGGTTCTACGTGGGTTTGCATAATGCTGTTTCTAATTCTTCTCGTGCTGTTGGCTGCCGCCTCGTTTTTGTTCCGTAGAGCCCTTTAAGAAAAGGGGTTTAAGGGGAAAATCCCTTGTCCCCTTAATAAATGTGGCTTGCCACAAAAATTTTGCAAAATAAACGAAGTGAAGGGGGTTATAAATAAAAATAAAGTAGTTGTAGCAGGGGTTATATAGATAGGGCGGTACCTGTAATAATGGGGCTAATGCTGGCGGGTTCTACTTGAATTTGAATAATGCTGTTTCTAATACTAATCGTAATAATGGCTGCCGCCTCGTTTAATATCTAAATTAAATAAAGTTTTTATTGTCTATATAATCCTCACCACTTGGTGAAAATAGTGCAACAAGGGCAGGCTTAGTAGATTGCTTATAGAGAGATAAGCAAGTTGAAAAGTCTGAAAGATATAAAACGAGGTTTTATATTATGAAAAGATTAGGTTATTTAATAACAGAAGAAAAAATTACGGTTGATTATTGTAAGAAAATAATTTTAAAAGCAGCAAGGCATAAAACAAAAAGGCAAGCTGTTAAAAAGGTTATTGATAACATTGATTTATTTGCAAAAGATTTGCAAAGGATAATTTTGTCCGGAACTTATAAACCAAGTCCGTATAAAGTTTGTAATGTTATTGACCAACCGTCTAAAAAGAAAAGAGTTTTGCATAAACCTATTTTTTATCCCGACCAATGTGTTCATCATTTGTTAATTGATTTAGTTTATGATCGTTTATTAAAACGATTGGATCCGTATGCAATTGCTTCAATTCAAGGCAGAGGCATACATTTCGGATATAAAGCAATTACAAGATGGTTACACAAAGATTATAAAGGCACAAAATATTGCTTAAAATGCGATATAAAGAAATGCTACGACAACATTCAACCTAAATATGTCGTTGCTTCTTTTGAAAAATTTGTTAAAGATGAAAAGTATTTAGACCTATTAAAAAGAGTAGCTTTTTCAATGAATAGTTTACCTTTAGGCAATTATACTTCAGCATGGTTTGAAAATCTTTTATTGCTTGAGATGGATACTGCAATAAGGCAAGCAGATGGAGTTAATTATTATCTTCGTTATGTTGACGATTTTATTGCTCTTTCCGGAAATAAAAGGAAATTACATAGGTTGATTGCTTTAATATCGGAAATGCTTGATAGAATCGGTTTAAAACTAAAAAATAATTGGCAAATTTTCAAAGTATCTGATAGGGGTATAGATATGTTAGGTTATAGATTCTTTTACAAGTTTGTTTTGCTTAGAAAAAGAAATCTAATGGGAATGTTTAAAACTTTAAAGAATTATATAAAGAAGCCTTGTAGATATTGGGCGGTGAGGCTTTCCTGCAGATTAGGTAATTTGAAATGGTTTAATAGTTTCAATTTGGAAAATTGGATTTGTAGCAAAATAGATATAAGCAAATTAAAAAAATTATGCAAAATAAAAACAATTAACGGAGGGAATAAATTATGCACAGAATTATTTTAGATGAAAGACCTGAACAAAATTTTAAAATTACAGATTTGCCGAACGGTTATCAGCAAGTAGAGTTGTATAGAAACATTGAAGAAACTCAAGTTGATGGCCAAACAAAATATTCAGTAGAGTATTTGAAGTTGTTTTATCCGTCAATCAAAAAAATGACCTCAAAAGATTTTGAAACACAAGAACAGATCGATTTCATTTTCGGAGAAATTGAGAAAAAAGAAAAGCAGGAACAAAAAAACAATTTGATTGCACAGTTAAACATAATCGATAACAAAACAATAAGACCTATGAGGGCTATCAATTCTGGCCAAGGAACAGACCAAGATGCGAATAAATTAAGAGAATTAGAACAACAGGCAGAAGCAATAAGGGCAAAAATTCAACAATTAGGAGCTTAGCACAAAATGAATATATCAATTGAAATTGCCATTGTGTTAGTAGTGAATTTAGTTTCAATAGGTATTTGGGTTGGAAGTATGTCGTCATTTAAAAAACATATAAATTATCGATTAGATAAGTTAGAAGAAAAGCAAGACAAACACAACAATCTTATTGTTCGAATGGTTGAGGTTGAACAAAGAGTAAAGTCTGCTCAGCACAGGTTAGATAATTTAGAAAAAAAATAAATAGGAGGTATCAAAGATGAAGAAACTTTTGATGTTTGTAGTAAGTGTAGTTGTTGTATGTGTAGTATTTGTTGCTTCAGTTTTTGCAGATTCCGGAACTTCTGCAACAGGTTTTTTAGGCATCATTGCATGGCTAAAAACCAATTGGGAAAGTGTTTTGGCCATAATAGGCGGAATTGTTTCCGTAGCAACGATTATCGTCAAACTTACACCGACACAAAAAGACGATAATGCTTTAGCAACATTAATTAGATTACTAAGTGTTTTTTCGTTGGTTAATCCGGACGGAAGTTTTATCGGCAAAAAATCGGAATGAATACTAAAAGTAGCAAAATGGGGTTTTGTTTATTACAAAGCCAAAGAAAAAGGGTATATACCAAAAGTTGAATTTACAAACAAATTGTATATGCCTATAAGCAAAGAAACAGTTGAAGGAAAATTTATAAAACTTACTTGGAGATTTTGAAGTGTTGGTATTAGTATTTGCAGTATTCTTTATAGGATTATATATAGGTATGCAAATAAGATAGTAAATCCTCTGTGCCTCTTAACAATGCAAAAATCAGGGGGATCTTCTGGGGAAAATAAGGGAGATTGCGGCTCCCTTGTTTCAAGATTTAACAAAAACTTAAAATAAGAATTTTTCTTATTTCAAAAAAGGCAAAAAAATTGAAATTATCACCGCATTTTACATTAAAAGAACTTTTGGCTACAGAACATACAGACTTAATATCATTACAGCAAGAAGAAGTAAAACCATATATAAATAATCTATATATTTTATGCAATTATATTTTAGAGCCAATAAGAAATTATTATAAAGTTCCTGTTACCGTAACAAGCGGATTTCGTGGCAATACATTAAATAAAAGAGTTGGCGGAAGTTCAACATCGCAACATTGCTTAGGTGAAGCAGCAGATTTTTTAGTTAAAGGAAAAACTGTTGATGAAGTGTTTGAAGATATAAAAGACGGTAAAATAGATATTTGTTATAGACAACTAATTAAAGAAAAAATAAACGGTAAATTTTGGACACATATTGCTATGGTAAAAATACCGTATAATGATAAAGATCCTAAATATATGCAAAAACTTACAACAAAGGATGGTAAAAACTTTGTTAAAGTTTAAAATGCTTGAAAAAATAGTGTTGCTTAAGTATAATAGTTAAAAGTAATTAGGAAACAAATACGGGAAACCGTTAGCGGAATAATCGCAAATTATAAAGCTATTGACGAGGTTAAAAACTCGTTGGCAGCAATTTATATATAAAACCAAAAAGCCATCTATAAAATCAATTTAGGTGGCTTTTATTGACGACAAAATCACTATGCAAAGCCATGCAAACAAATGAATGTAAATGCAAGTATTTTTGATACTCGTTAGCAAAATAATCGCAAATTTTGCCTATTTTTTGAGTTTTAAAGGTATGTTTAAATTCTTTATTGATTCAAGATTCTTCTCGTTGGAATTATGATAATATACATTTTCAGTAAGTTGTAAGTTTGCATGACCTACAATATTTTTTATTTGAATCATAGGTATGCCGCTATTTCCGGACAATGTAATAAACTTATGTCTTAAACAATGGAAATGAAATCTTTTATCTATTTTACTGTCTTTTTTCCTCAATTTACCAATTAAAGCCGCAATAACTTCTTCTGTTAATGCATGGCCATCTTCATAACAACAAATTAAATTGCTTTTTGCTTTCTTTGCAAAATTATATCTTTTAACTAAATAATCTTTGTATTGCGGATGTATAGGAACATCTCTAATTGAAGTATTATTTTTTGGCTTCCATTCTAAATGAGGTTTTGGCCTGATACTGATAAGATCTTTTTTAAAATCTATATCTTTTAATTCAATATGACAAACCTCACCGCTTCGCATTCCGCAGGTTAAACCTAAAACAAAAGCTGTTTTTAATGGTTCATGTATATTGTTATAAATATATTGAATTTCTTTATCAGAAGGAATATATGTTTCGGTATTATCTTTTGTAGGTAAAAATTTTGTTTTTAATGTAATATCTTCATCAATATATTTTTTTTGAAAAGCAATTCTTTGCATGTGTTTTAATGTTACAAGATCCCGATTTATTGTTCCGGGAAGTCTTCCGTCTTTTATACGAATCTTAATAAATTCTTTTAAAACAAGGTCATTAAAATCTTTTACATATTGTATTGTAGGAAAAAGTTTTGTAAATAGTCTTATCGTGTCTATATCTCTTTCCTGTGTTCTTCTGCTTTTAAATTTAATGTATTCTTCGGCATATTCTTTAAGGAAATCGTTGAAAGGATAGTATCTTATAGGCAAACCATTTTTTTTGCTGTATAATCGCAAAGTAAGGTTTGCAGCCCATGTTTCAGCATCCTTTAAACTCGGACCGATTGCTTTGGAATGGTGCTTTTTGTTTTCATACCAAAATACATGATAAATTTTATTTCTTTTTTTTATATGTGGCATTTTATTATATGCTCATTTATTCTATCTATAGTAAAAGGTGTTTTTTTCTTTATTATTTTTATAATCTTTTTAAATTCGGGTTGCTGTTCAAAGTTTTTATATTTTGCAGAAAAACAAATATAAGTTGAAAAAGCTATCTTTCCTAAAAGGAGTGAATCTAATGTTTTACTGATATTGTCATTTTGCGGAAGTTGCGGATATTCTTTCAATAAAAAACATAAGTGTCCTAATGCTTCAATATACTTTTTGTTTGAAAATAGTTCGGTTGCTTGTTGATATCTTTTTGAAAATTCAGGATTCTTTAAAACAATATTATCTAATTTTTTTATATTCATATATGATTGAATATAATTAGCACCGATTTCTACTTTTGTTTTGTTTCTTTTTTTTAGAAAATCAACGATAATTAAAAACAAAACACTGATTATAATTACAATTATAAATTCTTTCATTTTTATATGGTTGTTTCTTTCTTTTCTCTTCTAAAGATAAATGTTTGATTATATTTTTCTATTGGTTTGCTTGCAAAAAATAAGCAACCTTGAGGAACAAGTTCTCTTGTTGATGTTTGACAATAAAATTCCCAGTCATCTTTTGCCATTTCATTTAAAAGATTTTCAAATGCTTGTGAAAAACTTTGTTTCTTCTTTGTTATTATTGCACCGTCTAAAACTTTATATTCATACATATTACATTCTCCTATTTTTTAGATTTTTCTTTATAGAATAAAACTTGTTCTTCGAGAAATTTAATTCTTTCTTCTAATAGCTTGTTTTTTTCTTTTAATATTTCTATTTCTTTATTGGTTTCAATTTTTTGTTGGTTTTTATCTCCGATAATAATGTTACTTGAATGTAAATCAAAAATTTTTTTAAGTTCCTTTTCTGATGTATTAAAAATTTTAGCCATTTTTGAGATGTTGTCTTCGGATGGTTTTTTGTTTTTTGAAAACCAATTTGAAACGGATGTGTCTGATACTCCTAATAGTTTTGTCAATTGTCTTTGAGCAGAGGCTTTTTTACCACTATTTATACTTTTTAACAAATCTTCTAATTCTTTCACTTGTCCTCCAAAAAAAATTAAAGTTTATTAAAGTTAAAAATGTTTATAAAAATGCGAATACAAAAAAACACTTGACTTTTTTGTAATAAAAAATTAAAATTTATTAAAGTTGAAAATAAACTTTATTTAACTTTAAAAATTGCGGACGGGAAAAATGAAAGTTTTTAATTTAATACAAAGGCCAAGAATACACAATATAAAAGCCTTTTTACAAGCAGGGCAAACGGGTAAGACTCCTGTCCGCAACAGATCTTTTCTCAAATGCCCTGCTTCACTCTTTATAATCTCTAAAATTATATCAATTTTTAAAACTTTAAATCAAAAGAACTTTTCTAATTTTAACCAATATAGAAATGCGAAAGCAATAATTTTTTTTCTCATGAGGTATGAAAACAAATGAAAATATATGAGAGTGTAGCGGAATTGTTTGAACATATTACTCCGAAAAAATTAGCAAACATTATCAATTTAAGCAAATCGCAAATTTACAGATATGCGGAAGATCCCGCTTCTTCAGGTTCAAGGTTGCCTGCTGATTTAATTCCGGTAATTACAAGAATTTCCGGATGTAACATCATTATTCAAAATCTTTGTTCTTTATGCGGTGGTGTATTTGTTCCTATCAAAGATGAAGAAGATAACAAGAATAGTGATTATATGAAAATCGTTCAAACAAGAATCGATGCAACCAAAACAATAATAGATGCAAATATCGATAAGAAAATTACAAAAGAAGAACTTAAACAAATAAAAAAAGCAATATACGAAAGCATAATGGCCAGTGCTAAGTATATTCAATCTTTAGAAGAGGAGGAAAAATAAAAATGGTGCGGATGCTAACAATAAAACAATGTGCCGAACATTTGCAGGTAAGTGATAGAACGATCCGAGATATGATTTCAAAAAAGAAATTTTGTCCGCATAAAAGAATAGGCGGGCAAATAAGAGTTTCGGAAGATGATTTTGAAAATTGGATAAATTCCTGCGAAGACGAAAGACTTAAATATGAAAGGAAAAAAGCCAACAGAGTAATAAGCCAGATAAACAAAATTTTAGGATAGGAGGAAATAAGTGAGAAGAAAAATGAGCAATATGACTAAAGATAAAGTTCGTGTTTCAGGTTGTTTGATTTTTATCTTAGCTTTTATAGTTTTGTTGATTTATTTAGGGTTTGCAGTAGTTCATAATTTATTTGCCGAAAATATCGTTGAAGAACTTACACAATCGCAAATTAACAAATATTACACAGAACAAACCATCAAAAACGAAATCGAATATATTGCTATGTGGGAATATACCGAAAATATGTCTGAACAAGAATATTACGACACATTCTTTAAAAATGATTGTGCCGAATATGAATATGTAATGAAAAAAGAAAAGGAGGAAGTAAAAAAATGTCAAAAGAATTAACCGTAGTAAATCCGTTGAATGAGTTATCAACTTATTTAAAAACGGATCCAAAAGAATTGGCTGAAGTGTTGAAGAAAACCGCTTTTAAAAATTGTCAAGAAGATGAGGAATTTAAAGCATGTGTAATGGTTGCAAATACCTACAAATTAAATCCTATCTTGAAACAGATTTATGCTTTTCCGGCAAAAGGCGGCGGAATAGTTCCGGTAGTAAGTATTGACGGTTGGATAAAACTTGCAACAGGTAATTCAAAGTATAACGGTGTTGAATTTGTTGATATCAGAGAAAACGGAAAATTGATTGCTATCACTTGTAAGATTTATGTTAAAGAACAGTCGCAACCTACTTGTGTAACAGAATATTTGGCAGAGTGCGAAGATAAAACAAAAACAACATGGGTAAAGTGGCCATACAGAATGTTAAGGCACAAAGCATATATTCAATGTGCAAGAATGGCTTTCGGATATGCCGGAATATACGATGAAGATGAAGCTGAAAGAATTGCTTATGCAACCTCAAACGATAATTCTTCCGGCAAACCAGATGTAGAAATGCCAAAAGCAAAAGTAGAAGAAGCACCTAAAAAAGAAGAACCTAAAGCCGAAGTAGTTGATGCGGAAGTAGTTGAAGATACTCAAAAAGAAACAAAAGCCGAAGAAACAATAGAAAATATTTCTATGCTTTCATCTGCAAGCAATGGAGCAAAAATAACGGTTAAAGGTTTTGTTAAAAATTTTGTTTTAAAACAAACGAAAACAAAAAAAGATTTTACACAAATAACTGTTATAGATTCTTACGATGGTAAAAATCCGAAAGAGGTATTGATTAATTGTTGGGGTAAAAAAGAACTTAATAAAGGTGTAGAACATAAATTTGATGTGTCGGTAAAAATATTTGAAAACGGTGCAAGAAATTATCTTGCTGAAAAAATAACGGAGATGTAAAAATGAATGATTTAACTTTTGATGAAGTTAATCACATTTATCGCAAATACGGAATAATAAAGCCGTCCGTAACACAAATTTTGCAAGAGGTTGGATTGATAGATTATTCGGCAGTGCCGAAGGAAGTTTTAGAAAGGGCTTCAAACTTTGGCACCGCCGTTCACAAAACCACAGAACTTTTTGACAAGAATATTCTTGATTTTAGTTCTGTAAGCAATCCGATTATACCATATTTAAAAGCATGGCAAGATTTTGTTGACACATATCAAATTAAGATTTTAGCAATAGAAGAAAAATTTTATTGTTCTAAATATGATTATTGCGGAACAATAGATAGAATTGTGTATTCTGAAACTTTAAAAAAAGAAATTTTAATTGATATCAAAACAACCTCAAGTATTTCACCAACCGTTAATTTACAAACTGCAGGATATGCAATAGGTATTGAAAAGCCAAATATTACAAGAATGGCAGTGCAACTCAAAGAAAATAATTTTCGGGCGGTTTTATGCAACAGTGCAACGGATGCGGCTTATTTTTTATCGGCTTTAAATGTTTGGAAATGGAAAAATTTACACAAACTAATTAAAAGGGAGCAATAAGATGACTGAAATAAATGCAGAAATAACACAGGAAGCAAAAGAAGTATCAGAATCAACGGACTTGCTTTTGCAGGAAGCAAAAGATTTCAAAATTAAAACCGTTGCAGATTTAGAAATATCTGCAAATATTTTGAAAACAATCAAACAAAAAAAGAAAAAGATTGATGAGGTAAGAAAAACTATTACAAGACCGTTGGATGCGGCAAAAAAAAGAATTATGGACTTTTTTAGACCTGCAGAAAATAAACTTTCGGAAGCCGAAAATATAATAGAAAAAACAATTTTAGATTTTAGGGCGGAAGAAAGAAAAAGAATAGAAGAAGAACAAAGGAAAGCAGCAGAAGAGGCAAGAAAAAAACAGGCGGAAGAACTTGCAAGAATCCAAAAAGAACAAGAAGAAGCGGAAATGATGGGAGATTCCGAAACGGTTGAAAATCTTGAAACGCAAAAAACAGTTGTTGCAACAACCGCAGAAGTAGCAACCGTTGTTACGGAAGAGCCGAAATTGTCCGGAGTAGCAGAAGTTAAAAGATGGAAAGCAGTTGTTACGGATAAAATGGCTTTAATAAAACATATTGCACAAACAGGGCAATTTGAAAACATTGTAGAGTTTTCAAATAAAGAATTAACCGCTTTGGCAACTGCAACAAAAGGAACAATTCAGATTCCGGGAATAGAATTTAGAGTTGAAAGATCGTTAGCTGCAAGGGGCTAAATATGGAAACGAAACAGGCAGAAAAATTGATATCAGTTTTAGATGAAATAGAAAAGAATATCGATAACATTATTGATATTCCGGATGATATTTCAAAGGCACTTGTGAAATTAGCATCGTTGATAAGTTCTTTATCTGTTTGTTGTATTCAATTCAAACAGTGTGCGACTGATAGATATTTAGATTGGCGACATGAGGGAAGAACAATCAAAGACAGTGAAATGTTGATGAAAAGCAGTCAAGATTATTATTACTACAAGTTAATCCAAATGAAAATTGATGCAATAAAAGAACTTATAAACAGTTTAAAAAAAAGGTTAGAGGTTTTGGCTCATGAACAAACAAACCTCTATTAAAAGTTATCAGGGTTGTTATAATTGCAGTTTTTTTGAAAGGATAGGAAATACTATAAGCGGATACGGAAAATGCAAAAAACCGCTAAAAGAAGCATTATTTCACATAGATATTAAATACATAGAAAACGGAACTTTTTCGTATCCGGATAAATTCTATCCTACAGCCGGAATATGTTGTATAGATAATTGTGAAAATTGGGAGGTAGTAACAAATGTCAGATAAAGACAAAGATTTTCTAAAAGTTTTTAATTTTGCTTTTGATAGGGGC
>Ga0310786_10003252_pt1 | contig 23830 bp, 28 predicted proteins | sample AusTroGonzalo_MG_FD_203881 | JGI IMG/M metagenome (GOLD analysis project Ga0310786, IMG submission 203881) | Bovine rumen microbial communities from tropical cattle in Woodstock, Queensland, Australia - Gonzalo_03 (v2) (version 2) | ecosystem: Host-associated > Mammals > Digestive system >...
TTCAGCCGGGAGTAGACGAAGCGGGTCATGTTCCGTTCGTCAACGGCAAGAGAAACGCTGCTGTGTTCACTGCATGGTATGACAAGAAGAAAGGACAAGTCGTATCTCAGACCTGGCCTCTAGACAACACTTCTTTCGCAGAAGTCGACTACAGCAGCAACGTCCGTCTATACCACTATCATCTCAGGTCTAGATGGGACTGGGACCAGAAGATAAAGCGAGGCTCTTGCTCTAGCAAGATTCCTTGGTATTCGGAGAAGATAGAAGAGAACTGCTTCTATGGGCACTATGACTACGTAGACCAAGACATGAAGTCGCAGTTCTCTGCTTACGTGAAGCCAGAACTGCATGAATCTATGCACGACGCTTGGAACGCTATCGAAGAGAACGACAGCACGAGAAGAGCGACGGAGTTCAAGGAGGAGTCTAAGAGTCATCACCGCATAGGATACGAAGACTTCAGATTCGCTACGGGATTCGAAGAGAGGAGGACTCTTGGACGCAGATGGCTGCTAGAGAACGCTCCGCATCTGCATGTAGAAGATCCAGAGAATCTAGCAGATCTGATCGCGTACGGAAAGCTGTACGACATGAATCCTAAGAAGGTTCTCTGGGCAGACAAGTGCGCAGTCTACAAAGAGCTATACGATCTAGGACTCGAGAACATCAGAATTCCTATCCTGTACGAGAAGTACAAGCCGACAGATCTAGACATACGAGAAGCCATAGACTGCTACGGATCTAGAAATGACTGCATTCTGAAGTGCAATCACGGTTCTGGGTACAACATCAGATTCAACGCTCTCGAAGGAGTCAACACAGACTTCCTAATGAAGAGGATTCGCACCTGGCTGGACACTAACTACGCATACATCGCTGGGTACGAGTGGCAGTACGAGCCGATCGTTCCTGCTATTCTAGTTCAGCCTTCTCTGACGAGCAGAGACGTCGTTCCGCTAGACTACCAGTTCTACTGCTGCGACGGAGAGATCGTCGCTATCGACATCCAGAGAAAGCTGAGCAAAGTGCTCATAGAGCATCTCGCGTTCACTGACGCTGAAGGTAATGATCTAGACTGGTGCTTGGGAAGCTGGCCTCTCCAGCACGGTCTAGGAAGAGATCAGATGGAAGCCGTCGAAGCGATGAAGCCTGTCGTTAAGAGAATCTCTAATCTGTTCAAGTTCGTTCGAGTCGACCTGTTCTGGATCAACAAGCGCATATACTTCTGTGAGACGACGTTCTGTCCCTCCTCCGGAGTCCTAGACTATCAGACACGGAATAAATAATGTATGCTAGACTCAAGCTTCATATATGACGTCAACGCTACTACGCTGCCTCTGTCCAGAGACTTGCTCAGCTCTTGCATCGACAGCAAGCCTATACACTCATTCGTCTTGTGCAAGTATGACAAGCTGATCACTACGATCAACACGATCAATCGCGCAGACGAGATCTCCGGAACTCTGAACGGAGAAGTTCTGTTCTCCAACATCAACAGTCCCGAGACTAGCTATGACTGTGTCATCAAGATAGAAGGACTCAAGAAGTCAGACGACAGTTACCTAGACACAGTTCTGAAGACGAACGACGGGTTCACGTGGACCGACTTCCGTACGTACTCTAGAGAGCTTCGCAGCGAGATACGCGGTCTAAAAGAGACTCTCTTCAAGAAGTCACTATGGACTAGAGACAACCTAGACACGTGGTTCGCGTCTTCTACTATGGAGCTTCCGGAGCAATCTATAGCTAAGCTGTACGATGACTGGGACACGTTCAAGAGAAGCGTCGTGATGTCTGAAGACAGAGACAGCTTCATCTCTTCTTGCTCTGATGACTCTAAGAAGCTGTATATCGATCTCATCTACAAGAACGCTGTAGGTCTTCTGACCCGATACAAAGTCGAAGTTATGGCTCACGTGCGACAGAAGAACAAGTCAGATGCTACCGTTACTGTCAAGAAGCCAGTCGTAAGCAAGGTGTACATCATGTCCAATCTGCTATCGAAGTGTCAGAAGGAATGGCCTACTCTGAGAGTGTCTGCGCTATCCAGGAAAGGTCTAGAGTCGCTAGGACTATATCTGTAGATTATGAACTTATACCTATACCCATGCTAGGAAACTAAGACTGTGAGCATAAAGACTTTCATACCGACTATCGAACCTAAGCCGTATGACGCCGAGCTGGACATCACGTTCCTCGACAACTCGTACGGAAACTCTATGTGCAAGAAGTACAACCGAGCTATCGATATGCTCGGAGAATACGAAGGCTGGGTCTGCTTCATGCATGATGACGTAGAGATACGAACGCCAGAAGACATCGTTGAAGCTAGACTCCGTCAAGCTTACCAGAAGAATCAGCGCATAGCTGGAGTGATCGGAACTCTGAATCTAGACTATCTCATGCACTGGTGGGTTCCAGACCGAGAAGTCAACGGAGTTGGCTACATCATGCAGAAAGTTCTAGGTCCAGACAAGAAGCCAGTAGAGCCAGAGAAAGTATACGAGATGAAGGACTGGCCTGGCTATCACGACGGCTTAGCATCGATCGACGGATGCATCATGTGGATTCACACCGACGTATTCAAGAAGCAGAGATTCGATGAATCTATCGAAGGCTATCACTTCTACGACGTCGACTTCTGCATTCAAGCTCTCAGAAACAAGATAGGAATATGCACTATACCCGTATGCGTTGTTCACGAGTCTGCTGGAGAGCTCCCAGAGGACATCGATCGACTCAGGGTTCCAGTATTCGATAAGTGGGCTAAGAGAGTCAACACGTTCCCTATCAACAAGTATGCGCTATTCAGGAGTGAAGAAGATGTCGTCGACTGACTATTTCGAGAGAGCTAAGTGGATCCAGAGCTTCTTAGGCGAAGACTGGCTGAGCAAGCTGGAGATAGATCCAGCTGATCTTGACTCTATTCCAGCTTATGAGCTCGCCGAGAGAGTCTGTAACGCATTCGCTGTGAAGTACCCAGCAGAAGACTATAAGCTAGACATGAAGGAGAGAGAAGCCTACGAGAAGTCCATCGCAGCGCTTCTCACGAGAGAAGAGACCATCAAGACTCTCATGGACTCGCTAAGCGACGAACAGATCGCGTCTTGCTATCTGTATGACTACAAGCATCCGAGAGCAAAGAGATCTATTTCCTTCTACGATCTACAGACTGTAGTTCTGAACCAAGCTAGATTCACCTACAGCAGCTTGTCCGAGATGATATCCGCTATTCGCAGAAGCCTTGGAGGAAAGACAGCTGGATTCAGCAATCAGCATATTCTAAATCACATACTGTACGCTGTGAAGAACCGCATCATCGAGTGGGCTCTGCTTCAGCGCATCATAGGACAGTACGGAAAGAAGTACTACATAAGGAGGGACAGACTGTGAAGATGAGATTTCTAGACTTCATCGAAGAGAGCGCTAGAGTAGACGAGAAGCTCAGCCTCATACAGCTCAGAGACAACTTCAAGAAGGTATTTCCGTACTCTGACTACAAGACCGTCAAAGTCATAAGCTCTACCTCTAAGGGAAAGGATCTCCTCACTATGGTCTGTCGAGGTACTATAGAGTCTCAGAGCACATCTAAGACGTATAGCGTCATATGCCAGTTTCACAGAAAGACTCTGGAGGACGCTTGGAATATCGACTCTATGGTAGAAGTGAAGTGCACGTGCAACGCATTCCGCTTCAACGTAGCATATCCACTATATAAGAACAAGAACTACGCTGGCACTGTTCCTAGCAACTCTAGAGTACCTAACAAGGTACAGAACGCAGAGCAGATACCGACCTTCTGCAAGCACATCTACGCTTATCTCAGATATCTGATTCAGCAGAAAGTCATAGCTATGTAGATTTTCTAGATTTAGACTGTATGAGCAAGAAGAGCAAATTTCTAAAGACAGAAGAGCAATTTCAGGAAGAAATACCACAGCAGGACCTCTCAAAGATACTGGAGTTCAACATCAAGGAATACGGAATGTCCGTGATCGAGGACCGCATGATTCCTTCTATCCGCGACGGACTCAAGCCTTCCCAGCGAAGACTCCTAAAAGCTATGTATGACCTGAAGGCCTGGAACACTGCTCCGACCGTCAAGTCCGCTAGAGTCACTGGCGAGTGTTTCACTGGAGATACATCAATTTTAGATGTAAACGGAAATGAGATATTGATCTCGGATCTGTACGATAAGATAGATAGAGGAGAATCTGTATATACATTCTCATCTAAGCTAGATGGTTCTATAGTAGCTTCAAAGATAATAAAATGCTGGGTATCATCCGAAGTTGATGAGATTGTCGAGGTCACATTAGACAATGACCTATCATTTAGATGCACTAAAGAACATAAAATACTCGGAAGAAGTGGCAGCTATATTGAAGCAGGCAACCTAAAAGAAGGAGATTCTTTGATGCCTGTACACATTACTGAAAACAAAGTTAAATCAGTAAAATTTATTCATCTCGATCAGAAGATTCCAGTATACAATATTGAAGTAGACAGTGAAGAACATAATTTTGCACTAGCATGTGGCACATTTGCAAAGAACTGCATGGGAAAGTATCATCCTCATTCGGAAGCTTATGGAGCACTAGGGGGTCTAGTCAATCAGACATACAGTCTCGTTCAGGGACAGGGAAACTGGGGAAGCCTAGACGATGAGCCAGCTGCCGCGAGATACACCGAGTGCCGATTCAGCAAGCTAGGACAGAGATGCTTCGAGAACTATGCAGTAGCAGACGAAGTTCCTAACTTCTCGGGCGAGTACATGGAGCCTATCGACATTCCGATGGACTTCCCGCTGTTCTTCGTCAACGGCGGAAAAGGAATCGGCGTGGCAGTACGTCTAGAGACTCCCGACCACAACCTGCAAGAGATCGTAGAAGCGATGAAGATCGTTCTGAAGAAGGGCGACAAGACTAAGATGAGCGATCTGTTCAAAGTCTTTCATGGCCCAGACTCTGTCTATGGAGGAAAGCTTCTCACTACGGAAGAAGAGCTCAAGACGATATACGAGACTGGATCTGGGAAGATCACTTACGAGTGCGACTACGAGATAACGCCACAGGGACGAAACCGATTCCTTCTCACAGTGACTGGGTACTGCCCGGAGTTCAAGCCTTCAGACTTCCAGAACGCTATGATTAAGCTCATGGCCGACAAGAACGACAAGAGCATTCTCAACGCTAACGACGCATCGACTAAGGACAACAAGTGCAACTTCCAGGTTCTCTACGAAGAAGAAGAGACGTTCGAGAAGAGGATCCACAAGCATCTCATCAAGTCTCAGTATGTCCAGTACTACGCTCTGGACCGCCGCAAGAGCGCTAATCCTCAGCTGAGAGACATCGACACTGTGCTCCTGAAGAAGTCGCTCATCGAGTACATGCAGATCTGGCTAGACTGGCGCAGAGAGCAGGAGACTAAGCTGCTCTCTATCCGCGCTAGCGAGATAGACGACCGCATGTTTCATGTCGAGTGCCGCATGTGCGCTGCAGAGAACGTGAAGGTCATTCAGGCTGCACTCGCTGCCGACGACGCGGTAGAGCACCTGATGAAGAACATGCCTTACCTCATGGGTCATCCGAGAGCAAAGGAAGGCGCTGAATACATTCTAGACTTGAAGATCGGCTCGATCAAGAAGGCCGACATGGCTAAGATGCGCATCGAGTTCGGAGAGCTCGATCAAGAGCTGCAGCGCATCAAGAAGGACATGAGCGACATAGACAAAGTCGTCGCCAGAAAGCTCGACTCGCTCAAAGAGTTCTTCAAGCCTCGCATGCTGAAATTCTAAACAAACAAGGCATCCCTTACAACAAGTCCGCTGGGCACTAACGACCTGGCGGACTTTCGTGCATATAAATAACTCATCAAACTAATAGACGGTAACTTGATGAGCTTAGAAAATTCTATAGATGCGCTATGCCGCGAGTTCGAGATCGACAACGTCGTGGCACCTGATCCAATCCAGCAAGTGACTTCCGCAGCTCCTAACCCGATGAGCTTCTTAGACGAAGAGTCCCTCGGCGACGAGCTCGTTCAGACAGTTCCTACCGTGGAGGATGATGACAATCCTTCGGTCGCTGACTTGAAGAAGAAAGCAGAAGAAGATCACAAAGAGATCGTGAAGCTCGAAGCTGAAGTCAAGCTCAACACGATGACGCAGCGATACGACTTGGAAGATCGCGCATACATGAAGACACAGCTCAAGTCCCTCATCTCCGACAACCGCGCTGTGATGGACGTGATCGAGTCTCAGCTGAAGATAGGAACGAATCCTCATCTATTCGAAGTCTACGGCGCTCTGTCTAAGACCGTGTCTGACAACGTTATGCGTCTAGCGAAGATCGACCAGATGGTCACCGACTACAAGATCGTAGAGGACAAGGGAAACGGAAACATAAAGCATGACGTAGCTGCTGAGCAAGCTGCTTCAGCGGGACAGAGCGCTGGGAACACTTATATCCAGAACAATCTCTGCTTCTCTTCAGACGAGCTGCTGAAGATGGTCAAGAAGGTTCTTCCGCCGCAGGAGAAGGTGAAGCTCGAAGATCTTCCGAAGTTCGATCTTTCTTGATAAACTGGGGATAAATAACTAAAATGGGAAGACCGCTCTACACCAAGTTCTCTATCTTCTACCGCATCAGCAAGAAGGAAGAGTTTCTCCGCAAGCTGATCATGAGCTTGTGCGATAGAGAAGATCTGTCTAGCTACGATGTGCTATACCGCATGTACTCGAAGACGTTCGACTCTATCGCAGACGCGATCATGAAGAAGGACAAGCTCAGAATTCTCACTCTGATCATGAACGAGAACGTGGACGTGAAGCTGAACAGAAGAATATACGACTACTTGATGTGCGCAAACACCTTCAAGCTCTCGAAGAAGAACTTGCAGGAAGCGCTAGAGCAACAGGAGCTATGATCATGGCACTAGAAGACATTAGAAAGTTCATCAACGAGAGAGTGAAGCCCGTCGACTTCTCGCAGCTTCTCAAAGAAGCTGATGACGACGAGCCTCCTATGGAAGAGCCCTCGGGCGACGTGGGCGGATTCGAAGACACTGGTCCAGATGACTTCGATGGAGGATTTGACGACGCTGGTCCAGATGACTCTGGTCCTGGACCGGGCCCTAGCGGATCGACTGGAGAAGATCTCGAAGGAAGCGGAGACGCTGGAGAAGCCGAGGACGACAAGTTCAGAGACCGAGAAGACGATCCAGACTTCAAGAGAGTTCAGCCAGCCGACAGAAGCGCAGCAGAATCTGAGCCCTCAGGAGAGGCTCTATATGACGTAGAGGGAGTGCTGAGCGCCATAGGATCTGTAGTCGACGCTTCAGACGTCGATCTAGCAGAGATAGAGCCGACTCAGAAGATTCTAGAGCTCATCGCTAACGGAAAGAAGCTCAAAGAGGAAGATTTTGAGCCTATTCACGAGTACGACTCCTTCTCTGGTATCGTCAAGAAGTGCTTAGAAGGTGTCGACGAGAATACTCGAAACTACTTCAACATGAAGATCAAGCGAGCTATTCTCGACATCCAGAAGCAGAAGAAGATCGACGCCAGCAAGGCTAAAGGCGACGTAGAGCAGCTCAGAGGACTCGCTGACAAGTTCTAGAAGATCAGCAAATTCGAAGAAAATTTCACAAAAAGTTAACAATTTGTGAACATTTTCTAAAAAATGACTGAAAAAGCAAATTTTACAGAGAAATTCCATAATATATAAATCATTAACGGAGGAAATTCGATGGACAAAATCATGGAAAAGCTCCAGACCCTAGGCCTATCCGAAGAAGACTTGACTGCTGTCAAGACCTCTTTCGATGAAGCCGTCGAGTCTAGAGTCAAAGCCGAGACAAGTCTGATTTCCGAAAAGGCCGAAGAATATATCGCTATGCGAGTCGACGAGCTCGCAAAGGCAAAGACTGCTGAGCTCGAAGCTCTGTCAGAGAAGTATCTTGAGATCAAGACTAACACGATCGCTAAGAACGCTAGTCTGAAGCTCAACGAGAAGACTGCAGAAGTCGAGAGAGCATGCGAAGCCTACATCAGCGAGTACTTCGAGAAGGCTTTCGCGGAAAAATACGAACAGGAGTTGTCTCTGATGGAAGAGTCGATCCTCGCCCAGCTGGATAAGTATCTTGACTACGCGATCACGGAGAACATCTCTGAAGATCTCATCAAGACTACCGCTGTCAACGAGACCTTCGCCCCTATCATCAAGGGAATCCAGAACCTCTTCGAAGAGCAGTACGTTCCTCTCAATCTGTCTGGCAAGAAGAAGATCAAAGAAGCTCAGGCTCACGCAGCCGAGCTCGAAGAGACTCTCAAGCAGCAGATCCAGGAGAACATGACGCTGACTGACCGCACCGAGAAGTACGCTAAGCGCGCTCTCATCGCCGAGAAGGTCGCCGACCTCTCTGCTGCTGACCGAGCAAACGTGAGAAAGTTCTTCGCCGAGAAGTCTTTCGCTACGACTAAGGCGGACATCGATTCTTACTGCACAGTCCTCAAGGAGTCTGCAAAGAGAATCCAGGAAGCTAAGGAACAAGCTATTCAAGAGAGCAAGATCCAGATGAAGGAGCACAAGAGCCTTCTGTCTGAGAGAACTAACTCTAAGCCCACGAGATCTTTCGTGAAGTCCTACACAGAGGACAGCACGCCAGACTTCGTGAACGAACGTATCAAGACACATAAACAGTCGAGAAAGCTCGACGAATCAAGTGACGACTACCTAACCTCAGTGGCGAAGTATGTCGAACTAGACTAAGAATTTTCAAGGAGTAAAAGGAAATGAAAATACTTAATTCCCAGAAGACAATCACTGAGGCATGGAGCGACAAGCCGAATGCACTCTCTGTTGCATCAATCCAGGACAAGTATATTCGTGCCAACACTGCAAAGTTGCTTGAAAACCAGGATCGCTGGGTCAAGAAGGGCATGAGACTTGACGAAGACTTCAGCATGGGCGTTGCTGGCGCTACTGGTCTGAACCAGGGCATCCCGCACGGCGGCCCAGGCAAGGGCGTCCTTCCGAACATCTCTATGGCTATCGTCCGTAGAGCTTTCCCGGAAATGTTCGCTAACGTCCTCGTCGGTGTTCAGCCGATGGCCGGTCCGGTGTCTCTAGCCTGCGCAGTCCGCAGAATCTACAAGACGTCCAACCCGCAGGAAATCATCGAAGCTGCTTGGAAGCACGTTCCGCGCTTCTCTGGCTTCACTGGCTCTACTGCCAACGCCTCTGGCGAACCGGATGCCGGTACCGCTGTCGAGACGGAAGCTGCAGAACACTTTAAGCTCGGCGGTGACCCGAACAAGTTCGAGAAGTGGCCGGAACTCGGTCTCATGCTCGCTACTCAGGTGGTCGCAGCTAAGAGCCGTAAGGTCGGTTCCAGCTTCTCTATCGAGTCTGCTCAGGACATCGAGTCTATGCAGCACCTCGACATGATGGCTGAGATGATCAAGACCTGTCAGGAAGAGCTCGTTCAGGAGATCGACCGTGAGACTATCGCTCACTGTAAGGCTCTCTGCACCCCGAAGACCTACAAGTTCGCTCAGGGCACTGTCGCTGCTGGTCAGGATGGTGGCGTTGGTGACGGCTGGAACGGCCGCTGGTCTCAGGAGAGACTCTCCAACATCGTCGGTAAGCTCATCGGCGCTTCTAACAACATCCGTACGAGCACTCGTACTAGCTCTGGTAACATCGCGGTCGTCTCTCCGGACATCGCTACAGCTCTCCAGATCGCTGCTCCGAACTTCTCGAAGATCGTGACCAACGTGAACGGAAGCTCTGCTACCGCTGCTGCTGGTACTCTGAACGGAAACATCAAGGTATTCATCGACAACAACGCAGTCGACGCTCTCACCGGTGTCGACAACGGAGAAGCTCTCATCGCCTACAAGGGTGAAGGTCTCTCTAACTGCGGCGTGGTCTACTGCCCGTACATCACCAGCTTGACCCTTCAGGCTACGGATCCTCGCGACTTCTCTCCGAGAGTTGGCGTGATGAGCCGCTACGCATTCGCTGACAACATGCTCGGCGCTGAGAACTACTACAGACTTCTCAGATTCGAAGGTCTCGCTGCTAAGGTTGGCTTCGACACCAACGATGAAGGCACTTGGTAATCAGGATAAAATTTAACAACAAGGAGAATTTTAACAATGTACAAGCTACCTTCTAAGTCACAGTATCACATTGGTAACGACAAGCGAATCCCAGATTCAGCTTTCGTCGCCTCTAGCTATGTCGATGGCATCTACACTCAGTTCGATCCGGCCAATGCGCCGAAGGGCTGGCTGGATGTCCAAGACACGTTCAAGATGGATCTTCCGCAGTCTGGCTGGAAGCTTCCTGCCGGAACCGCTATCGAAAGCGCTGCAAGTGGCATGGTCACTTCTGCACTCTTCACGAGCGGCTACGACAAGGCTGTCACTGGCATCGTGGACGATCTGTTCCCGAAGATCGAAACTTCTGGTCGCTCTCCGTACGTCGGATTCGATCAGGATTAATCGGTCAAACGAACAAGCTGAACCAAAGAATACGAAGAAGAGAGACCGTGAGGTCTCTCTTCTTTTTGGCTTCTGATTCAAGAAACTCTAGACTTCTATCTACAGAGCAGAGATGATCTTCTGCGCTCGACTAGTCTGGTACTTGTCCCACTGAGTCTTGTTGTGCTTCCACTTCTTAGACTCTGCGCCAGAGATCCATTTCCAGTCGGCTTCGCTGATGATCTTAGCGTTGAGACCAGGAACGACCTGCAGCTTGCTGCCGTCAGAGAACAGACAGACATAGCGGTTCTGAGTAGTCTTGCTGATGAGGCGGCCAGACATGCGTCGCTTCATGTGGTAGACATAGTTGATTGGCTTTTTCGAATTCTTCATGTATAGTTTCCTCTTTTAGATCTAATGAGAGTTATCGTAGCAGCCCATGTTAGCGAGGCTGACGTATTGAATATAAGAACTTTTGCATACTTCGTAAATAGTATATAAGTGTAAAATTCACTTTACAGTAGCTTTTCTCGATTCTCAGAGAACCTAAGAATTCTCTCTTTTTGAGTATATTTTATGCAAAATATCACAGAGGCTAAATGCTGAGAGTAAACAACGACGACAAGAAGAACTTAGTTCTGTTCTATCTGGCTGACAACAGCGGATGCAGTCACGTCAGATGCAGGTTCTTCGCAGACTTCATAAACGCTAACGACTTCGGTCTCAAGGCAGTCATTCTTCCGATATACACGACAGACTCGACTATACTGTCTATGACTAAGGCAGTCATCTGGCAGAAGCCGAGCACATATCGACATCTGACCGCCGTACAGAAGTACAAAGGATTTCAGAGCAAGTACGGATTCAAGATGATATATGAGCTGGACGACCTGTTCTTCAAGAGTCCGTTCAAAGACGAAGGTCTCCCTCCATACAATGTCTCGTATCAGCGCAGAAAGCAGATCAATATCGACGAAGAAGTCGAGGATGCTCTTCACCAGATACTTCCGCTGTTCGATACAGTCATGTGCTCGACAGACTATCTCAAGAAGATCGTCATGCAGAAGTACAGCCTAGACAACGTCGTAACTGTCAAGAACACGGTTCCGAGATTTCTTTGGTCTTGCGACAGAAAGAAGCCTATCGAAGAAGACATCAAGAAGCCCGTCGTTCTCTACTCGGGAGCATCTGGACACTATCTGAACCCTATTCCAGCTCGTCAGCCGTCAGAGTCAGAGCCTAAAGGATTTCCTGGTAGAACGGGAGACTTCGGAGACTGGAACAGCGCTTGGCGCGACTGGGTCATCAAGAGCGTGCAAGAAGACAAGATAGACTTCAAGATCATGGGAGACTTTCCTTGGTTCTTCCGAGACATCGCTCCAAAGATACAGTTCATACCTTGGACGAACTCGTACAACTATCCGAGACGCTGCTGGAGCACTAGATCAGACTTTCAGATCGCTCCTCTCGTAGACAACGAGTTCAACAGATGCAAGTCAGCTCTCAGGTTCTACGAGTCTTCTATCGCTGGAATGGGATTCTTCGGATCTGTTTTCGACGAGTCTAACGACAGTCCATATGAAGAGATATTCCCTGACTGCAAGATCAAGCAGTCTTCGACAGTCGAAGAGATAGACGAGAAGTTCTGGAAGATGTGCAAGAGAGACAGCTACAACGAGATGATCGAGTGGCAGTATGACAACCTGAACAAGTCTGGACTCATTCTCGAGTCCTCTGAAGCTGTAAACCGGATTCTAGCTGTCTGCGACAGAAACTATGAGTCACTGGAGACTATCTGACATGGCTAAGGAGAAAGGAATCATACTCGACGGAACTGTGCTAGAAGCTCTAGGAGGAATCCGGTTCAGATGCGCGCTCGACAACGGTCAGGAAGTCATCTGCACGCTAGCTGGCAAGATGCACAAGAAGTTCCACATCAAGACGAATCCAGATGACCGCGTTCAGATAGAAGTCTGTCCATACGATCTCACGCGCGGGCGCATAATCTACCGAGATAAATAGAAAGATAGAGGAGCGCTGACACTATGAGGATCGACAACAGAAAGCTGAGACAGAGACTGCTAGACTACAATGCTGGAACTATATCTGATCGAGATCACGAGCAGCTGTGGGACGATCTACAAGAGATATGCGCATACCAGATCAAGAAGTCTAAGAACGACAGAAGCTACTATGACTTCATCCAGGACATGGTGATATACATCATAGAGCACTATATTCACAACTTCACTTACTATAAGCCCGACGGCACTGAGAACTCAGCGCTCGCATTCCTTCTCCAGTCTGCGTACTTCTCTAAGCTCGTCTTGTGGAACAACAAGTACAAGCACGAGTCTAATGAGTTTCTGACGATGAATACAGCGTCTGCAGATAGTGAAGGAAACTCTACTGAGATGGTCAACACGTGGTCAGAAGACGCATTCTCTGAGATATGGTCTAGAGCATGGGGAAAGTCTCTACCGATAGGACAGTCGGAAGACCGGAGAGATCGCAGAGAGGAAGAGAACGAAGATGACGAAGTCTCCGCTGAGTGACGCAGGATTCCTAGCCGAGAAGGCAGCTGCCGAGTATCTGGCTAAGCTGTTCGATCTCGAGAAGATGAGCTTCTCTATAGTTCACTCTATATGCTCAAAAGAGCAAGCACATCTCACTCCCGGAGTGATATGCTGGATAGACACTCCAGCTAAGAACTCTCAGTACGGAGATCTGCGCATATACAAGAGAGACATTCACGGAAGAGCGATATTCTCTCCATACGCGTGCATAGACGTCAAGTTCTCTCGTGACTGGGATTACGGATCAGTGACGTTCAAGAAGCGCTCTGAGAGTCCTAGAAGCGACGCTATAGCGCATCTGAGAGACTGGGTCGGAGGAGACGTTGACGAGCATCTGTGGTGGTATCTGTCGTGCACAGAGAGCCGAGACGAGATGATCTCTCTCGCAGACGTGAGAAAGTTCGTCGCTGAGTCATCTGAAGACGAGATGAAGAGGATATGCCGACTAGGGAAGTTCGACAACGGAGACAGCTGGTACTTCTCTCTAGGAGACGTCACTGTCGATCATGAGCTTCCTAGTCTGCAGACATGGGCCAGAGAGTTTCTACCAGGAGCTATCGGATGACGCCAGCAGACTCTATCGTGAACGGCTACTTCTACACGTTCATATACAAAGCTAAGGACGTCTCTGACGGCGTAGACGAAGTTCCTCTCGTATACTGCACAGGACCCTCTACGAAGAACATAAACAACTTCGTAGGACTGAATCTTCATCATCTGTCTATTCCTATGAGAGAAACTCTGCTGAGAGGCATGGAGCGCACTAAGAGCGCCATAACCAGCGGATCTAGGACCATATTCTCAGAATCTGAGCTGAACTCTATCTTGCCTGGCTGCAAGATCGCGATCAGGGAGTACAGCAGAAAGAGGGTCTACCAGTGCTACAAGATCGACATGAATGAGATTCCTCTGTACATCTACGGAGATGGACGAAAGCGTGTCACGGTCAGCGACAGCGAGATTCAAGAAGCTATGCGCAAGATTGGCCTGTATAAATAACAAGTATCGAGCAGAGAATAGCGAGTTAGCATGATTCGAAAGATTGCGATAGACATGGACGGCGTTCTGGCAGACTTCTTGAAGGGAGCCATCGATGCCGGAATTTACGATTCTGAGACCAAGAAGATGGACGAAGAGAAGCTGCTTGAAGCCGACGAGAGGTTCTGGGCTGACCTTCCTAGCATCGTAGAAGGTCTATGGCTCTACTCTAGGCTGTACGCGTACTCGAAGAAGAAGGACTTCAAAGTCTACATACTGTCTCACGCGATAGACGACGCGGCTAGAGCTGGAAAGCGAGAGTGGGTGAACAAGAACCTCGGGACTAGCCTGATGGACTTAGTCCTCGTCGCTAAGAGAGCTGACAAGATGGACTTCGCTGACTCAGAGACTCTGCTCATCGACGACTATACGAAGAACTGCGAGGATTTCGAGAAGGCTGGTGGAAGAGCAGTTCTCTTCCACAGAAGCGACATGAAGAAGACTCTAGACGACTTGAGAGTATTCTTGAGAGAGATCTAAGGGAACATCAGAAGAAGCACACTAATGAAGTTCGACGACTACGTAAAATCGATCACGGAAGCTGTAGAGGAAGTGCCTAAGATCACTTCCGGAGATCTTGGCTCAGTCGAAGAGGACATTCAGGCTGCTCTAGCCGAGTCAGAGAACAAGTGGCTCTCGAAGCGCTTGTCCGACAACGCGATCTATCTATTCAACAACCGTCACTACATCAACATCACTAGTCTACGAAACGAGATCGCTCAGCTATATGCCTCTAAGGGCTTCACTGGATCCGGATTCGACAAGCTGACAGAAGAAGAGCTCATCATCTACAAGACTGTCAAGTCGATCTTCGTCCAGCTCATAGCTCAGTCTCTAGGTCCAGAGCTCAGCCCCAAGGAGACGGCTCAGTCTCTGTTCGACAGAGAGATATTCTACGCATAGAGGAGTGAAGATGACGTTCGAAGAAGCTAAGAACATTCTATATGAAGCTGAGATCAAGATCGAAGAGGCAGCAGACACTCTCCTGATCAGAAGGATAGGAGACAGAGGAGTTCTATTCCTGAACGGTCAAAAAGCTCGTGGCGCATACAAGGAGCTAGAAGGAAGAGTCATCTCTATCGCCGAAGAGTACGGAAAGCGACAGAACTTCACGTGCAAGACTGAGGATTCTCCAGAAGAGAAGTCTGCATCACTCTACTATGACGCTAGAGAGTACTCCTATCTCCTATTGCACTACGAGCGAACTCCAGAACAGACTATCCTGACTATTCCGGTCTATCGCCTCAACAAGCAGTCAGACTGGGACGCTAAGCTCTTCAAGCTGAGGCACGATCACGTGTACTCCGGAAGAGTTCCCGATAGAGAGCTCATCGAGAACATCATCCAAGAGAGCTACAGAGCAATATCTAGGCTAGACCGTCTATAGACTCTCTATCGTTCGACAAGAGCTGCTGGACAGAAATTTGATCCAGCAGCATTTTTGTAAATTGTAACTGAAATAGAGAGGTAACTCATGAACGTAACTATCGACAACGCTACACTCGAAGGCTACAAGGCTTTCACCAAGAAAGAAGACCTGATCGTCTACTCCCAGATCGTGATCAAGACTACTGAAGAAGGTCCTATCGATCTTCTCCGATACTTCAAGAACTCTACCGACCGTGCTGATCTCGAGAAGATCGCAGACTCTGACAGCTGGACGAAGCACACCGTCGAGATGCATGACGAGATCGATCTCGAGTTCGGTGAAGCTAAGCTGCAGTGCAAGGTCACTGAGATCTCGGTGAAGCGCAATCTGAAGAAGCAGAAGACGACTTACAAGCTGACGTTCGAGACTGACATAGCAGCAGAGCAAGTCAGTCAGATGGTCATTCCGTACTTCCATGCTCGCGAAGAAGATCTCGAGCCTGAGAAGCCAGGCAAGATGCCGAAGGGTCCGAAGTACAAGAAGACGATGTTCGTCGCTACTCTGAGCAACTAGCATCCGAGGTCAGACCTATGACAGTCAAGATGTATACTACGCACTGTCCAAAGTGCAACGTGATGGAGAAGAAGCTCAGAGAAGCCAAGATCGAATTCGAAGAGATCGACGACAACGCTAAGGTCTTAGAGGTCGCTACTGCTGGAGGATTCTCTATGGCTCCTCTTCTAGAAGTCGACGGAAGAGTCATGGACTTCAGGGAAGGAATCGAGTGGATCAAGAGAAACATGGAGTAGCTTAGAGAAACCGTCAATTTTTAGAGCTCCGACTCATATATATAATTGACAACAAGCTGCAAACTGCAAGAGGAAATAGTTCTATGTTTGAGAGTAGTGATGAAGTTCTCGGCCTAAATTGGAAGTACAAGAAGATTTTCTCAGCAGATTCTCCAGAAAACAGAGACTAATCTAGACAGCGTGAGTTAGCATCGACTTTCTCACGCTAGTTCATGTTGTGGCTTGTGTAAAGTTTATTGAACAAATAGAGGAATTCAAATGGCAGTCAACAATTCTGTATTCAACATTCCGCTGAAGGTCAACAAGGACTTCAGCAAAGCGCTAAACAATCTGGAAGAGGCATATGGCGAAGACTTCGAGATTCTAAACGGATTCGCGGAGAAGAATCTGAACTTCTCTGACTTCATCGACGCATTCACTGCGAAGAACGCAGTCACGGCGGACGTGACTATCGACGCTAACGCTAACGCTTCTACTAAGGACATCAGAGCGCTTCTCAACGAGAAGGACAAGCCTCTAGACAAGATCTTCGCATTCAACAAGCTCTTCTTGGAGCTGAAGCAGAAGTATGGCCTGAAGACCGCTAGAGAGTGGCTCAATCAAGAGTACAGCGGCGGCTTCTATCTCCATGACGCTTGCACTTCGACCTACATGGGCTACTGCTTCGCATACGATCTCACTAGACTAGCGAAAGAGGGTCTGTTCTTCCTCAAGAACTACAACAACATCCCGCCTAAGCACCTGACGACATTCTTAGACGACGTCATCGAGTTCGTGAGCTTCATGAGCAATCGCAGCTCTGGTGCAGTCGGTCTACCTAACATCCTTCTTTGGACCTACTACTTCTGGCGAAAAGACGTGCAGCATGGCTTCTATACCAAAGACCCTGACAGTTATCTAAGGCAGAGCTTCCAGAAGCTCATATACCGCCTGAATCAGCCCTTTATGCGCATCGACCAGACTGCATTCGTGAACGTGTCTATCTTTGATCACGAGTACTGCGAAGCCTTGTTCGGAGGTGTCGAGTTCCCTGACGGCACTCTCTTCATCGACTGCGTCGAAGAGTTCATCGAGCATCAGAAGATCTTCATGGAAGTCGTATCTCAGATCAGATCTGAGAACATGTTTACGTTCCCCGTTTTGACAATGTCGCTCCAGTACAAGGACGGCAAATTCGTCGATGAAGAGTTTGCTCGTTGGTGCTCAGATCACAACACTAAATGGAATGACTCTAACTTCTTTGTATCGGAAGACATCAACAGCTTATCGAATTGCTGTCGCCTGAGATCCCATCTAGATGGACTACAGAAAGACGGCGAGAAGCTCACTGGATTCGCTAATTCAGTAGGAGGAACGGCGACTGAGATTGGTAGCATAAAGGTCAATACGATCAACCTGGTCAGAATCGCTATCGAAGCTCAAGCGAACAAGCCGAAGAATGACTCGAAGATCTCTACAATAAATGCTTACCTTAAGCTACTCAAGAAGAGAACTGAACTGTGCTGCAAGCTGCTCGATGTTCAGAGATCAATCATCGAGAAAAATGTTCAGAAGGGACTTCTTCCAAACTACTGCGATGGTGGAATCAATATCTCGCACCAGTACAGCACTATAGGAATCCTTGGGCTCTACGAGACGATCAAAGAATTCGGATTTATCGAGATAGACGAGTTCGGAAATCACAGCTACACGGACGAAGGAATCAAGCTAGCTCAGGCTATCTTCGACGTGATCAACGACGTCAAGGATCACTTCACTGACAAGTACAGCTTCAACATTGAGTCTGTTCCTGCTGAGAGAGCTGCCGTGATTCTCTGTCAGAAGGACAATCTGCTATACGACAGAAACGACGACTTCATCTACTCTAACCAGTGGATTCCTCTCAAAGAGAAGTGCACGATTCAAGAGAAGCTGAGACTGTCTGGAATTCTTGACGATCTGTGCTCCGGTGGCGCTATCGCTCACATCAATATCGAGTCGAACTTCCCAAGTAAGGACGTAGCCTGGGATATGCTCAACAAGATAGCTAAGGCTGGTGTTATCTACTTCGCTTTTTCGAGCAAGATAAACGCCTGCAAAAACCATCACGGATTCGTAGGTCGCGACACTTGTCCAGTCTGTGGCGAGCCGATCTATGACCAGTTCACCCGCATCGTCGGCTTCTTGACCCCGACTAAGTCCTATTCTAAGGACCGTAGAAAAGAGTTCGACGCTCGTAAGTGGTACGACTACGCTACCCAGCTCAAGGATCTGTAAGAATATCTTGACTGCATAAAAAGAGAGGAGGGCGCAAGTCCTCCTTTTTCTGTATCTGCAAAAAGGTCCCGCCTCCGATGTAGACAAGGACCAGTTGAACTAATGGAGGCGGGACCGAAGGATAAGGAAGCTTGCGCTAAGGGAAGCTTGCGCTAAGCGACCTTGGCAGCGATGGTGGTCTCGTAGAAGGACTGGATCTCTTCGTCGGAGATGTCGTAGACCCAGTCTTCCTGAGCCATCATGTCCTGGTAGATCAGGTTGTTGATGATGGCAACCTGAGCTTCCTTGCTCATGCCTTCGCGGATGAAGGCAGAGAAGTTCTTCTTCCACTTCTCGGGGACGTCCTTCTTGGAGTCCTTCTTGTAAGAGGTGACGAAGATCTTGATGTCGTTGGCGAGCTTGGTAGCCGTCGCGACGTCGAAGAGTTCATCGTCGTTCTTCGGCTTGATGGACTTCCAGTCGCGGAGAATGTCCTCAGCGCCGACAGCGGAGGAAGCGTTCTCGTAGAACGGGACGAACTTGACCGCGATGGTCGGACCGACGTAGCCAGCGAGGACGTTGATGACGAAGTCCCTCTTGAGCTTCTTGACGTTCTTGATCTTCTCCGCGTTGTAGAGGTTCTCGGAGACGTCGAACCAAGAGCGGCGGGACGGAAGGACGACGAGTTCGGAGCCGTCACCAGCGCCGACGTCCATAGCCTTCGCGTTGGAGAACGGATCGAGATCTCCCTTGTTCTTGGAGAGGTAGTCGATCACGGACGGATGGATCTTCATCTCCTTGGCGTGAGCCATCCATTCGTTGAAAGTCGGATCCAGCCAGTAAGCAGCGTAGCGGGACAGCTGAGCCGGGTCAGGAATCTCGCCTTCGTAGCCGTGGAATCCCGGAGGGTTAGCAGCGGCGAAGACGCGGGAGCCCGGAGCGAGCTTCTTGTCAGCGATGGTCTGGTCGAGACAGAGGCTCATGAGAGCGTTGCGAACGTCCGGGTTAGCACGGAAGACTTCGTCGAAGAAGAGCAGCACCGGTTCGTCCGGGGAGTACCAGTAAGTGGGGTTGAAGACCGTCTTGCCGTCCTTGATAGACGGAAGACCGAGGATGTCGCCCACGTCGTTGAGATGGGTGCAGTCGAAGCAGATGACCTTGAGGCCGAGCTGTTTGCCGATCTGGCGGATGACTTGTGTCTTGCCGATGCCGAACTCGCCAATGGCGAGCATAGCCTTGCGTGCGGGGCAGCAGATGGCGAGATCGATGAATTCGGCGATGGAGACTTTCGAGAGCATATTTCTGGTCCTTGTTGAAGTGGCTCTTTTTAGTTTACATATACAATATAAGTAAATTCAGAGAAACTCTAAACCCTAAAATGAGATTTTCTTAGATTTTCATTCAATTTTAAGCTCTTCACAGCGCTTAGCTAGCTCTTTAAGCTGCTCTTCAGAAGCTAGTTCAGTTCCCTTAATCATATATGGAAAGATGTCGTCGAGAGGGAGACGCATATCAGCTACCAAGTCTAGAGCTATTGTGTTGTTCCATACCCAATTTCGTAGATCTCTGATATCTCGTTCAGACAGCTCGCTTCTAGCCTCATCATAATTGTGAACGATTCCGTTCAAATCCATCGATGCCTGTTTGTCTGGGTGAAGCTTTGTGCTAGTGTCTAGCTGAAATTTGATTCTCTTACTGTGCTTACCCAGCTTATAAGTCTGTCGTTCATCGATCCAGATGTTCATCGGAAGTCCAGTATGAGATTTCCACTTATTAGCCATTTCGGTCAAGAGAGCCGATTTCGGCTCTCTATCGTCTTTCTTAGGCGCTACTCGATATAGCCCAGTCTCTTCGATTGCCTTTATAGCTTCTATCAGATTCATCTTTTAACCTCTATCTAAAATATAGGTAATTCTTTGAGAATTCTAAACCACTAAATTGGGATTTTCTTAGATTTTTCTATGTCCTGTTGAAGATGAGCAGCAGATCCGCGAAGTCCTTTTTGAACTGGTCGATGTCGATCTCGTTCTTTTCAAGCACTGCATGACAGTTGAATCCGAAACGTCCGTCTTGGTATTCGATCACTGCGTCCTCGATCTCGCTATATGCGATCAGACCGTGATATTTCCACTCGACAAACTTGTGGATGAAGTTAGCGATTTCTCTCTTGTTCATTCTATACAGTCTCTTTTAGTTGTTTTCGATCTCATACAGCTTTGACAACAGCGTCAATACTGTTATGCTCTTAGGTGCATAGCATTGCTTAATAAGCTTAATAGTCTCTCTTATGCTGTCGCCATTTGTGACAGTGTCATCGATTATTAGAAGATCACTTCCATTTATCATATTAGCATACTCTGCGGCTCTATCGTCGCTGACTTTCAAAGTAGAATCTATAAGCTTTCTCATATCGAAGTCTGGAATATAATGTCTAGCAAATCTACCTCCCTTCTCTCGGTCCATATTGTCAAGATAACGCTCAAAATCTGAAATCGCCTGTCTTCTCTCATACTCGGTCTTGTAGTGTCTGTTGAACTTAGAGTTAGGCTTCCTGACTATCTCTTCAACTTCACTAGTAGTCAGCTTGATGATCAGATCATCTATAATAGTTACTGGACCTGAGCTCTTCTGCTCTATCATCTCTGCTATATAGTTGTTCAGACGGCTAGAGCTCGGAATTAGCAGAGTGATCTCGTATCCATGCGTCTTGACGAACTTGTCAGTGATCGAAGCGAACTGCTCTAGAACCTTCTTTCGATCGTACTCGCTTCTGAATTTCCATCCTCTTTCACCTTTTAAAGCGTATATGAGAGGATTGCCGTCTCCACGACTGCTATTCTTTCGCTTGAAGATAGACCAGATCTGAACGCCGTTGACGGTAGTGATATCGAATGTCGGATTAGTCTCGATCGATGTGTCCACATTGTCTTCATGTTTCTTAGTGAAAGATACGATCTTTTTATCCCGATCTATGTCAATACCCTCATCTATACGGCCTCTAGCGACAGTGTAGCCATAAGACTCGATCAATGAAATAGCATTCTTCAATTCTTCATTCATAGATTCACTCCATGCTTTAGATATAAGATTTTTCCTCTAGTCCTCGAAGACGTGAGTGAGCTGCTGGATCGAAGCGTGATGCTTGACGAACTGCGGCACCTTGTATTCCTGTTCGGAAGAGATGACGAAGATCGGAGTAGGAGCGAGATTGTTCTCCTTCCAGTCCCAGTAGCAGTCCGTGAAGATGACGACGCCGTCGTAGTGCTTGTTGTGCTGCTTGAGCCATTCGCCGATGCATGCAGGATCCGTGCCGCCGCGACCAGGAGCTTCGATCTTCTGGATGTTCTTGGTGAGCTTGGTCGGCTCGACCATCTGAGCGTCCCAGAATGCCAGATCGATCTCGGTCTTCTTGTAGAAGTTGTGAAGGATAGCGCAGCCCTTCTCGATGTCGGACTGGCTCATGGATCCACTGGAGTCGATCGCGAAGAGCATGCGGGTCTTGCGGTCGGTGCGGTAGCCCGGCAGATAGTCGTAGCGCTTGTTGACGCGAAGACGAGTGGAGATGCGCTTGCGGCTGCGGACGGTAGCGCCAAAGCCGGCGATGATCGGGACGATGTTGACCTTGCGCTTGTTCTTGAGCATGATCTCTTCGACCTGATCGCCGCTAAGCTTGCCCCAGCCAGTGATCTTGCACTTGTTCTCCACGACGTCGCGGATCATCTCGTCTACGATGTTGTTTTGGCCCCACTCTTCCGTGTTTTCTTCGACCGACTGGTTCCACTGGTCGAAGTTGTCTTGCTGGGTTCCACCCTGACCACGGCCAGATCGTCCTTCATGGCTTTCTCCAGAGTCGCTATCCGAGTCTTCTGAGTCAGATTCTCCACTGCCAGTTCCAGGCTGATGTTGAGCATCTCCATCACCACGGCTCTCGTCTTCGGAGTCAGATTGTTGATCTCCTCCGAGACCTTCATCATGTCCTTCGGAGTCAGATTCCCCGCTGCCGTCTTGATCGTTTTCTTCTCCTTTGTCTTCGGAGTCTTGACCCGCATCCTCTTGATCTTGGTCGCCTTCGCCGGAATCTCCGCTTTCGCGATTATCGTTCTTGTCTTTGCCATTTTCGGCTCCTTTGTCCTTCTTGGACTCTTTAGTTTGTTGACCTTCGCCGCTCTGGCTCTGGTCGTTCTGTGGTTGAGACTGTTGCTGCTGTTCCTGATGCTGGTTCAGCAGATCGAAGACGGCTTCGTAGTAGAAGTCATCTTTGCTTATGTTCTTGTTGATCTCTTCCTCGATGGTCTTCTTGGACCAGACGGTCTTGCGAACGTATTCGGCGATGTCGCTCGGAGCGCTGGAGAGGAAGAACTGGAGCTCCTTAGAGTTGCAGACAGCGGTAGAGGCCTTGTAAGCGTTCGGTCCCTGAAGCTCGCGGTGCGTGCAGTGATGAAGAATGAAACGGTAGAGCTCGATGGCCATGATGAAGACGAAGACAGACTTGTCGATGGAGCAGACCCATTCCTCGTTGTATTCGAGGTAAGGAGTGACGTCGGTCTTGACGCAGACTCGAATGGACTTGATCTTGTTGTTGACGCGCTTCGTGAAGAGAGCATAGAACGATAGCATGTTCGGTATGTAGAGGCCGAAGTAGTCTACGGCGTTGGTGAACTTGTTCTCGATAGCTTCTTTTGTGACTTCTATGGAGTTCATCGGCTGGTCCTTGATGAGTTAACATATACAATATAAGAACTTCTCAGAGAAATCTAAACCCCTAAAATGAGAAAATTCACGCCTAAAATCGGCGTGAATTCGCTAAAAATATGAGAAATTATGAAATTTAGTACAGTTTTGACATCAGAGTGAGGACTGTTATCGATCTTGGCGCATAGCTTGTCTTGATGATATTTAGCATCTCTGATATGCTCTGTCCTCGACTTATCGTATCGTCGATTATTAGCACATCGTGCCCGTTGATGTAGTTAGCATACTCTGCATACTTGTCCTCGCTGAGCTTCATAGTCAGGTCTAGCAGCTCTCTTATCTCCTGATCCTTTACCATGTGTCGAACAAAGACTCCTTTCTTGTATCGCCGCATATCATCGAAGTATCTTCCAAGCTCATTCAGCATATTCTCATCGCGTCCATATACTCGAAAGAACTTAGACTTCGGATGCTGTATTATGTCTTCGACCTCGTCTACTGTGAGCTTTCTGACTACATCTTCGAGAACTCTCACGTCTCCATCCGCTTTCGAGACTACAGTGTCTGCTATGTAGCGATTCAGACTATTTGTGCTTGGTATTATTATCGAGATGTCAAA
>Ga0310786_10003253_pt1 | contig 23829 bp, 20 predicted proteins | sample AusTroGonzalo_MG_FD_203881 | JGI IMG/M metagenome (GOLD analysis project Ga0310786, IMG submission 203881) | Bovine rumen microbial communities from tropical cattle in Woodstock, Queensland, Australia - Gonzalo_03 (v2) (version 2) | ecosystem: Host-associated > Mammals > Digestive system >...
AGGTCTTAAATCCACTTCTTCCGTCCATACCTATCTTAAAGAACTGGACAACGAAGGAAGGATCGAATACAGGCCCGGACTCCGCAGGGCCATCATCATCAAACAGTACGATGATGAACCCGCCCCAAAGGTTACTCAACTGAACGATTGCAGACCTGTTTACTGTGTAGGAAAGATAACTGCAGGTGTACCGATCCTTGCTACCGAAGATTACAGCGACCGCTTCTTTGTCAGCAAGTCTGTCATCGGCGATTCAGAGTGCTTTATGCTTAAAGTCAAAGGTAACAGTATGATCAACGCTCACATCCTGGATGGAGATTACATACTTGTCCGCAAGCAGAACTTCTGTGACGAAGGTGACATTATAGCTGCACTTATCGATGATGAAGCAACCGTCAAAAGATTCGGTAAAAAGAACGGGAACCCTTACCTGTTCCCTGAGAATGATAACTATTCACCAATTCCCTTCAATAAGGAAGGATGTAAGATTCTCGGTAAAGTAGTCGGTCTGCATAGATACAGTATTAATTGAGATCACTCCTCCTTTCCCTCTGGTGTAATTGAAGTTAACCGGTTACACACCTACTATAGTCAGCTGTGTTTCAACAATTCAAGAATAACAGCCGTATGTGTCGAAATATGAGACTTTGTGTAAAGGAGTTATGATTTAATTATTTAAATTTGATAACTTGCATTTATCGAAAATGATTTTTGCAGCCGCTTTAACATCGCCTGACGGTATAAGCTCAACGTCTTCTCCCATATGCCTGAACCACGTCAGCTGACGCTTGGCATAATGGCGTGAACCGAGCTTTATCTTATAAACGGTTTCACTGATATCTTCATCGCCTGCGAAATACTGCCCGAACTCTTTATATCCGATAGCCTGGAAACAGGTAGTCCCTTTGGCCTTTTCAATTCCGTAGAGCATTCTTGCCTCGTCTTCAAGACCCTGTTCCATCATGATATCAACTCTTCTGTTGATCCTGTCATACAGAACCGCTCTGTCTATATCCGGCATGAAAGCTTTGAAAGTAAATGAAGGTCCTGCAGTCTTGGACTTTTTGTTTTTCTCGGAGAAACTTACTCCTGATGCTCTTTTAACGGCAAGCGCCCTGATAACGCGCCTCGTATTGTTGGGGTGGATCAGCAAAGCAGCTTCAGGGTCTTCTTGCGTAAGTATCTTATAGAGTGCATCCCTGCCCTCTTTTTCGAGGATCGACTGATAGTATTCTTCAGAATCACCGATGTCGATGCCTTCCTCATTACCATAATCAATTCCATAAAGGAGCGATGAGATATACTGGCCTGTACCGCCGCACACAACAGGAAGTTTTCCCCTGCCCAGGATATCGGCAAAAGCTTTTTCCGCCATATTCACATAATCAAAGACCGAGAACCTGTCTCCGGGTTCTACGATATCCGTCATGTGGTGAGGTATCTCCGCGAGCTCTTCTGCAGAATCCTTTGCGGTACCGATATCAAGTCCTTTATAGATCTGCATTGAATCAGCAGAAACGAGTTCTCCGCCGCAAAGACGGCAAAGTTCAATAGCAACGGCGCTCTTGCCGCTTGCTGTAGGTCCCGTGACAATCGGGATAAAACTGTATTTGCCTAAATAGGGTCCCGGATCGATCATGGAAAAACCTTAGACAATCCTTTTGAAGTTCTTCTCAAAATCCCTGCGTGAAACACAGAAGAACGTAGGTCTCCCGTGAGCGCAATGGTAAGGGTCTTCGAGTTTTGTAAGTTTATCGATCAAAGACTCTGCCTGTTCCTGTGTAATAACGTCTCCGGCCCTTATAGCAGCCTTGCAGGCAGTAGTCTGGATAAGACTGTACCAGATGTCGGTCTTAGCCGGATTGTCACGCTTAAGATCAGTAAGAATTTCAGCGAACATGTCAGAAGCCTTGTCAGAACTTCCCATAGGAACTGCCCTTAAAGCTATTTCCCTGTCGCCGAGAAGCTCTAATTCAAAGCCGTTCTCAGTAAACTTATCAAGCGCACCTTCAATAAATGCATAATCTGAAGCAGACACCTTAAGGATCGAAGGAACCAGCATGTGTTCTGTTGCGGGAGCATTCTTGCCCGGAGCCTTCTTCGCCATGAATTCCTCATAGAGGACTCTCTCATGAGCTGCGTGCTGATCAACGAAATAGCACTCTTCAGTAGTCTGAAGGATTATGTATGTGTTAAACAGGATGCCGGTATATCTTGCACCTGCGATCTTATCGATATCAGTCTCAACCTTCTTGATCTCTTCAGGCGTAACGGGAGCTATAGTCAAAGGCTCTGAAGGAGTTTCAGCAACGGTTAAAGGTTCGGCTGCAGTTTCATCACTGTTGCCGTTTGCGACAACGGAAGCATCGGGCTTAAAGCCTGAAAGGATCTTCAAAAGTTCGTTTGCAGAAGCTGCATCGCCTGTAGCCGGAGTTACCGAAGCAGCATTGCTCTTAAGCTTATGAGATGACGAAAGCTTACCGCCTGCGCTGATATCATAGCGGAGCTGCTTGTTTTCAGCTGCAACCTTGGTCTCTTCATGTGTTTCGATCTCAATGTTCTCGCCTGTTACGATGCCCTTAAATTCTCCGCCTGCAGTTCCCGAAGAAGTGATCGCTCCCCTGATGCCATGGTAAACGAGCCTGAAAACGTCACTGTCAGATGAGAACTTAACCTCTGCCTTCTGCGGATGTACGTTTACGTCTACGTTTCCGGGAGCGCAGTAGATCATCAGGAAACAGATTGGGAACTTGTTCTTCATGACGGCATTCTTATATGCTTCGTCGATAGCAGCAGAAACGGTCTTGCTGTGAATGATCCTGTCATTAACATAGACGCACTGAAGTCCTCTGTTACCTCTTACGAAACGCGGAAGTCCCGTGAAGCCTTCAATCCTCATGCCGTCCATCTCATACTTAACGGGCACGAGATTGCTTGCGGTCTCTTTGCCGTAAACAGCGTAAACCGCATCCTTAATGTCGCCGGTTCCGGGGGTGGTGAACTGCACCGCACCGTCTTTGACGAGCTTAACGGAGATCTGCGGATTGATTATGCAGAGCTTCTCAACGAGGCCTGTAATATACATTCCCTCTGTAGAATCCTTCTTGAGGAATTTGTATCTTGCGGGAATGTTCTTAAACAGATTCCTTACTTCAACGCACGTACCCTGCGGAGCACTTGTATCTGAAACATCCTTGAGGTTTCCGTCTTCATAAGCAACTCTTGTTCCCGTCTCATCATCGCTCTGCGAAGTAGTAAGGACCACATCTGCGCACGAAGCGATAGATGCAAGAGCTTCGCCTCTGAAACCCATTGTTGAAAGATCGTAGAGGTCTTCTATAGTCTTGAGCTTTGACGTCGCATGGATAAGAAAAGCTTTCTGGGCATCTTCCCTGTCCATTCCGCATCCGTTATCTGTAACTCTGATAAGGGAAATACCGCCGCCTGCAAACTCGATCTTGATCCTGTTTGCACCTGAATCAACAGCGTTGTCGAGAAGTTCCTTTACGACAGAAACAGGACGCTCAATGACTTCGCCGGCCTTAATGGCATTGGCGGTGCGGCTGTCCAGTACGTTAATTCTGCCCATCGTCTTCTCCCTTCACCATCGTATTCAATTCATAAAGGATGTTCATCGCTTCGATCGGCGTGAGCCTTGAGACATCGAGGTCTCTGATCATGGCCCTGAGCTTGTCTTCCTTCTGGTAAAGAACGCTTTCGGGATTAAAGAAAGATTCCTGTCCCGGCATAGCCGCAGAAGAAAGCTGCGTACCGCCGCCGGGAGTTTCTTCCATGTTGCCCATCACCTTGAACTTACCGATCCGCTCAAGTTCTGAAAGTATTGATTTTGAACGCTTAAGAACGTCATCGGGAACGCCCGCGAGACGCGCTACTTCAATACCGTAGCTGTCCGAAGTTCCGCCTTTTGAGATCTTATGCAGGAACTTTACAGTGCCGTCGTTCTCACTGACTTCAACATGGCAGTTGAAGACTCCGCGGTTAAGGCGTTCCATTTGGTTAAGTTCGTGATAGTGCGTCGCGAAAACGGTCCTTGCATAAAGAACACCCGGATCAACGATATATTCAATAGATGCCCAGGCAATTGAAAGTCCGTCATAGGTGCTCGTTCCGCGTCCTACCTCATCAAGCAGGAGCAGACTTCGTCTTGTTGCATTCTTGAGGATGTAAGACATCTCCTTCATCTCGACCATGAATGTAGATTGTCCGGTTGAGATGTCGTCTGAAGCTCCGATCCTCGTAAAGATGTGATCTACAAGACCGATCCTTGCGGAATCAGCAGGTACGAAAGAACCTATCTGGGCCATGAGAACGATGAGTGCGGTCTGTCTCATGTAAGTTGATTTACCGGCCATGTTAGGGCCTGTCAGGACCATGAGCCTTTTCTCATTGTCGAGCAGGATATCGTTAGGCACAAACGCGCTGCCCTCCGAGGCCATCATCTTCTCTACTACGGGATGTCTTCCCGCCTTGATCTCGATGTCCTCCGACATATCAACGACAGGCCTAACGTAGTTCTCGCTCTCTGCGAGCTCGGCAAGCGCCGTAACGCAGTCCGTCATTGCAACCGCGGACGCCGTATTGAAAAGCCTCTTTGATTCAGCAAACACCTTGTCCCTGATCTGTGTGAAAAGCTCGTATTCAAGAGCTACACGTCTGCCTGAAGCAGAGACGATCTTCTCTTCAAGTTCTTTTATCTGAGGTGTGATGTATCTTTCATTGTTTACGAGAGTCTGCTTGCGCTCGTATTCTTCAGGGACTTTGTCAGACTGGCTCTTGGGGATGTCGATATAGTAACCGAAGACCTTGTTGTAACTGATCTTCAGCGTCTTGATCCCCGTTCTCTCACGCTCGCCTGCCTCAAGCTTAAGAATATATTCTCTAGCATTAGTAGCAATGTCATTGAGTTCGTCGCACTCGGCAGAATAACCGCGCTTGATTATTCCGCCTTCTTTAACTGAAATCGGCGGTTCCTCTGCAATACCTGCATCAAGGATCTCATAGATATCCTCCATGGGATCGAGGAGCTTATTGATATCACCGAAAACACCTTTAGTAAAAGACGATACGCGTTCCTTTACGAACGGGAGTTTTCCAAGTGAATTCCTGAGTGACAAAAGGTCTCTTGCATTGCACGTTCCGAGTGACACTTTACCTGCGAGACGCTCGATATCGTAAAGTCCTGTAAGGCTTTCGATTATCTCCTGTCTTGCGATGTATTTATCTTTGGCTTCCTCAACGGCATCAAGGCGTTTATTGATCGCCTTTACCGATATGAGAGGCTCTTCGATCCACTTGCGCAAAAGTCTTCCGCCCATTGCGGTCTTAGTCCTGTCTACAGCCCAGAGGAGCGAACCTCTCTTGGTCTTTCCTCTTATGGTCTGTGTAAGCTCGAGATTCGTCCTCGTTGCGTGATCGAGTTCCATCGAATCAGAGATCTTAAAGCAATGGATATCCCTTAAATGCTTGACCTTCTCAGTCTGAGTCTCTTCAGCATAAAGGATAAGCGCTCCGCATGAAGATATAAGCAATGACGGATCGCTGAAGAGCTTGAGATTATCAGGACGGATCTCTGATTTATCTACGCTGTCCCTTGCGAAATCGCGGTCGCTTCTGACGGTAATGACGATATTCGTTCCAGTCTTGATCGTCTGGCAGCATATAGTGTCAGTAAATGCGGGATTGCATATGATCTCAGAAGGCTGATACCTGCTTACGAGATTGATAAGATGCTCATTGTTATCGGGAAGCGTAAGCTGTGTTGCATCAAAGTCGCCTGTGGAGATATCCGCGCAGGCAACACCATACTGTGAGCCGATGCAGCAGATGCTCATGAGATAGTTGTTCTTCCTGTCATCCAATGCATCCGTAACCGTACCGGGCGTCAGTATCCTGATAAGGCCGCGTTTTACGAGACCTTTTGCGAGAGCCGGGTCTTCTAACTGCTCACAGATGGCAACCTTTCTGCCTTCGCTTACGAGCCTGTCGGCATATGTCTGGTAAGCATGAAAAGGAATGCCGCACATAGGTGCTCTCATTCCGTTTCCGCAATCTCTTCTGGTAAGAACGAGCTCTAATATCTTTGCTCCTTCAATGGCATCGTCGAAAAACATCTCGTAGAAGTCGCCAAGTCTGTAGAACAGGAAAGCATCCCCTGCCTGTTTCTTCATCTCGACATAATGCTGCATCATCGGAGAAAGATCTTCGATCTTCATGTCAGCTAATCTTAAAAGCCCGTCATTATTTTCCATCAGTAAAACGCTCCATCACGCCGTCGACCGAATATGGTCTGGCATACTGAATATCGACATTGCAAAGACGTCCCTCGAGAGTGTCTTCGCAAAATCCCTCCTGAGCTTTGATCTCATCGGGGATAGTGAAATTAACAAGATGATTGGTAATGGTCCTTCCGGAATAAACTCCGCCGCCGGCCTTGCTTATTCCTTCTATCAGGATCTCTTCTTTCCTGCCGACAAGCCTCTTGCATGACTGCTCGGTAAGCGAATTCGTAAGTTCTGTAAGCCTTCCGAATCTCTCGGTAACAACATCAGCAGGTATCTGGTCAGGAAACTCCGCAGCCTTGGTGCCCGGCCTGATCGAATACTGGAAAGTAAATGCCGCATCAAAAGCAGCGCGCGAGCATATCTCGAGAGTCTTTACGAAATCCTCTTCGGTCTCTCCCGGGAATCCGACAATGATATCGGTGGTAAGAGATCCTCCCTTTACCCTTTCCCTGAAATAATCAACGATCCTCATGTATCCTTCGGCAGTATAAGGTCTGTTCATTCTCTTAAGGACAACGTCAGAACCGGACTGAAGCGCAAGATGAAGATGCTTTTCGACATTCGGGCGGTCAGCCATTATGTCGATGACCCTGTCTGACAGATCCTTGGGATGTGAAGACATGAATCTGATCCTGGAAAACTCCGTGATCTTGGATGCTTCTTCAAGGATGTCGGCAAAAGTCTTGCCGTCCTCATTGCCATTTCCGTAGGAATTTACGTTCTGGCCGAGGAGCATTACTTCCCTGTAGCCCTTTGAAGCAAGCTCCTCGAGTTCTTTCATTATCTTGGTAAAGCTTCTGGAACGCTCTCTTCCTCTTGCGTAAGGTACAATACAATACGTGCAGAAATTGTTGCAGCCGTACATGATGGGAACCAAAGCCCTGAATTTCCTCTCTCTCTCGATCGGGAAATAGCTGTCCTCAGCAATATAGTCCTCTCCGCAGATACTGACGGAACGCTTATGCATGCCAACCGCATCACGAAGGAGGATCGGGAACCTGTGCAGCTGCTGGGGATCGAATACAAGATTTACGTAAGGATAGGATCTCTTGATCTTCTCTACGTTCTCAGGAACCTTCATCATGCAGCCGCAGACTGCGATTATCGATGTATCGCCGTTGCTGCGGAAACTCTTAAATACGCCGAGATTGCCGAAAAGGTGCTTGTCGGCGTTTTCCCTAACAGAGCACGTGTTCATGATGACTACGTCTGCAGGGACAAGTTCTCCGGTGCTTTCAACCTTTTCAAGGCCCATAGCCTGGAGCATGCCCGCCAGCTTCTCGCTGTCAGACTCGTTTAACTGGCATCCGTAAGTCAGAAGATTATATGTGGCGGGACGGCCCTTACTCTTCGAAAGGTCCGAGAAATAGTCCCTGAGCTGCGCAAGAGCCTTGTCAAACTCGGCTTTCTCGGAATTGTCTACCCTGATTATGCTCATTTATCAACCTCATAAATTTTTCCCTGCTAATTATACAAGAAAAATATAAATTTGTATTTTTTAAATTAAGATATAGAATATACGAGTTAAAAATGCATAGAGGGACAATAATGTCAGGAATCATAAATAAAGCTTTTAAGATGATCGGCTCCGCGATATTCGCAGGGGTCTTTACTCTTGCGCTGTTTCCGGGGTATGTCGCAGCTGACGACGTTTACCCGGATAACCCCGATGACGGAATAATCACACAAAACGAGCAGCAGACCGATCTTTTGAACGAAAAACACGATAACTGGCCGCAGATCAACGCTGCAGCTTATATACTCTACGATGCCACGAGCGGCGCCATCCTTCTCGGCAAGGACTACGAGACACAGAAGGAACCTGCTTCCATGACCAAGGTTATGACCATTCTCCTTGCTCTGGAGCGTCTGGATATGAACACAGTCATCACGGTTAACTCGGCAATGGCCAAAGAGATCAACGCTCTCGAAAAGGATTATGTACGTCTCGGTCTTCAGGAAGGCGAAGAGATTACCGTCAGGGATCTTGTCTACGCTTCTGTCTTAAAGTCCGCCAACGACTGCTGTATCGTTCTCGGTATGCATATGGCAGGCACTGAGGCTGAATTCTGCAAGATAATGAACGAAAAAGCTGTAGAGCTCGGATGCAGGAACACACATTTCTCCTCTTCCTTCGGTTACGCCAAGCCTGATAACCTCACTACCGCTTACGACCTGAGCCTTATCCTTCAGGAAGCCGTCACAAATACGGACTATTCCAAGATCGCAAAGACTTACACATATAAGATCAGTGCTACAAACAAGTACTCAAGCACAAGAGAACTTACCAATTCAAGCAGATTCATCAGCACCGCCGATTTCAAGTACGACTATTATGTCGGCGGTAAGACAGGATATACGGATTCCGCAGGAAACACTCTCTGCGCTGCTGCTAAAAAGGATGACCGTATTCTCATAGGCGTTCTTTTCAATGCAGGATCCTCGACATCCAGATACAGGGACATGATCAAGCTTTTCGACTACGGTTATACGGCTTTTACCACTGTCCCGATCACCGAATCAGAATTCACTCCGATCCTCAACGACACAAGGAACCAGATGGTAAGGCTGATGTCTGAGACCAACCTCTACATCTCAGAGATGAAGACTGCTCTCACCTCTTATGTCACAACGACTTCAAGCAGAGCCCAGCTCGGAAGCACCAACAAGATCGATCTTTCCAAGACGACGATCGATTCCATGGCCGAAGAACAGACACTTGAGATACCGCTATGTAAAGTCTATTCAGACAAAACATACGTGGTCGGCAAGGTCGTCGTAAAGATAGAGCAAAAGGCGGGCGTCATTGAGATCAACCCGAAGAAAAAGACCCACCTGACCGACGTAAGACGCGTGCTCGTAACGTTCGCGATCCTCTCCGGAATGATACTTGTGGTAATAGTCATCGCCCTCATCTTCCGAGCCAACATAATCAAACGGCGCAGGAACGAATCGACAAGAAGAGCGAACATGCTGTAACTTCAAATACCTATCAGGAATCGCAAACCGAAAGTCTGATAGGTGTTTTTTTGACTGGAAACATCTAATACGCACTAATTTACCTATCACAAATCGCTTTTTGTAATTCTGATAGGTAAAACGGCTCGAAAAATCTTCCAAAGTACGGATTTTTACCTATCAGAAAACGGATAAGCAAGATCTGATAGGTAAATCAGGTTATTGTCTGATCGCACCTACAACGCAGAACAAACCGAACATTACAGCATCGCATGCTACGATCGTTGCGCCGACCGGAGTACTGGCGATGATCGATATGAACATGCCTGCGAGAGCGCAGAAAACGGAAAAGACAGCCGATGAAACGGTTACTGCCTTAAAGCTCTTGAATACCCTCATCGATGCCATAGCCGGGAAAATGACCAGAGCGGATATGAGGAGCGAACCTACAAGGTTCATGGCGAGCACGATGATGACCGCGATAATCACTGCGATCAGGAGATTATATGCTCCCGTGCGTACACCGGTTGCCTTGGCAAAAGTCTCATCAAAGGTAACCGCGAATATCTTGTTGTAGAACATGATGAATACGATGACGACGATTATAGACAGGATAAAGCATAGTAATACCTGCTCCTGTGAAAGCGTAAGAATAGACATCGATCCGAAAAGTGTGCTGCACACGTCTCCTGCAAGATTAGACGCTGTTGAGAACTTATTCATAAGGAGATAACCGAAAGCCAGAGCGCCAACCGAGAGCATCGCAATGGCGGCATCGCCTTTGATCGCTGCATTCTTGCCGAATGCCAGAAGGATTATCGCTGCAAGCACCGTCACCGGAAGGATGATGTACATGTTATTCGTCAGTTTAAGTACGGATGCGATCGCTAATGCACCAAACGCAACGTGCGACAGGCCGTCTCCGATGTATGACATGCGCTTGAGGACAAGCGTGACACCCAGAAGCGAAGAGCAGAACGCAATGAGAACGCCGACAATGATCGCGTACCTTACGAAAGGATATGACAGATATTCGATAAGCATTTCCATACCGTCACTCGTCCTTTCCGCTTACGATCGAGAACTCGTTTCCCCTGCCGCTTGCGAAGTATTCCTTCTTTGGGGTAAAGCTTGGATCGTTCTTGATGTGGAGTATGTGGGAAGCATACTTTTTGGCTGCCGCTATATCGTGGGAGATCATGATGATGGTCATACCTTCCCTGTTGAGCTTATCAACGAGTCCGTAAAACTCTTCAGTGACAAACGGGTCAAGACCTGCAACAGGCTCATCCATAAGGAGCACCTTGGTAGCCGCGCAAAGCGTGCGTGCAAGAAGGACTCTCTGCTGTTGTCCGCCCGAAAGCTCCCTATAGCATCTCTTAGAAAGATTCGCTACGCCGAACTTCTGCATGGCTTCCATTGCAGATTTCTTCTGCTCGGAAGAATAAAAAGGCCTCTTCCCGAGACGGCCGACAAAGCCTGAAAGAACTATCTCTTTTACTGAAGCCGGGAAGTCGCGCTGAACAATGGTCTGCTGAGGAAGATATCCGATCTCGGAAAGCTTAAGGCCGTCTGTAACGACTTCGCCCGAAAGCGGCCTTCTGAGACCTAAAAGCGTACGCATTAGAGTGGTTTTGCCCGTACCGTTCTCGCCAATGACGAAAACATAGTCACCCTCGTTTATTTCGAAGGAAAGGTCGCGGTAAAGTACAAGGTCGCTGAAACCTATTGTGAGATCTTTAGCTGATATGAGAGACATTATTTACCCTCGGAAACCGCACACTTTTCGCAGAGCCCGTAGAAAACCGTACGCTTGGGATCGAGCACAAAGCCGTGTTCTTCCCTGACGTGCGCGAAAAAGCCGTTGATCTCATCACAACTCAAGTGGAAAAGCTTGCCGCAGCTCTCGCATTTCATGTGATAGCATGTTCCGCTGCAGCAGTTGTCTACGCCGATATATTCATAGCAAGCGGGAGACTTGTCATCGATCAGATACTTGTTAACGAGGCCGTCACTGGTAAGACGGTCAAGGCGCCTGTATATGGTAGCCGCACCGATGTTGATCCCCTGCGATCTGAAGTACTCTTCGATATCCTGGGCAGTAAGATGCTTGCCGCCGTTATCCTGCATGAACTTCAGGATCTCTGCGGACTGCTTGGTGTTGTATGTGCCTTTAGTATTCCCTGCCATCGGACGTCTCCAAAATGATAATTGAATATGAAATTCATTATCATTTTACTTGGAAAAGTCCTGTTGTCAAGGAAAAATAAGTATCAGATCAATACCAGTCCTTATGCTTCTTAATATAGATTATCTTCATGATCTGGGCAAAGATCATGTAAACGACCATGAGGATCGCAAGCCAGAGCATATAGATCAAAGGCATTGTCGGCAGGTCGAAGAGTGTTGATATTCCTGTGAATCCGATCAGGAGCGTAACTACAATTATCGCCAACGTCGACAGAGTAAGCTGGACCGATGCCCTGTCACCGATAAACGGGAGCTTCGGCGTCCTGATCGTATGGATTACCATTGTCTGCGAGATAACGCCGAACATGAACCATCCGCACTGGAAATAGCCTGCCAGTTCGGGCTTGTTGTATCCGAATATGAACCAGAGCACCAGGAAGCACAGGATATCAAGGACGGTACTCAGAAGACCGAATGAGATCATAAATCCCTTTATGCCTCCGAGGTCCCACTTCTTGGGCTTCTCGATATAGTTGGATTCAACGTGGTCGAAAGGCATACCGAGCTGTGCAAAGTCGTTTAAAAGGTTCTGTACGAGGATATGTACCGGAAGCATAGGCAGGAACGGCAGGAATATGCTCGCGATGAGTACCGAGAACATGTTTCCGAAGTTACCGCTGACAGACATCTTTAGGTACTTGGACATATTTGCGAATGTGCTTCTTCCCTCTACAACGCCTTCATCGAGTACGTTGAGATCCTTTTCGAGAAGGATGATGTCCGCGACTTCTTTTGCGATATCGACTGCGTTATCAACTGAGATACCGATGTCAGCCTGCTTGAGCGGCAAACTGTCGTTGATACCGTCACCCATGTAACCGACTATGTGGCCCTTTGACTGGAACATCTTTACTACGCGTTGCTTCTGATAAGGAGAAAGCTTGGAGAAGATATCGCAGTTCTCGCATGCTTCAGCAAGCTGCTCATCGCTCATTGCATCGATCTTGGCTCCGGTAAGAGTCATCTCAGTTCTGAACCCGAGCCTGCCGCAGATGTTGATCGCAACGCCTTCACTGTCGCCTGTAAGAACGACTGTACGTACGCCGTTCTTTCTGAGAGCGTTAATTGCCGTACCTGCAGATTCCTTCGGCGGATCGAGGAAACCGACGAATCCGATGAGGACCATGTCGCTCTCGTCTTCAACGCCGAAAACGTCAACGCCGTGAACGTTGTTTTTCTGTGCAACCGCGATTACACGGATACCTTCAAGGTTATTCTCTTCAGCGAGCTTCTTTGCATTTGCAATAAGCTCATCTGAAATATCCTTGACCTCTCCGTCGATCTCGATGAAAGAACAGATGGAAAGGATCTCTTCAACGGCGCCCTTTGTGATGAGCTGACGCTTGCCGTTCTTGTCCTTTAACACGACGCTCATCCTGCGGCGCGAAAAGTCGAACGGGATCTCGTCTTCCCTTACGTACGCTTCCTTGAGGAAAGAAAGATTTTCCTTCTCTGCGCGGTTGATGATTGCTACGTCCATGAGGTTCTTAAGACCGGTCTGGAAATAGCTGTTGAGGAAAGCGTGTCTCAAGATACGCTTGTCTTCCCTTCCCAAAACGTCCATGTACTTTTCAAGAATGATCTCATCCTGTGTGAGCGTACCGGTCTTGTCTGTGCAGAAAACGTCCATCTCGCCGAAAGTCTGGATAGCTCCCAAACGCTTAACGATGGTCTTTTTGCGCGACATGTTGATAGCACCTCTTGCAAGAGATGAGTTCATTATGACCGGAAGCATCTCAGGCATGATTCCGACAGCGATCGTAATGCCGAACATAAGTGACTGAAGCCATGAGCCCTTTGTCAGGAAGTTTGCGATAAAGATTACGGGAACCGTTATCAGCATGAAGCGGATAAGGAGCTTACTTACGGAATCGAGGTTCTTTTCAAAAGCGCTCTTTTCCTCGAAGGAGTTAAGGCTCTTGGCCATGCTTCCGAAATATGTCTCTTCACCTGTTGTAAGAATGATCGCCCTTGCAGATCCCGATACGATATTGGATCCCATGAAGCCGATGTTTGCGAGATCGGTAACACCGACATTTGTTTCAGTCGTAGTGAACTTCTCGACAGGGTTGCTCTCACCCGTAAGCTGGGACTGGTCGATGAACAAGTCCTTTGTCTCTATGAAACGGACGTCACCGGGGATCATGTCGCCAGAAGCGAGCTTTACGATGTCTCCCGGAACAAGTTCTTCGATCTCCACCTCGGTCTCCACACCGTTTCTGATAACGTCTAACTTGTTGGTGATCATGCCCTGGAGCTTCTTTGCGGCATTATTGGACTTCTCCTCCTGTACGAAAGAGATGACCGCCGAGATAATGATTACCGCAACGAGCATTATAAACGTTGCAAACGAAGGCTCATCAGCGAGTACGACATCAGTGGCAAACGTGATCATCGCAACTATGAGAAGCACGATATTGAAGGGATTGATTATGGCATCCTTGATACGTACCGCAAGACTCTTCTCCTTGCCGAAATCAATGATGTTCCTGCCATATTCCTCAAGACGGTCAGCTGCCTGGACAGGATCCAGACCTTCTTCGTCCGTCTGATATTTCTCGAAAAGCGCTTTCTGCTCAAGTCCGCTTAATTCAAGCAGGATCTTCTCTACTTCGCCTTTGCGCTCTGTATTCTCTTTCTTCTTCATTCCATGTCCCCCAAAACTAAATCTCGAATAATAATACCAAACATGAAATTATACGATACAGGGACAAATTCTGAAAACAGGACCTGTTATTTTTTGAGCCGGCTGAGCTTTTTGGCGGTATATTCTTCTATCTGCTTCCTTAAACGGCCAAGCTGTTTCTTATGCACGCAGAGTTTTTCCGTGCAGTTGGCACACTCAAGATATCTGTTCGTGTTCTCTGAAAAACGCTCCGGATACTTAAAGAACGTGATCTCCCACCTGACGAGCAATGCTACAGCCAGGAACAGAAGGCTCCATGTGAATACACCTCTGATAAAGAACAGCGGGGTAAACATCATTGCATAATCCCAGTTATATATCCTGCAAGAGCCGCAGCATTTGTTCTTAAGAAGCCACGACTGGAACGGACAGAAAAAGAGTATGCAGATCATGTCACAGACCGAATAAGCAACGCAGAGCAGGAACATGATGCCCTTGTCAAAGATATCGAGCATGTAAAGCGCTCCGAACGCAGCGTTAAAGATAACCCATATCAGCGCTACAAGGATCGTAGCATTATTATCGGCGATCTTGATGTCCGTTCTTCCAGATTTTATGTAATTTCTCTTAAACTGTTTCTGGCATCCGGGGCTCTCGTATTTCGAAGGAAAGAATCTGAATAACATCTCCACCGCGAAGATTAACCAGATAAGCAGAGAAACAGCGGTCTGCTTGCCAATACCGGGTTCAGGGAACTCATGGACGCCGACCCTGTAAAGAATGTATTCGATCAAGAGCAGGATAAACAGGACTGATCTGTAAACCAGTCTGAAATAATGTATCGTGCTTACAACCGAGATCTTCTGCCGCCTCTTCTTGCCATCCATACATGAGATTATATCACCTCTTCTTAAGGTGAAGGATAAAGCAGCTGATGACCGGTGCAATCAACATCGCAAGATATACGAGCGTTATCCAGGGCTGATATTCAACATAGAACTGCTTAAATGTCAGGCTCCACGGATGCTTGATGATGACCCAGCCGAACAGATCGATAACGATGCTGATGCCGGACCAGAGCGCGCCTGTCAGCAGTGCTTTCTTATATGTGGGTTCCTTGACCTTCCTTAAATAAAGCAATCCGAACAGAGTAAACAGGATAATGTTGTAAAGCGGATGCCAGGGCTTAGTCATCTCGTACCCCTGCCCTAATCCCGGACCTTCAGCCATGGACTTCATATGCAAAACGAGTATGTTGAATATCGTGTGTCCGATGCCTACTGCCGTGACTGCCGTATAACCTATCCAATACCAAAGCAAAGACATGCCGATATCCCTGCCTGAACCGAAATCTCTTAATCTCTTCTGACTCATAACTTTCTCCTTAAGCTTTGTTATGCTCACATTGTAAAAAGCTTATGGAGAAAAAGATTTGTATAAGGCTTATATAATCCTTAAATCTCTCTTAAAGAACCGCTATACCTCAGAATTATTGTAAAGTGCGTTGTTATCAAACTCTATCTTGGCTCTTGAGTCGTAATACTCTTCGGCAGGCGGCCTCGGGCCGACGTTCAGGTTGGATTCATTAAAGAGCTTCATATAAGAATCGCGTCTTTTATCAGACAGCCATCTTATCGGTCTTGTCAAAAACTCTGTGACAGGTTCGATCTTTTCGCTGATACTCGTTCTCGCCGTATATCCCATGATACAGATTATGCCGAGCGGCGACATCAAACAGATCGTTGCCAAAACTATGATCAATCCTGCGCCCGAAGTTATGAACGAGGCTCCAAGCCAATAAAGCCCGAAAAGCAGAGCTGCAAAGATCTCTACAACGAGAAGGACCAGCAGAGCATCAACGATCCTGTGGCCGATAAGCCTCGTCTTTCTCTTAACCTCATCAACAGGAAGATATCCGTCCGTCTTTCCGGTCTGGCCATTTACCGCGCACATGAAATAACGGTCGCCGTATTTGTAGTTCAGGAACCACACAGGATAAAGAGCATATGTATGCTCAAGATCATAAGGCCTTGCGGCACATGCGCCGAACTTGACCGAATCATAACCGTTAAAAGAAAGCGCGGCTGTCTCACGACCGTACTGCTCCATCCTGAAAAGAATGCGGTCGCAAAGATTATCCGCTGTCAGATTAAACTTCTGCGCATAGAATCCCTGAAGATAGGATGAATTGAACGGTTTTCTCTCATTTATGTCGAAAGGCTCTATGGCCTCCATAAGGCCGTCGGCTATCTCCAGAGAACCGTCAAAAGGAACGTTATTGTACTTAACGTCAAAGTCAGACATCAGGGCATATTTGTCTTTATATACAGCCCTCTTCTTAATGGCTTCTCCCCTTGTGCTGACTTTGCACCGAGAGCTCATTATCCAGAAAGGCACATAAATACCCTGTACGCTCTCGAGATTGCTTTTCCTGAAGTAATCCTTTGGAACATACTTCTTGGACTTGGCGAATTCGATGAACTTCTCTTCAGCTTCCTGGCGCGTGATCTTAAACGGAATAATGTAATCAGGCCTGAACTGCTTGGAAAGCCTTCTGCTTATGAGAGCGGGCGAACCGCAGAAAGAACAAGTAGTCGCGGAAGTATTCTTATCGGTAATGAGGACAGCGCCGCAGCTGTCGCAGACGATCTCGCACTTATCTTCCTCATTCTCGTCAGCCTCGCCAACGTCAACCTCAGGGATCTGCATCAGGAGTTCAAGTTTCTCGGGACTGTATCTGTTGCCGCAGAAATCACAACCGAGCATCTGCTCAACAGGATCAAAGATCAGCCTGCCGCCGCAAGACGGGCACTTGCTGTCTTTTGAAGAGAATTCGTGCTGTCTTTCATTTGAAACGTTATCCATAACCCACCCCACTCTGTTTATTATAGCAGACAGGGTAGATCAATGATAAAGAGTCATGCCCGGAAGGCAAACATATATGATGAAAAACAGGATTAAATTAATAACATACAGAATTACATACCAATGTTTCTTTGACAGCGCAGTTGTAAGTAAAAAAAGCACGGCAAATAAGAAAACAGCCGCCAATATAATAACAAGGTAGTCATTCCAAAAGACTTCTGATCTTTTGGCACGCGTCTGTTTTTCCGCCTCCTTAAACAGCCTTTCAAGTTCACTAAACTCAACGAAACATTCCGGTTTTGCATGAAGCAAATACTCTTCTGTTTCAGGTACCTCAGAAGCCAAATCTCCCAAACCTTGTTTCTCATAATCCTTACGTATATATTCACCGGATGCCTTGAAATTAAAGCCTATACGATTTGAATTTATCCAAGTAGGATAGACAACTGTTCCCTTTGGCACAGGTACCTGATAATCCAAAAGAACGTCTTCTTTTAAAGTCAGATGGCCGACCTTGGAAGGTTCGATACTCCAAAAGCTGTAATGCATTGCATCATGATGGGCGCAAACATAGCCGAAATACAGCAATGTCAGAACATTAACCGCAAGCATGATATACGCAACTATTTTTGCCGGCTCTTTCCTGCTTTCCGTCATGTATACTTCTCCATCATTAAGACTTTATTTCAGAGCCTTCCAGATCTTTTCCAGATCAGATGCCTTAAGCAGCTTGATCGCGTTATCAATGGTTTCAATGCATGTCTTCCCCAATGTATCGTGAAGCTTTAAGCTCTCGCTCATATCAATGAAACGGATATTCCTTACATCGTAATCAGGAGCTTTATCGAATCTTTCAGCGATCTTCTTTGCTTTCTTTAAGCATTCAGTTGCTTTCTTTTTGCACCCGTCATTAAGCTCAATGAAAGCGAGTGCTGTAAGGTAAAAGCAATCGTATTTATCAAGAACATTTGGTTTGTCATCCTTGCGGTAGATAGCATTATCCTCAAGGCCGGCACTGATCAACGCTCTTGCTTCTTCAAAGTTATCAGTTCCGAGACTGCAGGTTATCTTTCCCGTTATCAGCTTCAATTTATCTCCTGCGAGCTTGACCATTGCTTTCGAAAAGTACTCGTCAGCATTCTTGTAATCAGTAGACTGTGCGAGTATCTGGCCTATCCTGATATCGAAAGTTCCGCCCGCGTTGTGAGATTTATATATCTCCAAAGCCTTATCCGTATCGCCCATAGTCTGGTTGATTATCGCAAGCTGCGCGTAAATAACGGTCTCATTTATGGCGGGATCCGTATTCTGCGAGATCAACGTCAAAGTGCGCTCGAAAAGCTCTTTCGAACGCTCAAGATATTTATCATTCCTGGGGTTTATTCCATACACTCCGTAAAGCAGAGCGCACTCAAAAACGATAGCGAAATTATGAGGATATTTCTTAAGGGCTTTCTCTGCCTCAGAGGGGCCATCAGGATCCATTTCATACGTCATCTTTCGTATACGTACCGCAAGCGCGTCTGTCCTGTTGTCACGCGCTTCAAAGCCTATGAGCACATCAAGAGACGTATCGAAAAAGTCCGCCATCTCTAATATCAGTGAAAGATCGGGAGTTGATATCCCCGCCTCCCACTTGTGGACCGCACCTACGGTTACGCCAAAAACTTCTGCAATCTGTTCCTGCGTAAGTCCGCGTTCTTTTCTGAATCTTCTTATGTTTCCCGCAAGCTCGCTGTTCATGACCATTCTCCCTAGTGTGATTTTTTTAGCGTATATCTTGAACCGTAGAATTCTGTTTTTATCCCGTCGTTTGCCTTGTCGACTTTGGCTTGGTCGTAATTGAGATTTGCCAGCGGATAGTCGTATTCGGCATAACGCTCGTGATCGTCAGAGCACGTAAAGGTAATAGTGCACTTGTCTCCGTAAACGTCAATTATCGAAATGTTCTTTACCGGAAGTCCGGGATTTACCACATTTTTACCATCGATCTCGTCATATATTCCGCTGACCCTGATACAATGGCATCTGATGCCGTTGTCATCGAACGGGAAATGATAGCCGCTATATACTTTGCAGCCGGGCTTTAATGTCGCTTTGGTATATACCCCGCTGATCATTTCGATCGGGATGAGATCGTCTCCGCTGTCATAACCGGTATTTGCCAAGCTGTGAGAAACCATTGCAAAGACCGCACCGGAAAATACAGCTAAAAGAGCTGACAGAACAACTATTACCGCTTTCTTCATACCGTACTCGTCTCCTTACAACTCAGAACAGAAGTATATGAACTACTGTCTTGATTGTATAGGTAACAGTCAGGAAAAGGAATACACTATCAATACAATTAGGATGATTAGTTTTATACCAACAGTGCAAAACCTTTCGCCTTCGCCAAGATCACACTTAAGGATATTTACGTAAACCAGTTTTCTTTCCTTATCCTTGGCAATAACGACAAATAACGAATATGTAAATAAACCAACTGTTGATTATTCTTCGTAAGGATAATTATGTTCTGGTTTTGACTGGAATTCCTTCAGCCTGGATATCTTGCCGTCTTCATTAAAGTCAGCTATCGTCACGCCATCGAACCCGTCAACATTGCCTTCGTAGTCACATAAGAAATACCATTCCACGACAATAGTATTATTCTGTTCGATGGTACGCTTGATAGTCCATTCAAGCACACGGCCTTTCTGGTTCCAATCAGAAAACCACCTCTCGATCTGAGAAAGCCCGTGATATTCAGGGCCGTAACACTCAGTGTATATTACGTCTTCTGAAAACAACTCTTTTATAGTTTCAAGATCGACATCGATCCAAGCCTGAAAATACTTCTGTATTGCTTCTTTCATATCTATCTTTCTCTCTTAATGATCTTAACCCTGTATATATTCCCATCATAATCAAGGAGATCCGCATAATCAGGATAAAGATTATTGATCGCGCTGGGGAAACCTTTGATGGCCATCCTGTAATGATGGCTCCCGTCCCTGGTCATATAAGAACTCACTGCCAGCATTTCATCATCATGCCTGTCGTTGATAACCATGAAGAAATGCTTCTTATCCATGAAGAATATCTTGTTCGTCTGATACGGGAAATCAAAGGTATCTCCGTTGCTGCACTCAACATGAATAATGCTCTTCTTATCCTTCTTATACTTAAGCATGTTCATTAAAAACACGGATCTTTTGATCTTCAGTCCTCCAGGATCTGCAAGTGCTTTTTCAACAAATCCGGGAGCGGGATGCTCAGGGCTGGTACGTATCTTCGTCTTGTCATCGCTTAATATGTACCTGTGGTCTTTATCGTTATTGACGATATATTCCACCATCGGCATATCCAGCAAATATCCAAGCTCCGCAAGCCTCTTCATCAGCGCTTCCAGATCAAACCATCCGTCAGCATCCCGGAATTCAACAGTGTCTGGTTTCTTGTACAAATACAGATCCATGAAATCCACTGTCATACTCAGTTTTCGTTTTACCGGTCTCTCATTTTGCACTGTGTTGATCGGCTCGCCTTCAGTGATCCCGGTTATCTCGATCTGACGTAACATGGTCGGTGAAGGTATCGATACGGGAAAATGATCGCCTATCTCTGCCTTGTGATATTTTTTGAACTCATCTTCCATCAATATGTCAAAAGAGAAAGTGTCAGTTTTTCTGAGATCAGGCACAAACAGATATATCGAAAAGTCAGCTCCCTGGCTCATCAGGTTCCAGTTTTCCAGGCAACCGATCCTGTCCGGACCGAGAGCATCGAGAAGCTCATCATCGGCTTTTAACCTGGCCGTGTAGATGGTCTTCTTTTTTGGTTTTTCTTTGTCAATCCCGGTTCTTTTGGCGGGTGGTTCGAGCTTGTGAACCTGAACTAACGGTCTTATCCGTTCATCTATCTCCTCGGGCTTGATGGCCGTTCTGTCCAGGATGATCTCTTTAAGATTTTTATGTTTGCTCAGATCGGGAAGCTTTTCCACATGGCACAGAGATTCAAGTCTTATCGATTCAAGAGCCGTAAGCTTCTCCAGAAAAGAAACATCACTTAATCTGTTGATCCTCCAGAGATATATCTCCTTAAGAGTCGTCAGTTCGCCGACCCCGCTCAGATCGTAATTGTTATTCCAGAATATGTTGAGCGTTTCAAGTCCGACATCCTTCAAAAACGAGAAATCTTCCACTTTCAGCGTTATACCGCGGATCGAAAGGATCTTCAGGCTTTTCATTTCGCCCAGGCAGGTAATGTTCTTCCTTGCGCACCCGCCAAGAAACAGTTCTTTCAGGTTCTTATACTTAAGAAGCCATCTGCAGTCGAATTTTACGCTCCTGGTCTTAGCATCAGCCATTATATCAAGCTGCTCGATATCCTTGGGAAGGTCCTTGATGAAGCTGTAATCTCTCAGGTCATACGCGTCCAGACCAAGCGACTTTAAAGGCAGCCCTTTTATCAGGCCGAAATCGATCAGACCGGGGGTAGAACTCAGGTGGCAGCTGATGATCAGGTGCCTGAGATGAGACATCTTATGAAGATAAGAGATGTCATAGTGCTTGATGCCGAAAAGTCCCCAGATGCGGAACGTCATGTCAGGCTTGGCTTCAAGGAACCTGTCTATTACCTGATATGCTTCGTCAGGCAATTCTTTCGAGACTTGGATATACTTTATCTTCTCATCAGAGGCAACAGAGCTGATCAGCTCATCCGTGACTTCCCTATAGTCGATGGTCTTAATGGATCCCTTCTCGACCGTTTTGTCCGAAATATCTATGTGATTATTCTGCAGCCAATAGCTCACGATTTATCACCCCATATCAGCAATCTAAGATCATTTTACCGCAAAGAATCAGTACAACAGATTTTTCACCAGCCATTCCGCAACGCCGTCTTCATCGTTTGAGGAAGTGACTCCATCCGCGATATCAAGAACCTCTTTAATTGCGTTTGATACAGCTATGCCTGTGCCGCAGATCTTTAGCATGTCTATATCGTTTTTATCGTCACCAAATGCAACTATCTCATTCAGACTGATCCCGCATTTCTCAGCAAGAGACTTTATAGCTTCGATCTTTCCGGAATCTTTCGGAATGAATGTATACCATTTCTCTCCCCTGTAGGATAAAAGCTTACAGCCAAATTCATCTGCTATCTCTTTGGCAATTGTATCGTCGGGAAGTTCAGCGACGATCTTATTTGCCCTGCACATCAAAGGCTTATCATAATCAGTATAGACAGCCTTATGAAGTCTTTCTGATTCAGCAATGTGCTTGCTGTTCCAGTAAACAGTCTTACCGTTTGCGACTGTAATCTCAGCATCAGGCTTTTTCATGAGCAAGGCTTGTACGATCTTATCCGTTTCTTCCGCCGTAAACTCACAGCTGTAGATACATTCGTTGTTGGAATGGATCAGCGTACCATCAGTTGTTATCTCAAAATCAGGCTTTAACAGTTCGATATAACGTTCTGCGCCGATCCAGTATCTTGCGGTTGCTATCGCGAAAAGCACCCCGCGGGTCCTGCATCTCCTCAGCACATCAAGCGTATGCTCAGATACGCTTCCATCAGACCTGAGTAAAGTGTGATCAAGATCAGTAAGTATCAGTCTGAACATTTTGCCTCACCTGATAAACTTACTGTCACTGTCAGCAGAGTATTCTTCATCGGTAACATAACGCTCCACGCGCATATGCAGATCGTACTTTTCGCGCAAAGATACTATGGTCTGCATCATCGGAGAAGCGTGATGAACATCGATAGCCGCCTGGTTTTCCCACGCATCGATAAGCAGCACGGTTTCAGGATCATTCAAGGGGAAAAAGTATTCATACCTTATATTGCCGGCTTCAGAACGGATCTTGTCTGCTGTTCCGCTCTTCTCCATTTCCTCGGCGAATCTGCGGGCATTTCCATCGCTTCCTGAATAATAAATGTTAACTATAATCATTGCTTACCCCCTGCTGTTTATTAAAAATAGTAGGACCTGATATCCGCACAGCAGAAAGGGCACTGATCCAAAGGCCCCTGTGAATGCAGCGGCGATCCGCAGAACGGACATGTCCTGCCCCAAAGAATCGGTTCTGAACGCTTCAAGATACTGGTCCTTGATCTCTGAACTAATCGAATCGGAAAGAGTTCCTGCTACGTTGCTGATAAATCCCATATTGCAATATGCCTTTCATCTCTACTCATCAGGGTGTAGCCTGCGCGAAAAACAATACCGTCTGTTTGCATATATCAATCATAGCATCTTCGGACGGCAGATGAAGACTGTCTATCTCAGATGTAGTAACAGGTCCCTTAAAGATCTTAGAAGCCTTCTCGAAAACCTTGTCTGCCGGGAAAAAGATGTCTCTTTTCGATGCGATTATCAGGAGCGGAGCTTCGAAAGATTCAAGTTCTTTAGCCTTATATTCTTTAGGCGGTTTCATCTCCATCTTGTACGAGGACATCATGATGTCGAAAAACTCGCGCCAATCGTCGCCATTTCCTCCCATAGTACCGATAACCGCATCAAGCGTCTTTTCAGACGGCTTGAAATAGTACTTAATAAACGGCACTACCATTTTAGTTATCATCGGCATTATCGGACCGTGAGCTATGCCTGAAGGAACAAGCAAAAGAGCTCGGTCAACCTTTTCGGGATAGTATTTCGCGAATGAAAGAAACATCGCCGAACTGTAGGATGAGACAACAAAGGGCATCTTCGCGCAGTTATAGTGATCGAGCACTTCTTTTATCCATAATCCGTACTCATCTTTCCTGCTGCTTATATTTCTGTACGGATCGCTCTTTCCCGGCATTCCAATAACGTCAGGAGCCAATATGCAG
>Ga0310786_10003254_pt1 | contig 23826 bp, 21 predicted proteins | sample AusTroGonzalo_MG_FD_203881 | JGI IMG/M metagenome (GOLD analysis project Ga0310786, IMG submission 203881) | Bovine rumen microbial communities from tropical cattle in Woodstock, Queensland, Australia - Gonzalo_03 (v2) (version 2) | ecosystem: Host-associated > Mammals > Digestive system >...
TCTGTTCTCCATGGTCTAGCGGGTTCACGACACCGCGGGTTCTAGACGCGGAGACATCAGTTCAAAGCTGTTTGGAGAACAGGCGCTCCACCATTGTCAGCTACATATCCCGCATAGGGCAGGAGAGTTGTGCCAAGCGCATCTGGGTATGTTTTTGATCGCGGTAGTTCAAGGTTGGCAGAATATCGCTGCGCCGGTTTCTCTCTCGTGTTTTTCTCCGGCCGGCGGTGCGAAGATGCGGGTTCGACCCCCGTCCGCGTGACTGACTTTGTCCTGGGAACAGATGGACAACACCGTGTGGCCATCGTGCGGCCTCTGGCGATGTTCCCGGTTACATGCTGGGCTTTGTTACCTTTCACTCCGCATGTGGCTTTTGAGATGTCAGGGGAATTTCCTCATGTTTCCTGTCTTGTCCGTGCAGGACAGTAACGATGGCAACGGACAGCACATGTAGTTAATACCTTAATGTGGGGTAGAGTCATAAGGCGGCGAACCTGACGTACCCCGTGTGGCGGTCTCCCCACAGGCATTAGTCTAGAATGGGCCGCTGCACACCTCCTAAACCTGTCTTTGTCCGTACAGGTCGGTAACGTCAGGAACGGACAACCATGGCGCGTGTCGTCTAACGGTCAGGGCCGGATTCTTATAAAGTCCAGACGAAGGTTCGACTCCTTCCACGCGCACCAAGAATTATTAAGGCATGCTCATTTACGGTCGGTGCCATCGCCTGGGTGGGCATGCCTTCTGTCTGTAGAATGTTGACGATGTTTGCGTCGTCATGATAGCTACAATACAAGAAGACAGAAGAAAGAATAAGAGGACCATCCCTCCAGGTTCCGCAGATGTCGTCCAGTGTGGGCCATGGGACGACTTACTGCTACACCTGGAAGAAGATCATCCTATCGGTATTGTACAGACAGTTACTTACATCCAGTGGATATCATGATCGCGTTGCGTGATCGTACAAGGATCAATCCAAATAAACCGGCTGAAAGGACGGGTCCACTCCCGTCGGATCCCAGCTCACGTTCGGGCTGGGGGCAATCGGCAGTCGCCGGATAACCCACCAGCCCGTACGTGTTCCGGGATCCGACGATCAATAGCCTATTGCAAAGCACTGGATACAATGATGCATGACAGTCACGTCGATGCGACGTGAAGCTAGTGTAGACTAACAAACAGAAGAAAGAGCCATCGTTCCTAGGCCATTCTCTTCCAGACCTTACCGAAGGCTTTGGTCCGCAGTCGCCACGGCGATCAGCAAACTGCCCGCCACAACGACTGCTACCCTAAGCCTTCTAACAGGTCTGGAAGCGATGGCTACGTGATACAGATGCATCATATTAGTCGACGGAACTGGTCGGCGATACGCCGGCATCCGGATAGATAAATAACCACGGACACCGAAAGGCTGACACGTGGTTTCAGGCCGCCGTCAGGCCCTGACGGCGGCCTGAATGTGCACGTGTACACAAGCGTCGACTTGATAATATTTCTTTCTGCATATGAAAGTCCTGTCGTTGCGACAGTATGGACTCTCGTGTTCAAAGGGAAAGGGAGCGGGAAAAGATAGCACCGCCCGGATCATCCGCTGCGTGCGATTACAGGCGTAGCACGGGGCAGAACCCCCGTGCACCGACCTGTATCCGCAAACGCAGCTACTGATCCGGCCTTGCAATCTTCCAGTCATGGATATGCAGCAATCACACAACCAATACGACTGACCAGACGATTCGTCCGGAAGAGCCATTGTCAATAGGGAACAGGAAAGTAGGCGAAACGCCGAATGCCTGCATGCTTCCCGAGCTCCGTCTTGGAGCCGCCAATCGTTCGGTGAGTTCTCGGACCGACGCCGCTAACAAGCAGCTTGTCCGAAACACACCCCACTGATTGGCGGAACCAAGTCTACACCGGGATTCATGCAGGCAATGCGACAGTCATCAATACAGGTATTGGTTACATATGGGTTGACATTTCATGCGTTGCGCATGACAGGTCAGTAAACGATAACCACAACGAGAAACAACAACCAGCAGCAGCTGCCCAGGCTCTTTCGAGTACGCCCGAAAGGGGGGAGACATTCGGGCTGAAAATGCCCGAATGAGAATTCCCCCACATTCGGGCTCATCTCGAAGAGCCCTGGCAGCTTCACTTGTCCGTATAACTAAGAACCCATGTGTCATATCTTGCCGTGCATGTCTACGAAGGACAGTACGTCGGCAGGAGTATCAAGATTAAGGGACTTGCGTTGTCCCACGGCCTCGCAGATAGCGGCCTTCAGTTCATTGGCGATGTCCACCATCGTGTCCCAGCCACGTATTCCATGTCTGGCCATGCTGGTGTACATCTTCACGGTCTCGTGATATCTCTTCAGCGCCTTGCCAATAGGATACAGATGATCTCGTTCACCTTCACGGCCCCGGAGGACTACATTGCCGTTGACAGCTTCCACCAGGCCGATTTTTCCAAAGGTCTGCGTGGATTCGTGCAGGCCATGGTATGTGTCCTTCTTCTTGTCTCCGTTGTTCTTTTTTACATCAGCCATAGTAGTCTCCATCTGTTCTGAATACCTCGGCCTGAAGATCGACGGCGTTCTTGAATCTGTCGAAATCACCTCTGGGACCGAAGACCTCGTCAGGCATTATCGGAGTGCCGTCCTCGTTCAGCTCCAGCAGGCTGGTGTCGTATCTCGTCCCTATCCTCGGATAGGCGCCGAAGTGGTCCCATATCTGGGAGCAGCCGAAGTTCACGGCATGCGCAAAGTCATCAGGCACACCGGGTTTCTTGATTATTATAATCACCGTGTCATTGCTGAGGGATTTGCGGGGGTCTTCCCTCAATGCGAGAAAATCACGCTGATACGCGCCTTCGTCAGCCACATCAAATGCAGGTATCTGTATGCGCTGGGACTTCAGCGCCATCACGGTAACTGCCAGAGACCTGGACTTGTCCAGCGAGTAGTAGTACAGGTCAGACTCTCGGACATTGGTGTGAGGCCGCATGACATCTCCTGACCTTGGCGCCACATAGTTGATGGGGACTATCGTCAGATTCGGTATCGACATCAGGCCCCTGTGCTTGAGGATCTCAAGTCTGGTGAAGCCTGCTCCGCCGTTATCGAAGGCGAAAGCGTCTGCTCCGCTTCCGGATATCCACGACAGTATCTCGTCAGCCTCCTCTGATGGCGTGCTGCCCTTGGGTATCCTGCGCCCGTACAGAACATCTATCACGTCTGAGTCAGCCCGCAGGCCAAGTACCGCATAGGCTGTGTACGAGTCGCTTATCGGACCTCCTCCGGACCAGTCCACGCCGACGGTTATGTACCTGTACTTGCTGGCCAGCGGCTCTATGTCCTCCGGCCTGTTGACGGCGGGAAGGGAGTGCACCGCCTTCTGCAGATCCGTGAGCGTGAGCGGACTGGTTGCCGCGTCGTATGGCCAGCCGAACACCTCGTTGTACAGCTCCAGCTCCCTGTAAGTGTTCACCTTCTCCATCAGCCGCGCCCACTTGTGAGGCATCGTGGTGTGCATGGGATGTATGGTCTGGGAGATGTGGTAGCCTGGGAAGCTGTACATCCTGTCCGGAATGGCGTGCACGTAGCCTCCATCCGCGACATTTATCGGCTTGCCGCACTTGGCGCAGATGGGCCCTGTCTTGCCGAGCATCTTCAGAAGGTCATGCTCTGGGTTCGGCACGTTGAAGTAGTTGCAGTGTCGGCACCTTATCAGCCATTCCGCCTTGGACGACCTGTCCCACAGCAGGGCAAGCGTGGTGTCCGTGGTCTTCGGCGTGCCGGTGTATATCGAGAATCCCCAGTAGAGAGACGCAGACATGGTCTCGTTGATGATCGTTATGAACTCGTACTCCACGTCCTGGACCTCGTCATAGGTGCAGCAGGCCAGTCCGCTGGATCCGCGGATGCGGTCAGGGTTCAGGAAGCAGTACTCAAGATATGTGAGAGACCCGTTGTTGTATGTCTTCAATGCAAATTTGGACAGCTCAGGCGATGCGATGAGCATGCTCTGTATGGGGCATGACCGCATCAGAGGCTGGTACACCGTCCTGTTGAGCCGCTGTATCTGGTCTGCACGCGGCTGGATGATGAGGGTGTGATAGTTGGGAATGAGTGCGCTGCGTATCTCGCTGCTGGAGCACAGGGCGTACGACTTCCCTAGCTGCCTAGCGCACATGAACACTGTGTTTGGCGCCTGTCTTGTGTTGTACATCGGTGCCAGCTGGTAATGCAGCTTCAGGTTCATGGTTCGTCCGTTGAGCTTGAAGAGACTGAGGAACGGTATGAGCGTCAGCAGTTCCCCGTTCCTGATCTTATCAAAGGCGCTCGCGAACACCGAGTGCAGATGTGTTGGCATGCTATTCATGTATGTTCCCGTGTTGTTGCCGTATACGCTTACTATAGAGACCGCAACAAGTCAACATAGGAGGCGCATATGCTCGTAGCAGCGCAGAACTACCTGAGGGCGAAGAACGTGATACCTCCCGGCAGGTACCTCAGGACCGATTCCTGGGGAACCGGGCGGACGCAGGAGAAAAGGCGTCCTGACAGAAGCTCGGCCGTGCCGGCGAAGCCACAGAAGAAACCGATGATCTGAGTTGAGTGCAGAAACCGATTATCTGGCCGCTATCACCAAGATGGCGGCAGTGTGCACGATGGTGGCAGTGTCCCCGGCAGGAGAGCTGGTCATGGTGGCCGGCAACCTTGGGATAAGGGCACTGGAGAAGAGGACTGACGACTGCAGGAAGGTACGGGCGCTAGGGATAGCTGGCAATGTCCTGCTTGGACTGCTGGCCGCGTGCCTGACTCCGATATCCTGGATGGGAGCAGTGTCTCTGGCCGTGGTGAACTGGTGGGTGTTCCATCTTGGAGTCGACCTGCTTGTCACGGAACAGTCCGAAAGTCCACGATAGATCGTCACAGAACGCGTCAGAGCGCGTCTTTCACTTGTCATGACAAATTACCCATGGCTCGATGGAAACGCGCTCTGACGCGTTTTCTGAGGGCCTGCTGTGGAGACTAGCAATGAACAATTACTTCATCGAGCAGGTGCTCGATCTATATGACGATCCCAAGAGGTATTATCACAGCAGGAGACACATAACGTCAATGCTGCAGGCCCTGGACCATCTTACGGACAAGCTGTATGACCTGGATTTCGACGTATATGAAGCGCTGTACATGGCCATACTGTTCCATGACGTGGTGTGCATTCCCGGCAACCCCATGCACAATGAGGCGTCGTCTGCCATAATAGCCAGGAACTGGCTGCTCGGGGCCGGAACCGGCCAGGACACGGTGGACAAGGTGGCCGATATGATACTGTCTACGGCTCCCGGCTTCAGAAGATGCATGTATCCCGACTACGCCATAGAGCACGAGGGGCAGAGCAATGACTGGACGCTGGCGTTCGACCTGCTGCATGATCTGGATTGGATCGGATTCTCCGACTACGGGATGATGATGGAGAACGAGAGCAGGATACTGTGCGAAATGTCAGCGCACGGGATAGGGCACAGAATGGCGTATGGAAAGCAGCTGGCGTTCTATGGCTGGCTGAAAAAGGAGATAGCCGAGACGGATGGCCTGTACAGGACCAAGTACTACAGTGACCGCAACGAGCAGGTGGTGGAGAATCTGGACAGACGGTTGCGTGAGGCGGGAGACTGGAAGCCCCAGGTATCGACGCCAGACGCGAATGCAGGCTGCAGAGAAGCCGCAAACTAGTTCCCATGTGTCGTCATATGGGTAATGGTGCTTCATCGCGTCTGAAGGCCGGTTTTTGAGGTCTGGTCCGTTCCCTGTTCTTTACTGCTCATAATAATACGCCCGCGTACGCATACGTATGCACGTGTCACACGCGTTTATGTTGTGCCAACACACCATTAACAGCTGTCATCGCGCTTCGCACCGGAACAGGACGGTTCCCCTTAAGGGTTAATATATATAATAATATATATAAATATATATAATATACATAGACTAATAATACTTCGTATTATTGTCTATGTGTTTTATATTTACTTATGTACTTTATTATGTATTTACCCTCAGGGGACCGCCCAGTCCCGTCGATGCCCCATGGCTGATGTAATTGTGTGTGGCACCACCGGTTTTGGCCGGAAATACCGGTCAAAATCCGGAAAATGAATAGAACCAGAAGGAGAAAACACAATGAGAGACGACAGATTCCTGTTCATGGCAGACCTGCACATAAAGGCAAGGACATGGACAAACTTCCCTGCAGTCCAGGGAGACGCATACGAGGCACTGAAGCTTGTGAACGCAAGGATGGACGGCAGAGGACTGGGAGATGTGCCGGTGGTACTGGGAGGAGACGTGTTCGACTCCAATAGGCCATCGTCAGAGGACGTGCTAAATCTGCAGAGGTTCCTGGAACCTCATCGGAATGTGTACTACATCAGGGGAAACCATGACAATGTGATCCCGTCATGGGTGTCTGTAGCATGCCCGCATGCTGTGGCCCTGGACGAGACTCCTCCTGTCAGTCTGAATGACGGAACATACATTACCGGTGTGTCATGGAACGTTTCTGCGAATGCCTTGAAGGAACGTCTGAAGTCACTGGCGGAGGTGCTCAGGATGTACAGTCCTGAACTGGTGTACATTGTCCTGCACACCAGCTTCAGCCACCTGCTGGGAATCGAGGACTGCAGCCAGATGTCACTGGTGTGGCTCACGGAGAACTTCGACGGCATCCCGGCCAATTTCCTCGTGGGGGACGTACATGTCAGGGACATCACGGAGTGGGACGGAGGGCACTATGTCCACAGTCCAGGCTCCTTGTATCCTCTGAGCTGGGACAGGACATTATCGCCATGTGCCGTATCGGTTATAGACGTAGAGACCGGAGAGATAATGGCCGAGGACTGCACCGTGCGGCAGTACCGGACCGTTTCAAGCCTCAATGCATCCAGGACCATCCGGGACATCGCGTCCTCATGCATGAACGATCCACTGCCCCCGATGGTGCAGCTGCTGAACGAGGGGAACGACTTCTCATTGCCGGAAGGCCTTCGTGTGGTAGTCCAGCATGTTGCAGCTGCCCAGACGGCTGACGAGGTCAGTTCTTCATCAGCCGACTCATCGGCGTATACGGTGCTTGATGCCATAAGGGAGGAATGCCAGGGAGACGACAACCTGTGCACGATGCTGTCCGCGCTCTGCTCGTCAGACGATCCCGCAGGAACGCTGGAGTCGTGGCTGGCTTACTGGAACGTCGAAAGAACACAAAGGAGAACATGACATGCCAAGGCTTGCAGGCATAAAGCTTCACAACATCTGCCAGCATGCGGACCTGGATGTGGAGATACGTCCGGGACTGACTGCGATAGTCGGAAGGAACGGCGCCGGAAAGACCTCCCTGCTGCGCGGCTTGATGTATGCCCTTACCGGCCTGGTAGACGGGATGTGGGGCACGCAGCAGTCGATGCAGAAGGACGGCACGGCAGATCCGGGGTATGCGGAAGCCAGGCTCGTGGATGGGAATGATTCGTTTTCCGTAAGGAGATTTTCTACTTCGAGTGTAAAATTCGTGGATGGCTTCAAGCGCAACGGGGAGATGGCGGCATTGAAGAGGAAGGCCGTGGACGCCGAGCTGGAGAACCTGTTCGGAATGTCGCTGCCGCTGATGTTCCAGATATGCTGGGGCAGGCAGGGCGAGCTGGCGCAGCTGCTCACAGCCCCTCCGGCCGTGATCCAGGCGTTTCTGGCCCAGGTGTTCGACACCAGGTGGCTTGAGCGTATCAGGGACCGTCTCAAGTCAGAGCTGTCTTCGATAGTGCAGCTGTCGGCCATCTGCAAGGACTCTCTCGCAGGTGACGAGGCGGCAATGGTAGCTCTTCCCGATGAAGAGACGCTGGAGGCGGCCTGCGCCAAGGCCACTGTCGAGGCCAATGAGCTGCGCAAGCAGGCGGCGTCCATAGCTGATCCACGCGAGACCGAAAGGAGGCGTTCGCAGCTGGCTGGAGACATCGCCAGGATGGAGGCCCGTCTGACGGCGATGGACAAGCCTGACAGGCCCAGGGAGAAGTGCGGAGACTACCAGGACATATGCAGGACGCTGGAGACGGCACGCAGCATACGCGACAGGGCCCAGGACGCTTCCGTGGAGCAGTACCGTGCGCTGGACGCGGCCACGATCGACGTCAGGACATGCTCCGAGAAGTTGGAGACGCTGCTGCTGGACAACAGGGCGATCCTGGATGACCTGGACGCCGAGACGTCTGACAGGTGTCCTCTGTGCGGAGGTCATGTGGATGACACCGACGCCATAAGGAACAGCCTGTGCAGGCTGAAGACCGGCTGCGACACGGTGGCGGACTATGACGAGCAGTGCCGCAGGCGCCATGATGCACTGATGCTGGAATTGGATGCGGCGGAGACCAGGAAGAAGGCCGCGGACGCCAACATACAGGCTCTGTCCGACTCCATACATGAGGCGGAGGCGCTGATAGACGACAAGGAGAAGGAGGCCACGTCAGTGCTGTGGTACGCCGCGTCATCCAAGCTCGACTCCCTAAGGGCGCAGCTGGACTCCATCGGACAGCCTGACGATGACGGAGGTATCCACGACAGGCTGGAGGAGGCCGTGGGCAGGGAGCGCTCGGCCATGTCCGCCCTGGCCGAGAACAGGGCGCAGCGGGCGGCTCTGCTCAAGTCCATAGAGCAGGGAAGAAGGACGGTGGCCCAGTACGAGATAAACGCATCGGCAACAGGGCTGCTGTCCGAGATGCGCGACGCGCTGTCGGCCGGCAGGGTGCAGGCCAGATACCTGCAGATGAAGATACGGCTTTTGAACAAGGAGCTTCAGAAGCACATGAGGGCCACAGGCATGCCGTTCACGCTTCGTCTGGACGAGGACAAGCACATGTTCATGTACACCACAGAAGACGGATATGAACACACGGCGGCGCAATTGTCCGGGGCCCAGAAGTCCATGTCGTCCGTGGCGCTGCAGATGGCCCTTGTGACCATGCTGAAGCCGGCGATAAGCCTGTTCCTGCTTGACGAGCCTGCAGAGGCCCTGGACGAGCAGAACAAGCGCGTGATGGCGGACATGTTCAGGAAGCTCAACACCGTGCTGCCCGCCATGAACGGCACCATGCTTCTGGTGACCAGGGACCAGCAGCTCATCGAGAGCTGCAACAACGTCATAGACATAGGAGACGTGTCGCAATGATGACTGTCACGCTAGCGGACACCCTGATAACTGTATCCGGGTGGGAGCACAGGTTCGACCATGTCGGAACCTATAGGCAGAAGGTGCGCAAGACGCCTCAGGAGATGCGGGAGGAGCGTCAGCTCAAGGCGCAGACCCTCGGTCCAGGAAAGTACAAGGTGTCCCCTGTGTACCAGGTGCAGCAGTCGGTGCTGATGTTCGACAAGGACCATCCTGATGAGGTGTATTTTCTACCAGGGCTGTGGCCACGGGTGAAAGCCCTGCTTGAAAACGAGGGTGTGGACTACACCATAGTGGACAAGCGGAATCCTGCCATACGTCCTCCACTCGATCCAAAGGCATTCGACGGAGTGGAGCTGCGCAACAAGCAGGACGTGGCCATAGCCATGATAGCCGCATCCGACTGCGGAATAATAGAGACGGCTACGGCCTTCGGAAAAAGCTTTTGCATAGCATTGCTGTGCAAGGCATTGCCGACGCTGAACATAGTGATAACCACAAGCTCTGTGCAAGTTGTCAACACCTTGTATGAATATCTGTGCAAGACCATACCTGGACAGGTTGGGATAATCTGCGCAGGCAAGAACAGGGTGGCCGACAAGCGCGTGATAGTGTCCACGCTGAAGTCGTTGGGAAACATAAAGGCCGAGAAGGTGCATCTTCTGCTGGTTGACGAATGCCACGCGTTGGGCAACAACCAGGCAGCAAAGGCTGTCATGCAGTTCTGCTTCGCCCGCAGGTTCGGCTTTTCAGCCAGTCCGATACGAAATGATGGAACAGGCCTCATGCTGGAGTCTCTGCTAGGACCCACGATCCTGAAGATGGACTATCAGGAGGCAGTGGAGAGCGGCATGGTCACTCCTATGAAGTACACGATGCTCCAATGCAGCAGGGGCCCGTCTGAAGAGCTACTGAGCCAGTTGCCTGAGTTCATGCTGAAGCGCCTGTCCTATTGGTGCAACGACTATAGGAACAAGGTCATAGCGAATTTCGTGTACGACATAAAGAAAGTATTTGATGGTCAAATACTTATAATGGTCAGCACTTTAGAGCATGCAATAAGGCTCCATATGCTGCTGCCGTGGTTCAAGGTGGCTTACTACGGGAACACTGACTTCGACTACATGCAGAGAAAGTTCCCAAAGGACAAGTATCCGAACCTTGACCTGTCGAAGTACAAGCTCACGCAGAAGCAGCTGGACATAATGAGAAACGCGTTCGCAAAGGGAACACTCAAATGGGTGATAAGCACCAAGATTTTCAAGCAAGGTGTTAACTTCGTTCATTTGAAGGTGCTTATACGAGCAGATGGTGATACTTCAGAGATAGAGGGAATTCAGATTCCCGGACGGCTTGCCAGACTTGACAAAGACAAGAAATGCGCTTATCTTATCGACATCGACGACCGGTTCAGCAACTGGGCCGAGTCAAGGTCCAAGTCAAGGGCAAAGCAGTACGACAAGCAACAGTGGCAGCACATAACAAGCCAGGAGATGCTAGATGATCTCAGCAGAGAGCCTAAGAAAGACAGCGACTGAGATTCTGGGGCAGTACATCAGCAACGGTTTCCCATATCAGGAAGTTGCCGAGAAGCTCAGCAGGATGGAGGAGGACAACAATATCCTCCTTAGTCCATATGGTTACATCATGTGGGCGCTAGATCATTACGGATACAAATGCGCCTATAAGAATGTACTTGCTTCCTCCGGTGCGCTGACAGGATATCTGGAGGCTGCCAAGAAGTTCAGGGATGACACTCCAGCCTTGCTGGTTAATGCCCATACATATGTCACGAAGCTCTTGTCTAACGTGGCGGACATGAACATATGCTTCTCCAAGCTGGAGGACATGTCATTCCCATACGTTTTGTATACGTTGTTCGCCGCCAGTGGGCAGGATGATGTGGTGTCTCGGTACAGGAAGGACATGGTGGAGCAGATGCGCAGGTATCCGTCCACCCTCGACCTTCTTCCCGAATCGTACAGGAACGTCGGCAAGGAGATACTAGATGCAGACGCTGACAAACGCTGAATTGGCTTTCCTGGCTGTCCTAGGACACCAGGAGCTGACCAAGATGGCCTTGAAGCTGTATGCGAAGAAGGTATACATCTTCACCGACATGATAATGCCGCATCTTGGCTTGATGTGGACATCGTATGTGGCTCTGCTGAAGAAGAACAAGGAGAAGTACGGACTTTCCTTGAGCAGGGACATGATAGCCGCGGAGCTGATCGAGGCTGTTCAGGCAGACAAGTATCTGAATGAGGAGCTGAAGAATAAATGCGACATCATCCTTCAGAGGTTGGTGTCCGGAGCCGTACCGTCCATCGATGAGGGCCAGTTGAAGGTACAGTCTCTCGTGCAGCTTGACAATAATCGCAAGATGATGGAAAAGCTGAACGCCAATGCCGATCTGCAGATCCTGCAGCAGACATTGGACGCATCCAGGCAGGCCCTGGACACGGTAGACGGCGCTTCTGCCAGTCATGATGACGGAAGGCCGGGAATAGTGTTCAATCCATTCAAGGACATAGAGAAGCTGGCTGTCAAGTCAGATCGCGTTCCCACAGGAATCAAATGGCTGGACGACATCTCGTCAGGTGGCGGAAGGGCAGGAGATCTGTGGCTTATACTTGGTGCCCCGGCAGGAGGCAAGACGGCGATGTGCGTACAGTACGTATGCTCTCAGGCATTGCTGGCCAACACTACAATGTGGGTCACATACGAGCAGTCCCTGGAAGGTGACATCGCCGAGCGCATGATAGCAAATGTCACGGACACCAGTCTTGACAAGATACGTGACGTCGGATTCAAGAATCTGCCGAAAGAGCTGCAGGAGCTGTTCTGGTCAACCGTAGCCGGATACGACGACAGGCTGATCGCTCTGGACATGACCAAGCTGCAGCCTGATGGCGTTGACCCGGAGGACTATGGCGGTGTCAAGTCCATATGGAAGAGATTCAAGGAACTGAAGGAGAACGGACATCCCCCGAAGACTGTGATACTCGACTGGTTCGGATCGATGATGTCGAGGATAGCCTCCAACAGAGGCCTGGACCTGTCCAAGAACTACAGGTTCCTGGCCCAGGAGGAGATAAACACTCTCATCCAGTTCGCACGCCAGGAGCAGATCCTGATAATAGTGTTCCATCAGCTTGATGTGAAGGCAGCGTCTGCGCGTCCCACGTATCTGGCGGACGCCACACATGCGCAGGACATGCACAACATGCAGAACTTCTTCGATCTGGTGGCCATACTTGGCATCAAGGACGTGAACAATGTCTGCTACTTCAGCAACCCCAAGAACAGAAAGGGACAGCGTGTTGTAAGGACGTTGCGTCTGATAGGTGATAGGTCCAAGTTCGTCATGGAGGAAGGCTGGATGCCGAACAGAGACGGTAACTTCTACAGACCGGCTGATATCTCCTCCAAGGACGATTTCAACAGTGCTGCATCAGAATATACCAGGGAGCTGGAATGAGACAGAAACGCTTCAGGGAATTGCTGGCGGACATCCGCAGGACGTGGACGTCCGTAGATGGTCTTCTGGTGTGGTTCAGGTCGCGCAGGCAGGATCCCATACCGGATCTTCGCCTGTGCATAGGACCTGTGACCAATGATGGCATCGTGGCCGAGAAGGGCAAGCTGTGGCATGGAGACCGCATTGTCTACGACGGCATACTGAATTCAGACGCATTCAACGAAGCCCTGGAGAGGTACTCTGTGTGCGGCGCCTACTTCACCTGCATACGGGACAAGACGGCTGGGAAGCCGGTCCTGTGCAGGGGATGCTATAGTGGCCAGCCATGCATACGTACCGATTGCGGCATGTACTCGAACAGGTTAGAGAAAAGGAACAGAGAGAAATGAGATGCTCAATCCAGTCCTATACAGCGCACTTGGCCATGCCTTTGGCACTGTCGAGGTAGAGAACGAGGGAGAGAGCGCCGACATAGAGCTTACCGGCAATCGCCAGTATCCTACTGAGTGGCGCATAATGAAGGACGGTCGCAGCGGAGAGCAGTACAGGGTGAACTGCCCTGTATGCGGTGACTACAAGCAGCACCTGTACATATCCTATCTGTCATATGCCAGACCGGTGATGGCGGGGTTGTCCCTGATGCAGGGGCGTCTGCTGTGTCACTGCTTCCGTCGCAACTGCATGGCCGAGGCGGAGAACAGACGCCTTGTGGAGAGGATGATAGGCGCCGGCATGGCCTGCGTGGGAGATGTGGATTCGCTTGGCGCGGAAATCAACATGTGCTGCGAATCCAGGCCCAAATACACCCCCACAGACCAGAAGCCGACGCTGGAGGGCATGCGCTCATGGATTCCCGGCTTCAACTGGTGTGACGAGAACACCGATCCTGACATAGTGGAATACCTCTCCCAGAGAGGCGTAACCCAGGACATGGTGGACGAGTTCATGGTCGGCTGGGGCCCGGTGGTGACTCCCAGGACGAAGACACTGCTCACCGGAGGGGCGCCCTGGGTCCTGCTGCCGGTGGTGATGAACGGCATGCTTGTCGGCATGCAGGCCAGATGTCCTGACAAGTTCATCATAAGCAAAGATTCCCTGCGCTACTGGAACCATCCGGGCATGCGCAAGAAGACCATGGTCTACAACATAGATTCCGCACGCGATTGCGACACGGCGGTGCTGTGCGAGGGAATCTTCGATGTGATGAAGGTCGGGCATCCTGGAGTGTGCTGCTTCGGGCATACCCCGTCCAGGACGCAGCTGACAATGCTGTCCAGCATAGGAAAGTGTCTGATATGGTTGCCTGACACTGACAGCCATGAGGACTTCGACACAGTCCAGGAGGCCCGCACTCAGGCGGCTGCCTGGAATGCCATGCAGACCTTCGAGCTGGGGGCGCACGTCGTGGTGCTTCCCGAGAAGGATGCAGGCTCAATGTCCAGGCATGACATATGGACCGTGATAATGGATCAGGTGCCGGAGACTGTAGGAGACTACCTTGTCTCAAGGGTGGTTCCACGTCTTCGCAGCATATGAAATCTACAACACAAAGGAGATGCTAACATGGCAACTAATGATGAATGGTCGTTTGCGGAGAAGGAAGCGATGATCAGGATGTGCAAGGAGAGCCCAGCCCTCAGATTTCCTTTGAAGCAACGCACCACTGCAGACGGAACCAGTGAGATGGTGTACGACATACCTGCCAAGCACAAGCGGTACTGGCTGAACCGGCTGTGGCCCTTCGTAGGTTTCGACTACGACACTCCGAAGTACGACCTGCACAGCAAGAGCGCGTTCAAGGCCTCTGACATGCTGGTGATCAGATACAAGAACAGGAACCTGGTGGTATGTCCTGATTATCTCAACACTGGAGGCATGGCCGTGGATGTCCTTGAGGCGTCCGAGAAGGACGGTGACTTGCCTGTGGCCGTTAGGGCAGTGAAGCGATGAAGACGCTGGCCGTAGTGCCGGTCTATGTGAAGCGCATCTGCTCCGGCGACGTTACAGTGCAGCTGTGGGAGCAGGGTGATCCATTCCCCATGCTCGGGCCGTCGGTTGGCGTTGACACAGAGACCGAGCGCTTCACCGAGACCAGGCTGGATCCTCCGGTTGTCGTGCTGGGCGTGTTCGACGCGGCTAGCATGACCTGCTATGTGGTATACTGGCAGGATATACCGGAGTTCATGAATCAGTTGTGCATCCGGGATGTGCAGCAGCGATACTTCAATCTGGGGTTTGATGAGCAAGTTCTGTCCAATGAGCTGGACAAGGACAACAATCCGCTCATGGAGGCCATAGACAGAGGTAGGGTGCGTGACATGCAGATACGTGTGCACCTAAATAGAATAGCCAACGAGGGGTTCGTCCAGAAGTCGCTGTTCTCCCTGGCCGGATGCTCCAAGAGATATCTTGGCATGCTGCTGGACAAGGGAGACGGCTCCGACACTTCCGCCAGGTTGTCATTCCGTAGATACAATGAAGACGGCACTCCTTATGTCATAACCGAGGAGCAGGCCAGGTATCTTCCGTATGACTGCATTAGCACCTGGTGTCTAGGGGAGGCAATACCTGAAATGCCCACTGAGGTTGCTCATACCAAGGGAATGGTGGTTCTGGCGCACATCAGCTCCAATGGATTCTTGGTAGACCCCAAGGTATATGATGCGCTATGCGACAAGCTGCACTCTGACATGGACAAGTACCGCGACGAGCTTGTCTTGCATGGATTTCCAGATCCGTACTACGATGAAAGCGAGGTCGCAGCCACCGTGCGTGAGGGCTTCTGGAATGAAATCGACAGACTTATCGGTAGATTCAGAGGAATAAGGCTAGACAAGGACAACAGCGTCGTTCCAGGCAAGGCCGTGCTGCGGCGTATGCTGGTGTATCTGGAAGATGGCGATGATGATCCAGACTATCTGGCACATGTAGTGGTGAATGTCATCAGTGTGATCAACTCCGGGAAGAAAAGCCTGAAGAAGCCGGAGCAGACGGCATACGATGAAATGGTAGAGGCCTATGAGTTGGACGCCGTGGACACCACCGGTAAGTCATTTGTCATGCCTGCACTGGCATGGCAGGTGCTCAGGGAGATAAACAACCAGTTGGACAATGGCGACACTTATCTGTTCAGTAGGGCAATGGAAGCGGCTACCGCGTACATAGATGACCATCCAGTATGGCTGGCCAAGACAAAGCCAGTCGGTCCTAAGAAGTTCTTCCAGGAGCACGTGCGCAAGTTGCTGATAAGCAACAGTCCGTATAATGCGGCACAGTTGGCCAAGATGAAACAAGAAAAAGCAGAGGAGCTGAAGAGGGATCTTACTCCCACCGAAGAAATGGCTCTGCTGTGCTCATTGTCCAATATCAAGCTGGAATTGACAGAGAAGAGTGGGGACTTCAAGCTCACTCTCAAGGACATGTGGCATCTGGATGATGCCGGTGTAACAGACAGGTTCTTGTCCAGCTACACTGGTTTCAAGCATTGCGAGAAGCTGTTGAGCACGTACCTGAGGCCAGATTACATCAAGGCTGACGGAAAAATGCATCCGCGCTTTACCAATGTTCTCAGAACCGGAAGGACAAGTTGTACCAATCCTAATCTACAAAATCTCCCTTCTAGGGATGTTACGTATCCGATAAAGAACATGTTCTGTCCGCCACCAGGAGCAGTCCTGTGCGCGACAGATTTTTCGTTTCTAGAGCTATGTGCCTTTGCACAAGCATGTTACACAAGATTCCATCATAGTGTCATGCGAGACATCATCAATGCCGGAGTTGATCCGCACAGATGGTTCGCAGGTGTACGTGATGGCTTGATAGACAGCGATACATCGTTTGCCAGAGATCCGGAGAAGGTCAAGGCGATGAGTGCCTTCCTTGCAGAGAATGTCAGCAAGGAAGCCAGACAGCACGCCAAAGCGGCAAATTTCGGTTCCGAAGTTGTCGTGTTTAGTTGATTGACGCTATAGTAATGATAGATACCTACAATTACTAGGAGATGTCATGAAAACTAATTGTGTTTTTTGTGGTAATGAGTTTGAACAACATACAAGACGTCATAAGTTTTGTTCTGGTAGGTGCAAGGAGGCGTACAGAGTATCCCGCCTGTCCACGTGTCAAGGTACGTGTAAAGGTTGTGGAAAGCCTATCTTGTATAAGCTCAAAGGCGGTAAGCCCACCAGACAATACTGTTGTGTTGCGTGCCAGTTGGCGCATACTGTCCCTGTAAAGACACTTACCTGTGTAGACTGTGGTAAACAGTTCGAGTTTAAGGGACGCACAACTAGACTTAGATGTGACGTATGTTGGAGGAAACACAGATCAGCATTAGTGATGTGTGGCAGAGCATTAAAGGATCCCTCGATTATGTTGGGTGTAGGTTCAGGTGGAGGCCAGAACAAAGATCTGGATGTTCCGGAAGAATATACAGCCATGATTAATCAAACACGGCGTGAGCATTATGCCGCTAATAGGGATAGGATGCGTGCGATTGCCAGATCCAGGTATAGGGATAAGGCATTAGCCAAACATGCAGTATGTGAGATTTGTGGTTATAATCACCAAGACGCATTGGTAGTGCATCACAAAGATATGGACAGGTCGAATGCCAACGCAGACAACCTGGCGGTACTTTGTGCAAACTGTCATATGCGTATACACAAGCTCATAAAAACACTACAGAAAACACAACAAATTACGGCTGTAGCCGTATTTGACATGTTTAGGAGAGCCGAATTAAAACACCGGAATGAAGCGGGAACACCCGACAGGGCAACCCGAACCGAAGGCTCTGAGCAATCGGAGTCAGGGGCAACGCATAGTGGTACATCCCACGCGGACATGAACCACCACGAGGCCGGTGCATCACGGTAGTATATCGTGATGAAAAGATATGCTGAGCAACGCGTATAAATAAAGGCGTTGATCCATCGGATAAAAAGCCGATGGGGTAACAACACTGTTTCCAGGCGGCTTGTCTGCCCATAGGTTCATGGTCAATTGCCGTGAACAGGGAATAGTAATATCGGAGAGTGACGCGCAGGATCTTCGGTCCAAGTGGATAGCGACGTTCTCGGAGATGCAGGAGCACATGCAGCCGACTGAGGTGCTGGACGTAAACGCGGCCAGGATGCAGTACGGTGCAGACTGCTTGGTGTCAGATGATGAAGATGAGGATGAACAGGACGACGACACGGCTGGAAAGAAGCTGTATGTGGCCACGCTGATCAATGGCATGGTGCGCAACAACTGCACCTATTGTGCTGCGTTAAATGTTCAATTTCAAGGGCTTGCAGCTTTTGGGGCCAAGCTGGCCATGTGGAATCTGGCGTTGGCCGGATTCCTGCCCAGGCTGGTGAACTTCATCCATGACGAGGTGGTGTATTGGCTATATCCGGAAGAGATGAAGGAAGCCATACCTATAGTAGAGGAGTGCATGATAAGTGGGATGAACATCGCCTTGCCTGATGTCAGGGTAGGTGTCGAGACCACTTGCATGCTGCATTGGGACAAGAAGGCCAAGGAATTTGGCGATTTGGAATGGACGGATACAGGTTATCCGATTTTGGAGGAGCCGGCTTTCGTACAGCAGGCTCTAGGTATAAACAAATAGAAAAAGGAAGGAACGAAAATGCAGACAGCAATTGGAGCGTATGCAAAATCACAGTCCGCAGCATCAAGCAACATCTCGTTCGTGAAGCCGGAGTTCACCAAGGGCTTCAAGATCGATCTCATCGAGGATCAGGAGTTCGGGATCCGCAGCAAGCTGCTGTGGCCGTCCAAGAACCAGGTCATACGCATCATCCCCGGATATGATTCCGAAGGGAATATATATCCTCAGAATATCAACGTGGCGGAATGGTCGTCAGACCGTAACTATACTGACTTCCTGTCGGATACGTTCTTCATGGCCACCACCACCGCCAGGTTCGGCGACTGCTCCTATCCCATAATCACCGATTATGCGCCGGGATCCATAGATGCTGAGACGTATGGTGGAGAGACCGTGCTGCATAACTTCATCAGAGCCATCATCTACGCCTGTGGCGACAAGGGAAACCGCCGTAAGCTGCAGCCGACCAACGAGTGGAAGATGTGGTGCGGCATAGGCAAGGACTGCAGGCTGTCGTTCGACAAGAGCACGCTGCTTATGCAGGCCCTGGTTTTTCAGGCCAATGGCCAGAATGTGAAGGACAAGGACCGCAAGGACCGCGTCGATCCGGAGACGGGAGACATCAATCCGCTGCTGATGGTGGTCGGCATCGACAACAAGACCTCCATCAACATGCTGTGCCAGGCGCTGGTGGAGCCCAGCAATCCTGGACTTGACCTTGATCCAGCCACCAATAACAAGTACGGTTCCATGGCGGAGCTGAACAGCAACAAGCTGTTCCTGAACACCGCTGTCAATCCGCAGGACAACCACGCGTATCTGAAGCCATCAGTTCAGGCGGCTCCCAGAGGCTGGACTCCCACGCCGTTCCCGCTGACGGTGGAGGATGTGCAGTCATTGTGGCATCCTTGGAGCGATCTGCTGTACTACATGACAGCAGAGGAGCAGCTGAAGCTGTGCGCCTCCATGTTTGGGGCAGACACCGTGAACTATGTGATCGGCACAGATCCCAAGTTCCGTGACCTGTACATCCCGGAGGAGATCGCGGCAGTTGGCCTTGGCCGTTATGAGAACTCGGCCGGCGGCAGGGTGGAGATCCAAACACAGGAGCAGCCGCAGGTGGCCAAGCCAGCCGCTACCGTGGTTCCTCCATCAGGGTTCGGAAAAGGTCTGGCCGGCGCCAGATCAGCGGCTCCGGTGTCGCAGCCGGCGAAGAAGACCACGCCAAAGTTCAGCCTCAGGGGCGGTACCACGGATCCCGCGCGTTTCCAGGAGGAACTGGCACGCATACGCCAGAAGAACCAGGCTGCAGCTGATGTAGCCGATGATTGCGGAGCCTTGCTCGATGGAGAGGAGGAACTGTACAGTGGCAAATGACATACTCGAAGCCTTCAGGCAAGGCCTGAAGAAGATCTCCGGTGACGGGGTGATAACAACTGTTGAGGAGCTTAAGGAAAGTCAGTTCGGCATACCGCTTAAGCATTACGCTCAGCAATACTTGTTCGGTGCTACAGGCCTGCGCCTCAACGTGTTCAATTCCATACAGGGGCAGAAGGAGGTGGGCAAATCCACCTTCCTGTTCGACCTGATGGGAGACGTGTCCGCGTCAGAGGAGGACGGAGGCCTGGGAGGCATATCGGTGCTGTACGAGCTGGAAGGCAAGATCAGTCCCTCCATTTTGTACTCCATACTCAATAGTCATGGCGAATCCGCCAAGAACGCCTGTTTCCTGCGGCTGAACCATACGATAGAATCGGCCATCTCTGACCTGAACACGCAGATAGTGCCATTGTACAAGCAGGTGGTGCCCAAGAGAGACAAGCCATTGTTCATAGGCTTTGACTCAATCGGCGGTGCAGCCTCCTCCGATACCATGGATAAGCTCAAGTCAGGAGATCCCACAGGCAAGGGCTACTACAACAAGCAGCATTTCATGAAGTACTTCTGCGAGAACCAGGGATCCCTGTTCATCAAGGACAACATCCCGGTGGTGCTGTTCTGCGTGAATCAGGAACATGAGCAGGCCTCGGCAATCGGCGGGCCTCCGTCCAAGGTGATCACTGGTGGAAAGGCGCAGGGCTTCAAGGACGGGCACATGCTCACTGCATCCAAGAAAGCGCTTGCGACCAATGATGGCAACCTGCTTACATTGCGTACTGTGAAGACGTCGTTCTGTGATTCCAGGAAGATAGTAGTCACCTTCAAATGGAACAAGTTCGGCAAGAAGGTTGATGACGCCTACGAGGCCCATTACTTATGGGCATTGGCGTCAGCACAATGTCTTGCCAATCCTGAGAAGGGCGTGGGAGATCTGCGTGACATCTGCAATGTCAGCGTGAGCACCAGCAACCTGGTGACATGTCCGCAACTGGGTCTCACGTCCGTGCAGCCTGAGGTGTTTGAGAAAGCCTTGTTTGAAAACGAGGACATACTCAATCAGCTGTATGTGTTCCACAAGATAGAGAAACTGAAGGATCTCGACGACTATGCGCAATATCTTAAGGGAGGCAAGAAATCCTCCAAGAAAGAAGAGCAGGAAGCCGATGAGCCCAAGCCCAAGTCCCGCTCCAGGAAGAAGGCGGCCGCTGCGCCGGAGCCAGAGCCTGAGGAAGAAGAGCCCATCTCCATGATGGAGGCCATCAATGGCGACGCGGACGAATAACATCGCAGACATGTTCGCCGCAGGGCTGAAAGAGGGAGCCAAGCAGCGGAAGAGCGCAGAAATACTTGATTTCATGCGCACCCACTGGGAGCTGTTCTGCACGTCCAAGACGCAAATGAACACCATCTGCGAGGAGCTGGCCCAGAGAAATGAGCTCACGCCCACTGATCTGGCCAACTCCTGCGGCATGCCCCCCAATCTGCTGTTCAAGCAGGCGAAGGTAGTAAGCGCAGCCGAGCTGGTTCTCGATCCGCTGGCAAGTCCACTCTACAAGCAGTTCAAGCAGCAGAGGGACAAGATGTCAGACGAACGCAATGAAGCGGTGCTGTGCATAATAGTAGTGGCCGGGGCACGTTCCGTGATCATCACCAACATGACTCCTAGAATAGTGCCAGGCCTGGTGCATATCACCATACCGGAGACCGGACACAATGATGTGCACATCATACCGGTCAAGGACGCCCTTGCAAGAATGCCATACATGTTTAGACACGAGGATTGACAACAATGACACAGGAAATCGAAGAAAGAGAAGAACTGGCCCTTGAGACCGTCAGTGACGCAGATGTGACAATGGTTAATGACGTGGAGGAAAGCAGCATGGTGGCAACCATCTCTTTCCCAGGCTACGATGAACTGGATGACCGCAAGGTCCTACGCAGCGTGCAGGACGTGTTCAAGAAATTCGACTATGGCGACACCACCAACATCAGCAACCAGTTCAAGGACACTGATTCTCTTGCCGTGTACGCCAAGAACACGATGGCGGACATCCGCGCGGTCAGGAGCAAGGCGGACATCAACCAGCTGGTGCATCAGGCCGCCGCCATGTCCAGGTTCTGGTATCTCGGTGACACAATCGACAAGGCATTGAAGGCCGGTTCCTACGGAGCCAATGCGGCGCATAAGCTGGCGGTGGCCTGGAACATGTCCGATCCGTACATCTATCAGATCAGGGCAGTGGCCACCAGACTGACTCCGGTCGATTGCTATCTGTTGGGCATCAGAGGCTTGGATAGTACGCACCTTCGTAAGCTGGCCCAAGTGCAGGACGATGCCACGCGCAAGGCCATCATCACCACATTCGTATCGGCATGCCATGATACTTCGGATCCAACCAAGATCATGCAGGCCAAGAAGCTGTTCATCGCCGCCATTAACATCAAGAAGGCATTGTCCACCATCGATGCCACCACCACCAACCCGGACGGTGACAAGGTCAATGACGAGGATCTTCCGCAGGAATATGTGGCGGTCCTCAATCAGATCTCTCAGTGGGGCAAAAAGCTCAAGAAGGTGATGGACGAGCACTCGCTGGAGGAATTGTTCAACGCATCAGGCAATTTCTACATGCCAGCGTCCGCGCAGGATGCAGAGACTCGCCTGAATGACGTGAAGGAGGCTGCTGAGAGCCTGAAGCGCGTCTGCATGAACACGCGCAATGAGCTGGACGACATCATCAGGGAAATGGATTCGCTGGCTCTGGTGGAACTGAACACGGATGCCGATGCGCTTCCCTAGTGGTTATGTAGTTGACAAGCATATGTCCGAGATACTTCTGCATCTGAATGACTACGTGGGTGTGGAGCTGACCGAAGATATGCTTGTCAAGCTGGTGACGTTGGTGGTGTCAGTGGTCGAGCGCTCCAAAAAGCTGGATGGCGAGTGCGCATCCGCCGCATTGGAGAGTCTGGCGCATATGGAGGGCAAAAACATGCCCAGATCCATGATAGTCAGCAACGTCACCAGGCTGGTGGCCAACTGGCCGTTCGTGAAGGACAAATGCGCCATACCGTTCTGGGACGGCACGCTGGTCACGTCAGAGATAGTTGTCTTGGGGTTAGCCAACATACCTCCAGGCATTGGAGACAAGGCAAGGAGACTTGTCCGTCTGAAGTTAAAAACGGGCCTACCTGCTGGCATAATAAAGTGGTCGGTCCTCTACGACAGCACCATCAGGATGTTCTTCGACAAGGAGAGCGGTTGTGCTAAATACAACTGCGCTATCGAGGAACTGTCGGGGATGCGCTTTCAGGCAGATGTTTCTCAGTCTGGTCAGTTTCTGAAAATAAGGAACATGACAGCCGGAGACAGAGCTAGGAAGCAAAATCGTGAGCTGACCGAAAAGCGTTTGCTGGTGGACAAATGCGGGACCCCGGTTCCGTGCAATATATGCGCCAAAACGGTGCTTGAATGTCCGCTGGCAGTGTGGTGGCCCAAACAGGAGAACAGAAATGAGTGAGAAACTTCATATTTTCCGTTTTCGGGCTGTGGGAGAGCCGTCGTTCTACGACAGCAACACCGACATCAGATCGATGTTCCCAAAAATAGTTGATTATGTCCTCTCGATGATGGAGGACAAATATGATAGCACTGATAGGATGCAGGATATCCTGTACCTACATCAGTGTGTTGAGGTCTTCAAGATACGCATTATTGAGGACAAGCTCGCCGTAGAGTCTCAGGTGACTGAGTTCTTGGCAGCGATAGTTGAAGTTCCCGCGGAGCTCAGGTTTGAGTTCACGGGAATGGTATTCAACGCATTCTTCTGCATCTATGCGCTGTTCTGCCGCAGGGATTCTGCGGTGGACGGAGACGCATTGCAGGCGATGCTTGAATACACCAGACTATCGTTGCTGAAGGACTTGTTGTCACCTGAGACCTACGGCAAAGTGAAGGAAGAGCTCCAGGCCAAGGTTCCCCTTTTAGTACAGAGCAACGTGTCCACAGGAAGCGTTGCAGTGTGTCAGGAGACAGGAGAGGAGTTCACCAGATTGAAGGAGATAGCCTGCCAGTTCATGTCCTGCTCGGGAAACCAGAGCTGGAACACATTGGCTGACTTATGCGACAAGGA
>Ga0310786_10003255_pt1 | contig 23822 bp, 18 predicted proteins | sample AusTroGonzalo_MG_FD_203881 | JGI IMG/M metagenome (GOLD analysis project Ga0310786, IMG submission 203881) | Bovine rumen microbial communities from tropical cattle in Woodstock, Queensland, Australia - Gonzalo_03 (v2) (version 2) | ecosystem: Host-associated > Mammals > Digestive system >...
AGCGTTTGGGACACTTGGTTCAGTACTTCGCACGAAGCCAATCCCATCATGACGAATAGGATTAATAGGGTTTTCTTAACTTTAGACATATTTTTAAATTTTTGAATTTCAATAAAATATAAGTTTCAATTGGATAGAGGAATAACCTCTTGGTTGCTCGTTTCTACAAAACTGCAATAATACAAAAAAAAAGTCGGACACAAAGCCCGACTTTTAGAATTTTTTTTGGAATCATTCCTCTCCACGACGTGAGGCGCGTTTGCGCTCCAGCTCGTCGAGGATGATCTTGCGCAGACGCAGGCTCTTGGGCGTGACCTCAAGATACTCGTCGTCGCGGATGTACTCCATGTATTCCTCCAATGAGAAACGCACAGGCGGGATGAGACGGATGGCCTCGTCGCTGCCCGAAGCACGCACGTTGGTGAGGTGCTTGGTCTTGCACACGTTGATGACGATGTCGTTCGAGCGTGTGTTCTCGCCGATGACCTCGCCGGCATAGACATCCTCGTTCGGGTTGACGAAGAAGGTGCCACGGTCCTGCAGCTTCCAGATGGCGTAAGGGATGGCTTGGCCCGTCTCCATCGAGATTAAGGCGCCGGTGTTGCGGGTCGGCATCTCGCCCTTCCAAGGCTCGTAGTCCTTGAAGCGGTGCGAGACGATGGCTTCACCCTCGGTGACGGTTAGTAAGGTGTTTCTCAAGCCGATGAGGCCGCGCGACGGGATGTCGAAGTCGAGGCACATGCGGTCGCCCTTGGGCTCCATCTGGGTCATCTCACCCTTGCGGGCGCTGACTTGCTCGATGACACGGCCTGCGAAGTCTTCAGGAACGAGGACGGTGAGGGCTTCGATAGGCTCGCACTTCACGTCGTCGACGTATTTGATGATGACCTTGGGTTGACCAAGTTGGAACTCGTAGCCCTCGCGGCGCATGGTCTCGACGAGGATGCTGAGGTGCAGGATGCCTCGGCCGTAGACCATCAATGAGTCGGGCGAATCGGTGTCCTCGACCTTCAGGGCGAGGTTCTTCTCTGTCTCTTTGTAGAGACGCTCACGCAGGTGGCGTGAGGTGACGTATTTGCCTTCACGACCGAAGAAAGGCGAGTTGTTGATGGTGAACAGCATGCTCATCGTGGGCTCGTCCACATGGATGGGAGGCAGGGCCTCGGGGTTCTCGTAGTCGGCCACGGTGTCGCCAATCTCGAAGTCGTCGATGCCCATCAGCGCGATGATGTCGCCAGCCTCGACGGGTTTCTTAGTGCGTTCCTTGCCCAGACCTTCGAAGGTGTATAGCTCTTTGATGGTGGAACGGGTGACGGAACCGTCACGTTTCACCAAAGAGACGTTCATGCCTGCTTGCAGGACGCCGCGTTTCAGACGACCCACAGCGATACGGCCGACGTAGGAGCTGTAGTCCAACGAGGTGATGAGCATCTGGGGAGTGCCTTCCTCGAACTTCGCGGGCGGGATGGTGTCGATGATGACGTCCAACAGGTAGGAGACGTTGTCGGTGACATGCTCCCAGTGGTCCGACATCCAGCCTTGTTTCGAGGAGCCGTAGACGGTGGGGAAGTCCAGCTGGTCCTCGGTGGCGCCGAGGTTGAACATCAGGTCGAAGACGGCCTCTTGCACCTCGTCGGGACGGCAGTTGGGCTTGTCCACCTTGTTGATGACCACGATGGGCTTCAGACCTAGTTCGATGGCTTTCTGCAGCACGAAACGGGTCTGCGGCATGGGGCCTTCGAAGGCGTCGACCAAAAGCAAAACGCCGTCGGCCATGTTGAGCACGCGTTCCACCTCACCGCCGAAGTCAGCGTGGCCAGGGGTGTCGATGATGTTGATCTTCACGTCCTTGTAACGCACCGAGACGTTCTTCGAAAGGATGGTGATGCCGCGTTCGCGTTCGAGGTCGTTGTTGTCGAGAATGAGTTGGCCAGGGGCTTCGTCCGATTCCTTGAAGAGTTGGGATTGGTAAAGGATACGGTCCACGAGCGTGGTCTTACCATGGTCAACGTGAGCGATAATAGCTATATTTCTGATATTCTGCATTTTAGTAAAAATTGCTGCGATATTTTAAGCCGCAAAATTACAAAAAATGCAGATTATTATTCTCGATTCATCCAGAAAAACTCTTTTTAGCAACTATTAGTATGTCGAAAACACCGAACAAATTACCGCTAAAACACCGAACGAAACGTGTCGAAAACACCGAATGAATTACATCCAAAACACCGAACAAAATATGTAAAAAACACCGAATTGATTTGTGTAATTCATTTATTTGTAGTATTTTTGCAGCGAATTTCAAAATAATGAATTATGGATTATTTCAAAAGGATGGCAGATGTCCAACTTGAAGAGCGTTTGAATGCTTTCGGAGCGGTGTTGATTGAAGGCCCAAAATGGTGTGGTAAAACAACTACCGCAGAGCAGTTGGCTGGGAGTGTAATCAAGTTGCAGTCGCCCGACATGCGCGAACAATATCTCACTACGGCTGCCTCCAAGCCTTCTCTCTTGTTGCAAGGACCAACACCCAGACTTATTGATGAATGGCAGGATGCGCCTGTCATTTGGGATGCCGTCCGCACTTTGGTGGATGAAAGAGGGCTTGAAGGGCAGTTTATCTTGACCGGTTCTAACGCAGTGGATAAGAGCAAGATACATCATTCTGGGAATGGTCGTATTTCTAAAATGGAGATGTTGCCCATGAGCCTTTGGGAGTCTAAAGAATCCAATGGTTCGGTCAGTCTAATGGAATTGTTTGATAACCCGCAGCAAGATATCGCGGCAGTTTCTGATATGCAGGTTGAGGATATAATTTTCGCCGCCTGCCGTGGTGGCTGGCCTGCCACATTGCGTCTCAAAGACGAGAAATCGAAACTGATGGTGGCCAAGGACTATTTCAGGACGGTTTGCAAGGAAGACATTTCAAGGATTGACGGTGTCCAAAGAGATGAGAAATTGACACGGATGATATTGCGCTCGTATGCCCGCAACATCTCCACTTTGGCGAAGAAAACGACGTTGCTCGCTGATGTTTCGGCATCTGAAGAAATGACTTGCTCAATGGATACATTTACCTCGTATGTGACGGCATTGGAGAAATTGTTTGTTATTCAGGATGTTGATGCGTGGTGCCCGGCCATTCGCAGCAAGTCGGTTATTCGCAGTACCCCAAAGCGTACCTTCTGTGACCCAAGCGTGGCTGTGGCGGCGATGCAGCTGTCGCCAAAAGCATTGATGACGCAATTCAAGACCTTTGGATTTCTGTTCGAACAATTGTGTATCAGAGATTTAAAGGCCTATACTTCGGATATTGATTCTCATATTGGCTATTATCATGACAAATATGGGTTGGAGGCGGATGTCGTACTGCATATCAACGATGGCCGTTATGCGCTCATTGAGTGTAAGTTGGGCAGCGCAGAAATCGAAGATGGAGCCAAACACCTATTGGAATTGCAAAGACTTATCAAAGAGCATAACAAAACGGAAATACAGACTCCCATAAAAGAACCTGAATTATTGCTCATTATTACTGGTGGGCAGTATGCGTATCGTAGGCAAGACGGGGTGTTTGTGGTGCCGATTGGATGCCTGAAAAACTGAGATATGGTGTTGGTGCAAATATAATGAGGCTCCAATCGAAATGCAAACGGAGTGCTACCGGAGTGCTATCGGAGTGCTACCGCAATTTTAATTCCATAAGGTTCGATTAAAAGGGAGCAGGCGGTCGGCGTTGTCGAAGTCCGATTGTGTATTTCAATTCCACAAGGTTCAATTAAAAGTATCGATACACTTGGTAATGCCCCAGTGATGGACTTGTTTCAATTCCACAAGGTTCGATTAAAGTCCTGTTCTAAATAAGGCTATCCTTAAGCATAATCTATTTCAATTCCAAAAGGTTCGATTAAAGGTGACCATTGCACTAAGTTCAGCTCCGTTTGTCCGTTATTTCAATTCCATAAGGTTCGATTAAAAGCAGGTGGTTTGCGAAAACCACTCTGTCCATCACGATATTTCAATTCCATAAGGTTCGATAAAAAGAAGCACTCGCTACAGGTGCAAGCCGAGATGATGGCGTTTCAATTCCATAAAGTACGATTAATATGTCGTAGATGTACCAGTGTACCTCACCGTTTACGTAATTTCAATTCCAAATGGTTCGATTAAAAGGATGCACCCAATGCCGTGAAGCTTTGCCTACTTCCGTTTCAATGCCAATAGGTTCGATTAAAAGAGCCACCCACAACCGAAAAACAATACGCGAGCCGCTGTTTCAATTCCATATTGGTTCAATTTAAAAGAAGGCGGCCGTTTGGCAAGCTCGTTGGGACTACAAATTTCAATTCCACAAGGTTCAATAAAGGCTTCACTGGAGCGAAGTTTTAGGGGTTGTAAATGGTATTTCAATTCCATAAGGTTCGATTAAAAGGAAACCTACACTAGCCGTTCTTATTTACGGACAGCCATTTCAATTCCAAAAGGTTCGATTAAAAACCACGAACGCGGTCAGGATGGATTTGCCCCAGGCCGTATTTCAATTCCAAAAGGTTCGATTAAAAGCTTCAAGGCTCTCTGCGGCCAACTTCTGCCAGATCTCATTTCAATTCCAAAAAGTTCAATTAAAAGCAAGACCATACAAGGTGTTCTGGGCGTAAAACAGGAATTTCAATTCCATAAGGTTCAATTAAACGAGCTCTTATAGTTGATTCTCATAGTCAAAAGTCATCATCATCTCAATCAGTTTTTCTTCCGCTTTTTGCAAGGCATCAGCCGATTCGTTTTCAGTGACAATGTAACTTGAACAGGGTAGGGTTACAAACAAATCTGCCCCTGCCGTTTCATCCACAATGGGTTTCGCCTTGGGCTTCTCTCCATCGTCAACGAGTTTGGCACGGATGGCAGCGGCCAAGGTGTTGGCGTTGTCGCTGATAGCCACGGCCAAGGTCTCCATCAAACTGAATGTGCGCGCCTGATTCGATGTGATACGCCAGTTAATCAAGGCTTTGGCTAATGCGGGAATGATTTTCTCGCGTTCTTCTATGGGCAGAACGAGACATTCACCAAATACGTTTTTGCTTAACTTCCATCCCTTGCCTTTCAACTCTTCAATCTTCTCTTTCGAGATTTCTGGCTCGTGCTGATTGGTTGAAACACAGAACAATGTGCGTAAATCAATGGCAATGTCATAAACAAACAAGCCCGAAGTGCGTGCGTTCTCAGGAATCCAATTCCGACGAGGCAGGGTCCTGTTGTTATCTTGGAGATAGGCCTCAATCTCTTCTTCGGTCAATAGTTTGTCGCCCATTCTCACATTTACAGGGTGCTGGTCGGGACGGTCGCTACGGTCGAAAGTCAAATTTTCCTTGTCGACACCTGCCAGTAATGGATGAATCGGACGCATAGCCGAAATGGAAAGCGGACTGCGACGTTTCAAAATCTGGCCTTCACCAGCAGCACGCATCCAGCCGCCCAAAAGTTGGTCAACATAGTTGGGGTCACATGGCGACCACGGCTCCTTGTTTTCCAACTCTTTTTTAGCGTTGATGTTGTAATTGAAAGTTACGGGAGCCATCTGAATGCCCAACTCATCGGTCAAGGTTTCCAAAATGGATCTTTTTACTTGTTGGCCGCTCGAATAAGCGACAACGCGGTTGAATTGTGGGTCAAAATAGGTCTTTTGCCCGTCTTGAACGCAGAAAACGGTGTGCTCTGCATGTTTCAATGCTCTTAGATAAATGAATGAATTCATGATGGTATGTGTTTATTGTTTGTTATTCGGATTGTTTAATGCGGCTGCATGGAATCGGACAAGGGTCAAAAAGTAAGGCACATTATCGGTCGGCATGGAGTTTACCGTCATCGCAATCTCTTGGATGCAATCAATTCCTGAGATGTCCGAAGCGATGTTGCTTAATGCTTCCATAAAACTGCGTTTGTTGGTGGCTCCCAACACTTCGTCTATCTGTCTTGAGTTTGTTGTTCTTCATTTTTTGCCACTTTCGGCATAGGATTTCAATGCCTTGGCAAATTCGAGGGACTTGTCCCACATTTCTTGATTGTTTAACATAGCTAATAACCAAATTTGATATGTGTGAAAACTAATGATTTGTTTTTCGTCGTATTTGGGCAGTTTTGCGCCCTTGTCTGCGGTCATATATTGTTTTAGGCCTTTTGGTTGCATGGCCTCAATTCCGAAGGCCCCCTTTTGGCAACAGACTCTGAATCCTTTTTCCGTGCCCCAAAGTTCTTCGGCTTTTCTTCCTTCATCTTCACCAAATAACTTTTGATAGAGTTCTATGGGTCGTCTGATGTGTTCCAAGTTAAAGGGGATAAAACCTAATGTGGTGTTAGTCTGGCCAAAATTGTAAACATACCCCATCATTTTAGGTGTAGAGAATTGTCTTGTAACGCCAATCAACAGTTTTGTCCATGTTTGGGTGGCGATGCTCATCATCCCTTCCTTTGATGTTTCAAATGGATTGAATCCAGCCATAGGTTGTTCGGCATAGTAATTTCCTTTGTCATAACGGTGTGCAAGCCATTGTCCATTCCATGTATTGACTTGATTGCCTTTGAGTTTTTGGTTTTCATCCAATGCTTTCCTATAGAGTTTCCAACCTTCAAAAATGTCAAGCAGGATTTCAGGGTTTGAAAACAAAATGGACAATCCACCTTGAAGACCAATACCTAAACTTGAACCAATCCATGAAAGGTAATAATCATCTTTTGACACCGATAAATCCATATTGGTCACCTGTCCCGATGTGGTGGCAAACTCTTTCTCTTCCGAAGCAGGGAATCCTGGTGCAATGCTTGAGTCGGGCGATTTGCTTTCATCAACTTTGGCTATAAACTCTTGAAGTTTTTCCTTTCTCTCATCTGATGTTAGCGTTTCAACTTTTTGTCCCTTCTTCATTTGCACAAAAGGGGAGTTTGTAACCCATTGCAGATATTTGTTGCTATCGAAAAACAATGGATAGTACACGCCAACAAAAAACGATTTGGCATCGTAGTTTGTGCCGTGCTTTTTGTTGTAAGCCTCCAAAAATATCTTTCCTATGGTCGCTGTAATCATTTTCTATCGTGTTGTATTATAATATTGTGGCTTTGTATATTCGGCAATTAGCCCTTTCTCTGTATCGTAGGCTTGGTTTGGAATGATGAATGGTCGAGAACCTTCATCGATTTGTTCCAGATTGTTAAACGCCATGCTTTTGTAACTTACAGGTATTTCCAACTCAGCTCTATTGAATGTGTTCCCGTTGATATAGGTCTTCATATCGTCTTCTGTAATGCAAACTGCCGAGTTGATGTCAAGCACATCGAGTAGTGCTGATTTGGGATAATGGCACAACTCTTTGATTTGCCATTTTCCGTCAATGAAAACGATGCCTGAATAATCCAGATTCATGAACTTGGTGTCGGGATAAACCGTGTCAATGCGTTGCTGCACTGAGGATTCCTCAATCACATCGTTGTTTGGCAATGCATCAAAACTCTTTTTCAACACTTCCAAATCGTAAGGCAATGCTTCTTTGTCATTTTGTGGTGGGTGAATCACATAAATATGCTTGAATTTCCCAATGCTTTCGTCAGTCCGCTTACGGTTGATGCGTCCAAACCGCTGAATGAGTGCGTCGATAGGAGCACATTCGGTAATCATCAGGTCGAAACTGATGTCTAAACTCACTTCAACCACTTGGGTCGAAACAACAATGCAAGCCTCAGTCATGCGGTTGAAATCTTCTTTCAGTTTCATTTCCAATTGCGAGCGGTCACCGCGTTTGAAACGGCTGTGGATCAGCATTCTTGAAACTGAGGGGAAGGCTTCGCAAATGTAATCGTACATCTGCTGTGCGCGTTTCACTTGATTGCACACAATCAGTACTTTTTGCTTTTCGGCAACGGCTTTTTGGATGATTTCCGTGCAGTCATTCCATTGCTCTACTTTATGAATAATGTGACGATTGAAAGTTTTCAGAATTTCATCAGGCAGTAGCACTTCATAAACTTCGCTCTTGCCGCCAAGCAGTTGCAGGATTTTGTTATACAAAACTGTTGGCATAGTAGCCGTACCAACATGAATCCTACAGTTTATCGATTTCAGTATTTCGATAATCTTCAATACAATCGACTGGGTTTCGCTGGAATAGGTGTGAATCTCGTCCAAAATTACATCGCAGCCTTTCAGGTCAAGCAACATGGCTTCGTAACCTTTGATGCCGAACACAATCGATGCCATTTGATGTGGTGTCATCACCTTGACCGAAGCCCCAATATGCCTTTGCATGATTCTTTCTTCCACTTTGCCGTCTTTGACTTTCAGATTCGAGGCGGCATGAAGCAAATACACTTGGGCATCAGTATCTTTCAAATCGTTTTTGATTCTGTCGTACATGGCATTGATGGAAGCCTGAAATGGTAGCGTGTAAAACACTCGGCCTTTGCAACGCCGCAACAGGAAATCGGTTTTTCCTGCTCCAGTTGGGGCAGTTACTAAAGTATGTGGTCGCTCGTCGTCGGTTGAGACCAACGAAAGGGGATATAGATAATGCTGACGGTTGTAGAACGACAAGTCGGGTTTGATAAAAAGTTTGTCGGTTGCCGAGTCCGCCTTTTCTTCCAAGGCCGAAGCAAAATGGTCGGCAGCCATTAGCAATCCTTTCCATTCCGATTGGTTCAGCGATTTGCTGTAACAGTAATCCACAACAAACTCATAATTGCTTCGGGCTTCGTTGATGACTATTGGGTGCGTCTCAATTCCAAATCCACTTAAAATGCCTAATGCGACAGGGCACCATTCGTCAAATCTCTCGGAATGTCGTGCGAAACAATCCATGTTTTCGTCCAAGTCAAGAATTCCTTTTTCCCTCACATCATGATAAATTGACTTGTGGTGCGCCACAATCATGTCAATAATGGCAGGCCGTTCTTTTTCAGGAAACAACGAAATGAAAAACAAAGAAGCAATTTCGTGACGAAATGTAAAATCGGGCTGTTGTATGTAATCGTGTTTCAATGTCTGTTGAAACAATGGGCTGGTTTTGCCGATGTCGTGCAATACTGCGCCTTTGAAAGCCAAATCAGGGTCAAGTCCGACATGTTGGGCAATGACAACAGCGGCATCGGCAACATTTTTAAGGTGTTGCGTCAGTGGCATTCCGCCAAAGTCTTCATGTTTTGCCAATATGGAATCGAACTTGTCCGGCATTTTACAAAAGTTTGTTTCCGTTGTATTCAATCCAACCGTACATGGGTTTGTTGTTGTCGAAGCGGTTGTAACCTACCAAAAACGATTGCTCTGATTCACCAAAACGCAATTCAAATCCGTCTAATTCAGCAAATTGTTCTTCTTCAAGTTCAATGATTTCGCTGTCGGGTAACATCACATCCTCGTTCCTGCAAAGACAGATATGCTGTTTCGATGCTGTTTCCGCGTCAGATAGGTTATTAAATGCCAAATAGAGGACAGGGTCGAGCATAACACCACGCTTTAAAATCGATCGTTCTCGAGTTGCTTCCCTTTTCGTGATCTTCCAACCTCTTGTTTGGGTCACTTCTTGTTGGGAGTCAATAGCGGAATAACTCAATTTATGCCTTGCAATCTTTGTGATTTGGCCATTCAAACTAAGTGTTTCAGGAAACAGTTTCTTTTCAATTCCTTCGATAATCGAAGGTGTTAGAAATTGTTGGCTGAATGTCTCACCGTCTCTTACGGCAGTCCATGGTTTGATGAAGCCAAATTTGCCTGTATATCTGACTATGTAATACATGATTTCTCCTTTTAATAAATCGAACCGAAACCAATACCCGTACAGCTTCCAATCCCGACATTCCAAGCAAATTGTTTGGTTTCATTGTTTCCTTGAATGATGACAGGACACATGTTTGCCTTATTGCTGATATTGTTGTACCAAATCAGTTTCTGTTTCTTTTTGCTATAAGAAAGGTCAAATTCAATATGCAGTGCGTCATCATCTGGAATGCCAGCAATTCTCATTTTTGTCCGAAGTGTTTCTTCCATTAGCTTTCCGCATTCTGGGTTGTCATAATAGTATTCGATGGTTTTATTGTCGACTTGCCTTTTTATCAAAATGGGGCTGCCTAATCTGAAAAGCTCTCGCTGAGAAAAATCAGGTGTTTCTTCGATGACAACATCATTTACAAACATTCCACAAAACAATTCGGGTTCCGTCCTGAGTTTGGCTAGCACATCTTTTAACCTTTGGGTGTCATAGAAGCTGATAAACAAAGAAGAACCTTTCGGACAATTCAAATTTTTCCCCGAAATTTGGGTGTTTTGTAACCATGAAAAAGAGTAAAGAGAGATCTCTCCGTGCTCATTGTTATTCTCGCCGAGCCATTTGTGAAGGACTCCCGTCATCTTTTGTTGGTAATTGAATGGAATCGGTTGTGTGTTCGGGGTAGTATGTATGTGTAGTCTCATGTGTGTATGATGTTGATAATCGGTCTGCAAATATAAGCAAAAAAGAACAACTTTTCTGCTTTTTATTGGTAGAAAAGTGTGACAATAAGAAAATAATTACTTTGGTGGAATCTTAATGAATGGAATGAAAACTAAAGTACAATCATTTCATCCAGAAAAACTCTTCCTTAGTCACAATCGGCTTAAAATACTCGTCAATAATCCCTTGTTCAACAAGCTCTTTCGGTGTGCCTTGACGCAAAGGCTGTTGGGGCGCGACGACCCACATCACGTCGGTATGGCGAAGCAGTAAATCCAGGTCGTGGGAACTGAACAGGATGGTCTTGCGTTTCTCGCGTGAGAGCTTATGCATGATATTGACCAATTCGATTTTGCTCGGGTAGTCGAGGAAGGCGGCAGGCTCGTCCATGAAAATTAGGGGCGTGTCCTGCACCAAAGCCTTGGCAATCATTACTTTTTGTTGCTCGCCGTCGCTCAAGGATACGAAGTTGCGGTTGACCAGATGGCTGATGCCCACGGTCTCGAGGCTGTCGTAGATGATTTGCTCGTCCTCGGGTTTCAGTCGGGCCAAAAGTCCGAGATGAGGATAGCGTCCAGCGGCCACGATGTCGAAGACCTTAAGGAAGAGGTCGTCGGGCTTCTCGGTCAGCACGAGGCTGAAGAGGGAACTGCGCTCATTGGGATGGTAGTCCTGCAGTTTCTTCCCGAACAGGCTGACTTCACCGCCAATAGGTTTGATGCTGGCCGAGAGTGTCTTGAACAGCGTCGTCTTACCCGAGCCGTTGGGACCTGCCAAGGCCACGATGTCGCCTTCGTTGAGGCTCACGTTGATCTCGGGCATCAATGCCTGGCCTTTGTAGCCGATGAGCAGGTTCGTGGTATGGAGCACTTCGTTCATTTCAGCACTTTTTGACGGTGAAAGATAACCCACAGCACGATAGGTGCGCCGATGAGTGCGGTGACGCTATTGATAGGTAGGTTGCCTTCGAACGAGGGCAGACGTGCGATGAGGTTGCAGAACAAGGCCAAATCCATGCCAAGGAAGGCCGTGGCCGGGATGAGCAGTTTATGGTCGCTGCTGCGGAAGAGGAAACGTGCGATATGCGGCACGGCCAAGCCCAGGAAGGCGATGGGACCGCAGAAGGCTGTGATGATGGCCGTGAGGAAGCCCGAAACCAGAATAATGAGCATGCTGCTTCGACGGATGTTCACGCCCAGATTTTCGGCATAACGCTCGCCCAGCAGCAAGAGATTCAAGGTCTTGAACAGCAGGAAAGCACCGACAGTGCCCACCACGACGGTGATGGCGAAGAAGGGCAACTGGGTCTTGCTCACGTTGGAGAAACTGCCCATGCCCCAGATGACGAAGGAATGCAGGCCTTCCTTTTGGCTGAAGAACTTCAGGATGTCGGTGACCGAGCCAGCGATGTAGGCAATCATGATACCCACCAGCACCAGGCTGACCATGCTTCTCAGCCTCGAACTCAAGGCAAGGATGAGCAGCAGCACCAAAAAGGCTCCTACAAAGGCCGCTATAGCCACACCGAAAGTAGACCACAGCGACAGCGTGCTGACGGCGATGCCGCCGAAGCTGCCGGCCACCAGCACGACCAAGGCCACGCCGAGGCTGGCTCCACTGCTGATGCCGAGCAGGGAAGGATCTGCCAAGGGGTTGCGGAATAGGGTCTGCATCAGGAGGCCTGATACCGATAAGCCTATGCCCGCCAGGAGCGCCGTGATGGCTTGTGGCAGACGGTAATCCAATATGATGGCGCGGTAGGTGGACGATTCGCTGCCGAAGATGGCATTTTTAAACTCCTCAAAGGGGATGGACACCGAGCCCAGCATCAAGTTGAGGGCAATCGACACCACACCGACGGCCACAATCGCGATGGAAATCAGCGCGATGGGCGGGGTTTGGAGGCGGCTTTCGGTGTCTTTGGTCATAATCTTACTCTACCATAATCTTCAAAATTTCCACATCCGTCTCCTTCATGCCCAAACGGCCCAAGCATCCGATGTGGTCGATGGTCTCTTCCACGTCCTTGCCGATGATGCCGTCGCCGCCGAGGAGGTTGCAGCCTTGCTTGCTCATCTCGTAGCCGAGGATGCCCGCCTCCACGGAGAGGGCGATCTTGCCGGCACACGAGGGTTTGGCGCCGTCGCAGACGATGCCCGCCGCCATGCCCAAGGCGTTCTCCAAGGTGTGTTCGATGATGCTTAGTGGCTCACCCATGAGGTAGGCGATGCCACAGCCCGAGGCACAACCCGCGCTGACGGCGCCGCAGTAGGCCGAGAGCCTGCCGATGCCGGTCTTCTGGTGGATGGCCACGAGGTTCGACAAGGCCACGGCGCGCATGGTACGCTCGTCGTCGATATGGTATTCCTCAGCGTAGGCGAGGATGGGCAGGCTGACTGTCATGCCTTGGTTGCCGCTGCCCGAGTTGATGATGACGGGCATCTCACAGCCGCTCATGCGGGCGTCGCTACCTGCTGCGGCCCATGCTCTGGCTTTGATTCTCACGTCGGTGCCGTAGCTCAAGATAGTGCTGCCGATGTTGGCGCCCCAGTTGTTTTTCAGGCCTTCCTGCGAGATGGCCTTGTTGCATTCGATCTGCGGCTTGATGATAGGCTCGATGTCATTGATGTCGACGGCGTTGGCAAAGTCGAAGATACCCTTCATGCTGAGACATTTGCGGTCGGTGAGCTTGGTGGCGCCGTTGTCGGCATAGCCCGAGTCGAACAGCACCTGACCGTCCTTCTCCATCTTCACAATGTTGGTGTGGAAACCCGCGATGCGGACGCTAGAGGAGTGCTCTTCCTTAAATAAGGTGACGGTGACATCGAGCTGTGCGATGACGTTAAGTGGGATGATTTTCATCGGAATTTTATCCAAAAACACGGCAATTTCCTTCTTTTGCTTCGGCGTCACCTCGGCGATGACCTCCAAGGCCTTCTCGGGGTTGCCGGCCACGATGCCTGCCGCCACGGAGGCTTTCAGGCCTTTCATGCCCTTGGTGTTGGGCACGATGACGCTCTTCACGTTCTTGATGATGTTGCCGCTGGCTTGGATCTCCACGCGTTCAGGCATGGTGCCCAGGATCTCGTGGGCTTTGGCGGCGGCGTAGGCCAGACAGATAGGTTCGGTGCAACCCATGGCGGGTACCAGCTCTTCCTTGAGGATGTTCAAGTAGGAAGTGTATAAACAGTCGCTTTTGTCCATTTTACAATGAAATTTGCCGCAAAGGTACAAAAAGGATGATTATTTTCCACAAAAAACTTTTTTCCGCTTTTTCCTTGTTTGGATTGAAATAATCCCTAACTTTGCCCAAATTATGAACACTAAACCTATTGTAGAATAAATTCAACCATTATGAACAAAGACAATTTCGAAACCTCTTTGAAGGCTTGGAATGAAAACGAAAAAGCCGCCAACGAATTGATTAACATCGTAGGTAAACTTTGGTACGACAAGTCAGTGGAACTCATCATGCTGCGTTCTCTGCTGGTCAACCGTGGCTCGGGTAAGATCCTGAACAAGCACCTCCGTGCCGAAGCCGTGATGGGCAAGCCGGTCCGTGTGCAGGATTCATTGCTTATCGCCAAGGCTCTCCTTGCCGAAAATCTGGCTCCCGCCCGTATCGACCTCGGCCGCCTCAATGTGGAGTGGACGGAACAGAAAGGAAACTACCATAACGACGTCACCGCTTTCGTGCGCGACAAGCTCAGCTACATCATCGACGCCGTCCCGCGCAGCAACAAGGTGCAGGATGTCATTCTTTACGGTTTCGGTCGTATCGGCCGTATCCTCTGCCGTGAGATGACCGAGATGGCCGGCCGTGGCGACGCCCTCCGTGTGCGTGCCATCGTCACCCGCAAGAACTCGCCCGAGGATATCGCCAAGCGTATCAACCTGTTCCGTACCGACTCGGTGCACCGTTATTTCCACGGTGTGTGCCGTCCTCTGATTGAGGAGAACGCCATGATGGTCAACGGACAGAAGATCCTCTTCCTCGAAGCCAAGAACCCCGAGGACCTCGACTACACGCAATATGGCATTAAGGATGCGTTGCTCATCGACAACACTGGTGCCTTCCGCGACCGCGAAAACCTTTCACGCCACCTGCAGGCAAAGGGTGTCAGCAAGGTGCTGCTCACCGCTCCTGGTAAGGGCGACATCCCGAATGTGGTCTATGGCGTCAACCAAGACACGCTCGACCTTGAGAACGAAACCATCTTCTCGGCCGCCAGCTGCACCACTAATGCCATCGTGCCTGGCCTCGAAGTCATGCTGAGGAAGTTTGGCATCGTGAAGGGCCATATCGAGACCATCCACAGCTACACCAACGACCAGAACCTGCTGGACAACTACCACAAGAAAGAGCGTCGTGGCCGCAGCGCCGCCTTGAACATGGTCATCACCGAGACGGGTGCCGGTAAGGCCGCCGCCAAGGCCATCCCCGAACTGAAAGGTAAGCTGACGAGCAATGCCGTGCGTGTGCCTACGCCCGATGTGTCGTTGGCAGTGCTCGCCCTCGACGTCGAGAAACCCACCACGGTGGAAGAAGTCAACGAGGCCTTCCGTCTGGCCTGCCTTGAGGGTAACCTCATTGAGCAAATCCGCTTCAGCAGCAACACCGAGTTTGTCAGCAGTGACGGCATCGGCGACAGCTGCGCCTGCATCTTCGACGCTCCGGCCACCAAGGTCAGTGAAGACGGTAAGACCGTCATCCTGTATCTGTGGTACGACAACGAGTTCGGCTACAGCAACCAAGTGGTACGTCTCGCCCGTCATATCGGCCAAGTGAAGAGTTACAGATACTATTGATTTTGGGCTTTTGCTGAAAAAGACGAAGCGTTAAACTAAAAAAGTGTCCCGCGGGACACTTTTTTTTGTATTTTTGCCGCCTTATACGAAAACTAAGACGTAATGAACAATAAAAGTACCCTTATCGGTTTTGCCCTCATCGCAGTCATCCTCTTTGGCTGGATGTATTTCATGAGTCCTTCGAAGGAAGAACTTGCTGAACAAAAGCGCGTTCAAGACTCCATCCGTCAGGCACGTATGGAACAGATGGCACTGGATTCCATGCGCATCGCTGAACAAAAAGCGGCACAGCTGGCGGCTATGCTATCAGACACCGTGCTACCCGAAGCCACCGACTCATTGAGCCTTGCCCAACAAGAGCAGAACGCCCTCCGCGACAAATTCGGCATCTTCGCCGTGGCATCGCAAGGCGAGGAGCAGACCTGGACCATCGAGAACAAACTCCAGAAGCTGACTTTCAGTAGCAAAGGCGGTTTCCTGAAGCAAGTCGAGTTGAAGGACTACAAGACCTACGACTCGCTGCCGCTGATTTCTTTCGACCCCGAGACAGCGAAGTTCGACCTGTCGTTCTTCGCGCAGAACCGCATCGTCAACACCTCGCAGTTCTATTTCCAGCCTTACATGAACGGCCAGCCCTACACGGGCGGTGACATGACGGTAGGGGAGAACGACAGCATCGTGTTTGCCCTGCGCCTGCCCACCGAGGTGGCCGACAAATACATCGAATACGTCTACACCATCCCATACGACAACTACATGATGGGATTCGACATTCGCACGGTGGGACTGAAAGACGTCATCGCCTCCAATGCCGACTACATGAGCCTTGACTGGGAGATCGACCTAATGAAACAAGAGAAGAGCACCGACCGCTTCGCTGGCGAGACGGTGTACTACAAGTCGCTGACCGACAAGGATGTGGACCACCTCAACGAACAGAAGGACGAGGAGAAGGTCGTTAATAACAAGCTGAAATGGGTGTCGTTCAAGCAGCGTTTCTTCTGCAACGTCATCGTGGCGAAGAACGAGTTTGAAAACGCCAAGATGGCGACGTGGACGCACAAGTCCGAGAACCCGCGTTACTTCAAGTCGATGGCGGCCAACATCGAGGTGCCCTACGACATCACCGCCGAGACCAACGTCATCCCGATGCAGCTGTACTTCGGCCCTAACCACTTCAAGACCCTGCGAAGCTACGGCATCGGTCTGCAGGACCAGATTAACCTGGGTAACTTCTTCCTCATCCGCTGGATCAACTATGGCGTCATCAAGGTGTTCAATTGGCTGCAGCCCATCGGCGAGAAGTGGAACTACGGTATTGTCATCCTGATTCTGACCATCCTCATCAAGACCTTGCTGTTCCCCTTGGCGTTCAAGTCCTACAAGTCTTCCGCCATCACCCGTGTGCTGAAGCCCGAGATGGAGGCCATCAACGCAAAATACCCGAAGGAAGAGGACGCCATGAAGAAACAACAGGCGGTGCTCAACCTGCAGAAACAAGCTGGCGTGAGTCCCGCCTCGGGATGTCTGCCCGCCTTGCTGCAGTTTCCCATCCTCATCGCCATCTTCCGTTTCTTCCCCGCCAGTATCGAGTTGCGTCAGCAGCCCTTCCTCTGGGCCGACGACCTCTCGACCTACGACAGCATCATTGAGTTCCCGAGGTTTCTTGGCATGGACCACCTCAGCCTCTTCACCCTGTTGATGACCATCACCACGTTTATCTACACCTACGTGAACAATAAGCAGATGGACTACTCGAGCAACCCGCAGATGAAGCCGATGAAGTGGATGATGTACCTCATGCCCATCATGTTCTTCGGCATCTTCAACAACTATTCTTCGGGTTTGAGCTACTATTACATGCTGGTCAACATCATCACCTTCATCCAGATGTTCATCTTCCGTAAGATGATCAACGAGGACAAGGTGCGCGCCACCATCGAGGAAAACAAGAAGAAGCCCCAGAAGAAGTCGGGCTTCATGAAACGTCTCGAAGAGGCGCAGAAACAGCAGGCCAAGTTGCAGCAACAACAGAAGAAACATTGAAGTCATGGAGAAACTTGAAATCTTTCTGAAGGCCATCCTCGAAACGCGTAAGGTGTGGCTACTCGAAGCCAAGGAAGGATTCTTCGCCATGCTGGAGGACAACGACGGTGCGCCTTATGTGCCGCTGTGGGAGTCGGAGGAGCTGGCAGCGAAGGCTGCGCTAGGCGACTGGGAAGGCTACACCGTGACCGACATGGGTTTCTCGGAGCTGAGCCATTGGCTGAAGGAGCTGGCCACAGATGAGATCGACATTGCCGTGTCGCCCATGGCCGACGGTGAGATCACAGCCATCCCTTCGTATAAGTTCAGAAACTGGCTGAAACCCTACGACGACCATTCCTTTAAGGACAAGGACGACGATGGCGACGATGACTTCGACTACGGCGAGGGTTGGGCGCAACCGTGGTCTTAGTTGAGAGTTTAGAGTTGAGAGTAGGGGCAGACCCGTGTGTCTGCCCGTTGTAAGGACGCAACGCTTGCGTCCGAAATAGGTGAAAAATGAAAAGCAAGCTGTTTGGTGTATTGTTGCTGATTGAGGCCGCAGCCTTGTTGCTGACGGCAGCGGTGGCCTATCACTATCAGTTTGTGGCGGGTGACGGAGACGCCCGTTATTTCCTGCTTACCGCTGGCCTGACGGGTGCCGTGGGCTTGTTGCTCTACAGCATCGGTCGCATGAACCGTCGTGGCGCTTTGCAGATTCGCGACACCTTCATGGTGGTGGCCTTGTCGTGGGTACTGTTCTCCCTGTTCGGCATGCTGCCCTTCCTGATGTATGGCACCGTCGACAACGTCACCGACGCTTTCTTCGAGACCATGTCGGGCTTCACGACGACGGGCGCCACCGTACTCAGCAACATCGACCAGCAGCCGCACGGCATCCTCTTCTGGCGCAGCCTCATGCAGTGGATGGGTGGATTGGGTGTCGTGGTGTTCACCTTGGCGTTCATTCCCTCGGTGGCCAAAGGCTCGAAGAGGATGTCGTTGTTTGCAGCCGAGGCTCCGGGCTTGAGTGTCGAGAAGTTGGCCCCGACCATGGGCGCCACCTCACGCTTATTGTGGATTATCTACATCCTCCTGACTTTCCTGTGCGCCGTGGCCTACCGCTTAGGTCCGATGAACACTTTCGATGCGGTGTGTCATGCCCTGACGACGCTGGCGACGGGCGGCTTCAGCACCCATCAGTCCAGCATGGGTTACTTCCAGTCCAGTTATCTAGAGTATGTCTGCGTGTTGTTCATGTTCCTGGCGGGCATCAACTTCGGCGTGTACCATTTCCTGTTTTCGGGACGCCTAAAGGTGATTGCCAAAAACGAGGAGCTGCGTTGGTATGCCATTCTGACCATTGGCGGCACCTTACTTTTCCTCGGCCGTTTCTATTTCGCTCCTCATTTCAGCATCTTCACCGACGAGCAGCTGTCGGCGCATCCCATGACGGGTGCCGACAGGTTCCGCACCTCATTGTTCCATGTGGTGGCGCTGATGTCGAACACGGGCTTCCAGGGACAGAACTTCGACTACGACACCTGGGGCAGGCTATTCATCATCCCCACCGTCGTGCTGATGATCATCGGCGGCTGTGCCGGCTCCACCAGCGGCGGCATCAAGGTGGTGCGTGTCATCGTGCTGTTCAAGTACATCAAGAAATCTATCTATGAGCTGATACACCCGACGAGCGTCTACACCATCAAGATTTCCGACCAGCCCGTCGAAGAGATGTCGGTGAGGCGTGTGGTGTCGTTTTTCTCGCTGTTCATCATCCTGTTCATGGTCAACATGGTGGTGCTCACCGCTATGGGCATGGGCCTCGAAGAGGCGGGCGTGTCGTACCTGACCTGTTTCAGCAACTACGGTCCGGGCACGGGCATCACGGGGCCTAGCGGTACTTTCGGCAACATCCATGTAGCAGCCAAGTGGCTGCTGGCCTTCGACATGGTGGTGGGACGCCTCGAGATCTTCACCATCCTGCTGCTGTTCACGCGCAGCTTCTGGAGGGCACGATAAGGCACTTTAATACACCTTGATGGCCACATAAAAGATTAGGATGACAACCCCTAATATTAATAGGCTGCCCAGCAACAGGTAATACAAGGCGGTGGACAACAAGCTGCGCCAAGCCGTCTTCGCGATGCTGAATCCCATCATTTTCCTGAAACAAGCTGTGGAGGCAATGATGAGGACCAGTGGCATAAAGTCTCCCATCTTTCCTGAGATATTGGGCGAGGCAAGATATGCCAGACTCACGATACAGCGGTATAACACAACGATAACCGAGGCATATACTATGGCAACGGTGTATTCAGCCCGATTATAACGCTTCCGGTTGGATTTGCCGTAGCAGGCCCTCGCCGCCACTACAAGCAACGGGAGGGTGAGCATATAGACCAGGGTGTAATGGTTGTTGTAAATACTGAAAGCTTTGCCCGTAAACAAACTAAAAGAGTTTTTGGCTTTATCTTTTTTTTGCTTCAAGGCATCGTTCTTGACTTCAGTGCTTTCCGAGTCGAGATTGACCATCTCAGAGCCGAATACATTCACTTCCACTTCGACGTTTTCTGACGATTCGGGTCGAAGCAATTCGTTCTCAAATTCGCGGAGCGCATCGTTGCTTCCCGTGAAGGAGAGGATGAGGACATAGATGGCCAGCACAAAAAACAGCATCGGGAAAGGGGAGAAATAGCTCTTGCGTTTGCCATTGAGCATGTCGACGACCATCGCCCCGGGACGCGTGAACAGGTTCTTGATGGTGAACCAGATGCCGCCGTCCCTACTGGTGAAAGCTGCCAAAAGGTTCTCCAAGATAAATCGCATAGTGAACCGTCCCGTGTCGGCGCTCTGTCCGCACTCAGGGCAGAACTTCCCTTCGAACTCCGTGCCGCAGTTGAGGCATTGGGTAGTTTTTACCTCGGTTGGTATTTCGTTTTCCATGATGTTTGGTTTGACGGGGCAAAAATAGGGAAAAATGGGATTGGTCCAAACGCTCCCCTTGGCGTCATTGCGGCCTGCGAGCCGCAATCTCCTATGCTGAGGGTCACCATGTCATTCATTGCCCTTTTTGCTTGACCAAAAAGGACCAAAAAGTCAAGGCCGACATCAACGGCCCAACGCACAAGGCGGGCGCCCCTCCGCCATGTCGGCCGTGGCCCACGCACCCAACCCGGGTGAGGGTAGGCGTTCCCGCACGCGATCCGTTTAGCAGGCATGTCATCCCTGCGTAGGCATGTGTGTTGGCGGGGATCTATGCCTGCGAATGTTCCCGGTCTTGGTGGTCATTGCTTTCCCCTTGCTGTCATTGCGGGCTTGACCCGCGATCTCCTATGCCCTTCTCTCGCTCTTCCTTCGCTCTAGGCATACTAAAACAGTATGGTTGAGCGAACGATGAGCGAAGAAACAGTATGCCAACAGTATGCCTATAGCGTGCCTTTAATGTGCCTGATATCCTTCCGTGGTATGTTTATGCCTTCTATGTGGGTTCTATGTGGGTTCTATGTGCCTTCTATGTGGGTTCTATGTGCCTTCTATATGCCTTCTATGTGGGTAGTATGTGGGATCATTTTTGGTCTAGGTCCAACACCTTTTTTCATCGTTTCGAGTTTTAGGTCTTGGTTCAACACCAAAAACTCTGAATTTTGAAGTTTTAGAGTTGGTTCAACACCGATTTTTACAAAAATTTGGACTTTTTGTCTTGATTCAACTCTTTTTTCTCCGAAAATTGACAATTTTGGAGTTGGTTCAACACCAAAATCGTGAAATTACAGACTTTTTGTCTTGATTCAACTCTTTTTTCTCGAAATCGGGAGATTTAGGTGTTGGTTCAACACCTAAAGTGATAAAAAGAGGCGATTGCGACTTCAGTGCAAGGCGTTTTGATGACTCCATTTTAGGTGCGTATCTTCGCCTCTCCATGGGTCGAAAAGCATGTGGGTAGTTTTGTTGTTGGGGATGCGCCCAAATAGACAAACAAGAGATTGAAATGCGACTAAAAAAGTAGATAGATGTGAAAATATCAGTATTTTTGCAACCAAAATTTATGGAAAATGTTCATAAATAGATATATACAACACGGACAACAAACGACACATTATTGCATAACAGCACTTCTGTTTATAATACTATGTTTCCCTTTTTCTTTGGTTGCCCAGCAGAAGCATGCTTTACTGATTGGAATATCAGACTATCCACAATATGATGATACTGAATCTTCATGGGCACCAATTCATGGAACAAATGATATCCAACTCATAGCACCCATACTTATGGGACAAGGTTTTGTTATCAATACTTTGACTAATGAAGCGGCAACACGCCAAGCCATAGATAATAGTTTCAAGGAATTGGAAGGCAGAGTTAAAGCAGGGAATATAGTTTACATCCATCTGTCTGGTCATGGGCAGGCTGTTGAAGATGAAGACGGTGATGAAGAAGACGGATGGGATGAGGCTTTCATTCCATTTGATGCAGAACGGCGTTATCAGGAGAATGGCTATCATGGAGAAAACCATCTCCTCGATGACGAGTTAAATGGATATTTGAGCAATATCCGAAGAAAGATTGGAGAGACAGGAATCGTTTATGTGGCGTTAGACGCTTGCCATGCTGGCTCTTCTTATCGAGGCGAAGAGGAAGAAGATACCGTTTACGTTAGAGGTTCAGAAATAGGATTTAGTAAAACTGACAAAACTTATACCCCAAGAATAAATAGAAGTGGTAGTTATAGAATTGCTACGGAGAAAGGAATGGCACCTATTTATATGCTTGAGGCTTGTCGAGCATACGAAGTGAATCTGGAGATAAAACAAGACGGCAAGTATTATGGTCCGATGACATATTATATTAGTCGGCTGCTGTTAACCTTGCCGTTGTCTTTTGACATTAAGTGGATAGAAGATGTGAGAAGTTGTATGGAAAAAGACATTCGACTTGCTCGACAGCACATGGTAACAGAAAGTTCAGAATAACAATGGTGACCATTCCATTAAATAGAAAACGAGATAGCGTCTTGAACGAATTTGCTAAAGAGTATCGGGACAGGACTCTATCCTATCTACACGGCACTTTTTCTCTGGGCATTGAAGACAGCGAAGATGTATTTCAAGATGCTTTATTGATACTTTGTGAAGATTCAGGGAAGGGCAAATTAGATCATCTCACTTCTTCCCTATATACTTATTTTACTGGAATTTGTAAAAACAAGGCTCACGAAAAACTTAGGGCTAATGGAAAGGCACAGATTTCTTCAATAGATGATGATTCCAGCGAAGAGAATGAGCAGCGTTATAATGGAATTATAAACAAAGCAGACAGGATACTCAGTCTGTTTGAGACAGAAGAGAAAGAGGCTTTAGAGAGGAATCGTATTGTTGAAGACATGGTTAGGGAGTTGCCTTCACCATGCAATAAGTTGCTATGGTCTTTCTATCGTGATGCTCTTTCCATGAAGGCAATAGCACAAATGTTCAATTATGCCAGCGAAAGTGTCGCCAAGGTAACCAAGCATCGTTGCCAGGAAAGATTTCGCGAGAAATATGAAGGTATAATAAACAAACTGTAAACTGATAGAAAAGATGAACATGGATGAAACACTATATAATAATGAGGAAAGGATAAATCGGTATCTTCATGGTGAGATGACACAGGAAGAAGAAGCCCTGTTTGAAGAAGATCTTGCCAAAGACGAAACTTTGCGACGGCAGGCTGAAGCTATGGCAAGAATTGTCAAAGGCATGGAGACCGTTGGCAAAGAGCATGATAAAGAGTACATCCAGAAGATGAAAGAAGCATCAAGGAAAAGGATGATACCAGTTTGGTGGATGTCAATAGCTGCTGGCCTTGCGATTCTTCTCACTGTTGGCTATCACTTCTATGACCGTTCGCAAACCATTGCCTTGGGACAACAATATGCTTACGTATTTCCAACCGAAACAATAATCCGAGGCGAAGAAGATGAGGAAGTTACAAACACTCTCACCGCCTTATTTGATAATGCAGCCAGTGGCGAGGATTTAGATAATACCATTGAGAGATTGACAGAGCTTTGGGCATTATCGAAAAGCGATACATATAATGACTATACTACGTATGAGCCTTACATTGGATGGAATCTCGCTATAGCCTATCTTCGTAATAATGACAAAAAAGAAGCAAAAAGAGTTCTTGAATCCTTAAAAACGACATGTGAAAACGACGCGGTTAAGGACGAAGTTGAAAACATCCTTGAAAAACTATAATTACCATGAAGTATCAAATCAAATGCGTTGTTGGAATAATTGTTTTTTTCATTTTTCATGCTACTTTACATTCACAAAGCACATATACGATAGGTCAACTCATTAGTGATGTGCAACAACAGCGATATGACGATGCCGTTCGCAATGGTCAAGATATTTTGAATGATTTAGAGAAAAACTATGGCACTATATTTAGTGATGATGATTATGTTGGCATTATAGGTTTGTTATCAACTGCATACATTAGTAATGGTAATTATGACTTGGCCGACGG
>Ga0310786_10003256_pt1 | contig 23818 bp, 14 predicted proteins | sample AusTroGonzalo_MG_FD_203881 | JGI IMG/M metagenome (GOLD analysis project Ga0310786, IMG submission 203881) | Bovine rumen microbial communities from tropical cattle in Woodstock, Queensland, Australia - Gonzalo_03 (v2) (version 2) | ecosystem: Host-associated > Mammals > Digestive system >...
GTGCACTGGGATAAAAACTACAAGACTAATATCGGACTCGACATGCGTTTCCTCGACGGACGCTTCTCCGTGGACTTCAACTACTACTATGACCGTGGCCGCGAAATGTTTATGACCTACACGGGCACCAACATGTTCCCCACCACTGTGGGTACGCAGGCATCGCCCGAGAACTATGGTGCCGTGGACAACTGGGGCTGGGAGCTGAACTTGGGCTGGCGCGACAAGATTGGCAAAGATTGGACGTATTGGGCCAAGCTCTCCACAGGCTGGAACGACAACAAAATCTTAGAAGGTCCGTTCCCTGCCACGCCCGAATATGACAGCATGGTCAAGGGCAAGCGTATGGATCGTGGCGTCTGGGGTCTGAAGTGCCTCGGTATGTTCCGCAGCTATCAGGAGATTCAGGAGTACTTCACTGAGAACAACATCACCACCTATTTCGGCAAGACTATTGACGACATCCATCCAGGTACGCTCATCTATGCTGATGTGCATGGCGACAACGACGGTACAGGTAACTACGGTGGCCCCGACGGCAAGATCAATCAGAACGATTACGTACAGCTGTCGAAGTTCTCCAACAATCCCTACGGTTTCACCATGAATTTTGGCGGTTCGTGGCGCGATCTCTCCGTGACGGCACAGTTTGCCGCTTCGTGGGGAGCCTACGATATTGTGCAGACCGACTTCCGCAAGTCGGCCGACGATATGGAGTATCAGAATCTGCCCTCTTTCTGGAGCGACATGTTTGTCTACGAGGACATTTACGATGCTTCCGGCAACGTCACCGTGCCCCGCAATACTGAGGCAGCTTACCCGAATATGAGGTACAGCAGCATCAACGAGCAGGCCTCCAGTTTCTGGCTCGTCAATGCCGCCAGTGTCACCCTGCGCAACCTCTCGCTGGCCTACAGCCTGCCGAAGAATTGGCTGAAGCCCATCGGCGTCTCCAACGTCCGCCTGAACTTCACCGTGCAGAACGCCCTTTACCTCTACAACCCGTACCCCGGAAAGTCGTGGGCCAGCTACGGCGGCACCTACGGGCGCTATCCTAACCTCCGCAAGATAACCTTCGGTATTAACGTCAGCTTCTAACCTTAGCCCCCTAAGTTAGGGGGTTGGGGGTCTGAACAAAAGAATAGTAAAAACGAAAGTAAAGTAAAAGCTATGAAACATAATAGGAAAACCATAAAGAACCTATCCTGCATCTGTCTCGCAAGCTGTGCTATTTGCGCAGCCATGGTCTCCTGCTCCGACGACTTCCTCGACGAGATGACCGTCTACGGCAGTTTCTCTGAGGACAAGGTCTATAGCAGCTATGCTGGTGCCCTCGATCGTGTGAACACCCTCTACCGCGAACTCCTGCCTCAGTCGTGCCAGGGCAGCGGCAACGGTTCCAACGGACAGAACACTTACACCTCCACGGGCTCGCCTGAGGTGTGGGCGAAGTCATCGCTCGAATACGCAGGCTTCACAGACTTCACCAACCCAGACCAGGAGCTGGACTACACTAACGTCACCGACTATTTCTATGTCATCAACAAAAGCGACAGCCCTTGGGGCAATATCCGCAACGCCAACGACATTATTGAGCACGTCGAGGCCAGCGACAAGCTGACCCAGGAAGAGAAGAACAAACTGCTTGGTCAGGCCTACTTCTTCCGCGCCTACCGTTACTGGTCGCTCGTGAAACTTTATGGCGGTGTGCCCATCATCGACCATGCACAGGATCCGATCATTGGCGATGGTGACGGCAGCGACAAGATTGTGCCACGCTCACCTGCCAAGGACTGCATCAAGTTCATCTGCGACGACCTGCAGAAGGCTGCCGACATGCTGCCTAAATCCTGGGGTAGCGCAGAGTATGGCCGTATCACTGCTGGTGCCGCTGCTGCCATGAAAGGACAGGTGGAGCTGTTCTATGCCTCGCCGCTATTCAATCGTGCTGATGAAGCCTCCCGCTGGGAGACGGCCTATCTGACTAACAAGCAGGCCATACAGTTGCTCAATGAGGGTGGCGTGGGCCTGGCATACGCTGCCAATGGTGGTATGCAGAATGCTCTGAACTGGGCCAAGATGTTTCTCGCCAACGATGGCAGCGATGGTTCCATAGGCGAGACAGTTCTGGCCACGCTCTACAACAACCGCGACAAGGTGGAGACTGCCAACTACGACAAGTGGAACTATTGGGAGCACAACATCCGCCCTGTCAATGCCAATGGCAACGGTGGCCTGCATCCTACGGCCGAGATGGTAGATCTCTTCCCCATGGCCGACGGTCTGCCACCAAGTAATAGTCAATGGTCAATGGCCAATGGTCAATCATCCTCCATTCACTACGACCAGCTCTGCTTCTGGCTCAACCGTGACCCCCGCTTCTATCGCACCTTTGCCTTCCCCGGCGTGGAGTGGCGTTTCGACACCAACGGCAACGACCTCAACAGCTACGACGACGTGGGCAAGAAGTATGTCTACGCTTACTACCCCCACCAGTACAGTGGCTCGGGCGCTAACTTCCAACTGTGGAGCTACACCTGGTATGCCTCGCAGGACGATGCCGACCGCATGAGCAGCACGTCTAACGGCTATACCGCCGACCTCATTGCCCAGAAGAACAGCGCTGTCTATATCCGCAAGCGCAGTGATGACCTCGCCCTCAGTGCCTCGCCGCTTTATAAGTTCAGCATAAGCGCCTCCACGCCGAAGGGCTTCCAGCAGAGCGCCGCACCGCTCATCTGGATGCGCTACGCCGAGGTGCTCCTCGACTTTGCTGAGGCTGCCGCCGGTGCTAACCACCTTGACGAGGCCCTGCAGGCCTTGCAGCAGATTCGTGGCCGTGTAGGATATACTGCTGAAAAGAACTACGGCCTGCCTGCCGACATCGTTGGCTCTCGTGAGAAGATGCTCGCTGCCGTGCTCTACGAGCGTCAGGTGGAACTGGCCTACGAGGGCAAGGCTTTCGACGATGCACGTCGTTGGATGCTTTTCGATGGTGGCACGCAGACCTTCGACGGCGAGCCTGCGTCGTGGCATCTTACTGGCTTTGGCGGCAACACCTGTACCTACTTAGGCGTTACTCCGCTCAATGGTCAGCGTCGACACGAGATAGTTATCTATACCCGTAGTCTTGCTGATCAGAAGAATGATGCCGACCCCGTGCTTGAGAAACGTCCGAAACCTCTTTCCCTCACCGAAGCCCTCACTTATGATGATGATGCCGAGGAGTATGGCAGTAACGAGGCTATGGATATGGCCGACTTCTATACCGCCTATTTAAAGCGTAAGGATGTCAATGCCGACACTAACGATGAGACGAAGGGCATCAACTTCCTGCCTCAATATTACTTCATCGGATTCAGGCAGAGTGCCATGCAGACCAACCCCACGCTCTTCCAGACCGTGGGCTGGCACGACTACAGCCACGGTACTGACGGCACCTTCGACCCGCTGGCCGACTGATGTCCCGTTTGTGTAGTCAGGTGCTGTTGTCTCGATACGACCTTGAAGATATATAATGAAAAGACTATCCTTACTATACACATTCCTTCTGATGGCTGTCTGCACCTTTGCCGGCGAGACCTTCAAGGAGGACTTTGAGACGGGCCTGCCCTCGTCGGCTTCGTCGAGTGAGACCACCGTGTCACTGTCTTCTGGACAGTGGAGAATCAAGAGTGTCTTAGGCAAGAAAGACAACAACAGCATGCGCGCCTGTTTCAATGCGAACGGCGCCTATCTCATCACCCCTGCTCTCAACCAGCCCGGACGAGTGACGTTCAACCATCGCTCGTCGGGGGCTGGCAAGAAAATCACCGTAGAGAAGAGCACCGACGGTGGTAGCACCTGGGAAGAGATAGGCGTGGCCACTACCAGTTCGGCCTCGGCATACGGCAGTAGCTCGTTCAAGTGCTCTTCTGCCGAAAGGCTACGGGTAGGCGCGTCAGCGGGAATAGAGGACACCGAGGTACTCATTCGCTTTACCAGCAACAGCAGCTCGACCTACATAGACAACGTGGAGATCACCCTCAACAGTGTGGACGGCGGTTTACCCGCCGTCACCGACCCAGACGACCCCACCTACATCACCGAAGGCGTATGGGTGCCCACCAGCCCCTTCCCCACGCCGTTGAGGGAAATCTACGTCGCTCCTGATGCCGATGAAACATCGGCCAACGGCACGGTGGAGCATCCCTATCCGAATATCCAGACTGCCATCAACAAGGCTCAGCCGGGCACACAAATTATTTGCCGGGGAGGAACTTACAAGCCTGCGAAGAACAGCGACGGCAAGTACACCGTCCGCATGAGAGCCTCTGGGACGGAGGAAAACCCCATCGTCATCCGCTGCTATGATGGCGAGCGTCCTGTCTTTGACTTCGAGGAGCAGTTGCGTGAGCAGATGGTGGGCGACCGTGGCTTCCGCCTCACCGGCGACCACTGGTGGCTGTTCGGCCTGCATATCATGCACGCCGCCGACAACGGCCTCAAGGTGGAAGGGTCGCATAACCGCATCGAGCGTTGTGAGTTCTCCTATAACCTCGACACAGGTCTGCAGTTGGGTTTCGGCCATAATTTCAGCGACTACGTCACGGGTGTCAGCCAAAACGACGGTACCTACTGTTCCTACAACGATGTCATCGACTGCGACTCGCACCACAATTGCGACTACGACACCAATTACGGCTCGGATGCCGATGGTTTCGCCTGCAAGATGCACAACGGGCGTGGCAACCGCTTCATCCGCTGCCGTGCCTGGCACAACAGCGACGATGCCTGGGACTGCTTCGAGACTGATTTCTCGGTAGTATTGGTTGAGTGCTGGGCCTGGGAGTCGGGCAAGCCCGAAGACCACCTCTGGGTGAAAGACTACATTCAGAAGACCAGCTCCATGTCGTTTTCGGGCAATGGCAACGGCATCAAGCTTGGCGGCAACGGCACGGGCGGCTCGTCGAAGGGCATCCACTATGCCTTCAACTGCATCGCCTTCGGCAACAACCGCAGTTCCTCGGTGAAGGGCTTCGACTGCAACAACCACAAGGATGGCCACGTGCTCGTGGGCTGTTTAGGCTTCGACAACAGCTACGATTATATGTTCGAGTCAGGTGGCTCCAATGCCAACACCTTATATTATAATAATGTGTGCCTCGGTAAGCAGGAAATCGCAGTCGGCTACGACGACTACAACGCCCTCGCCGTGCCCATGTCGAAGAACGGCTGGACGAACCATCTCGTCACAGGTGTCTCGCGTGCCGACTACCTCTCGCTTGACGAGGAGGAGGCCCTGAAGCCCCGCGACATCTATGGTGGCCTGCCTCGAAGGTTCGGCCGCCTCGCTGCCGACAGCAAGATGGTGGATGCTGGCAACGCCTCGTTTGAGGACACCATGCCCGTATGGCAGCAGCTGGTGGAGGATTTCCCCTTCTTGCAACGCACCGTCACCGGCTCTGCCCGTGATCTTGGCCCCTACGAGCGGCCTGCCACTCCTCTGAGGGGTGACACCAACGGCGATGGCAAGGTCGACATGGCTGATATATCTACCGTCCTCATGTGTATGGCGAATGTAGGAGCCGATGTTTCCAAACGTCGGACTGCTGATGCAGCCCATTCCTGTGACGTGAACAACGATGGTAAGGTCGACGTTGCCGATATTGTCGCCATTATCACCATTATGGCGGACGGACAGTAATAAATAATCTAATAAACTTTACTGTTCAGAAAGTCGGTGCTGCCATACCACACGTTGCGAACGGACAGGATGTTATCCCGCAGGCTCTTAATGGTGCCGTGACTATAGGGAGCCTCTATGTAATCCAGCTGCCTCAGTAGGAGAGGACGGGTTATCATGGTCCCCCCAACCTCGCTAACTATGCTCGCACAGGAGCCCGTGGCAGAGCTGAGGATTTGGGAAACGACGTCTTTCCTCGTGGCATAACCTATGACAAATCCGAGATTCAGCATTACATCTGCATAAGTCCTTCCCAGAGCGTCCCTGTATGGGATGCCTTCAACATTCAGTGCCGCCTGTCTTTCTTTGAATAGTGCTGCCTGTTTGTCTGACAGGACTTTCATGCGTGCCCCTGCCTTTTCTCCCGGCCATGGATACCAGGAGAAAAACAGCTGGTAAGTCCGGAGTTTCAGCATGTTGGAAATCTGGCGCGCATAATCCAGTTCCACGGCACCGCACACATTGGTAAAGCCTGGCCAAGTGTCCATTGCCTTCTCTTGCAGTTCTTTCTTCCGTTCTGGATGTATATCCCCTTGGCAGGTGGTGAAGACAGGCGGTGGCCCTGGAGGTCATAAAAGGACGCTTCACGCTGCAAGGGTGTTGATACAGGGGTTAATGACTCTGAATCATCGCCAATGCCTGTTGTCCCAAAGTCCCAAGCTGTGAACACCACCGTCTTATCTTGTTTACAGAACAGCCATACACCATAATCGCCATTGGCGTCCAAGGGGTTGTTGATCTCATGCATACCGCCGACACCCGAAACCCAGAAGACATCATGTCCCTGTCGGTCAGTAAGCTTTAAACATTTTTGAGGAGCTGATAGATATGGATTGTAGAACCATCCCGTAAAGGTAACAGTCCAAGTTTTTCCGCCATCGTTCCATTCGTCACCTGTTTCCAGAGTAAAGTCATAAAGCAAAACCAAGGAGAAACTATCTGATAATGGTATGTATCTCATCTCATAGACACGACCTTTTTCCTCATACATGGCAAAAGAGAATTCAGCCTTCTTATAATACTGTTGCTTATAAACTTTCTTGCACTGTATGCCGCCAAGCAAAGTGTCGCCCTTAACGAAATAACTGTAGAAACGCTCGTCAATATCGGAGGTGTCGCCAAAACGGTTCCAATAATGCCATACCCTCCCGTCGACAAGCATCGGCTCATACGTATGTGATGAAGGTCGCATGTTCCCAATGTACGTCGAGTTCCCCCAAAGGCCGAAGTCATCGACAGTAAATTCAAGGTCACCATTCTTTTCGCAAAAGAGCCATACGCCATAGTCGCCATTCAAATTGCCCAAAGGGTTATCTATGCCTTCGTTCCACCAATGCCCGACACCCACGTGGCCTTGTTTCCCATATTGTTTGCTAATGTGAGTATTTTATGCGGCATACCTGTGGCACCATTCTTTTGCTGTGTGTTCTCAACTTTCCATGTCCCATCAGACTTGAATTCCTCTCCCTCTGTCAAGGAATAGTCGTAAAGCAATGTTGATATATAGCTGTCATTGTAAGGCTGATACCTGACACAATACACTTTTCCTCCATCCTCATACATTCCATACATGAAAATCGGCTCTTCACCCATGTTGCGCTTATAAATCCGCTTACACTGGTATCCTCCCATCAAGGTGTCGCCGTCAACATAATAGGCGTAAAAATGATTATATTGCTGCGCCCCTATGCATTGGTAATAGTACCAGCATCTACCTTCTTGTAACATCGGTTCAAATGACTGCGCACCAGATAGAACTGGCAACATGGAGATGATGAATAAATAAACTATTCTCATTATCATAGACTTATAAGCTTTATAATGATGCAAAATCAGGAAACATAAACATCTTTTTCGGTGCAAAAGTACTGCAACATTTTGATTCGGCCAAGAAAAATGAAGGGAAATAATAAACCAAAAATAAACCAAGAGGCATGAAATGAAGGGAAATTATAAACTAACTAACTGTTTGAGGTGTAAAGTTTGTGACGAGACCGAATCACTTCACCACCTTCTTTCCGTCCCGGATGTACACACCCTTGGCAGGTGGTGAAGACAGGCGGCGGCCTTGGAGGTCATGGAAACCAGTGGAGGAAGACCGGATAGCGGCTGACCTTTATATTTGAGTTCGGGATTACCTTATATTCGTTATTTCATATAGCATCTGTAGCTATAGTGCTTACTACAAAATTTCTGATTTCTCTTGCAATGTTGCCACTTTGCGGTTAATCTGCTAATTACCAACTGGTTATTTAGTGGCAAGAGAGGTGTATAAGTGGCAAGAGAAATGAGGTTTTTGGGGAAAAACTGCCAAAAGCTGCCAAAAAATGGGCAAAAACGGTGTTTTTCTGTACGGTAGGAAGGCTGTCTGCACCTCAGGACGCACGTGGTAAATCCATTGGTCTACAGAAGTCTCCCCGCAGGAGACTAAAAGTCTCTCAAAAGGAGTCCAAAAGAGACTAAAAGTCTCTCAAAAGGAGTCCAAAAGAGACTAAAAGTTCTCTTGCCACTTATACACCTTTCTTGCCACCAACAAACTGCCTGTTAGTCAGCGAGATAGGCTGTGAGTGGCAACATTGCAAGAAAAAACATAAAAATAATACAGAGGAAACTGTATTTGAATCTTGGATATGAATTTTCAGGGCACCCGTTACTGACAACGGGTGCCCTGCTGAAAAGGCTGGCTACTTGCACTCGCCATCTCCGTAGACATAGCACTGCGAGTGGGCCGTGTAATCGAAAATCTCTTCCGGACGGAAGAAACGTTGTACCTCGATGGCGGCATTCTCCACGGAGTCGGAGGCATGAACGATGTTCTGCTGATTACTCATAGAGTAGTCACCCCGGATTGTGCCGGGTGCAGCCTCACGGCCATTGGTGACACCTGCCATCTGACGGACTACCTTGACGGCCTCGACCCCTGTGAGGGCGAGGGCAATGACGGGTGATGCCTGCATAGAGGCTTGCAGGGAGGGGAAGAAGGGTTTGTCAACCAAGTGTGCATAATGTTCGCGCAGAATCTCATCGCTGAGCTGCATCATCTTCATACCTGAGATACGCAGTCCGCGACGCTCGAAACGGTTGACAACTTCTCCGATCAGCTGTCTCTGTACACAGCCGGGTTTCAATAACACTAATGTTGTTTCCATAGTTTGTAAGATTTTATTGGGGTACGAAGAAAGATGTGCGTTAATATAATGTCAGCACCTCTTTGGCTGAGATATATTCTATCTTGCCCTCGGCATTCGATACGACGACAGTCTCATTGTGCAATGCCTTTTCTTCCAGCATCCTTTGATGCGCCAATTGTAAACCTGCATCCAACTTCCGGTTCAGGTTCTGATATTCCTTATCTGACATAAGCTATAATTTTCTCGTAGAGTTCTCTGTTGTAAATATTTGCAGGCTCGTTTGACCTCCCGGACGCAATCTTCGTCCGGTCAATGCCGCTGTTGTCATAGACGGCCCAATAATCAACAATAGGCATGAACAACTTGAAAAGGTTGTTGATGCCTGCTGCATAACGTCTCTTGATGGTTCCTTCGGGAATGTCGTGGCCGCCCTTGCACACACGCTCCGCCACACGCTTCTTTGCCAGTTCCGGACTGTTGAGCCAGAAGTAGAGCAGAAAGACGCGGTAGCCCTGTTTCTGAGCACGCTTCACCAGATTCACATACGAACGGGTGGCCAGCGTGGTCTCCAGCGAGAAGGTTTCGTTGCGGCCGAGTAGGTCTTCTATGCGCTGTAGCATCAGCTTCCCCGCCTCAATGGCAACACTGCCGGCGTTGAAGGGTGACAGTCCACGCGCTATCTCATCAGCATTGACAAACTCCCTGCAATTCAGTATCTCGGGCAGGACAGTATAGGAGGCCGTGGTCTTGCCAGCCCCGTTGCAACCGCTGATGATATAGAGGTTCTTTGTCATATTCGACTGCAAAGTTACGAATAAATTCACGATACGTGGTCATTTCTTTAGTTAAAGAGTGAAAAAACATAAGCGTCTGGCAAAAAGTAAAGCAAAAGTTTGCCTGTTCCAACTATTACGCCTATCTTTGCGGGATAAAAAATGTACTAAATATCAGAAACGATGAGAAGAATAGTGTTTGCGTTGGCCTGTCTGCTGACGACAGGTGTAGCCTTGGCCGATAGGCATTGGGTAGGAACATGGGGTACGGCTCCGCAACTGGTAGAGCCGCATAACAACCCGCCGTCACCAGGACTGGGCAACAACTCGTTGCGCCAGATTGTGCAGGTGTCGATAGGTGGTGAGAAGGTTCGGCTGAAGCTGACCAACGAGTTCAGTACGGACGCCACAGAGATTAAGGCTGTGGAGCTGGCTTACGCCAAAACGGCGGGCAGTAGCAGCGACATTGACGAGGCATCGGCCGTCAGTCTGACCTTCGACGGTAAGGCGGGTGTGATAATTCCCGCGAAAGGCAAAGTGACATCGGACGCTGTGGACTTCCACATTGACGGTCGCCAAGATGTGGCCATCACCATTCATTATGGCTCGGCACCGTCGACCAGTATCAGCGGACATCCAGGCTCGCGTACCACATCTTATCTGAAGGCAGGCAACACTACTGACTTCAGTGACGCCACGAGGACTGACCACTGGTATAACATCCTGGCGTTAGAGGTGGAAGTGCCGGAAGAAGCCGGGGCAGTTGCCATCCTTGGTAACTCCATTACCGACGGACGCGGCTCCACTACCAATCAGCAGAACCGTTGGCCTGACGTGCTCTCGCGCCGTTTGCTGGCCAACGTACCGACAAGTCAGGTAGGTGTGCTTAACATGGGTATCGGCGGCAACTGTGTGCTTGGCGGAGGTCTTGGCCCTAACGGTGCCAGCCGCTATCAGCGCGACCTGCTGGGACAGGAGGGCGTGAAATGGATCATCCTCTTTGAGGCTGTCAACGACCTGGGCGGTTCGCGGAACGGCGTACAGACGGCCAAGCGTATCATTAATGTCTACAAGCAGATAATCCGCGAGGCTCATCAAAGAGGTATCTATGTCTTCGGTGCTACCATTACTCCATTCAAGGGCAACAATTATTTCTCGGAAGACCATGAGAAGGGGCGTGCCACAATGAACAAGTGGATTCGCACCACGAAGATGCTCGACGGTGTGATTGACTTTGACCAGGCCGTGCGTAATCCTCAGGACACAGCTGCCATGCAGTCGCAGTTCCTCTTTGAGAACGACTGGCTACACCTGAATGCCAAAGGTTACGAGACGATGGGCAACTGCATTGACTTGAGCCTGTTCACCAAGACCGGCCCCTTGGCTGCAGACGATGAAGAGGATGACTATGGTGAGGCACTCTGGATTGAGGCCGAAGACCTGCGTACTGAGACCGTAGGTACAGCCTTCCAATTGGTGGAGGACGGTAGCGCTTCTAACGGTAAGTACCTGAAAACGGTGACGCAAGCCACCTCAGTACCTACCGATAGCGCCTCTGTATTAGTTGCCAGTTTCACGGCAAAGGCCGAGAACACCTATTATATTTATGCACGAGTGCTATGCCCGACATGGAGCAACGACAGTTACTTCGTTAGTGTTGATGCCCCGTTGGACAATAACTTTGTCAACGCTCTTCAAACGAACAGCTGGGACTGGAAAGAGCTGTTTCATGGCAACCTGAAGGTCGGTCGGCATCAGTTGTTTATTGCCGGACGTGAGGACGGTGCCTGCCTCGACAAACTTTGTGTCACCACTAATCCCGAACCGCCCATAGGTAAGTGAGATGCTGCCTCCAGCTGACCAGCTCCCTGTGAAACGTTTATCTGCGAGCCATGCGATAAATGGCCTCCATGTCGTCAGCATGCAGCACCTTCAGGCAACCACAGGTGTGCTGATAGTCACGGCTGCACTTGCGGGTCATCTCCTTGATTTCCCCGTCGGTGATGTCACGGCCGATGAGCTCACGGATATTGATAGGCATACCGATGGCGTGATAGAAGCGCTCCATAGCCTCGATGCCACGCAGGGCGGTGCCTTCGGGATCGGTGAAATCGTTGGGAACATCCATCACATTGACGGCGAAACGCACGAAGCGACTTAGATTCTCGTGCATCACATAACGGGCCCAGCTGGGCCAGATGGCTGCTAAACCGGCACCGTGGGTGACGTCGAACATGCCGCTGAGCTCATGCTCTAACTGGTGCGTGGCCCAGTCGTCGCTGATGCCGCAGCCCGTCAGTCCGTTGTGTGCAATGCTGCCTCCCCACATAATCTGTGCGCGCTGGCGGTAATCCTCGGGATTCTTCAGCACATCAAAGACAGCCGTCTTCATCCTGCGCAGCACGGCCTCTGCCACATCAGTCGTCAGATCCATATCATCGTCTTTGGTGAAGTAGCGTTCCATCGTGTGCATCATCATGTCCGTCACGCCAGCAGCCGTCTGATAGGGGGGGAGGGTGAAGGTGCGGCGCGGGTTCATAATGGCAAACTTCGGTCGTGACATATCGTTGGAGTAGCCGAGTTTCACGTCGCCGTTCTCGTTGGTGATGACGCTGGCCTCGCTCATCTCACTGCCAGCGGCAGGAATGGTCAGCACCGATGCCACAGGCAGCATGGCCGTTGGCGTGGCTTTGCCAAGATAGAAGTCCCAGACATCACCGTCGTAACAGACTCCGTAGGCGATGCATTTGGCAGAGTCAATGACACTGCCGCCACCCACGGCAAGTATGAAGTCCACACCCTCGCGGCGGCACAGCTCGATGCCCTGCTTGGCCAGAGAGAGACGCGGATTGGGCACTACGCCGCCCAGCTTGACGAACTGCACGCCACCCTCGTTGAGCAGGCTGCACACCTTGTCAAGCAGACCGGAACGCAGAGCGCTCTTGCCTCCATAATGCAGCAGCACTTTAGTGCCACCATATTTCTTCACTAACTGAGCAACCTGCTCTTCTGACTGTTCACCGAACACCACTTCCGTAGGTGCATAATAATTGAAGTCTTTCATAGAATAAGTATTATTTGTTAATTGACAACCACTTTCTTTCCGTTTACAATATAAAGACCTCTTCTGGGCTGTTTCACCGCCTGGCCTTTCAGATTGAAGAGAGTTTGGGGGTGATGGTCTGTCATCTTGATGTCAGCAATGTCTGTCTCATTGCCCGGAATAAGGTAGGCGTTCCTTAACGTTGCGCTGTTGTTCCAGGGTGCCTTCATGGCATTGAGGTGGACGAAGCTGTCTGTGCGGGTCTTTCCCTCATTGGTTAGCGCTGTCCTGATATTGTCTAAAGGGAGGATAATGGCCTGAATGTCGGCATCCCAATAGGGATCGGATTCGTTGAGTGACACGATGATCTCCTTGTACGGGCCGTGGGCCACCAGACGGTTGGCGAGTATGCGTATACTGCCCTGTCCTCGCAATACCAGATGGCTGTATGGGCTCAGGTCGGCAAAGCGGTACTCCTCAACCCCAGAGGTACCCATCACTACACCGCCGTTGCTCATGCTGGCTCCCAGATTCCATTCCACGTTATACGTTCCCTTTGGCGTGGCATCGGCATCTGTGCCGTTCCACTCGAAGAACATGGAGGCCGTCAGCTTCTCCCAGTCGGCAGGAGCCTCGAAGTCGTCAATGTCAACGTATTTCTGTATACAGCTGAGGACGTAGTCGGATCGATAAGGGAAATACTGTGTGAGCAGTCGTTCACGCTCGGCCATGTAATGCTGGTCGACGGTATAGAGCTGTCCTCTTGAGGTATATGGATGGACATCGCGACGGTAGTCGCCCCAACGGGCGGCCTCGGCATAGAGGGCAGAAGAGATGGTGTTGTAGAGACTGTCCCACACGGCTACCGTCGAAGCCTCTCCCAAAAGACCATCCTCGGCCAGCAGGTTCTTGGCTCTCTTGATATATCGCCGTGCGAAGTCGTTGTTGTGCAGGAGGTTGTTGAAGATGCCGGTGGGGAAGCGTTTGCCGTTGTTCTTGGCCAAGACGTTCTCGTTATCGTTGATGAAGATGATCTCCGTGTCCCAGCAGAGAAAGCGGAATCCCTGGCTGTCAGCACCTTTGCGGCGTAGTGCATACCAGTTGTGGTGGTCCCAGTCGGTGTTACCGCCATACTGGTTGATAAGCATGTAGTCGATGAAGTTGTCAATGTCGAGCAGTGGCTCTAAGGTGGAGTCGCGTACACCGTCGGCATTAAGGCCTTGAAGGCGGAGGTAGGCTTCTTCCGAATTGGCTGCCTGAGCGGCAGTTTGGGTGAGCAACTCCCAGGCTTCGAGGTCGCCCTCGGCGGCTTCGATGTGGTTGCCGCCGTCCTCTTCTATCTTGACGACGTCGATATCGTCCTTTTTGCCGCCTAAGTGGTCTTTTCCATATTGGTCGTCCACACGCTCAGCAATGTTGTACATCCCCCAGTACATGCCGTTAAGGAAGACGTGGACGTAGAGCGCATTGACGCTGGTCCATCCCATCTTGCGCTGCATACGGCGAGTCCACACGTCGCGGGTGTACTGGGCTTTCTTGCGGTTACCCTCGTCCCAGTGCTGCCAGGCGTTGCCGAAATGGCAGCGCAGCACCAGCTGGTCGAACTTTGAAGGCTCATCTTCACCGTAGAGCGGATACTTGAGCGTCTTTGGCCCACCGTACTTCTCCTTGAAGACCAGTCGGAAGGAGTGCTTCGGATTCTTCTCGGCCAGACGACCATGACCGCCGTGCAGGCGCAGTCCGCAGTTTACGCTGAGGTCGTGGTGTTGGGGACCTCCGAAGAGCTCTATACTGGCGGGGCGCGTCCATCCGTGACCTGTCGCGTCACCCACAGGAGGACCGGTGAAGATGTAAATACCACCCGTCACCGAGTCGTTCTCATGGCTGAAGAGGTTGTCCTTGTCGGTAACGATGCTTAGCACGGGCAGCTGTTTCAGACCCTCGATGATCTTAGGGCGCAACGACGGGTCGTTGGTCATCTCCGGGTCCATCTCGTAGTCGGCAATGGCAGTGCCCCATTCCTGGGTATATGCGCCCCACTCTGAAGGATAACCTTGTGGGGTGTTGGATTGCTTCAGAACATCGTCCATGAACAGATATGTGGCTGTGGCAATAGGCGTTACCTGTCCTGTGTCGGCGATACAGACGGCCCTGACGATGGTGTTGCCCTTGATGGCTAAAGGTGCTTGATAAGCCTTGCTGGTAGCAGTTGGCTCACTGCCGTCGAGGGTATAGCGGATGGTTGCCTGGTCGTATGCCACGCTGTCCTCCACGCTGATTTGAAGTGAGAAAGGCGCGTCGCAGAAGCCATGTGGCTGGCTGAACTTGATCTGCTGTGCCCTTACGTCTACTGGCGACAGCGCAAAAAGGACTGCCACGCAGGCGTAAGCGAAGTTAAGTCTCATAGTTTGGATGAAGTTTAGTTGAATGTGGCGGTCTTTTGCTGACCGTTGTAGTCAACAGTCTGCTGGTGTCCGTCAGGCAGGACGACGGTGAATGAGCGTTGCTGCAACATGCCGGGATAGTTCCCTTGACGCTCGCCGATGGTCAGTGTGCGGGTGCGGTCGTTCCACTTGAAGACGATGGTACTGTAGACACCCTTCTCGTAATTATAGTTGTTGCCCTCGTCTTCATAGAGCGTGAACATCGCGTCAGCCCCAGGGTAGACACGCATTTCGAGATTGTCCCATAGCTTCTCACCTACGTATTGCATCTCAGGTCCGAGGGGCAGAATGCTGCCGGCACGGACGAACATCGGTACACGGTCGAAAGTGGTCGGGATGGTCACGTTTTGACCGCCTTTGTAGGATTTGTTCGTCCAGAAGTCATACCATGTGGCACCCTTCGGAAGGTATTTCGTAGCGGTTTTCGTTTCGGTGAAATCGATGGTTTCGGCTGAGGAACCGTCTGACACGGTCTTACGGTCCCAGCCTGTCATGGCATCCTCGCGGATTATCTTCTCCTTGGTGTACTGTGGGTCAAGGATAGGCGTGGCGAGGATGCTGTGGCCAAACATGAACTCGTCGGCGATGTCCCACACTTTTTTGTCGGCTGCAAAGTCACTGAACAGCGGACGCAGGTAGCTGTCGTTGTTGCTGGTCACCTGCCAGGCCGTACTATATAAATAAGCTATTAGGCGGTAGCGCAGGCGAATAGCTTTCTCGATGGCATCGTAGACGGGTTCTCCCTTCTGGCCGAACTGCCAGATCTCGCGGGGAGCATCAGCACCGTGACTACGGAAGACAGGACAGAACAGACCATACTGCATCCAGCGGACGTAAAGCTCCTGGAACTGAGGATTGCGGGGGGCAGAACCCGAACCACGGGTGTTGTATGAGCCACAAAAGAAACCGCCGATATCAGTATTGAAGTTGGGGTTGCCCGTCAGCGAGAAGCTCAGGCCTGCGGGCACCTGTTTGCGCAGCATATCCCATGAGGAGGCAACATCGCCACTCCACATGTTGGAGCCGTAGTGCTGCTGGCCGGCGAAGGAGGAGCGGGTCATGATGAAGACACGTTTAGCCTTTCCCGATTCCTCCGAAGTGGGGTCATTTCGCTGTGCTTCGTAGACACCTCTGACAGTTTCCAATGGGAATGCGTTGCGGAGTGAGCGCCATGTGCCGCCCGTCACCTTATGGGCATAGTCGCTCTCCTTCGGATTGAAGAAGTCGGGATCGGTAGAGTCCATCCACCAGGCGTCGGTGCCATAGTCGTAGAGGCGTTTCAGGTGTTTCCAGTAGATGGCACGGGCATCTGCACTGAAAGCGTCATAGACCTTGACACCCGAAGGGTATTCCATGATGGGAGGCCACACATGGGAGATGCCGCTTTGTGGCCACGTCTCGATGGGCAGTAGCAGACCCTTTGCGTCCAGCTCGCGGAACTGCTGTGTCATCGGGCCGAAGCTGGCCCAGATGGAAATCATAAAATGAGCATGTTTCTTGTGTACGTTCTGTATGAGCTGTTTGCCCGTGGCAAAGTCCTCGGCCAGAAAGTCCATCGCGTTCCACAGATAGTTGGATCCCCAGTACTGCCAGTCTTGGATGATGCCGTCAAGGGGTACTTGCAGCTCGCGGTACTTGTCGACGATACCCTCGGTCTCAGTGGCACTTTTATAGCGTTCCTTCGACTGCCAGTAGCCGTAAGTCCACAACGGGAACATGGGCACATCGCCGCTGAGGTGGCGCATCTGTGCGATGACACCGTCGGCAGAAGCCCCGTACATGAAGTAGTAGTCGATGCCCTGGCCGGCCTCAGAGGTAAACGTCATGCCGTCGGCATTGTCCTCGAAGAGGGTCGGGGAGTAGTTCTCCCAGTAGAGGCCCCAGCCCTTGATGCTCTGCAACACGTTCTGGAAGTCCTCGAGGTTCGACTGCTCCATGCGCTTCTTCTCGCCTCGGCGGTTCATCTTGCCGTTCTGTATGGTGCCTAAGCCGTAGATGGCCTCGTCCTTGTCGAGGGCGAAGGTCTGGCTCACCTCAAACTCATCGATATTCTTACGTATCAGGCTCCAGCCTTTTTCCTTTAGGAGGACCTTGCCTTTCTTCGTCATAAACGTAAGGCTCTTCATTTCCGGGTCTAACTTTACCGTCAGCTCGCTGCTGGACCATGTGTTACCATTGTGGGTAACAGCTACGTTCCCGGGCTTGGCGGTGACCACCAGCGTCTTGGTGGGCTGGCCTTTCACTACGTGGACGATACTTGGCGTGTAGAACTCAATCTTCACGTCCTGAGCCTTGACAGAGACAGCGATGAGCAAGGCTAAGAGGGAAAGCCTCACCCCCAGCCCCTCTCCGATTGGAGAAGGGAGTATATAGTTTAGTGACTTCATATTTATTTGGCATTAGCGACAATCAAGAGGGCCCCGTTCTGTGGGATGTCTGCCTTGAAAGTCAAGGATTTGAGATTTGACGTTTGAGATTTGCCGTTGAGCTGTGCATCGTCGGTATAGACGGTGACAGCCGTGCCCTTGGCAAAGAACGGGCTGAGGTCGAGTTTGGCTTTGACAGGTTGCTCCTGTGCGTTGATGCCAGCGATGTACCACTGACTGCCGGAACGACGGGCCATGATGCAGTACTTGCCGGGATAACCGTCGATGAAGCGTACCTCATCCCAAGTGGTCGGCACCTGCTTCATGAACTCAATAGCCCATGCAGGAGCATCAGTAAGATTGTTGGGTGCAAGGGCAAAGTGCTGTACGCTGCTCTGGAAGAGCACAGCGGTAGCCAGCGCAAACACGTCGCTGGTGCGGCGGGTGGTGCCATGCTGGTTGTCGGCGTTGTAGTGCTTGTTGAGGGTAGAGCCGCCGAAGTCCATGGAACCTACGGTGTTGCGGATAAATGTGTGGGTACAGGCGTTGCGGGCTTCAGCGTCGCAGGAACCCTGACCAAAGTGAAGGTTCTCACTGGCGAGAACTGCCTCACTGGCTACGTAGTTGGGGTACATGCGCTCCCAACCGCGTGGCAGAGTGCAACCGTGGAAGATGACCTGAAGGCCGAAATCGTTGGCATCGGTCAGTATATCCTCATAGAGCTGCATCATGGGTTGCTTGTCACCACCGAAGAAGTCAACCTTAATGCCCAGGATGCCGTTTTTCTGCATCCACTCCATCTCTTTGCGGCGGGCTGGAGACTTGTCCATCTTGCCCTTGGGCGACTGCGGGGCATCGTTCCATGAGCCGTTGCTGTTGTACCAGAGGAAGAGGCCGACGCCTTTCGACTGGGCGTAGCGTGAGAGTTCTTCCATCTTCTCATAACCTATCTGCTGATCCCAGAGAGCATCGACGAGCACGGAACGGTAGCCCATGGCGGCCGAGAAGTCAATGTAACGCTTCTGCTCGTCGAAGTTACAAGAGGAGTCCATGCCGATGATCCATGACCACGAGCCTTTGCCGTAGGTGTACTCCTTCGAGGCTTTGTACTTGGGCTGTACGAGGTCGTTAGCTACGGTGGTCTCAACAATGGGGGCCAGCGAATTGCCAAGGGTGATGGTGCGCCAAGGGGTCTGGAAGGGAAGTGAGACGGCGGCGGTGGTGGTGCCCTGGCCGTTCAACTCGTCGGCTTGCGGAAAGCCGATACGATAGGAGCTTCCTTCTGTGTTAAGCAGGCGGCAGCCTACATAGTTGCCGTCAGTGCCGGTCTCGCTGATAAGAAGCCAGACGGATTGTTCTGTTGGCTGCGGCTTGGCCTCTACCACAGACGGAATCTTGAACAGGCAGGGGAAAGTGTAGCCCTCGCCCCAGCCGTTTTTGCCCGTTTGGTCGTCAAGGGTGTAACTGGTCTCGTAGGAAGGTGCGGTGCGGGCAAATCCAGTCATAGGCTTCGACTGGGGACAGAGGAAAGTGGTGGTGCCATCAGGCAGGACGAAGCCAGAGGCCTCTTCCTGAATGACTGCAACCAGAGTCTCACCGCCACGTCCTTTCCTGGGATACAATTTGTAGCGGAAAACAACATCATGGTCGGTGACTTGGAAGATAATGTCGAGTGCATGCCAGCCCTTTTGCTCAAACTGGCAGATGGCCTGCGTGGCTTTGTAATCCACGTGGCTTTGCTTGATGGTCTTCAGGTCGTAACTGTCGCTGAATGTGGTAACGTCGCAGGCGATAAGTTTCAGGTCTTGTGTCAGGTCTGCGAAATTGGCTTTGATGCCTAAAGGTGATGCGAGCAATACCGGGGTTCCGTTAAGGCTGACACTATAGGTGGGTTTCCCCACCTCGTCGTTGACGAGGACGGTGATTTGCCCATCAGGACTCTGGAACTTCTTTTCTTCTGCTTCGGCACAGAGTGCACAAAGGAACAAGATGGCTATAAGGAGGTGCTTCATTTTTGTTTGAAGTTTAATGTTTGTAGTTTGAGCTATTTGAGAAGGACTTTGCGGCTTTTTCCGTCGGATGTGCGGATGATGTTAAGACCACGGCTTAACTGTTCGCGTTGAACGCCATTAAGACCGTAAACGGTTGTGGTTTCTCCATTGGCAGAATTAACCAGTTGGATGCTGCTGCCATCGTCAATGAGTGCGACGCGGCAGTCGAGGAGAAGATATTCGAGATAGCCTCCTGTTGCGGTCTGGAAGCTGATGACATAGTTGCCTTTCGTCTTTACGGTGAACTTCAGCTCCTGCTGCTTTGCCGACGACAGATTTGCCGCAGTGTTGCCGTCAGCGTTTGGTGAGGCAGTAAGAGTGGCTGAGGTGGCCAGCGCTGAACCGCCGGCAGCAGGAACGATACTGGCATTGTAGGTCGGCGTCCCCTTCCAAGCTGCCATAGCCCACGACAGCGTGTAGTCGCCAGGCTCCAAGTTAAGTCTGTAGGCACTCTGGCGGCCATACTCGCAGCTGGTGTTACGCCAGTAGAGTCCTTTGTTCTGCCAGCCGCCGAACCCCACCATAGTGCGTGCCCCCGAACCGTAAGAGTTGGGATATTCGTGAATGTCGGTACCATCAGTGGTTTTCCATCCCTCGGGAATGTTACCGTTGAGTACCGTGGTGAAGTCGAGCACATAATTGTTCTTGTTGTCGCCGCCGCCTGTGTCGATGCCGAAGATAGGTAGCAGTGTCACGTTGTCGTCGGGCATGACGAAAGTCACCTCGTTGTCGCCGTTAATGGAAATCGTCTTCGACATGGTGTAATAGACGGAGTTGATGACACGCAGCTCCTTCAGTTGATAACCAGTCTCAGCATTGACAGTAAGGGTAACCGTCTCGCCCTCTGCGGCTTCGTTAACGTCTGGCGTCAGTGAGCCATGGTTTGCGTCGCGCACAGTGATGAGAAATTTCTCAGCCTCGGTGCCTGCGGGCACGTAGATAATCTGGTCAATGGTAGGAGCAGCAGCCCCCGTATTGGTAATGACAAGGTTGTTGGTGCCGGCATTTAAAGTGGCCGGCACCTTCACCTTTTGCCAATCGTTTCTGGCTACTTTCTGAAGGGGCACTGTGTTAGCCGTTCCGTTGACCGTCACCTTCAGATTGCCTGCCTTCGACGTGTTACAGTAGCGGATGAGGATGTCGTAATCGCCGCCTTGTTGCAGGTTGAGCTGGTGGCGTAGGGCGGCGGCGGTGCTCGTACCCATTTCTACATACCCCATCCCGGCAAACTCCGAGTATTCGGGCGCACACCAGCCGGAGTGGGTCAAGGCTACGCTCTTCACACTCTTGTAATCCATGTTTTCAGCTTCGATGACAATGGGTCCGACGAAAGTCTCTGGTTGCTGCGGAATGGGCAGTACCTCTACGGGCAACACGTCGGTGAGGCGGTCGGTGGCTGCGCCTGAACATTCGATGGTCACGTCACACGGGCCGTAGTGCTTCACATTGACGGTAAAGGTTCCTGTCTCTGCATCGTAGCTGTTTGTTTGGGTAGCACTGCCAATGTTATGTTTCGTTATCTTTGCAGTAGGTTGAGACGTGACACCAGTAACGGTAATGATGTCAGTCCTCTGGGCAGTACTGTCGCTGCGGTAGTTATTCAGGTAAAGGTCGATGTGGTCGGCATATTCACGGATATGGCCGCTTGACAGCAAGGCGTAAGTCAGTTTCAGCGAGTCGCAGGTGTTGTATTTTAACGCCAACTCGGCTGTGGCTGTCTTGTTCTTATTTAGGTAGCTATATGGGAAGTAGGTTACCAGATGGTTGCGGTAGCGGTTCACGAACAGGTCACCCTTTGAAACTTCCTCATATTGAGTGTTGAATTCGTTCACCTTACTGTTTTGGCTGACACTTTTGTACGATGATTTTTTCTTCTTCACAGGAATCCCTTTCGCAATGTCGTCGTAGAAGGCGATGACAAGGGGGATGGTGCCGTAGCGGCCTGTTTTCTTGAAATAGCATAGGTTGTCCATCCACTGTCCATTACTACGGTTGAAGGGGTCGCTCTGCTTGTAAAGTCCGTCGTAAAGGCTGCCCCAAACGGCGTATTTGTCCTCATCGTTTCCGCTACTCACATCGTTCTGGATGGCAATTTTGATGTTGCCCACTACCTCCTCTCGTGTGGGAATATACAAGGTACCCTTGATGATTTCGCGGAACATGTCCATCCATACGCCACGGAAGTTCGGGAAGGTGCCCCAGTTGCGACGGGTATAGCCGTCGACTGTAGAGTTATTGAGGTTCTGGAAGTCCTCAGTCCAGATAAGCTCCGGGCCATCCCACACGGCACCGCCGTTGACACATGTCTGCTCCATCACCGTGCCGATGCCGGCAGCACCGGGATATTTCTTGCCATGGCCATCGCCTAAGATCGCATCGAGAGCACCGTTCCAGCCGCAGTTGTCATAGCGCACGCCGTAGTTCTTGGCCAGACCGCTGACGAAAGGACCAAAAGTGACGCTCTCATTGGCGTACCAGCAGCTGCTCGTGGTGTATTTGTACAACCAGAGGCAAGCCTCCGGATAGTCTTTGCAAGCCTTTAGCAGTTGCGTGTTCCTTTTCATCATGCCCATCGGGTTCAGTCCGTGGCTCCAGATATTGCCGCAGAACGAGATGGTAAGGAAACCACCGTACTGATGGTGCATAGGTACGAGCTTTGAGAACAGCTCAAGGCGTGTGGCCTGTGAACTCGAGCTCTCGTCGCCGCTCTCGTCGAAACCCCAGAACTGTTCGGCGTAGTTCCAACCGAGAAAGTTGGGGTAGGCCTTGAAGAAATATTCAAAGGTCTCCAGGTCATCATCCTGGATGTGGGTATGGCCGCCGGAAGCTGGCTGACAGGTGAACCACAGCCCGTTGGCTTGGCAGACTGAAGCCCATGACTTATAAGTACGTACAGCGCATCGCGGCATACGGTACATGTTCAGATCCTTGTCATACTGGCATGAGAGCGACAGGTTCATGCAGACGTAGGGCTTGATTTCTTCGGGAATGAGGTCGATGATTTTCTGTGGGTCGGCAGAGTTCCACACGTCGATGTGAATGAACCACAGCGGGTGCCGGTTGTCAATAGGTCGACGTTGCTGAGCCGACACACTTTGGACGCCAAGCATAAGCATGGCGAAAAGAAAAAGTAACAAGCTTCTTTTCATAAGTTAGTTATTAATATTGTAAACTGCCTGCAAAAGTACGCATAATCAGTCAAACGTCCTTTCCCCTCCGTTTCAATCTATTTGGAAATCGTTTCTGTCGATGAAACCGCTTGTTTTTCTTTTATTTTACGTCCATTACAATATATTCTGAACGGGTGCCAATACGGAACTTCCCTCCCCAGATGCCAAGCCCTGAGGAGATATAGTAGCGCGTATGGCCGCGCTGATAGCTGCCGAAGGCACACTCATAGAGTGATCGTGTAATCCATGAGATAGGCCACATCTGCCCCTCATGGGTGTGCCCACTGAACTGAAAGTCCACGCCCTGTTGCTCAGCTTCCTCCAAATGGTAGGGCTGATGGTCGAGTAAGACAGTCAGACGAGAAGCCACCTGCGCGGAACTGTCAGCTACAATCTGTCGAAGTGGTTTGCGATGCGGATTAGTACGGTCGTCACGGCCAATGAGCAACAGGTCACCCACGATTACGGCCGTGTCACGCAGCAGGTGGATGCCAGCATCACGGTAGAACTGTTGGGCGGCAGGATTGCCGGCATAATACTCATGATTGCCAAGACAGGCATAAACGGGAGCCTCGATACGTTGGAACTCACTGGCCATATCTTCCTCAATAAGAGGACGGATGCTGATGTCAATAATATCACCCGCAATAAGTACATAGTCAGGGTGTTCTGCATTGATGAGGTCTATCCACCTTGACAGTTCCTGACGGGAGTTGTGGTAACCTACATGGAGATCACTTGCCATGACGAGGCGGAGAGGATGCGACAGGGGCTTCTCTGTGGTGAGCGTCAACTGTTCGCGGTACTTATGGCGGTAGTGTATGTTGGCATAGAGGAACAGCACGAAGACACCAATGATAAGTACAATAGAGGTGTATTGGTTCTGGAAAATCCATTCACGCGGAATGACGTGGAGCAAACGCCCCAAATCAAGCACGAGGAAGATGATGACGATGTAGAGGAGCACAAAGATACTGGAGTTGGCTACATCGTAAATTGTACATGCCATCCACATAGGCATCCTGTCTATGGCACGGCTGAAATTGAGAAATATCAGTAGGAACGACACTATACCAAACCCCACAATGCCCCAACGCCACCCTGTGGGTAGCGGT
>Ga0310786_10003258_pt1 | contig 23812 bp, 45 predicted proteins | sample AusTroGonzalo_MG_FD_203881 | JGI IMG/M metagenome (GOLD analysis project Ga0310786, IMG submission 203881) | Bovine rumen microbial communities from tropical cattle in Woodstock, Queensland, Australia - Gonzalo_03 (v2) (version 2) | ecosystem: Host-associated > Mammals > Digestive system >...
CTCATTGTCGTATCGTTTTAATTGTTCAACCTATACTTCTTTTTTCAGGAAACCTATACCTTTCTTTGGCAAAAGGTATATGTTTCTTTGGCAAAAGGTATATGTTTTCTACCTCTATATGTCGGGTGGAAATGCGGTGTGGGGTTTACTCTTGCTTTGGAGACATATCCACGACCTGCGCCTTTGGCTTTTCCTCCTGCTCATGCTTGATGCGAGCGACGGTGTTCTGATAGGGTCGGTGATTGATGGGCAGGACGTTCGGGTTGAAGTCCGCGAGTGCTTCGATGAATTTCTCTTTGGACTTATACACCTTGCCGTCGATGTGCCAATGCCGATAGCCTTTGCCGAAGTCGCCGTTCTTGCGCTTCGGTGTGTGGTCGCAGTACCCGAGCCGCCCGTCCTCACTCTCGTATGTCATCGTGTGCTCAGTCTCCCAAGCTGCCGAACATACGAAGTGGAACGGGATGGCTTTCAGTTCGTCGATGGTCATACCTCAGTCGATAAATTTTCCTTTTACTTCTTCGCTCTTCACGAACACCAGCAGGCGGTCGGTGGTCTTCTCGCGGTCGAGGTCGAAGCCGTGGTCGTAGTAGTTCTCGGCCACACTGTTCAGCGTGCCGTTGTCGCCAGCGTTCTCGATATTCACGAAGATGTACCTGCGTCGATACACCTTTCCGTAGCCCAAGACTTCACGAAAGCCTTTCTCGTTGAAGTCGCTGATGAGCTTTTCCTGTTGTTTGATACGTCGCCACTGAAGGCTGATCGTGAGGGCCATGATTGCACAGGCCAATGTCATTAAAATAAATGGTACTGTCATAGTTCCTTAAATAGTTCGACCGCTTGCGAGGATAACAAGGCGCAAGCGGTCGAGGGTTTTAACGTTTATATCTTGATTTATCGCGGACAGATTTTAAGTCTGTCTCGATTCGGTCGGTAAGTGGCCCGAAAGCGATTTGCCTTTAAGTGTGAGCTGTCCGCGATGCCGTAAAAGAGTATGCGTCGGCACCATGGGGAGCGTAATCTGAGGTGTAATCGTTTCTGAGGTTCATTGTTTCGGACTTATCGTTAGGCCACATGTAGGCGACAAGTGTCATGCTAATCTCGCCCATCGGTGTCTGGGCTGAGTAAGCATCGACGACCTGTGCAGACGGCTGGCTGACCTCCATGTTCAGCATTACGGGAGTCTGCAAGTCCACGATGTTCCACTGTGAATCGAACGAAACGACGGCCTGACCGTCCAGCGAGAGAGTGGCTACCAGCTGCGTGGTGCCGATGTCCTGCTCAGGAGGCGAGTAGGCCTTCATCTGAGCCGTTGCCATTGCCATCATCGAGAAGAGCAATAGGCAGGTTGCGCAAAGAAATTTCTTCATTTTCTTTTCTTTTTGCTTAACGTTAAACTTGTGCCGAGTCTCACGGCGTTACTTTTCTTTTCTTACGATTTCGTGTCGGGGGTTTACCACTACGGCTCCAGCCCGCCTTCGTTGTCGCCACCGCCCTGCTGGTTGCCGCCGGTGTTGTCGCCAGAGTTACCACCCTGTGCCGGTTCGTCGTCGTTGGGGATGGCTGTGTCGGTTGCCACCATCTTAACCTTTTGCGCTTGCTTGCTCAGTGCAAACTGCTTGCTGAAGGTTTAGCTCGGCGGCCCGAAGGGGAAAGCCAACTTCACGCCGATCGTGGCACCAAGCACCCATATCCGAGCCTAACTTGCGATTCGTTGCACCACAATCTACATCAGGACCACCAGTCCACGGGCCAAGGGGATTGATCGTGGGCAGGTGGATACCGTAGTTCTTCATCAGATGCTCGCGCAACTCCGGCTCCTCGTCGCGGCTCAGGTGCTTAAATACCAGAAATTTTGTAATAACGCAACCTGGCCATATCCTTAACTCTCTGTGGTATTTCAACGCCCTTTAGGTACTTGTTCACGGCCTTCCGTGTGGCGAATCCACGTCTGGATAATTCATCGGCCAGCTGATTGGCTCGGATGATGGGCTCTCCCCCATCGTTCTCGGCCCGATATGCCTGAATGACGTCCTCGGTGATGCTGTTTCCATTGTAAGGGTGCGAGGAGATGTGCCAGCCGCAGCAGCACGGGCAGCGGTACACCCGCATTCGGCGCGTTCCGTCTGGGTTCACCGCTTCTCCGTTGAACTTGAGGAAGGTCTTTGCCTCCTTCTCCGTCCCGAATAGCATCTTTGGCTTCCCGCAATCGTGGCAGAAGACTCTATTCTTGGTGGGTTTCATTTTCGTGTCTGGCTAACAGATACCCAGCGATGGTAAAGTGCTTGGTAAGCTCTCCTATCGGTCCTATGAGTTCATCGTGATTGGCAAGCATCTCAATGAAAGAAAGGTACGACTCCTTTCCAACGTAGCCGGCCCATAAATCCATGATGTGCGGCGTTTCCCTTTCAAGAAAGTCGTTGATTACTTCGGCGATGTGTGCGCCACGTTCAACTGGTTCACCCGCCTTGCGGAATGCTTCTTTAATCCATTTGTCCGTCATAAGGTCTGAAATCGTAATAGGAGTGGATGCTTCCTTTAGTAGTTCCTCTCGGGATGGCTTCGAGGCGAGTGGCGCGATGCGTCCCTGAATGGTAATAGGCAGTGAGACGGGTTTCATCTATGATATATCCTAATCGTTGCAGCCTGTTCCGTTGAAGGAGTTTCGCTACCGGCTCCATGCGGAAATGACGCTTTGTCTTCTGCGGCAACCCCCACTTGATGCGAAGCCTCTCTTTCTCGTACAGCTCCTTTCGCGTCTCCGTCCGCTTTGCGTAGGCTTCTGGCGTGTTTATCCTTGCTTGATTATTGCACCGGATGGCTCGTTCATGATTTACTTTTGAAAGGTATTCAGCGTCCTTCTTCCAACCGTGTTTAGTCCTACGGCTTCTAATCGTGGAGACGGAAATGCCAAGGTGCTCTGCGAGGATATGATCCGGCGTGTTGTGGAAATGCTCTGTGAGGTATGCCAACTCCTCACTTGTTAGATTTTTGCGTTTCTTTTTCATTGGCTGCGTTCATTAAGAAAAGTGCCGCCCAGAAAGTGACGACGGAGGAACACTGGTAGAACTTTGACGGAAGTGCTGTCATTTCGGCCCATGCATCTGCGCCGATGAACAGCCACGGGGTTGCGGACGCAAATAACACCGCAAGAATGATTAGGATTATCTTTTTCATAACTCAAAGGATTTTTCTAAAAAACCAGGAGGAGTGTCGCGCCCGTCCTGGGTTTGCATAGGGCCAGATGTCATAATAGCGTGAAGGTATCTGTTTCCACTTCGGCCTATGCGATGCTTCTAAAAAACCATCCGGACTTCACAGCCGGGATGGATGATGAATCAGCATGTTTTTAACCTCCAACATTTGCGGATGTTGGCACCGTTTATGCCGGGATGAGGAGCAGAGACCCCGGGCCAACTAATACTAACACATGAAAAACTAACCAAAGAAACGCCCCTCCGCCGCATCACTGCGGGTTGAGTATTCTTCTTATCTCTGAAAGCCTAATGCCAGTTGAACGCCCCCTCGTCACTTTTTGAAGACGCCCCTGTTTTACCATTGCAGAAACGGTTGATGGCGTCCTTCCGAGGAGTCTCGCCGCCTCAATGCAGGAGATAATGACGCCATCTTCTTCTAACGACATCTTCGTCATAAGACGTTCCAACCTCTCGTTGCTTTCGCGGACTGACATGACGAGTTCACCAAGGACTTGTTCACTTATTTCCATTTTCGTTTGGTTTGATTGTAACCGTGACAACACTGACATCCAGATTGAACGTCACGCTGTATTTCTCTGCTGCGTCCTTGTTAAGCTGTGCGGCCCTTACTCGAATGGTCGGAATATCATCTCTCCTCGCCACGAAATAAGAATGCCCAACACCGTCCCTTGGAACGGATTCAAGGAATTTCCTCCACTTGCGTCTTTCCAACCAATCCTCCGGCCTTTCCTTACGATTATTTTCTATAAGCATAATATATTTAATGTATTATTCATCGAACCACATCCGCTTTCTCTCACCCATAGACTTTGGACTATGGCGTTGGCGCGTTAATCCGGACTTTTGATTTGATTGATAAGGTGGGGAATAGCCTTGCTACTCCCGTTCCGTCGCTGTGTTCGGTATTTCTACCTCCCTTCCGACTTTCATCGCAGGCGTTTCCCCTGCTGCCCCTGCATCCTCCGGAACTATCGGCTGAATGCGCCCATTTCTGGGCCGTGGTTCATCGCGTTAGGCCACTGGCGACCACCGTTTATATGCTAACCCGTAGCAAAATTTTAGTTATAATTCCCGAAAGAGCCTTTGATATGTCATTTCAATTCCTTACCTTTGAAGTCAAGTGAAATGCACACGGCAATGTTTATTTCACAAGCACCCCATTTGTTTGGGAGGGGGATTTTGTAACTACAAAGGCTCTGTTCGGAAATCTTACAAGGGCAAAGGTAGAGAGAATTTCTAATACTTCCAAATAAAAATGGAGAAAATTTTAACTAAATTTTTGTTTTATGTATGGAAGATTTCAAAAATCGGCTACTGGAGTATATCAGGGTGCGTTTTGGTAAGGGACAAAATAAGTTTGAGGATTTCTGCGGAATCAATCATGGAACTATAAACTCCATTAAAGTGAAAGGACCCTCCGCTGAAATAGTGGCGAAAATTTCATCCGCCTGTCCAGACTTAGACCTTAATTGGCTGTTTACCGGAAAGGGCGCTATGCTAAAGACCGACTCCGCCTTCCACCAAGAGTTGAAGACTCTGCCAATCCTATCCTTCTCCGCTGTGGCGGGTTCTCTTTCCGATAATAATGGTTCTGACTTCCCGGAGCCATTGGAGGAAATCTACGTTCCTGACTTCGCCGCCAGGGGCGCGGACTATGGAATAAGGGTGGATGGTGATTCCATGTACCCGAAATACCACAGCGGGGAAATCCTTGCCATCCGCGTCATCAAAGACCCGTCTTTCTTCCAGTGGGGAATGGTATATGTGCTGTCCACTAACCAGGGATGCGTAATTAAGCGCCTGTTTCCGGATCCGCTCGACCCAGATACCGTCATCTGCCATTCAGATAATTCAGATAACTACCCTGATTACAAATTAAAGAAGTCCGACATCCTCGGCATCGCAATAGTTGTCGGACATATAGGAGTGTAATTGTTATGAAAAAACTACTTATTCTCGTCTTAATGACGCTTTGCATCGCAGGGTGCAAAAAAGAACTTTCAATGGCTGGAAAGTTTTCCGCACATACACCATACGGAATGCTCAACGTCGAACTGTCGGAAAGCGGAACCGCCGTTGCCGGGTTCGCTGGATATGCGGAGGACGTCGGAAGTTATCACGTCTCTGGTGAAAAAATAAAGATTGGCGGTCTTTTGCTGCATTACAAAGAGCTCGGAGAACGCGGGGCAAAGATATTTACTTTCGCAGGGCCTGGAAGAATTTTTAATGAAAACTCATTTGAAGTAAGCATCGAAGACTCCTCAGAGGACGAAACGATTCGTTGTGTGTTCTCAAAACGATAAGCGATGAAAGAACCTGACAGAATAGACTATCTCGTGAAGATGCTGGCTGGGAACAATGCCAAGCTATTTGCCGAGAAGTGCGATATAGACCCAAAGGCCATATCAAACATGCGGCACGGCCTCCAGAAGATCGGCTCCTATGCCGAGCGGATTCATGCCGGCTACCCGGAAGTTTCGATTGACTGGCTTCTCACCGGGAAAGGGAAGGCGCTTCGGACAGATACTGAGAAGGGCGAAGTCCTAAAGAAAATGGAATCGTTGGAAAAGGAGGTACGGCGGCTTTCCAAGCTGGTAGAAAAGCTCGTAGGCGCAACAGAAAGTGCCAACAAAAGTACCAACAACACATGATAGAACGCACTTAAACGCTGATTTTGTACCCCGAGCGGGGGTACGATGGGGTACAAAAACGGGTTTGGCGAAATCGCCAACCGAAAGTAACCAAACCTCGTTTTTCGGCCTCTCACAAGCGTACAAGTGTGTTTTTAACCAAAACAAGCCTAAAGTATTCTTTAAGTCGCTTAAAGGATATTTTTGCAAAAAGTACCAACAAAAGTACCAACAAAAGCAGTTAACCGAAAAAGGTTACTGCGAAAAAAGGGTTAAAAATATGACACACACTTTCAATCTAAGCAAGCGGTATATCCGCCTGATTGTCTCGCATGACGGGGAGAAGTTCAGAAAGTCAACTGGACTTTCGATTGAACCAACCCTATGGAAGAAGTCTGCAAAATCACTATCGGCTCAGTGCAAGGACGCAGAAGTTTACAAAAAACTGCGCCTTATCCATCTGCGGCTTTTGGAAAAGGAGGAATCGGTCAGCACAAGGGATGATGTGATGGACGCTATCGAATACGGCCTTACCGGAAAAGTGATAGACCGAAGTAAACTCAGCAGACCGACGTTCTGGAAGTATTTTCGAGAGTGGGGAGAGCGGCCATCCCCCGTACAAAGGCAACGCCGCCTCTATCCTAATATAGTGTCAAAACTGATGGGAGAGGAAGAGGATTGGGAACAGATTGATTCCGCATACTACTTCCGTCTATGCCGTGAAATGGACAACTACGGATGCTCCATCAACTACAAGGGTGCGATCATCGCAAAGCTGAAACTTGTAATGAATGAGGGATTCAAGCAGAAGTTCCACAAAAACGAAGAATTTAGGTTCTTCCGAAGGATGTCGGAGGTCCCGGAAACAATCGCGCTGACACGGGACGAACTGGACGCACTATGGGAATGCAAAGACTTCACTCAAATGGAAAGTAAGGCAAGGGACCTTTTCATAATAGGAACCTATGCGGTAGCCAGATGGGAGGACTATTCGCGCATGACGGTGGAGAATGTCAGCAACGGGATGTTAAACTACGTCCAGCTGAAAACCGGGAAGACCGTCATCCTGCCGGCGTCTCCCAGACTCATCGCTTGCCTGGAGAGAAACGGAGGACGCGCACCGGAACTGTCCCAGCAGAAATTCAACGAGGCAATCAAGCGATGCTGCCGAAAAATCGGGATGACGGCGAAAGTATATCTGTCCGTGAGCAAGGGGGCAAGAAGAGAGGCGCGTTCCATTGACAGGTGCGACTTGTGCTCCAGCCACACCGCGAGGAGAACTGGATGTACGCTGCTCTATCTGAGCGGGGTCCCCATTAAAAGGTGCATGATGCTGAGCGGACACAAGACCGAGAAGGTCTTCATGAATTACATCCGCATCACAAAGGAGGAGAACGCCATCTTCATGTCACAGAACGCATTCTTCCGGTAGTGTTTTGTTTTACAAAAACTATTTCCTACCTTTGCAAAACCGCGCAGCGATGCGCGTCATAACTCAAAAGATTTGGCCGCCTGTTTCCGGGCGGCCTTTTCTTACTACTTGTGTTTATTTCGTTTCCTACTCTTGACGGTCCATCGGACTGAATAAATCTTCTCATCCGGAACTCTCGTCACTCGGACGTCGCCGTGAATGTCTATCTCCACCCTGTCAGGACTGATTGCCACGCCGAAGATGTCAAAGCCCTGCATGAGATAGGTGTTCCTGACATCCCAGATGTATCGCAAGATGGACCGGCGAATCCATGCGGCCCGCCTCGTCGTGGAAGCATTCCGTATGGTTTTCGGAATCTCCAGCTCGGTATGCTCGTCGATTATCACTTAACGGCCTTCTTCCAGAACCAGGAATCCACAAACGCCTTGATGGTCGGAATGTCATACACTCCGTTGGAGGAAAGACCTACGACAACGCACAGGCATACGACGCCAAGCCACACGGGGTCTCCGAACTCAATCAGCTTCAAAGCCCAGGCACCAACCGCAAGGCCGGAACCGACAACCCATGACACGAGCTGCGGCCACATGCCACTGACAATCTTGAACGCACCGTTGATGACGCCCGTAAGCGAAACGGTGAGGGTTACGAGAATGGGGGCAATCCACCAGAAGTTCTCGCTGAAGATACCTTTGATAATTTCCATAGCTTTTGTTATTTAGAGTAATTCGTTAATGTCTTTGCAAACTATTAGCTTGTTGCTGCTTGTTGAGATGCAGAATGGCTTATGAAAGAGCTTCGCCCAATGGACGATGCACCATAACTTTATTCTCGGAAACAAGGATAGTTTCTCGTAATGAATCATAAGAGGCTTCCGTTTCATCATCTTCCTTATCTCGCGTCTGCTCCTTTTGTCGATAGAAAAATCCGCCGTGAAGCAAAGGTCGGCGTCGCTCTTTGAGAAGTCCCACTCCGGGGACTCCCCGCACAACCGTTCAAGCCGTACATTATCGGAAAACTTCAACGCCTCAACCCAGTCACCATCATTATCCGCCGACCTGATGAATGCCCTTGCCTCGGAAAAGGATATGCTGCTATTCTCCGGCATTCTCAATGAGTTTCTTTGCATCCTCCTCCAGTTCCTTCATCTCCTTCACGGACTCAACGGCATCGGCATCCGCCGCCTCGCTCGCAACGGATGGACGGCCATAAGCCTCCGGATGACGGTTGATACAGGACTCAGAAGAAGCGTAGCACTCCTTCAAGAAGTCAATGTCTGGAACGGTTGAGTACACCGCGAAAAGAACCGCAATATAACTTTCTAACCCCTTGCTCACATGCTCGTCCGTAAAAGAGTCATAAGACTGCGAAAGGAACAACCCGACCGCCTTCCTGCGACTGATAGAGTAAATGAACACGCGGGAAATATCGCAGATTTTCATATAATCCGCTTCCTTCCGCAGCACGAAATTACCAACGCGCTTCTCGTTGGAGTCCAACTTCAATTTACCTTTTCTAACTTTCATATATTCTTGATTTTATCTTCAATCTCTCCTATCTCGCGCATCCCCTCGTCGATAAGCATACCCAACCAATGCGCAGGGATGGTGACGGTCGTCTTTGACTCCCTGTTAATCCGTGTCCTATCCTGCGTGTAAGACATATCCTTCACGAGCTCACGAAGGTACTCCGTCTCGTTTTGAAGCATCGCTACAGCTTTCTCCTTGGATAATTCAATATATCAATCAGTTAAGAAATCCGTAAACTCCACTTCCGCAGGCTGAATACCTGAACGCCTGTCCAGCTCGTCACGCATCGCAACCAGGCTCTCCATGTCCTCAACCGGCCTATCCTCCGGAGGAAGCGATGCAAGTCCGTTCCGCAGTTTCTCCCACATCCTGCGGAGAACAGGAGTGGAAACACTCTTGTAATACACCCTGTCAGCCATCACTTCACCAGCTTATACCAAGCACGCTTGCGGTCGCGCCTGTCAAAAGGGGAACACTGAGGAACCCTGGACGTGCAGTTGATGTCCCGCAAATCACACCCCAGGCAGGGATCTGTCAATATATCCTTTGACGCCTCCACACACTTGTAGATGCGACCGAAGATATTAACCATACCGCCAATGGGGACGAACTTCGTCGGCAGACGCTGCGCCGAATCATCCTTACACTCGTCCCGCGACAAGACACGGCGGGCCTCCAGCAACTCCTCGTGAGTAAACTCTGTCCGGTCAGGATACTTGAACCGTAATATGCGCTCTTCCTTTGTCATCGGCACAAAAATATAAAACAATTCCGAATTTCGGAACAAATCGGAACAATTTTTAATAATGGCATAGAAAAAAACATCCATACACTGCTCCCGCAATGATAGCCGTTGCCTCGTAAACTTCGAGCAGCGAAACTATATATCAATCACACATAATAACAAGTGGCGATATAAGAATAGATATTACTCGCTCGCGCACACGCGCTATAGTTAATATACTACTTCTATTCTATTCTTGTTGTCTATATCCTCCAAATGTAGTTTATATTTATCCCATTCTCTATATTCTCTATAACTATACATCGTAGTGAATATACGCCACTATTGTATATTCTCACCTCCAAGTGTAGTTTATAATAATTCTATTAAAAATAAATATATCGTTTGTTCGCGCCTTTTTTCGACGTTTTTCGCTTCGCGCCTTCTCCCGCAGAATCCCACCCTCCAGGCGCTCGCTCTCCCGCTCGCTAAAGCTCGCTGTTATCCCCATTTTTCTTCTCTTTCTTACTCAAAATTCCGAATTTCTACACAAAACACGATTTTTAGCCGATTTAAGACACTTTCTACGAAAAGACGATAAATTCTATATATTGACGGAAAAAGTCGCTTAAAAACAAAAAGAGATAGCAAAGAAAGGAAATGAGAGCACAATCTAACATCGTACTCTCACAAAAAAAGAAAAAATAAAAATTCCAGAAAGGTAAAGAGATGGGCAAACGCAAAAAAATTACAGAAAAAAAATTCTGAGAGGGTAGTGTGCGGATTGGTTTTGCTTATGGTTTGGTCTGGTGGTACGTCCTCCGGTGGTCCTCCTGGCTGTGCTTGCGTTACTTTTTACCTAAAAACTAACTATTTTTGGCGCTTTGTGCGCTTCTTTTCCAGAAGTGGGCACAAATCGCATGTAATGGGCAAATAAACACGTACAGCTTTACCCTCTTTTGCCGCCTGGCGGTCGTCGCGTTGGGTCTGTTGTATCGCTTTTATCGCGTCAAGCTGCGTTTTTGGGTCATCTGCGGCCTCTTGGATTATCTTGTTTATTTGCTTGCGTTGGTTTTGGGGGTCGTAGTAGTCCACACGAGCATCGAAATTTTGGCGGGCGGTTTGTGGGCGTTCACTATCTCCCCCCGTGCTTTCTTCCTGAACTCCTCCCCTCTCCTGGTTTCGTCGTTCTTCCATCTTTCCTCTGTTTCTCGCGTCGGTTTCGTGGTCTGCTATTACGCGGGTGCAGTATTCGGAAAATTGTTTCACTTTGTCGGAATTTACCCAACGAGAAAGCGCCGAGCGGAACGCTCGGAGGTTTTGGGCGTTTTTTATGGTATCATCTGCGGCGCAAATATAGGCCGTTTTCCAATCTGGCAAAATCCCGTATTTATATGCGAAGATTGCGGCCTTTTCTCGTTCAGTTATAGGTGTGTTCGGTCCTGGCATGTCGTTTTGTTTTGGTGGCTGTTGTCGTGTTGCGTCGTTTGTTTACGTTGGCAACGGTTTGCGGCGTATTTGGAATAATTCAAAATAGCGCGTTTTCGTGCACGCTGTTCTCTTGTGGTGCGGTGGCGTGTATTATGATGATTTGCCCGCAATGAGGGCAGATGATCGCGGGGGCTTGCTGGTGGTCTTGTTGTGTGGTGTCGTCTGGTTTGATCAGCTCCCAGGGTTGGCAGCCGACGAGGGCGGCGAGCTTTTCAAGCGTTGCAAGCGTCAGGCCGGGCGTGTTTAGCCGGTTTAATATGCTTTGATAGTTAGCGACTCCTGCGGCGGCGGCGAGATCGGCCCATTTCAGCCCCTTTTCTGCCTTGTACTGCAAGAACTTTTTTTTTACTACTTCGTTGTCCATTTCAGGGTAAAATTGAATATAACTAAAATAAAGTACCGCCAAAGATAAATGTAAATTTTTTAATATACAAATGCCGCTTTCTTTTGTTGTAAAAAGTTACATTTTTTTTGGTATTGTAATAAAAAAGAATTATATTTGTATCGGAAAATGGTTTGGACTTCGCCCCTCCGAAAAAATACGGAAGCCCTGGGAAAAAGAACGCGACGAGCGGAGCAGCACACGGCAAAACCACTGCGAGTATCAAGATAGGACCTTTTGCGGATTGTGGGTATCAATCCGCGCGGAGCTGTTGGGGCTTCGTTAAAATCCTTTTGGGGTTTGATAGTGGCGACCACTTGACAAACTACGGTATAAACCCCGCACGATCCCGCGCATCTCGTCAGGTGTTCGGGGTGCTAATCCTTTAACCTCCTGAATTATGCAAGCATTTGAAGCCCTTAATTTTATCGAGAACGGCGGCAGCGTTTTAGTTTCTTTGCCTGGCTGCATTTCATCGGTCTTTCGCGTTACCTCCTCAGGCGTTGAATCATTTAACATTGAGATCGGACACTGCACAGGTAAAACGTTAGGCGAAACGTTTAAACACTTCCAAAGTATTTTGAGCATGGGCGGGGAACTTACACAAATAGAGAACTAACCCGCCAACGGGGGCGCAATCCTGAACGGCTGCGCCCTTGCAACGTTTAACCTTTTAATCTTTTGAATTATGGCTACATACTGCGGCACTCTCGACGGCGTTAGCGTTGACCGTGCAAAAGAAAATGCGGGCAACTGTTCCCCCCGGTACATTGTTCATTTTATTTCATTTTTAACAGATGAAGAAAACAGAAGCACCGGCGTTTTAGACGGTTACGCCCTCGCCCATACCAAGGCGAAAAAAGCGGGATTTAGGAAATACAAGGCCCGCGAATTTGGCGGAGGCTTTATAATTTCAACATTTGAAAACTGGCAGGAAGTCGCCCGGCGTGTTCTCGCGGTTCTCTAAATTCCTAAAACTTTACGAAATGACTATTTTTTTGCTGTGCATCGTGATTGCCGCCGTCGTTAATTCATGGGCGGACTGAAAACGTAAACCGCCGGCCACGCCTGACCGCCTGACCGGTGGCGAATAATCCCTAAATATCTTGAGTTATGCAAATTTTGAACATTGGAAAAAATTGCCTCGGTACTGCGTCCTTTACTCTTAAACTTGGAAAGATGAAAAAAGCGGAGGAGTTTGTAACGTATCCAATACAGCGCGACGATCCGGCCCAAACGCTGCGCCTGCAATCCTCGCACCGCTGGGGGGAGCTTGACACCAAAACGGGGGCCGTTATCCTATCGGCCAGACGCGCACAGTACGCTAATAGTTGGTATTTAATTGAGTGCAAAATAAAGGGTACGGCAGAATATGACAACGCCACGCCTGAACAGCTCGCCCAAATGCTCGAAGCCGTGCGCGGGACTGCCTCCCCTATGGCTGGCGGCAACAACTGCCTGGCCATGTACTGCGACAATTCAAACGCGGCAATGGTATAACAAAACGAGGGCGGGGGCCTGGCGGCCCTCTCCCCTGCCAATTCAATTTTTTAAGCCATGAACGAAGAACTTTTGACAATTTACGAAATGCAAAAGCGGCTTTGCTATCGTGAGGGCCGCGGGCTCCTGGAATTGAACCTAAAAGGGGGTAACGGAGAGGGGCTAACCTTTGCCGACTTGTGCGGCTACTATGCCAGACACTACCGGCCACTACTTGAACAGCTCGCAAAGGACAAGCCAGACACGGCGGCGCGGTTCATCGTGGAAGATCTTGACGCGGTATTCATGCAATATCTGCGGGAGTGGGAGAACGACTAAAAAACAAAGCCGGGGGCGGGTGGTTCTGCGCCTGGCTTCAAAACCTTAACACTTCATGCCATGCTAATAGAGCGCACAAACTACGGCCTTAAAATCACGATTCCAGAAACGGGCCATAATTCAGAATTTACCTACAAAGTCCGTCAGGTTCGCACCCTGAACAACAACGACAGGAGGGAGCAAAAACTCTTGGAAGAGCTGGAAAAGGACGAGAAACCAGCCACGCGGCGGCTGATCCTCCTGCTGTGGAGCATGTATAATTTTTTCAAGACTTTACCCGACGACTGGGCGGGCTATTGGGGAGTGAATGATCGGAGCCCGTTTGAAATCTGGGAGCAGAAAAACCGCCAGGACTTTAACGAGTATTTCCACACCGGCGCAAAATTGCTTTTAGATGAAATAGACGGGTATTCCCTGACCTATTGCGACAAGAGCCGGCACGGGTGGTGCTATTGAACACGGGGCGCACCCTGGGGACGGGGTGCGGCTTGCAAAATCTTCTAACTTGTTTAATTATGGAACTCTTTGACAAAATCAAAGTAACAGACCCAAAAACAAAGGAGTACAAACTAATGTATCGCTTTGGGTCCTGGGTTACTCACTGCCGCATTATCGCGGAGTGCGACGCGGAGGCGCTGCATGACGCCCGCGAAATCTACGAGGATAGCGCCCTGACGCACTGGCCTTATGAGGTTGCCCTATTCTGTGGCCGTCGCAAAGTGGCAGAAATGAAAGGGGCCGAGGCCGGCATGTATGTAACGGAATGAAAAGGGGGCGGGGGTATTGGTTTGTCCGGCCTCCTCCAAGTCATTAAATGCAATAAACATGGAACAGTACACAAAATTTGTAACCCCTCGCGGCTGGCTCAAAGAGCTGGAAGAGCTGGAAGAATGGAACAACCACACGGAGCGCCTGATTGTCATCGCCACAGAGTGCGAGAAACAAAGCGCCGGAACATATAACGGGCATATCTTCGGAAAGATTCGGGCAGCCCTTGAAAACAACCTAAAACAGCACTACAAAGAGGGAAGCCTGACGGAAGAGCTGGGGACGGTGCGCTATGGTCTTACGCTTTATCTTCGGGAGCGTATCGCCATGACCTACGGGCCGGAGGTGCTGAAAAGGATTAACCCTTAAAAATTTTTATTATCTTTGGTTCAAATTTATAACACATGAAAGCAATCGAAATCGCACAAAAGGCAACGGAACGGGCTGCGACCCTGAAAGATTGGAGAATTACAAACAGGCGTACCATCATTGGGCGCGACTTTGCGCGGGAACTCCTCAAAAATGGCGGCTATTTCATCGGGACACAAAAGGAGGCAGCTGGGCGTTATCCTGACTTTGTAAAAGTAGCGTCAAATCCCTCTGATCCTTTTGAAAGGTTCATCTGGGCTTTTGATACAAACATAATGCGCCCTCACGGCAGGAGGAACATTGATTTAGTTGCAATTTCTTCTTTTTCCCAAGAATAAAAACAAGAGTAGCCAAGAAAGAGCGGGCAGGGTCGATTCCCTGCCCGTTTTCTATTCATTTAATCAAACTTTGTATTATGAGCAAAAAAAGAACCTACACAAGTCGTATTAACGACCTTATGCAACGAGCCAAAACCGAAACCCTCCTGCTAATGAAAGCAAGGGGGGTGCGGGTAGTGAATTTGCCACCTGGGAGCGTGATGCTAACCGCAGAGAACGAGAAAGGGGCCATGAAACTCTATTCAGTCAAGCGGGTGGCTATTGCCAATTATGGCAGCTTTGATACCCTGGAATTTGATTGCGACATGCCTGGGGTATGGTATTCCAATTCAACCCTGTGGGGAGAAATATATGATGCAGTCAGGGTAATACTTGGAAAGAAATAAGGGGGTGGGGGCGTGAAATCCCCTATCTTCTCACAATGTTCAACTAAAATCTTTTTGAGTGATGGAAAATCTAATTGAACTACACTTTGTCCTATGTTTCAAAAACACAGAAACAGGGGCAACCTATTCAGACGCTTGTTGCAAGACAATCCATGATGCACACAAGACTATCCGAGCAAACAAGCGGAGGGGTTGGGAACTGGAATCGTCAGGCATTGAGGCCGTGAAGCCTGTTGGGTTCTGCGAATATGAGCAACTTGCATACCAACAAATCTAATAAAAAAAGCGCCATGAGAACAATCTACTTTATCAAGGACGAAAAAGGGTTCAAATACACCGCTTGTATGTTCGCAAACAGGAAGGCCGCACAGAAGCATCTAAACGAAATGCAGAGCAAGCACCCAGATAGGCAGTATGCCATTGATACCGGATTGGCATTTTCCGAATAACAACGAGGGTGGGACGTTGATCCCTCCCACCTCCGCAAGTAAACCAAAAACCCAATCATTATGAAAACTCTCCAACAATCCATCGACAAACTACAAGACGCGGCGGCCCAGTCCCTCCGCAAGCACCTGAAAGCTGCCGGCATCAACGAGTGGGGCGACATAACCAGGTGCGCCCTGTACGACCTCCGCGACGGGGTGCAGGGAGCCGTGGCAGCTTCCTCCGCCAAGCAGATTCTCTCCAACCTGCGAGCGATTCTGAACCGCGTAAAGGACGAGGTGGAGTTGCCGGCGGACTTCGCCAAGATCCTCTCCGTGAAAGGCGACGCGAGCCGTGCCACCTACCTCACGCCCGTAGAGCTGAAACGCTTTGAGGCGGTCCAGCCAAAAACGAGGCAGGCGAGGGTGGTCCAGGTCGAGTTCCTTATCGAAGCCTACACGGGGGCTCGGATTTCCGACGTGATGACCTTCGACGAGTCCAACTTCCAGGGCGGGTATCTGACCTACACCAGCGAGAAGACGAAGATAACTGCCACCGTCCCCGTGAGCGAGAAAACGATGGGGTGGATACGCTACGCCCAGGAGCACCGCGAGGACGAGCCGACGCTCATGAGCAGGAACCGCATCATCAGGCGCATCGCACAACTTGCGGGGATAAACGAGATGGTGAAAACGCGGCACGGGGGGGTGGAGAAAACCACTCCGAAGTGGCAGGTGCTGACGAGCCACTGCGCCAGACGCTCCACCGCGACCAACCTTGTGATGGCCGGCGCATCGCTCACGGAGGCGAAACTTATCCTCGGCCATTCCTCCGAGGGCATGACATCACGCTACATTGTTGCATCAAGACCTAACCTCTCCGACAAGGCCATGCGGTACTTCCTCTGAAAAAGAAAGAGGGGGCGGGTATCTAATTTAGAACAATTCCATTTTAATACTTTTGAGTTATGTGTAAAAAAATCATCGTCCGCAGACTGACGGACAAGTCGTTCACCATTACAGCCGACGGAAAGACCCGCAAGGGCTATGTATCAAAGAAGGATGCCGCCGAATGGATAGGCACCATGCAGGCACACGGGCTGTTCAAGGGCTACAAGTCCTTCATTGAAACGGACACGGGCTCATTGTCTATACTGAACCCGACATACAAGAACCCGTGTACCACGCCGGCCATCTGTAATTTCTAAAAAACGAAAGGGGCGGGAGGGGTGATGCTCTCCCGCTTCGCCATTAAGCCCATTTCCGGGCGTTTTCAGGCACTTTCTCAGCCTGAATGATAAATCCATCCGCGCAAAATTTTTCTCGCGCCTATTTCGATTTATGGAAAATTCCGTAATTTTGCGGAAGAAAGATTTGACAAATCGTATATCGTGCCGTACTTTTGTCCCGTACCGAGAACGGGAATGATTGGTACGAGACATATTGAGTATCGCATATTCGCTATACTGAACGCCCGCACTTCCCGTTTCCCGTTCCGGCTGGTGCGGGCGTTTTTATTCCCAAGAGCCAGCAGACTGCCGAAGCAGAACGAAATTGCAACGGAGCCTAATCGGTATGGGGTGCTTCTGAACCCGTCACCCAGAAAGGGTAGCCACCCATAGGAAGCATACCGACGAAAAAACAAGGTTAGGGGGTAGTGAGGAAACCAACATCGGGGCGAAATGCCGGGATGCTCACTGGTCGGGATTCACGGCTGACCGGCAGACTGAACTAATGAATCCGAATGTTCAGGCGTTAAAATGAACTCGGCGCTAACGACGGGAACAAGGAACGCAATAGCTAAAGCGATTAAACCCCGCTATTAGGGGCTTTTGCGTTCTGAATCTGACACTTCAACAAGAACAAGTTTTCTTTTTTTTTGTTTTTAACAAATAAGAATCTTCAAAAGTTATTTATTAAGCAGTATCAGATTACTGATTTGGTAACGAGGCTTTCTTTCATTTTTCGCGTGTGCGCGTACCTTAAATGCCGTAATAGTATATATATACTATACCAGTACAGAATTTCGCAAAACTTTCAGCATCCGCAATAGCAAAACGGCCTTGAAGGAAGAAAAAATCGTCGCACCTTTGCATCCAGAAGTCGTGGCCACGCTTCGTAAGTTCTTTGTCAAACAATTTAACGAATTAAGCACTATGAAGCGAATTTTTTATCTATTTGGAATAGTCGTTTCCCTCGCGTCGTGCGAGAAGATGGCGGACTTCCAGGAAAAGGAAGAGGGGGTGGTGCAGAACGAGGTGAAAACAAAGCGTTTCACTTTCACCGTGAAGGGGGACTTTTCCGACGGCTGGAAGACGAAGGGGTATCTGCAATCCGAGGGGAAGGACATGACGGATCTGTGGGTGTTGGACTACATGGGGGATGAGATTGTGCAGCAGATACACCAGGGGGACAACACCGCTGAGGACTTCGGCAGGCCGGTGATGAACCTCGCCTATGGTTCGCACCACATCTACTTTGTCGCAAGCCGAGGCAGCAACCCCGTACTATCCACCGAGAACAAGACTATCACCTGGGAAAAGCTGTATGACACGTTTTGGAAGGATTATGAGGTGAACGTGGTATCGACGAGCAACGGCAATAGGGCCGTGGTCCTTGACAGGGCAGTAGCCAAGCTGCGGATTGTGTTCACTGACACCATTTCGGAAAACGCATCCACCTTTTTCGTAACGCCAGGAACATGGTACTACGGAATCAATTACGCAACGGGCGAGCCTACGTCAGCTGCATCTGAACAGGCGATAATTGTAAACATTCCGGAACAGTATCTCGGGACCACTGGAACAAACATCAACATCTGGGGACTGTCCAGCGCGACCGAGTGGACTACCGACATCTCCATCGACTCCAGGACTGCGAGCGGGGAAGTCATCGGCGCTGCAAACCTGAAGGATGTTCCGTTCAAGAGGAACCGTATCACAGAGATGTCCGGCCCGCTTTTTAATTCAGGTGGCGAATTTGGCCTTTCGCTGAATACGGAGTGGGACGAACCCCCGCTTACCGGGAGCTGGTAAGAGCAGATTCTACAAAGCCCTGCTGTCGTGAGATACCGGGGCCTACTTAAAAAAACATGACACCGAATATCTGCGTACCGCCGAGGTATGAAATCATCGAATTGCATCCAGGCAAGTCCTCCGAGCTGGCGAAACACGTCCTATTGCTCACGGAATGAGAGCCGGCAGAGGAATCCAAGACCATACTCGGCGGCCTTACAATAGCTCTGATCTCATACATCATGGAGGCCAGGAAACGGAACGTCATCACGGAAACGGAAGACGGGATGGAGAAGATGATCCTCCGCTGGCTGGCCAACACGGACGAATACTCGAAACTACATTTTTCACCCTACATCAAGTTATGAATTACCAAGAAAAGAAAGACGCCTTCGATGCGTACCTCAATAACTGGAAAACGGACAACCCCCAGTCAGCAGGGTATATACCCTTCGACCTGATGGACTTCTTCTTCTCCGGCATTGACGCCTCGCACGAGCTTGCATGGCACGACGCAAGGGACACTCCCCTGATTGGCCGCACCATCTTCGTGTGCGACGACAGCACCGGACACTGCGAGATCTGCTACGGAGGCGACAAAATCCGGAACGGCTACTGGGCTTACGTGGAGGATATTTTTAGCCACGCCATCCTCATGGGAATCCACGAAAGAGAGGAAGAGTTGAAGGCTTGGATGGCCGAGGAAAAGCTCATGGAGTCAAATCATCATTAGTATAAACAATTAAATTCAGTTCAGTCAACATTATTCATTAACCAACAGCGAGCATCCTACCGCAACCCGTCTCCACGAGAGGCGGGTTTTTCTTTTGCAGAGTGGCAGAAAATAAAAGAATCTTTTCTTAGTCACATAACCGTCATATAAAAACTTTACTTTTGCGGTATATTTTTATTTAATTTCTTGACCGCAAAGATTTAATTTCTTATATTTGCAAATGAAAAAAGAATTATAAAATGTGTGAACTAAGAGTAAAGGAGATTCTTGCCGAAAAAGGCATGACTCAAAGAACAATGGCAAGCCGTATGGGAATTACGGAGATCGCAATGTCCAGAATCCTCAAACGTGGAAAGCCGGACTTTGACACCCTCGTTAAGATGTCCGCCACCCTGGAAGTGCCTGTGTCCGCCCTTTTCAGCGACTATCTCGCCCCGGATAGTACAATCCTCTGCCCGAAGTGCGGAACGGCCATCCACGTTAAAGTTAGCGCGAAATGACAGCAATTATTATTATCTGCGCGACGATATTCATTGCCAGTGTAGCGCTTTTAGTAGGATGGGCGCATGACAATATCCCCGACTGGGGAGGAATAATATCTTTGTTTCTGGCTATTATTACCGGCACAGGTTTAGTCGTTTGCATTGTGATTGACGAAGGCCTTCAACCGAAAGAGTTTAAGGCTTCTGATTTCACTCTTGAATACAAGGCGACTGAATACCAAGGCCAGATGGACACGACTTATGTCTTAACACCAAAAACCAAATAATTATGAAAAAGTACATCAATGAAAAAGTGATTGTCCGCGCTGACAGAGCCGGAGTGTTCTACGGCACGCTTGCCGAAAAGGACGGAACCGAAGTTGAACTCAAAGACTGCCGGAGGATTTGGTACTGGGACGGCGCCGCATCCATATCCGAGCTTGCCTTGTCTGGCGTGACGAAACCCAACTCGTGCAAGTTCACCGTGTCGGTCCCGCAGATTCTCGTCACGGGTGTAGCTGAAATCATCCCCGCCAGCGAGAAGGCAATCAAATCCATTGAATCCGTACCGGTATGGAAGATGTCAAAGTAGTTAAAAGATTCTTGGAGCCAAGGTTTATTGGCTCTGGCGATGGCCATGGCTCTGGCCATGGCGATGGCTCTGGCGATGGCGATGGCTTTGGCTCTGGCAATGGCTCTGGCCATGGCGATGGCTCTGGCGATGGCGATGGCTTTGGCTCTGGCAATGGCTCTGGCGATGGCCATGGCTCTGGCTCTGGCTCTGGCTATGGCGATGGCTATGGCGACTTAAAGCAGTTTTGCGGAGAGACGGTATGGTACATTGATGATGTGCCTACACTGATAGACCAAGTTAAGGGCGACTATGCGAAAGGAAGGATTATCAACAAAGACTTCACCACTTCTCCTTGTTACGTCGCAAGGGTGGACAACTCCTTTGCCCACGGCGAAACGCTGAAGAAAGCCGTTGCCGACGCACAGGCAAAAGCGCTTGAATCCTGTCCCGTAGAGGAGAAGATTAAGAGATTTATAACGGCCTATCCATCGCTTGATAGCAAGGATACCTGCGCCAATTTCTACAACTGGCATCATATCTTGACAGGCTCTTGCACGATGGGGCGCGACCAATTCGTCAAAGAGAACGGCCTTGATATGGACAAGGAGTACACGGTTGAGTATTTCCTCCGCATCACGGCAAATGCCTATGGGCGAGAAGTCGTCAATCGGCTAAGGGAAGCGTATGAGGGCTTTTGGGAAGCACGATGTTGGGGGTGCACGATATGACATCAAATCAAAAAAGAGGAGCCGTAAGTGACTCCTCTTTTCGGTTTAACTACACAAAACACAAAGTCTATATCCAGTTCCAAATGGTTCTCATATTTCTTCGCGTTTGTGTGCCTGCTCCCATTCGGATTTCTGGGAGTCAGTCCATTCGGTAAAGAGTTCGTCGAGATTTCCGAACCCGCACGCCTCGGTTGCGAATGTACGTGTTTCTTCTTGTTCGAGGCTGGCTTGCGTTAGCCACATTCCTTTTGATGCTTCTCGTGTGTTCATAGTTTACTTCGTTTTATGCTGATGCCAGCGAAACATTTGGATGATTAGCCAGTGCTGCCTGGATATCTGCGTCTGTCGTCGCTCTGGCATATGCCGTTGCGTGAAGCGTTATGGTGATGGGGTTGGTTGCCGCTTCGTTCTCTATCATATACAGGATGGAGGCTACGGAGAGACGGGGGGAATTTGAAAATGAGATATTACCCTGCAATCTACCGAGGCTTATTTCCTCAAGCGAATAACAATTTGTAAAAGCACCTGTTATACTATTTGTATAAAGATTGATGCTTCCAATAATTTTCAATTTATTGTCATTTTCTGCAAAATAGTTTATATTGCTTGTAAGAATTCTATCATGAAATGGTAAAGTTTCAAGATTTCTCATTTCATGAATCCCATATTGAAAGCTTCTGGAAGCGGTTGAATTACTCGCTAAAATTGTCCTAACGTTTTGAAATACTTGTACAGAACCAGAACCAGAATGAAAATATGAACACGCTGCTGGATAAGTTAGATATATTTTCTGCATTTCCTCATAGCTTATATCCACCAATCCATTGATTGAAAAATATCCGGATGTTGGATCATTCGGATCGTAATCCTTGAAGGTTGCTCCTACGCTTTCAAACATATCAATATTCGCTCTCGGTATATCCCCATAAACAAGGTCGCTCATCACATAGTCATAACCACCATCAGCAGCCTGCGTCCAGGTCTGCGTTTGACTAACAACCCCGTGCTTGTAGAAGGAGTCGTAGACGGTTTTGGCGGAGGGGTATTTCGTGTCGGTGCTGGATGATGAGATGGAAGTTACAAGATTGGATATTTGTAAGTTTCTTTGACTAATACCCCATGTAGTTCCGTTTCTGCCATCAACGGAGATAATGTTAAGCGTAGTCCCGTTGTCTAGGAACATGAAACGGATAACGTAACTATTCCATGAGGCGATATATTGTATCGAGCCTATGGTACCAAAAATGGATTCTGGGGCAGTTCCAAACCTTACGACAACCTCTTTACCCACCGTCAACGCATCAATCACATCCAGATAAGATGTAACATTGTAGGTGGCTATAAACACTTTATCCACAGCATCTATGCTGTCCTTTACGAGCTTCTCACCAGGATAGTGATTGTTATCCGGATTCTGCTGCCAGGTAGTCACTTTGTTCGCCGATTGCTCAAAAGCTCTATTACTGCTACTCCACATCCACACACCGTTTGTCTTGTGCAACTCGACAACAAAATTGTTTTGTGCCCATTGACCGTCAAAGACGATATATTCGTCACCCTCAACCCTGTTGACGCGGAACAGCCTGTAAATATCGTTAAGAGTATTCCCAGTCCCGCTATCTCGTCGAAGCAATACCTCTTTGCCCGCGTCTAAGGCGTTGTATATCTCCTCGCCTGTAGTGACACCATATACAGCCCAGAACACCTCGGTGGGGATGGTGGCCGGCAGTGCGTCCAGCTTCGCCACCTTAGTGTCAGTGATACCGGAGTTGAGCGCCGCGAGCTGGGCGGCTGTCAGTGGCTTCTCATTGACCTGATATTCGGGTAGCCAATTCCATTTGTCGTATGCTTGGCCGCCGCTGGGATACTTGAACCTCCATGTTCCTTCGTAGTCGGGATTGCTCGTCACGCGCTCGAAGTGCGTCGGGTTGTTGGCCGGGCTTGGTTCATCAGGTTCCTCGTCATAGTTGATTCCCGCGATGCAGCGGCACAGGACATAATCGCTCATTTCCTCGTCGAAGTCGGTCACGATGTCTCCCACTTCAAAATCGGGATAATGTGAAATTCCAGCCCAATCATTATCCCACAGCGGCGCGTAGCCACTCGCGTCACGCACCACCATATAGTCGTTATTGTCCGGGCTGCTCTCCCAATCTCCATCTTCCTGTGGAACGTCTGCCCAGTCATCATAGTTGCCACGGAAGGTGGCGGTGGCGGTCTGGATGGAACTGTTCACAAATGCCTTGTCAGCGAGTTGGTTCTGAGCCGATGCCTGCGCCGGAACGAGGTTTGCGGCAGCGAAGTCCGAAGCCTTCTTGCCGGAGTCCACCACCTTGCCCTGCGCGTTCACTCCAGCGAAATTTCCGCTCGTCGCACCGGATACGGGCTGTAACGCCGTTTCTGCCTTCGTGAGAGAGGTCTGTACTCCGGACGACATATCCGTCGAAGGGATACCCGTTGACGGCTTTGCATACAATCTACGGACAGCCGCTTGACTTTCGTTCTCTAAGTCATCAATGCTCCCAACATACATGTTCGGCATCGCGCCTGAAAGGAGAAGGACTTTTATATTAACTGTGTTGTGTTCAATGTCAGGGCTTAGTGCGAGATATAGATTGTTTCCAATAATCCCTGAAAATATCCAGATGTCGAGTTCTCTTTCGCCAACGATAGAGATGCCGTAGTCATCGTTTCCTACCGTTATGAAGATAGGCTGGGTTGGTATGCCGCCTTCCTCCTCGAATACCGCAAGGTTGGCATTTGCGTTAAGT
>Ga0310786_10003259_pt1 | contig 23812 bp, 21 predicted proteins | sample AusTroGonzalo_MG_FD_203881 | JGI IMG/M metagenome (GOLD analysis project Ga0310786, IMG submission 203881) | Bovine rumen microbial communities from tropical cattle in Woodstock, Queensland, Australia - Gonzalo_03 (v2) (version 2) | ecosystem: Host-associated > Mammals > Digestive system >...
TTTTATATCCGATACACTTGTATAATAAGTAAATTTTATACCAGTTTTGCAGTATTATCAAATGCTGCAATATCAATAACTTATAATATTTAATCTTTCGCAGAAGGTAAACTATATGTAGTAAATTTCCGGAGTATAGTCTAAATAGCCCGAAATTTGAATTATAAGAAACACATTAAACTACATATTATAAATATTTTATATTACTCAATCTATTTATACACTTTAATATTATTCCCCGTTTAACTGTAGCCATTAGGACCCTGTGTAGATTTGTAACATTTGTAATTTACAAAAATTGTGTTTACATTTGCAAAACAAACGTTAACAAATGTTGCCATGAACAAAAGGCTGCAACAATTCATTTTCGCAGAGAACATCAGCCAGTCCTCCTTCGCAGACACCCTCGGCGTAGCCAGGGCCAGCGTATCTCACATTCTATCAGGCAGAAACAAGCCCGGATTTGACTTTATAGAGAGCTTGACCAAGGCCTACCCCGCCCTGAATATCGAATGGCTGATCACAGGCGAAGGAAAGATGTACAAAACGGCAAAAATCGTTGACTTAACCCCTCAGGAGCCCGATTTATTCTCTTCTGTTCAAGAAGAAACGGCTGCCATCCCCCCTCTTGCCTTAGATTCCGCCCCTGAGCCGGCCGCTCCGCTTCCGAATCCAGCAGAACCCTCGACTCCCCGCCGAGAGCCAAGCCCAACGGCTAAAAACGCCGAGAAAATTAGTATCAATACTTTAAGTAAGCCGTTTCAATCTGCTGTAAATCAAAAAGAAATATCAAAAATTATCGTCTTTTTCTCTGACGGCTCCTTCCAGGAAATAACTGCATAGTTGGCAAATTTTTAGTACCTTCGTCCCGTCAAAACGAAAACAGATGACAACGGCTTCCATATGCACCATCGGCGATGAAATCCTCATCGGCCAGATTGTCGATACCAACTCCTCCCACCTCGCCCGCGCCCTCGGGGAAATCGGAATCCGCGCGAACCGGATGGTCAGCATCGCCGACCGGGAGGAAGACATCCTCTCCACCCTGGAAGCCGAACTGCGCAGAAACCCCATCGTCCTGACCACGGGCGGCCTCGGACCGACGAAGGACGACATTACCAAGCCGGCGCTTACAAAGCTCTCAAACAGCCCGGAAATGGTCAAAAACGAAGCGCAGGAGGCCATCGTACGAAACATCCTGCACTCCCGCGGCCTGGATGTGCTGGAAAGCAACCTTATGCAGGCCATGGTACCCTCCAACTGCGAGGTGATACCCAACCGTTTCGGCACTGCGCCGATCATGGTTTTCCGCTTTCCGGAAGCCCGATTCGGACACGCAGCCACCCTCTACGCCATGCCTGGAGTCCCCCACGAAACCCTGGGGATGTTGCCGGAGGTCATCGAGGATATCCGCGCCCATAACGCGCTGGAGCCCATCACCCACCGGAACCTGATGGTCTACGGACTCGCCGAATCCGCCCTGGCGCAGCTCATCGCCCCCTGGGAAGATGCACTGCCCGCCGATATGCACCTCGCCTACCTGCCCAACACACTGACCGGCATCAAACTCCGGCTCTCGGTTTACGGCGGGGACGAAAAATCCGCAGAAAGCCGCTTTTCAGCCCAAATCAAGGCCCTGAAGGAAATTCTGGGGTCTCGCATCTACTCGGAGCAAGAAGACCGCCTGGAGGCCGTAATCGGGCGCCTGCTGCGCGAACGGGGCGAAAGCCTGAGTGCGGCCGAATCCTGCACCGGCGGCGAAATCGCCCACCTCATCACCACCATTCCCGGAGCATCGGATTACTTCCTGGGATCGGTCACCTCTTACGCCATTTCCGTCAAGGAAAAAGTACTGAGCGTACCCGCCGAAACAATCCGCGAAAAAGGGGTAGTCAGCGCCGATGTCGCCGAAGCGATGGCCCGCGGCGCAAGGCAACTTACGGGCAGCACCTGGGCCGTCGCCACCACCGGTCTGGCCGGCAAGGAAGGGGACGGAATCAACGAGGGTGGAACCGTCTGGATCGCGGTCTCCGGACCCGGCGGAACGGTCAGCGAAAAGCGGGTTTACCACAACGACCGGGAGCGCAATATCGAGCGTTTTTCCGCCTCTGCATTAGACCTCCTGCGGCGTTGCATTCTCGGAGAAATCCACGGCTGATTCCACAAAATTCACATCCGAACATCCTAAGCACGTTTCCGGCTGTTTCTTCTGTAAAACAGGCGGCTATACCCTGCTCCCCTAAATTTACATCAACTGATTATTTTTCAATAAATATAACAAATTTGTTAATATACTTAACATTTTTGTTACCCATATTTGACACTTGTAAATTCAATGGGCTAAATTCCCCATACACCAAGGTATCTACGGGGAAATTTCATCCCTTATATTACAAATATCTACACTTGAATTTAATCTACTATAGAATCCTGTCTTAGCCTATTTTTTATATCTTCTCTTTCATAGAGATTACTCTTCCCAAATAAAGATTCTGCTCTCGAATCATATACTCCCCCGCGGCCTTTGAGGCTGCGTTGGTGTCTCGAAACCCGTGCCACCCTCGGCACCGTAAGAGGGAGGGGCCCACGCAGTGGGAGGGGTCGCGAAGCGACGGTTTCGAGATACTTATGCAGCCGATAAATTAGGCTGCGGGGAGGACTAAAGACTCAGGCTTCCCCACTCGTCGGTCTTGGCATCCAGGTCCCTTTTACACTCAAGATACTCCCGTGTAAGTTCCATGATGTCATCCTCCGGACCAGGCGCAGAAAGCACCGTCTCTATCTCCTTCATCCGCGCTTCCAATTTCTCGATTTCGCACTCCAGATAAGAGATCCGGTTACGGGTTTTCCGGTCGGGTTTCGGGGCTTGAGGAGCTACTGCTTTCACCGCTTTCTCCGGCTTCTCGCTCTTCACCGGCGCCGCGCTGCGCTCCAGTTCGCGCAAGGATTCGAGCCGGCGTTTTTCGAGGTATTCCTGCACCGTGCCGAGGAACTCCCGCACGTGCCCGTCGCGGAATTCATAAAGTTTGTCCACCAGCCCGTCCAGGAAATCCCGGTCATGCGACACGATAATCAAGGTGCCGTCATAACTTTTGAGCGCCTGCTTGAGGATATCCTTGGACTTGATGTCCATATGGTTCGTCGGCTCGTCCAAGGCCAGGAGATTATGGTTCTGCAACATCAGTTTGGCCATACCCAGACGGGCGCGCTCCCCTCCGCTGAGCACACTGACACGCTTGTCGATATCCTCTCCGCGGAACAGGAACTGCGCCAGGATATCGCGCAACTTCGTGCGGACATCCCCTACGGCGATGCGGTCCAGTGTGCCGAAAACGGTCTCCTTCTTATCCAGCACGTCCTCCTGATTCTGGGCAAAATAGCCCAGATCGACGTTATAGCCATTGAAAACCTCCCCGGCCAGCGGGGCCAACTCCCCCGTGATGACGCGCATCAGCGTGGTCTTTCCCTCGCCGTTACGGCCGATGAAGGCCACCTTCTCGCCACGGCGGATTTCCACATCAGCCCCCGTGAAAACGGACTTCTGTGGATAACCGGCACTCAGTCCCGTCGCCTTGAAGACCACGTCTCCACAGCGCGGCGCAGGCGGAAACTTGACCGTAAGGGTCACATTGTCCGTCTCGTCCACCTGCACCCGCTCCAACTTCTCCAGCGCCTTGATCCGGCTCTGTACCTGGTTGCTCTTGGTGGGTTTGTAGCGGAAGGCCTGGATGAACTCTTCGGTCTTCTCGATCATCCGCTGCTGGTTCTCGTATGCCGCCACCTGCTGCTTCATCCGTTCGGCGCGAAGTTCGACGTAGCGGGAATAGGGCACCTTATAATCGTGGATATGGCCCAGCAGGATTTCCACCGTGCGGTTGGTCACGTTGTCGAGGAACTTGCGGTCGTGCGAGACCAGCAGCAACGCCCCACGACGGGTTTTCAGATAGCCTTCCAGCCACTCTATCGACTCGATGTCAAGGTGATTGGTCGGTTCGTCCAGCATCAGCAGATCCGGGTCGCGGAGCAGGATCTTCGCCAGTTCGATGCGCATGTTCCAGCCCTGCGAAAGCGTTTCCGTCGGCCGGGAGAACTCCGATTCCTTGAAACCGAGTCCGAGCAAGGTCTTGCGCGCCTGCACCTCCGGCGGTTCCCCGTGTGAAACGGCGAGCCGGTCATTCAGTTCGGTCAGGCGCTCTATCAGTTCCAGATAGGCCTCGGACTCATAATCCGTGCGCTCAGAAAGTTCCTGCGTCACATCGGCTATGCGCTTTTCCAGGTCGGCCGTCTCGGAGAAGACGGTCATCGTCTCTTCGAGCACGCTACGCCCGCGGTGATGCTCCATAATCTGGGGCAGGTAACCGACGGTCACCCCGGAGGGCTTGTCAATCTGTCCGGAAGTAGGACTCTGCAGACCGCAGAGCAATTTCATCAGCGTCGATTTCCCGGCGCCGTTCTTCCCCACAAGCCCTATCTTGTCTTTCTCGCTGATATGGAACGAAATGTCGTCCAACAGCGTAAAGCCACCATAGGCAACAGTTAGGGAATCAATCGATATCATGGCAGCTGCGAAAGCGACGCTTCAAGTGCAGCGATGCGGGCCAGCGCGTCGGCTTCCTTCTTGCGCTCCCCTTCGACCACCGCCGCCGGAGCACCGGAAACGAACTTCTCATTGGAGAGTTTCGCGCGTACGCCTGCAAGGAATTTGCGCTGATGCTCGAGGTCCGCTTCCAGTTTCTTGCGCTCCTCGCCCGCATCCACCAGGCCTTCCAGTTTCACCGAAGCCTTGACGGTGCCGACGATGAACGATACGGCAGGCCCTTCGGGCGCAGCGAATTCAACGCTGGAAAGGTTCGCCGCCTTCATCAGCACGGGCAGCAGTTCTTCGCGGAACGCGCCTTCGATATTCAGCGCCAGTTCTTCCTTGGGCGACAGGCCCTTCTGCGCACGCACGCCACGGACGTTCACGACAATGGCGCGGAGGTCGTCGAAAGCCGAAAGGAAGGCTTCATCGACGGGACCGGCCACCGGCGTATGCTCGAACATGATGGATTGGCCCTCGCGCCGCTCTTCCATCCCCTGCCAGAGTTCTTCGGTGATGAAGGGCATCACCGGATGGATGAGTTTCAGCAGTTTGGAGAAGAAATCGACGGTCGCATCGAAGGTCGCACGGTCCATGGCAGCGCCATAGCCGGGTTTGACCAGTTCGAGGTACCAGGAGCAGAAATCGTCCCAGAAGAGCTTGTATATGGTCATCAGCGCATCGGAGATGCGGAATTTTGCGTAATGGTCGGCGACGATGCCGATGCTGCGGCTGAGCAGGTTGTCGAACCATTTGACCGCTGCGCGGGAGACTTCGCTCTGCTCCGCCTTTTCATCGACGTTCCAGCCGCTGACGAGCCGCCAGGCGTTCCAGATCTTGCCGCAGAAGTTGCGCCCCTGCTCGATCTGCGTCTCATCGTAAAGGATGTCGTTGCCGGCGGAAGAGCAGAGCAGCATACCGATGCGGACGGCATCGGCGCCGTACTTTTCAATCAGGTCCAGCGGGTTCGGGCTGTTGCCGAGCGTCTTGCTCATCTTGCGGCCGATCTTGTCCCGGACGATGCCGGTGAAATAGACATTGCGGAACGGCACGTCGTGCATAAACTCGTCGCCCGCCATAATCATACGCGCCACCCAGAAGAAGATGATGTCCGGGCCGGTCACGAGGTCGCTGGTCGGATAATAATAGGAAAGGTCCGCATTCGCCTTGTGCTCGGGATGACCGGGCTGCTCGGGATCGAACACCGAGATGGGCCAAAGCCAGCTGGAGAACCAGGTATCCAGCACATCCTCGTCCTGATGCAGGTCTTCCGCCTTCAGCGCGGGATTAAGTTTCTGCGCCTCGAAAAGCGCTTCTTCGGCAGTTTCGGCGACGACGACCTGTCCGTCGGGCAGGTACCACGCGGGAATGCGCTGTCCCCACCACAACTGGCGGGAAATGCACCAGTCGCGCACGTTCTCCATCCAATGCCGATATACATTGCGGTATTTGTCCGGAATGAAATGAATGCGGCCCGACTCCACCGCATCCAGCGCGCGGGCGGCCAGATCGTCCATTTTGAGGAACCACTGCGCCGAGAGTTTCGGTTCGATGACCGCATCCGTACGCTCGGAATAACCTACGGGCGATGTATATTCTTCCACCTTCAGCAGATTGCCGGACTCCTCGAGCATTTTCGCGATTTTCTTGCGCGCGACGAAGCGGTCCTCGCCCACGAGGATCTGCGCATCGGCATTCAGGCGGCCGTGATCGTCGATAATGTCCATGATCGGCAGATTGTGCCGCAGGCCGATTTCGTAGTCGTGGGCATCGTGCGCCGGCGTAACCTTGAGGCAGCCGGTACCGAAGTCCATCTCCACATAATCATCTTCGATGACGGGAATTTCGCGGTTGATCAGCGGAATCAGCACTTTCTTGCCGCGCAGCCAGTGATGGCGCTCATCGGCGGGATTGACGCAGATGGCGGCATCGGCCATAATGGTCTCGGGACGCGTGGTCGCAATCACGAGGTACTGGTCGGTGGGATTGCCCTTTCCGTCCGAGACATAGTATTTTAGGTGATAGAAGTGGCTCTGGGTATCGCGGTGAATCACTTCGTCATCGCTGATGGCTGTCAGGGCCACCGGGTCCCAGTTGACCATCCGCACGCCGCGGTAGATCCAGCCCTTCTTGTAGAAATGGCAGAAGGTGGCAATGACGGCCTTCGAGAGTTCCGGCTCCATCGTGAAGCGGGTGCGGTCCCAGTCGCAGGAGGCGCCCAGTTTGCGCAACTGCTCAAGGATGATACCGCCGTGTTCCTCCTTCCAGGCCCAGGCGTGCTTCAGGAATTCCTCGCGGGTGAGGTCTTCCTTCTTGATGCCCTGTGCGGCCAGGCGCGCCACCACCTTGTTTTCGGTAGCGATGCTGGCGTGGTCCGTTCCCGGTACCCAGCAGGCGTTCTTGCCATCCATCCGCGCCTTGCGGATGAGCACGTCGTTCAGCGTGTTGTTGAGCACGTGGCCCATATGCAGGATGCCCGTCACATTGGGCGGCGGAATGACGATGGTATAGGGTTCCCGCTGATCGGGTTCGGAATGAAAACACTTGTTTTTCAGCCAATAGGCATACCACTTCGCTTCCACCTCGGAAGGATTGTATTTGCTCTTCTGTTCCATATCTTGCAAATATACGAATTCCTTTGGAATATTCGCTGCGCTAAATCGCCCCTGGGGCATCTTACGCATCCGTTTGCTACAGCTTTTTCAGCGCCTCCCAGAGTTTTTGGGTGGGAAAACCGACGACGTTGTTGTAGGAGCCGTCGATCCCGGAGATGGCGATGTGGCCGATCCATTCCTGGATTCCGTAGGCGCCGGCCTTGTCGAAGGGACGGCAGGTGTCGGTGTACCAAGCGATTTCTTCTTCGCTCATCGGAGCAAAATGCACGAGGGTGCTGTCTGTAAAGCATTGCTCGAATTCGGCGGTCCTGATGCACACGGCAGTAATAACTTCGTGCGAACGGCCTGAGAGTTCCCGTAGCATCCGTATCGCGTCTTCCCGGTCCTTCGGCTTGCCGAAAATCACGCCGTCTCCGCCGGGCAGGATAACGACGGTATCGGCGGTAATCAGCAGTTCATCGGGCTGCAACGGACGGTGGAATCCCTGCGACTTGCCCCGCGCCATCAGCACTGGAACTTCGCGCGGCACCGTGCCGGAGGGGATGCTTTCTACGAAAGTATTGCCGGTATCGACGGTAAATTCAAATCCCATCGCTCCAAGCAGTTCGCGCCGGCGCGGGGAGTTGCTGCCGAGAATCAGCCGCCAGGGCAGGTTAAAAGGTTTGGGCATAATCGAATTCCCACTTGCCCTGATAGCGCATAAGGCGCTCGATTTCCGTGCGTATGCAGCGTTTTCCGCCCCCGCAGGGCGAGATGCGGTCCGCCGCTTCCTTGGCATCCTGCGCAGCATCGGCAGGTGCAATGCCCAGACCGGCAGCACGGAGCACCGGCACATCGGGCAGATCGTCGCCGATATACATCACTTCCTCCGGCAAAAGGCCGTTCTGCGCGCAGAAACGCTCGAATATGGCGAGTTTGCCGCGGCATCCCAGGAAGATGTTTTCAGGGCGGATACTCATGTTTTCCATACGTTTGCGCAATGCTTCCGTGTCGCCGCCGGACATAATGGCGACGATGTAGCCTTTCATAATGGCTACGCGGATGGCGAGGGCGTCTTTCGCGTCCAGGATGCGCAACAGGTCGCCGTCAGCAAGGGGGATGACACTGCCGTCTGTCATCACTCCGTCGATGTCCAGCGCGATGGCCTTGATCCGGTCAAGATTTCGGTCCATTGGGATTGAGGTCCGTGAGGTTGAAAGTAGCGCGGGGAGCGTCGATGACGATGGGGCCGAACTGGGCTTCGTATTTGCTGATGTTCTCCGCCAATGCGTTCAGGAGCCGTTTCGTATGCTCCGGGGTCATCAGGATGCGGCTGCCGACTTCCGGCTTGGGAAGGCCGGGAAGGACCGTCGCGAAATCCAGGATGAATTCACTGTGGGAGTGGCTGATAATGGCCAGGTTCGAGTAGGTGCCCTTCGCAACCTCAGGCTTGAGCTCGATATTGATCTGTTTGTTCTCTTTATTTTCCATAGTACGCGAAGATACGGGTTGTTTTGATTTTTTCAAAATTAGACGATGGAGTCCCCCACCGGATTAGCGTAGAGCGCAAGCATGCGGGAGCGGAGTTCCGCGACATCGTAAGTGTCGTAGCGGTCAAGTGCCTTGAGATGCGCCTCGAAGGCCGCCTTCTGCGCCGCATCGTAATGACACGCATAGCGGTCTCCGCCACGCAGCAAATCCGCGGCGATGTAATTGTTCGGGAACAAGCGGTAGGCACTGCGGATGCGCCGGTCGATGAGCGCCGCCACGTCTCGGCAGAAGACGGAAGAAGGAAGACCGCGGAAGACCTCCAGCTCGGCAGCGTCCAAAGGCTTGCAGAACGCCATATGGATTCTGCCCTTGGGCTGGGTGATTCCGGTCAGGATGCTGTTCAGGTCCTCCCCCGGTTTCTTCTCATAAGCCGCCCGGGAAGAAGCATACAATTCCAGCACCTTCAATGTATCGCAGGGCTCCCACTCATAAGAAATCGCAATCGGAGCCAGGTGAAGTTCACACAAAGCATCTACCGGGTCAGCCGGAGAACTCATCAGGAACATCTTCAGCACGGCCGGGTCGGTCACATCCAGACCATCCTTGGTGCGTCCCCCGCGCTGCGCAATCCAGACGGACTGACGCTTTTCGCAGAGCGCATAGCGGATATAGTCGGAAAGATGCTGGAGTTCTCTCCAGAGTTCCCGCGGAGAAGCCCCGCTCACCCCGGGCCGCTCGGTGCGGAACATCTTGTTGGCACGGCCGATATCCGTCACCAGCCCCGGCGACATCAGATTGGCGCCAAAGGTGATTTCCGCCGTCTCAAATCCCTCATTCACAAAGAGATACTGCTGTATCGCAGCATCCATCATAATATCCCGGTGGTTGGAGACAAACAGATACCTCTCATCGCGCGACAGCCCCTCCAGCCCGCTCCAGCTGAATCCCGTGGAACTTTTGTCCAGAATGGACTGCACCACGTCGCGCATCACCGCACGCTGGAACTCATCGGCGGAGCGCAGGGAAAGCATCAATGCCCGCAACTCCTCCGAAGACCTTCCCGGAAACAGCCAGGAAGCAATCAGGGGAAAACGCTCATCCGCGGTGATGCGCTGCATCGCCGCAGGGAACTCCCGGGCATTGAAGGGCCGTATGTCGTCAAAACGGCTATCGGGCATTGCGCTCGTCGATGAATTTAACGGGTTTACGGGATTTCGGGGGATGGTTGATGGCGGCAATTTCCGCCACGGGGCAGAGTTCTACCTGCGGAGCCACGCGGATACGGGCGCGGAAGCGGTCCTTAAGGTCCTTGACCGGATCGAAGGGCGGCTGGAATTTCAGTCCCAGACGCACCAGCACATCGTCCGTACCGGCCTCGCTGTCGCGCACGATTACCACATAGTTCTCCACATAATCGGTATTGTCCAGCACATCGTTGATGGCGGGCGGATAGAGCGACGTCCCCTTGAACTTGATCATATTGTTCTTGCGGCCGAGCAGCGGCGTAATGCGCGGCGACCAGCGTCCGCACTGGCACTGTCCGCTCACCCGCGCGGCGATATCGCCCGTACGGAAACGCAGCAGCGGCATACCTTCCACGCCGAGCGTCGTCACCACCACTTCCCCGCTCTGTCCGTCGGGCACGGGCTTTCCGTCCTCGCCGATGATTTCGAGAATCAGCAGTTCGGGGTGCAGATGCCCGCCGCAGCCGCAAGGGCATTCGGAGAAGGTCGCTCCCATTTCGGTCGATGAATAGGTCGCGAACAACTGCACTTCAGGCCACTTTTCGCGAATCTTCCGACCCAGCAAGTTCAGGCTGAAATCCTGCGAACGCAGCCCTTCGCCGATGCCGATGATGCGGCGGATACTGCTGGAACGATAGTCGATGCCGTGCTCCTCCGCATACTGGACCAGGCGCAGGATGAAGGAGGGAACGCACATGATCGTGTCGGGACGCAGGCGCTGGATCGTATCCCACTGCAATTCGGGGATGCCGTTGCCGACACGCACTACCCCGGCGCCGAGCGCACGGAGCCCCAGGAAATACGCCAATCCTGCCATAAAGCGCTTGTCCAGGGTCGTCATCAACTGGACGATATCTCCGGGCTGCACGCCGGCGCAGGAGAAACTCTTCCGTTCATTGAGGGCCAGACGCTCCAGGTCCTTTTCGGTCAGGCAGAAGGTGACGGGGTCTCCGGTCGTGCCGGAGGTAGTCACATAATCGATGACCTTTGCCTGCGGGACGCAGAGAAAATCCATATTGTGCGTGTGCAGGTCCTGCTTGTCGGTAAAGGGAAGCCGTTCCAGGTCCTCCAGCGTACGGATGGAGGCAGGGTCTATTTCCTTGTCCGCGAACATCTTGCGGTAAAACGGGGAATGCTCAGCAAGGAAGGCTATCTGTCCGCGCAAGAGTTCTTCCTGAAAAGCCTTGATCTGAGCGGGAGAGGCAAATTCGATATCTTTCATAATGCGTTCAACCAATCTAAAAATTCACTCTGCCAGCGGCAGGTTTCGGCATTCTGCTTGGCAACGGTAGCGCCGAAACCGTGTCCTCCGGTCTTGTATCTGATATAGGTATGAGGCACGCCGGAGGCGGTAAGCGCCGAATCCAGCAGTGCGGAATTATGCCATTCGACGATGGGGTCGTCTTCACAATTCAGCAGAAATACCGGCGGGCAGGGCGCGGGGATATGCCGCTCCAAGGAGAGCGAATCGCAAAGCGAACGGTCCCGCGCTCCCCTGTCTCCAAGCAAGGCCCGGCGGGAACGCTTGTGTACATAACGCTCATCCGAGAAAGTGACCACCGGATAAATGGGCGCCACGAAATCCGGCCGCAGGTCGCCGTCCATATCGCAAAACTCAGCGGCGCTCATCACCAGATGGCCGCCGGCGGAAAAGCCCATCACGCCCAGCCGGGAAAGGCCGGGATAGGTCGAACGAACCTCCCGCATCGCGCACTGCAAATCCCGCAGACTGCAGGGATACAACTGATACGGGAAATGGTGCATATAGGCAAACCAGCCGGAAACGCGGTAACGAAGCACATAGGCGGCAATGCCGTTCCCGGCCAGCCACTGCGCCACATCCACGCCTTCCGTCTTGTCATCCAGCCAGAAATAACTGCCTCCGGGACAGACAATCACCGCCGTCCCCGTCTCTCCCTCAGAGGGAAGAAAGGCCTCCAGCGTGGCTTTCCCGCCGCTTCCGGGGAGGATCTTTCCCTTCGCCGGAGCCGTCACGGGCAGCAAGGCCATCAACAAGACAAGTCCTATAAGTCTTCTCACAACACAATCTCCTGATCGGCTTCAGCAGGCACTACGCCATCCTGCAGCCATACATATTCCAAATTGGACGGGAGCGCCGTCAAGTGGCTCGCCGTCAGGTATTTTTCTTCATCCCGCTCATAACAGATGACCCGCAAATGCCGGTGGGACAGGGCCAGCAGCAGGGCGAAAGCGCCGTATCCGCCGTTCATCACGCGGACGGAAGACAGCCCCTCCCACTCCGGAGAGGCGCAGCGCTGCATTTCCCGGCGCAGCGTCCGTCGGCACTCGCTCATCGCCGCAGAGCCCTTGTAAAGGTAGCGGTATTTTACGAACGGTGCAACAAAAGCCGGAGTTTCGCACGCATCGCGCATCCGCTCCAAGCCCGCCGCATAGTGCTTCCGCAGTTCCGAAGCGAAGTCTTTATCGCTTTCCGGGAAGGCTTCGGGCCGTATCCTTTCGCCGATTTCCAGCGTAAGGCCAGCGCGACGGAGCACCGTCGCCTTCTTCGGCAGCAGTTCGTGGAAGCCGTGGATATAGAGCGGCAGCACATCGACGCCCAGAGTCCGCGCCAGCGCGCTGAAACCGCGGTGGAAGCGTTGTATGCTACCATCGGCACTGCGGGTGCCTTCGGGGAAGACGAGTACGCTGTAACCTTTTTCCACGAGCGGGCGCAGGCACTCGATATTCTTTTCCAGCCCCTCGGAGACCGGGAAGAAGTTGCCGCGGTGAATGACCGGCGCGTAGAGCGGATTGCGGCGCACCCAGTCGTTGGTCAGCACCACGAGCCGCGGCGTCAGGCAGAGTGCCGCCAGCACGTCGAAATGAGACTGATGGTTGCATACGACGACGGCCGGACGAGAGAAGTCCTCGCCCCTCGGATTACGCACGCTGAGCCGCGTATCGGGAATCAACTTGAAGGAAATCTGCGCGCAGCGCTGCACGAAACGATGGTAGCGCAGGTTCCATTTTTCCGAGCGCGGGAACAGCACCCACACGAAAGTGACCAGCGCGATACCGAGCAGCGACAGCAGGAAGTTCAGCATCATCACCGCCGTAGCGCCGATGCGCCGGAAGGTCAGGGGCACTTCGCGCAGTTCCCCGCGTTTCTGCGTCAGGAAACGGAAGAGCAGGGGCGGCAGGTAGTAGGCCATCCCCACCACCGTCACCATACCGATCATCGTCACCAGCGAAAGCGAACGCATCGCCGGATGTTTGGCGAAAATCAGCGCACCTATGCCGATGAACATAATCAGCGCCGAGAGCACCACGCAATTCTTGTAGGAATGCAGGATCTTGCGGCCCGTCGCATATTCGTACATCAGGCCTTCGGTAATGAAAATGGTATAGTCGTCGCCCTGGCCGAAGATGAAGGTCGCCAGGATGATATTGACGATATTGAAATAGAGCCCGCTGACCTGCATGAAGCCCAGGATCCAGATCCAGCCCACCGCCAGCGGCAGGAAGGAAAGCAGGCTCAGTTCCAGCCTGCCGAGCGAAAGCGTCAGGAACAAAAAGACGATGAGGCTGCAGAGCAGGCCGATCTTGTCGAAATCCGCCGAAAGCAGCCCGACCAGCCGGTTCGAGAGGTCGGAAGGCTCGAAGCAAAAGCTGCCCTGCGGCAGCGACGCACGCAATTCTTCCTTGAGGCCGGGGGCCGATTCCGGGATATTTACGACATACACGCCCTCCGGGCCGGAAAGGAAGCGCGAAGCCCCCGCACCGGTCGTAAAAGGCGCAAAGAAATCCACTTCCTGCACGCGATAATCCTTCGACCAGAGCGACAGGAAAGGCGCAAAGGCCGTTTGGGAGAAGCCGGAGGCGGAGGCCGCTTCATTCAAGGCAAGGGGCAGTTCCGGATGGGCGCTGCGGAAGCGGTTCCATCGCACCAGGCGCTGCTCCTGTGCCCGTTTCGAGGGGACGAAGTCCGAAATCCCCGCATAGCCGGGCACTTTTTCCCCGAGCAGTTCGGCGACGCGTTCGCTCCCTTCGAGCGCCTGCTGCACATCGGCGGAAGCGGAAACGGCATAGAGCGGCTGTCTGGGGCCGCCAAGCGCTTCGAGCCGCGCAAATCCTTCTGCCTGCTCCGTGCTCATATAGTTGATGTGATGCGCATCCGCATCGAAGACCACATCGCCGCTGCGGCTGAAGAAAAAAGCGGTCAGCGCAACGAAGAGCAGGAAAACGACGGCCGATGCGGGCCGGGGAAGGCGGATATGGCGGTCCAGGTCGAGCCGGAGCGTCCGTCGCGGCTTCTTCGACATCGGGAAAAAAACGGGCAGGAAGAAAAGCACGAAAAGGATGGTGCCGAGCAACATCGCGGCGCCGATAAAGCCGAAATCGCGCAGGGCGCCGGCACTGAGCAGCATCAGCGACAGGAACGCGCCGACGGTGGTGATATTTCCCACGAGCAGCGGTTCTATCTGGTCCGCGAGGGCCTGCCGCTTGTCGGGACGGTATTTGAGGTGATCGACGTAATGCAGCGGATAATTCACCGCAATACCGATGATCATCGAGCCGATGCCGAGGATAATGATGGACACCGAAGGGCGGAAAAGCGCAATCAAGCCCAGTGAGAAAAGGGTACCGCAGGCGATGGATATGACGATCCAGAGCACGTCGGCAAAGCGCCTGAACGAGAGGAAAAGCACCAGGCAGATGAGCACGATGGCGATGCCCAGGGCCAGGAGACTGTCCTTGCGGATGCGGGTGGCATTCTCCACCGCCACTTCCGGAGCGCCGGTAGACGTGATCTCCACTGCGGGGAATTGCGCTTCGACGGCCTGTGCGGCTGATTTCATACTGGCGACGAGTGCCGCATTGGCACCGCTTTCACTGCCTCCGTAAGGTGAACGCAGGAAGGCGATGCCGGTGCTGCCGTCTGCCGTAAATAAAAAGCCGTCCCGCAGCGATGCCCCTTCTCCGGCCGGATTGAAAACGGAAAGCCGCTGCCAGACGGGGGTAAACAGGCCCAGCGGATCGCTGCGATAGACATCGCGCGACACGGAGGCGAAGGGAGAATAGAACGCTTCCTTCACCTCGGAGAGGCGCTGCTGCAGATAGCCGGGCTGCGCAAGCAGGGAATCCGCCCGACGGTAATCGTCTTCGCGCAGGAAGTACGGGGCATTGGCGGCGATGAACTGCCGGAGTTGTACGCCGGAGGCATCATCCAGGCAGATCTGCGCTTCCCAGTCGCCTCCGGCAGCCAGGCTGTCGCCGAAGGCCGCCATCGCGTCCTGAAGGTCCGGAACCGTGCAGTCGCTCCCCTCTTTTGCGCTGAAAAATACGGCGATACGGTCCGTTGCGCCCATCCGTTCGTACACGCTGCGGTACTGTTCCGTCTGCGGATCCGAAGGCAGGAAGGCGTTGATGTCCTCATCGTAGGACAGACGCAGGGCAGAAAGGGCGCTCAGCCCCAGCACCGCGAAAAGGAGCAGGGCCGCCAGTTTCCGGCGTCGGCTCAGGAAATCATAAACTTTCAGCACCCACTCCCTCATTTCTTACAAAAGATTTTGCGCAACAGGGTCCGTGGCCAGCCATAGACGAGGGAGGTCACGAAGAGGATGCAGTTCAGGATGAAGATGCGGCTGAAGTCCGCAAAGGGCCGGAAATGGCTGATGCGCTCCCCTTTCGGCGGATAATGCACGCGGACGGGCACGGGAATCAGGGGAACGCCCCGCCAGGCGCAGAGGTCCAGCAGCGCCAGTTCCGCCTCGTAGCGGGAAGGGATGAGCCAGAGGGGCGGCAGGGCGGCCAAGGGCCAGGCCCGGAAGCCGGTCTGCGTGTCGGGCAGCCGCACGCCCGTATTGACCGTAAACTGAAAATTCGAGAAGCGGTTGGCGAAGGTGTTGCCCGAGGGCATATTTTCCGCATCGAGCCGCCGGGAGCCTACAGCGAGGGCGCCGGGATGCGCCTCGATGGCCGCCAGCAGTAGCGGAATATCCTCCGGAAAGTGCTGGCCGTCAGCATCGACGGTGATGGCATACGCGTACCCGCGCTCGCGCGCGTACGAAAAACCCAGGCGCAGGGCCGCTCCCTTTCCTTTATTTTTCGGGTAGGACAGGACCTGCACGGGCAGGGCCGCTTCCGCGATGCGTTCAGGAGTGCCGTCGGTGCAGCCGTCACAGATCACGATAAGCTGCTCCGTAAGGGCCAGCGCCCGCTTCAATACATCCACGATGGTACCCGCGTTGTTATACACCGGTACCAGTACGCAGTATGAAGGGGCCTGATTCATCGGAGTTCAAGCAAGGTATATCCCCCGTCGGGGCTGTTCAGACGGATTTTCTGCAGACGGTCCGCATAGCCTGCCGTGCGCAGTTCCAGGCTGCATACCACCCGGGAGAGATCCCGCCGCAGCGGCGTCAGCACCAAGAGGAAGTTCTTCCCCTCGTCGAAGCATTCGATGCGGAAAAGTTTTTCATCCAGCAGGCGCTGAGGTACGGGAAAACGGGACTGGGCCGCATCCAGCACGGATTCTTTGGCGAAAGGCTCCGTCTGGCTAAGCCGGATGACACCGGCCGAGGGGATTTCGAGCGTTCCGCTGCTCTTCTGGTCCTGTTCCAGCAGGTCGGAATGACGGACCATCCGGTATGCGCCGCTCTGCGGCGGCTGGAGGGCCGCTTCGAGACGCGCGCAAAGGGCCCGGGATTCCGCCTGGGAAAGCGCATCCAGTGCCAGCGCCGTCCGGGAAACGGCGAACAGGAGAAGGAGGAACGGAAGCAGACGTTTCATTTGACGATCAGGGCGCAGCCCGCCATAATCAGCAGTACGCCGAGCCACTGGGTCCAGTAAACCTGCTCGTGAAACACCAGGATGGCAGCTACCATCCCGAAGATATAACTGATACAGGAAAGCGGGTATGCTATGCTGAAAGGATAGTGTTTCAGCAGGTAGAACCAAAGGATGCCCGCGATGGTGAAGGTCACTCCGCAGGCGGGATACCAGATGTTGCTCAGTTGGGAACGAAAGAAGCTGAGGCTCCAGGAGAAGGGACCGGATTTGGCCAGTCCGAGTTTCAGGAGCACCTGTCCTCCGCAAAGGAAAATGCTCTGCAGCAGGCTCAAAAGAATCAGTTTCCACATAGGCGTATCAGGGATTGTGAGCGGCCTGTTCCTCCGCCTTGCAGGGTCAGCGTCCCTTTGCAGGGTAGCGCTTCCGCAAGCGAGAGGGCCAGGGGCTTCGAGGGAACGGCAGCGTTGCCGCCACGGAGAAGTTGCACATCCTCCAGCGTACAGAGCGCCCCTTCCGCTTCTGCAGTAAGGACAAAGGCGGCTGCCACGTCGGCCGTGCTATGGAACATTTCGCCGAAGAGCGGCGGCATTTCCTCATAGGCTCCGACGAGGGCATTGTCGGCCTTGCCGGCGCCGATTTGCAGGAAGGCATCCAGCAGGGCGCTCTCGAAGGAGATTTCCGAATGGGAATAGGTGGCGTTGTAGCCGTGGCATTTGAGGCGGATCGCCAGCATCGACGCGATGGTATTATGCGTGGATTGCATAAAATGCGTGGGGCTGGGCGCGCGTTCATCCAGGCCGTGCAGGGACTTGAAGAAACTCTCGGTATTCGCCAGGCAGCCCCACTGCGTCCCGCAGAGAATCGCCTGCGGACAGTCGAGCCCGGCCTCTTCCAGCGCTTTTGCCGCCGTCCAGACCGCCCGCTTCATCAGCGGGGTCATCCGGCGCGCCTCCATCATCGTCAGCAAGGACTTGTAGTCGGGCTCTTCCGCTCCCGGCTTCAAGGCACAGAACGACCGTATGTACACCTTGCGCATCATACTTTCTTCAAACAGAGGGAGGAATCATTGCCGCCGAAGCCGAAGGCGTTGCACAGGGCGACGTTCACGCTGCGGCTTTCGCCCAGGGCGGTATAGGGAAGGATGCAGTCCGGATCGGCTTCTGTCCAGCCCGCATTGGCGGGAAGGAAGGAATGCTGCATCGCCAGCAGGCAGAAGGAGGCTTCGATGGAGCCGGAAGCGCTGGTCGTGTGCCCCGTAAGCCCCTTGGTCGAAGAAACCGGCGGCAGAGCATTGCCGAACAGGCGCCGCAGGGCGGCACTTTCGCTGGGATCGTTGTTGGGGGTTCCGGTGCCGTGGGCGTTGACATAGTCCACGTCGCCCGGTTGCAGGCCCGCCATCTTCAGGGCCGCCTGCATCGCCAGGAACGCGCCCTCCCCGTCCGGGGAAGAGGCCGTCTGATGAAAGGCGTCGCAGGCATTGGCGTAGCCCGCCAGTTCCGCAATGGGCTTCACGCCGCGCTTAAGGACGGATTCTTCGCTTTCCAGGATCAGGAAGGCGGCGCCTTCGCCGAGATTCAGGCCGGCGCGCGTCTTATCGAAGGGACGGCACAGTTCGCTGTCCAGAATCATCAGGGAGTTGAATCCGTTCAGGTGATAGTCCGACAGGCATTCGCTTCCGCCAGCCGCGACGATCTCCGCCTTGCCGGCGTGAATGAGTTCTGCGCCCAGGATCAGGGCATTGGCAGCAGAAGAACAGGCGGTGGAAAGCGTCGTCGCCATCGAGAAACCGCCCAGGGCATCGGCCATCGCCTCCGTCGTGGAGCCGCAGTCGTGCGGACCGCCGTAGGCCGGGAAGGCCGATTCTGTCAGGTCCATGCCACCGACCGTCGTACCCGAAATGAGGGCGGCCTTCGCCAGATCGGCAGGGCCCAACTTCGCCTCCGTCACCGCTTCCCTGAGGGCCATTTCGCCGAGCAGGACCGTACGCGGAACGCCGGGACGGTTGGGGATGTCCACCTCCCCCACCGGCAAATGCATCAGGCTGGTCTTCAGATAACGGGGCGTCGCGAGGGCACGACGGCCCTCCCGCAGCGCGACGAGGCTTTCCTCCTTGCCGCGGCCGATCGAAGAAACGACTCCGAAACCCGTTATCAGGATGCGCGACGGCATTTACTTGGTGCGGGCCTCTTGAACGAATTGTGCCAGTGCAGCAACACTGGAGAACACCTTCTTGCCCTCCTGGGGAGAAGACAACTTGATGCCGTAGTTCTTTTCCAGCACGACAATAAGTTCCAATACGTCTATGGAATCCAGACCAAGACCGTCGCCAAAGAGAGGCGCATTGTCGTCAATATCCTCCGGGGTCATTCCCTCGAGGTTCAGCGCTTCTATGATGTGAAGCTTCAATTCTTTGATGAGTTCTTGCATAACTCACAAAGATAAGCATAATCTACGATTGTTCAAATTCCCCCAGCAATTCCGCCAGGGCGGCAATACTCTCGGAGGAGGTCGCCCAACTTGTGGCAAAGCGCGTCACGCAGCGGCCATCCGGAAGCCTCTCCCAGATTTCGAAATGCACCTTGCCCTCCAAGGCGTCAATCTGCGCTTTCGTCAGGATGGGAAACTGCTGATTGGTCGGAGAATCGATATACAGGGGAATGCCTTTTTCAAGGAAAAGCGCCTTCAGTTCCAGTGCCCTTTGCACGGCGTTCCGGCTGATGGAGAAATACAGCCCGTCCGTGAAAAGCACGTCAAACTGAATCCCCGTCAGGCGGCCCTTCGCCAGGAGGGCGCCGTGCTGTTTGACGGTGGTAAAGAAATGGGCAGGCGCTCCTTGGGGAAAGACGACTGCTTCCCCGCACAAGGCCCCGACTTTCGTTCCCCCGATATAAAACACGTCACAGCACTGTGCCAGTTCCGGCAGACTGATATCGCAACTGTCGCTGGCCAGGCCATAGCCCAGCCTGGCGCCATCGACGAAAAGCGGCAAATGGTAGCGGCGGCATACGGCCTGGATGCGCATCAATTCGTGCTTGCTGTACAAGGTCCCGTATTCCGTGGGGAAGGACAGATAGACCATCCCCGGACAAACCATATGGAGCCAGGCGGCATCGGCATAGAAATCTTCCAGATAGCGCTCCAGTTCTCCGGCATCCAATTTTCCCTGATGCGAAGGCAGCGTCAGCACCTTATGTCCCGCGCTCTCCACCGCCCCCGCCTCGTGCACGGCAATATGTCCCGTCTGTGCGGCGATGACTCCCTCGTATCCGTGCAGAAGCGCATCTATGACCGTGGCGTTGGTCTGGGTTCCACCGACCAGAAAAAACACATCGGCATCCCGCACGCCGACGGCTGCGCGGATGCGTTCCCGGGCGCTTGCCGAAAAGGCGTCTTCCCCATATCCGGCTTCCTGCTTCAGGTTGGTCTCGGCGAGACGCTGCAAAATCAAAGGGTGCGCCCCCTCGGTATAATCACAAGTAAAATTCAACATTGCCATGGCCAAAGATAACAAAAACTAAACTAGTAGTCAAAACTTTAATCGGGCAGGATGCAGATGCGGTCGGGAAGGAGCGTCCGGGGAACTTCGTTCGCTACGCTCACTCCGGACCCTCCCACAATCTACTTCGTCATCGCTACGCGATAACTCGTATCTTGCGGGCCCCTCCCGCTGCCCGTGGCCGCGGGTGGCCACGTCCCCGGACGCCCATTCCCTCCCGCTGATATCCGGCATCCTGCCCTACCTGCATTAAGTGTCGGTACCCTCAAATAATTTCGCGAGGGTACCGACAAAAACGGCCAAAAATGACAGTACCCTCAGGTATTTTTATGAGGGTACAGACACCGGGGAATATGTCCCGTTAGTTTTTATCGGTTTCCTTTGGCCCGGTTGTGTGTCTTGCACAACATCTGGCAGTTTCCGATGTCTGTGGCGCCGCCCTTGCTCCAGGCAGTGACGTGGTCCGCATCCATATCTTTCAGATCCCAGATTTTGGTGTGATTAGAATCGTGGCCGACAGCGCATAGCGGGCAGTTAGATTCGCCCTTCTTCTTAGCGTCAGCGGTCTGCCGGGCATAGACGGTCTTCTTGGTAGGCTCATCGAACACACGGACATTCAGCAGTTTCGTGTTCTGACAGCCGTCCAGGATGTATTCATAGATACCCTTCTTCTCCTTCACATAGAAACTTTCATAGAGTTCCCGGACCTTTTCGGCTACGACAGCCGGATCATAAGCGCTCTTGTGGAAACGCTCGTATAGTTCGCCCCACTTGAGCCCGCACATCTCCTTCTCCGGCGTGATGTCAAATACGGAGGTAATCCAGTCGATGACGGAGGTGAAGTAGGCTTTGAGTTCGGTTATATCGTTATCATACCGATGCGCTGCCATATACTCCTCGATATGGCCTTTGCTCACCCAGTCCAGCGCCGCGGCCAAAAAGTCCTGGCGCTTGGCGGTGCCTGGAATGAAGCAGCTCCACTTGTTGATATTAGTGTTGTTAGAGTTGGAGAATTCCTCCTTGGCCTTGGTCACAAACGGACCGCTGTACACAGCGTTCAGCGTCTCCTGATTGTTCAGCGGAATGCCGACGATGTTAATCGTCCGGAACCAATCCTTAATTTCCTTTTCTGTACCCTCGCAGACATAGATCAAGAGTTTGGTATTCAGGAAATTTTCCTGCTCGTCCGGGTTTAGTGCACTGAAATACCACGGCCTGCCGTCTGCATCAATCCAGGCGAACTTCTCGGTTATGAAGCGCCCCAGCGAGGTGATGCGCTGCTGGCCGTCCAGCACTTCGTAGCGGTCTTCGCCGACTTTGGAGAAGTAGATGAGGCCCAGCGGATATCCGTTGCGGACCGACTGTATCACGTCCACCTCCTTCTTGCCGCCGTTCTCGGCATAGAGATAATGGCGCTGGAACTCAGGTTGTATGGTCAGCCGCCCGGAAAGGCCGTAGAGGCCCTTGCCTTCGTATTCGTTGTACTGGAACCCCTTGCAGATGTCGCCGATGGTCCAGTCCTGATAAAGTGTTGCTTTCATAGCGCTATGTATTTAGGGCAATTGACGTGAGGCTTCGGACCGGCACGCGCTTTCAGCGCTATCCCTCCCACTGTCCCTACGGGCCAGCAGGCCCCTCCCGTTCACGAAGCCACGGGCGGCTACGCCGTCCGAAGCCTCACGTCAATTTGCCTATTTCACTTCTTTCTGATTAATATTCTATTATATAACCACTTACCATCCATATATGGTGCTTCATTGGGGATTCCTTTGGGAACCTTTCCATGAGAGGCCATATAGCCGATAATCTCAAATTGATCGGGACAGTATTTGTCTAGGAAGGTAAGTGGGACCCCCATTAATCCATTATAATCGTTGGGAATAGCATCAGTAAAAGGGACTTCGATAGCGTCGTAGTTGTCATATTTCCTATACTCCTGTCCTCGCACTTCTTTGTGTCGGCTAAACCTTATATTGTCGCGCATCGACATCAATGGAATTGGCGCGTGGCGGCGCCCATGCTCAATGTTGGTAAACCAGCAAACACCCGGTACACGATTAACTTGCTTACCATTTATCTCCCTCTCGAATTTGTACGTCGGTGCATATTCAAACCCTTTGGGGACATAGAAATACATTCCTGTGTTGAAAGAAGTGACGCCAAGCCAAAGAAGATTGTTTTTTATTCTGGGGAAAGTCTCACGATAAGTGATAGAGTTAATATTGCCAATTATCAGCATCTTCTTTGCCGCATTAAATACCCATTCTACAAAATCCCTAAATAGCGAAAAAGGCGGATTTGTAATGATGATATCAGATTCGTCGCGCAGCATGCAGACCTCCGGACTCCGGAAATCGCCATTTCCTTCCAAATAATGCCACTCGAGGTCATCGATGTCTATGCGGCCGTTTTGGTTGGTGTCGCGGGTAAGTTCGAAGATTTTGCCACAGATTCGTGTCCTGTCCGGATCAAACCAGTCGCTCTCGGTTTCGAAAAGTGTGGGCTCGTAGTCCTTGTACTTTTTGCTCTCTACTGCATAAGAGGTACTGATGAGCCGTTTCAAGCCCAGGCGTTCGAAGTTCTGGGCAAAGAAACGGGTAAAATTGCTCCACTCCGGATCATCACAGGGCAAAAGCACCGTCTTGTCACGGAAAGTGTCCGGGTTGTACTCCAAGTAAGCGTTAATCTCCTTCTGGATGTCCGCATACTGGGTATAAAACTCGTCGTTCTTGGCAGCCTTAGCGGCGCCAAGATTCGAATTATTGGCCATAAGCTGCGCTTCTTATGGCACTTGCGACTTATCCCCGACAAAAGCCCCCAGGGCGAAAAAAAAGGCATGGACTTTTCTAATCCATGCCAGCGGCCCTAGGAAGCCTTGTCACCAGATAAGTCGAGTCCACGCCAAAGCGCAGACATTTACTGACTTATCCGGGGTGACTCTGAAATTTCCTAGGTTTCTGGCAACCGGGTAAATAGCAAATGCTAATTTCTATGTATGTCTTGCTTGCCTCCCTTCCGGAAGACAGGGCAAACTTACAAAAAATAAACGACATTCCAACATCGGACAGGACGCGTCCTGCCCAAAATAGCCGTTGAAAAAAATCTTCAACGGCACTTGGCTACTTATCTTTGCGACCAACAAAATAACACTATGATGAGAAAACAAAATTTTTGCATCCATTTTGGTAACCAAAATTTTTATCGTATTTTTGCAAACAATAAAAATTCGGTTACTATGGTCATCATTAGCAGTAGAGAGTTCCGTGCCAATCAAGGTAAATATCTTGGTATGGCCGTTAGTGGCAAGAGTGTTGTCCTGCATTCCCGGAGTCATGGTTCTTTCAAACTGGTTCCCATCTCAGGGGATGATGCGGTAATGACCGAAGAAGAATTTACCCAAAGAATCAACGAAGGCCTCCGTCAAATCCAGGAGGGTAAAAGCACTACCGTCAAAGGCAAGCAAGAACTTAACGCCTTTCTTGATTCACTATGATCTACAAGTTAACCTTCTCGGACCAAGCTAAAGAAGACCTTTCAAGACTGAAGCGCAACGAGCCGGCTGCTTTCCGCAAAGCTGCAGCATTGTTACAGGAAGTACAGCTCCACCCTCGAACTGGGACAGGAAAACCTGAACCCTTGAAGGGAAACTTAAATG
>Ga0310786_10003260_pt1 | contig 23808 bp, 22 predicted proteins | sample AusTroGonzalo_MG_FD_203881 | JGI IMG/M metagenome (GOLD analysis project Ga0310786, IMG submission 203881) | Bovine rumen microbial communities from tropical cattle in Woodstock, Queensland, Australia - Gonzalo_03 (v2) (version 2) | ecosystem: Host-associated > Mammals > Digestive system >...
AAAATCAAGCCCCTGTTACTATCAGCAAAGCAGGATTGGAATATAAAAAAATTCCGATTACAAGTCGTGATACTATTCGCTTTACCCTTGCGCCAACTGAAAATTTGGTTACTATCAAAAAACAAAATCCGTATATCGTTTTTAACACAAACTTACAAGATGTGACTGCAGCGGGAACAATTGAAGGAAGCGTTCCACAACTTATTTCGTTGAAAAGTAAACTTATTCAATTAAACGGCGCACTGGTTAATACCGATATAGATAAGTCACAATTGCAGATTAAAACACAAGACCTTGTCTTCCGTGGACCACAGTTGCAATTGCACAATGCAAACATTGAAATTGATAACATATTACAGCAAACAACAAAATCCAAAATGTTGGCGCAAAAAGTTCAATTACCAGAAGTTCCTTTATTGAGCCAACCGTTTGCACTTTCTTTGAATATGGTTGGAGAACGCGCTATTGCCAAGATTCAATTCACAGAAGACCCCATCAACATTCTTATGGAGGGACAATTTTCACCCTTACAAAAGACATTTTCTGGGAAGGTGGTTATGCCTCCAGTCGATTTAAACAACTTAAAAACACCGCTTCACACCCTATGGCCTCTCTTACCGAAAACACTGGCTCAAGTGTCCGGCAAGGTAGCCGCCGCAGGCCAAATTACATGGCGAGGCGGACAAAATGTCAGCGGCCCGCTAAGCGTTGGCTTTCAAGATATCTCTTTTACGGCTAAAGCAGGGGATTTTTCAAACTTAAATGCCGTTTTAACATTTAAGACACTTATCCCTCCGGTCACATTACCAAATCAACGCTTGTATATTCAAACGCTGGCAAATTTTGTTCCTTTCCAAAATTTAGATATAACTTTCCAATTGGACAATCAAGCCGTTCGAGTTAATCAAATGTCCATCGTAGGCGGTGGCGTTCCATTGGTTGCTGCACCAGCCGTTATCTCTTTAAAAGGAACAAACACCATGCTGTATTTGAAAAACAGGTATCCCATCACAGAAAGCCTATTTAATCGAGCTATGAATTTAAAGGGAATTACGGTAAATTCTGGTACGGCCAATGTCACTTTGCCGATAGAAATACAAAATGATACCTATTATATGCCTAATTTAACATTTAAACTGACGAATGCAGCTCTACATCGCGAAGGGGACAGTTATCCTGAACTTTTCGGAAATGGAACAGAGTATTTTGCTCGTTCAGGTCAAATTGTTTTAAACTGGGATAATACATTGCAGATTTCTTTGAACGGGCGTCAATTGCCCAGCAAAACACCAAAGGATGTTCAATTAAACAATGTTAAGTTGCCGGATCATTTCTTTAATACCGTTGCACATATGACTGTTCCAAAGGATATTAAGACTAATTTGATCAAGTTATTTGGAGAATAATCCCATAGAAATGAAAAAAGACTTGCAAAAAAGATAAAAATAATGTATAAATATTAGTCATTAAAGGTTAAACAAATTAAGAAGAGAGTAAAAAAATGGCAACACCAAAGAAAAAAACATCTAAATCTAAACGCGATATGCGTCGTTCTCATGACGCTTTAGGCGCTAGTTCCTATACAGAATGTCCAAAATGTGGCGAATTGGTTCGCCCACATCATGTATGTGCATCCTGCGGCACCTATAATAAAAAAGAAATCTTAGTAAAGAAAGCGAAATAGTCTATTTTAAGGAGCGGTCATGGAGAAACAAACCGTTATTTCCATTGATGCGATGGGGGGAGATTTTGCTCCCCGTTCTGTGATAGAAGGGGTCGCACTGGCCGCAAAAAAACATAAAGACTTATTTTTCTTTTTATTTGGGAATGAAGACATTATTGCCCCGATTGTTCAGGAGGTTGGCCTGGACAAAAGTCGCTACAAAATTCATCATACAACTGCCGTTATTAAAGGCACAGACAAACCGTCCTTGGCGATTCGGACAGGCCGTGATTCAAGTATGTGGCAAGCCATCATGGCGGTTCGTAATGGTTATGCGAAAGCCGTTATTTCCGCCGGGAATACTGGCGCTTTAATGGCTATGAGCAAGATTTGTCTTGGCATGATTCCTGGTATTGATCGACCAGCCATTGCGGCTATTTTACCGTCACAAACTGGTCCCATAGTGTGTTTGGACTTGGGAGCAAATGCTGAATGTGACGCGCAAAACTTGGTTGAATTTGCCATCATGGGTGATGTGCTTTATAAAGTTCTTTTCGGCGAAGAAGATCCTTTAATTGGTTTATTAAACATTGGCTCAGAAGAAACAAAAGGGCGCGAAGAAATTCGTACCGCAGCGACACAATTAAAGGAATCTGCTCACCATTTGAATTTCAAAGGTTTCGTCGAAGGCAACGATATTGCCTTGGGGAATGCACAGGTTTTTGTTTCTGATGGTTTTTCGGGCAACATTGCCTTAAAGACATTAGAGGGAACGGCAAAATTTATTGCTAGCAGCCTAAAACAAGAAATTAAAAAATCTCTTTTGGGCATGTTAGGATTTGGTATTGCCATGGGCGCATTAAAACGCTTTAAAAAGAAGGCTGATCCTCGTCAATACAATGGCGCCATGTTGGTCGGTTTAAAAGGTATTTCCGTCAAAAGTCATGGCGGCGCAGACGCCTTTTCTTTCTCATGTGCCATAGATGCAGCAGCACGTATGGCCAAAAATGATTTGTGCGAAAAAATCCAAACGGAAATGGCATCTTTTATGAATTTGCCGAGTTTGTCCGACACAAACGAACCATAAAATTTTGAAAAATCGAAACAAAATGCTTGCATATTTATAGGAAGTGTGGCACTATATGCGTATTAAAAAAAAGAGAGGTTAAAAAATGACACAAAAAACTATAACTCGTGCAGATATCGCCGAGGCACTTTATCAAGAATTAGGCTTTTCTCATGCGGATGCTTTTAAACTAATAGACAAAACATTGCGCTATATAACGGAAGCCTTTGGCCGCAAAGAAGAAGTGAAAATTGCGCGCTTTGCCTCGTTTATTCCACATGCCAAATCTCAACGAATCGGCAGAAATCCGAAAACGGGAAAAGAATATGTTATTACGCCAAGAACGGTTTTGTCTTTTAAACCATCTAATGTTTTGAAAAAAGCCTTAAAGAAATAATCCGAGGATCCGATGAAATCTGAACACGCTTATCGCACAATTACCGAGGTCGCCGAATTATTACAAGTTCAACCCTCTGTTTTGCGTTTTTGGGAAACTCAATTTTCTCAAATTAAACCGACAAAACGCATGGGCCGGCGCTATTATCAATCGGATGACATTGTTTTATTGGCAAAAATTCGGGACTTTTTATACAAAGACTTTTTGACCATCAAGGGAGTGCAAAAAAAACTAAAAGAAAATTCTTCTGAAACGCCCATTTTGACCGCGGCGTCACAACAAGTTGCTCCTGCACAAAAAGATTCCTCATCTGATCCTGCTATCAAAGCCTTTATTCAAGAAGTAACGGATATTAAAGAAGAATTGGCGCAATACCTATAAGCCATGCGACATCAGTTGCAGAAATTATTTCGACAAATTTAACAATAAAATTCAATATATAACAAAATTTTTCTTGCTTTTTTTGTCTGTTCGGGCTATACTATTTTTGTTTGATGGGGTTTTGATTTATTCTGTTATGGAATACCCATTGTATTTTACACTTATTTTTTGAGGTTATATGAAGCAAAACAATCATAATCGCCAAGCGAAGCGTTTTAATAATCGCCCTAATCGTCCCAATCAAGTTATTTATCGCAATACAGCCTTAGACTCTTCTGGTCCGGCGGGGAAGTTGCGTGGAACAGCCCTTCAGTTGTTTGAAAAATACTCTTCATTGGCAAAAGATGCAGCGACCCAAAACGACGCTATTTTGGCGGAACAGTATCATCAATATGCTGATCATTATATGCGGATGCAAAATTTGGCCATAGAAAATGAAACGGCTTTGCGCGCGGCCAAAGAAGCACAAAATGCTGCAACAACCGATGCAGTTGAAGAATCTCCTGCCACAACAGAAGGAGAAGATTCTGCCGTAATAGAGCCGATCAAAAATGATACAACAATCTCAGATGAAAATCTTTCAGCATCCCAAACAGATAGTACTGAAACACTTTCGGATACAGATAAAGAAATTTAATTATTCAACATCTTTGTTTTGATAGACCGCAGATACCACTGGACAATTTCTAAGGGCATCCATAACATCCAATAAATGATTTTGACTTTTCACGCGCACTTCGGCAGTCACGCGCGTTATTTTGTGTTCTTGAACCAATGTAGAAATTTGTTGAATTGTTGCCTTGGATTGCAACAAAGTCGTTACAACCATCCCCATACTTTCTGGCGCAGTCTTCCATTCAATAATCAAAGGAATTATCCATCTGTTATTACCTTTTTCCTTACCGGCCCAAGCGACACTAATCCATCGTTCTGGCATCGAAATATACTCTTTTAGTGCTGCACAATCTCGATTATGAATCACAACACCATCTTTTTCCAAGATACCAACAATTGCATCTCCCGGTTTCGGCGCACAAACTGGATCTAATCTGAAACTTTGTCCAGGAGCTAAACCCAATATCCTATCCATCTTTGGTTTAAAGCGCAACCATGAAAATAAAGATCGTCTATGCCGTGGCAATGCTATACTGGCAAAATAACTTTCCAACAACCCTCTTGCCTGAGATGTTGTCACCCATTTAAGCCATTCTTTTTGTGCCACAATTTTATTGGATAAATGGAAAACAATTTTGTCTCCATCCTGCAAACGTGTTGAAAAAGGAGTTTCATCTCCATTTACCTCTGCAGCAAGACACTTCAAAGCAACTTTGCTACCCTGATAACAAGCAAAATCTAGCACCGTTGAGCCCAAAGGCAACGAATACAATGTGCCATCGGCAGCAAAACAAAACAATTTATCCGTACATAAATGTTTTTTGGCTCGATTTAAAAATTCAGAAGAATCCTTAGATCTTTTCATCAAATCCAAAAATTCTTGCATCCAACTTAAATTTTTACCTTCGTACTTCACCCCTTGCTTATACGACCAATGGGCGGCAATACCAAATTGCGCCTCGCTTTCCATTTCTTCGGTACGAATCTGTATTTCCAAAGGCCAACCTTTTGAAGTAATTACACTAGTTTGAAGGGATTGATAACCACTATCCTTTGGTGTTGAAATATAATCTTTAAAACGACCAGGAATCGCATGATATTTTTGATGGATCAAACCGAGAACCCGATAACAATCCGCTCTATTTTCAACAACAATTCTAAAACCTAAAATATCAAAAATGGAGGACATCATATTATTATGTGTCTTTAATTTTCGCCACAAAGAATAAGGCATTTTAATCCGCCCAATAACACGCCCCTTGATTTTATTTTCATCCAACATTTTTTCCAACTGTCGAATGGTAGATTGGATATTGGTTTTGTTCTTTTGTTGAATTTTTAGCAACCTGTTTTTGATGTTTTTGTACGCAGATGGATTCAGTTCCCTAAAAGACAAATCTTCTAATTCATTTTTAATTCTGTGCAACCCTAACCGCTCGGCCAACGGAACATAAATGTCCATCGTTTCTGCGGAAATTCTTTTTCTTTTTTCGACCTTACAATTACCCAATGTGCGCATGTTATTCAAACGATCCGCCATTTTAATAACCAACACACGAACATCTTTACTGGCTGCCAAAATCAATTTTTGAAAATTCTCTGCTTGGCCCGAAGCGCTTGATTGCACCTGAAAACTTTCCAATTTCGTCAAGCCTTGAACCAAATCGGCAACTTCTTTATTAAAAAGGGCTTTAATAGATTCATATGACGCCGGCGTATCTTCCACCGTATCATGCAACAATGCCGCAATAATGGCATTGCAATCCATTTTATATTCCAACAAAATTTCGGCAACATTTAAAGGATGAACGATATACTTTTCACCACTTTCTCTTTGCTGATCATGGTGCATTTTTTCTGCAAAAACATAGGCTCGCCGAAGCGCTTCTACATCGGCCTTTTTATCATAACTTTTTACAGCCTCTATTAATTCGTTTGGACGCACGCTTTCTCCCCCCCCCTTTTAGCGGCTATTTAAGCGTCAGCACCTTCTACCACCTGAAATGCTTCAGATTCCACAAATTCGCTGTCTGCATACAAAGCATCTTGTGTTGTGGATCCAGCCAATTCGGATTCCACTTCCTTCAATTCCTCTGAATCAGAATCTGCCTCAGAAGATGTCGCATAGCGTTGCAAACTTGCCACTACGCCTTCATGTAACAACTTCAAATCCACGGCACCTTGTCCGATTTCACGCAAAGCAACAACGGGATTTTTATCACCTTCCCGAGCCACCATCGGATCTGCCCCAGCGTCCAAGGATTTGGACCGACCAGCTGCCAATAATACCAATTCAAATTGATTCGGAACTCTTTGAATACAATCTTCAACTGTTCTACGTGCCATAGATATTTCCTTTCCTAAAAGTATTTAACTTGAAGTGATTATAACGCATTTTTTAACAAAAATCAAGTTTTTAATAAAAAAACCTTCTTGCACTTTCATTTTGTTTCAGATATAATGTTAGAAAAGTTTATATAAAAGGATGTTCATGACAAAAAAATACTTAATTACTTCTGCACTAACTTATGTCAATGGGTTCCCTCATTTAGGCCATTTAGCGGGTGCTATGCTTAATGCGGATATTTATGCGCGTTATCTGCGCGCCAAGGGTGAGGATGTTTTGTTTGTTGGCGGCACAGATGTGCACGGCACAAAAATGGAAGTGGCGGCTACACAAGAAGGCATTACCTACAAAGAATACATTCAAAAATACCACGATTTACACACTAAATTCTATAAAGGATTTAATTTATCCTTTGACGCCTACGGCAATACAGATTCCGATCAAAACAAAGAGTTGACCTATCGTATTTTTGAAGGATTAGACAAGAACGGTTATATTTCTTCCAAAACGACTAAGCGTCCATTTTGTGCGGATGACAATCAATTTTTGGCGGACAGTCAGGTTGGCGGCACATGTCCCTACTGCGGTTATGAAAAGGCCAAAGGTGATCAATGTGAAAACTGCACAAAATTATTAGAGCCTGAAGAATTAAAAAATCCGTACAGTACTATTTCCGGCAGTCACAATATCATTTTCAAAGAAACCCAAAACCTGTTTATTGATTTGGACAAAATGCAGGATCAGATTGCAGCATGGGTGGAAAGCAAAAAGGGAGTTTGGTCTGATATTGCCTACACAACCGCCAAAAAGTGGTTGAAAGAAGGACTCCAACCTCGTGGCATCACACGGGACATCAAAAACGGTTTTCCTGTTCCTAAAGCCGGCTATGAAGACAAAGTTTTTTATTGTTGGTTTGACGCGCCTATTGGGTATATCGGTATCACAAAAGAATGGGCAGACAAAGATCCCGCGAATCGTCGTTGGGAAGATTGGTGGTTAAATCCAGACGAAGTTTGGCATACAGAATTTATCGGAAAAGATAACATTCCTTTCCATTCCATTATTTTCCCAGCTATGTTGTTTGGATCTCAAGAGCCATGGACTCAGGTATCTTTCTTAAAAGCCACCAGTTGGCTTAACTTTGCCGGCGGCAAATTTTCCAAATCCGAACATCGTGGCGTCTTTTTGGATGATGCATTAGAGGAATTCCCCACCGATTATTGGCGTTATTGGATCCCTGCCAACAGTCCTGAATCAGACGATTCGGACTTTGGATTTGATTCATTCCAGGGCACCATCAACAAAGATTTAAATGATGTTTTGGGCAATTTTGTGAACCGTGTATTGAAGATGACCCAAAATAATTTTGGCAACACTGTGCCAGAATTGGGAAAAATTACAAACAAAGAAAACGAGTTGTATGCGACTTTAGATGATTTGTTGACCAAATATACTCAACAAATGGATGCTATTGAGTTTAGAAAGTCCCTTGCGTTATTGCGTGAAATTTGGACACTTGGCAACAACTATATCGCACAAACAGAACCGTGGAAAGTTGTGAAGGAAGATAAGGCGCATGCTGGAACCATCTTGAATACAGCCTTGAATTTGATTCATTTATTTGCACAAATTTCTTCACCAATTATGCCTGCAACTGCTGAAAAGATGCTTTCCATTTTTGGAAAACAACCGCCGTTTGTATGGCCACAAGATAAAGCCGAAAAATTGTTATCCGTATTAAAGGGTGGCGAAACATTTAATTCTATTGATCCGTTGTTCAGAAAAATTACGGATGAAGAGAAAGAGACATTGAAACAAAAACACCACGAGGGGGTTTAATGGAAAAATCAAATTCTTCGGGAAACATTTTATTCATCATTTTTTGGTGGCTTATTCAACGTTTAAATGTGCGGTGGGCACACAAACTTCTTTATTGGGGTTTGCGGGATGGATCTTTCCCGACCGGGCGTTGTACTGATCCTTCATTAGGTCTCGACCTTTTTGGGCATCATTTTGACACCCCTATTGGTATCTCAGATGGTATTGATAAACGCGGCAACATTTTGGATGCTTTATTGCAAATCGGCTATTCTTTTGGTTCATTTGGCCCGTATACTTTGGAAAAAGAACTTCCTCAACAGGATAAATCTTTTTTTAAAACAGATCGCGCCATCATTACACAATGCAATGGCTACCGCAATCCGGGTCTTTTAAAAATGATTCCTTGGTTTGTTAAGCGGCGCTACTTGCCACACTTTGTTGGTGTTGATATTGCTATTCCAATTGAACAAGAAACCGCAAACATCAAACAAGGCCGTCATTTTTCTTATCAAGAAGAATTTACTTTGATGGCACAAAAAGTCGCTCCTTATTGCGATTTTATCACGCTGGATTTATCGCATCCAAGTTCGGAACTTTATTTGTTAAGTGTTAATTCTGCGACCATCAATCCAATTATCAAATCTGTCAAAGAAATAGCACATCAGGCAGCACCTATTCAAACCCCGAAGATTTTTGTTAAAATTCCATTGGATTTGAATATCACAGAAATACCTTTGGTTGCGCAAATTATATTGGATAGCGGGGTAGACGGCGTTGTTGTCGCAGGACCTATTTCATTGGAAAGAAACGCCCGCGTTAAATTAGAAGGACAAAAATCCAACCAAAATGTCGGTATGTTGTCCGGCGCCCCAACACAGGAGTATGTCTCTGAACTTATTCGCCGACTTTATGCGCATATTCAAAACCGCGTTCCTATCATTGCATGCGGAGGTGTCTTCGATGGAGCAACAGCCTATGCCCATATTGCGGCGGGGGCATCACTTGTCACCTTAGATGAAGCAAGTTTAGTGTATGAAGGCCCCATGCTGATTAACAAAATCAATAAAGAACTGTCCGAAATCATTCACAAAAGAAATATGCAAAGTATTCGACAGGCCATTGGTTTTGACTTTTTGGCACTCCAACAAACAAGTTTAAAAATGCCGACACAGGTCGCAAAGCCTACAACGACACCGGCTGCTCCTGCAACAGAACCAGCAACACCAGCGTCAAGTCCGGCACCAGCAACGATTCCAAGTTCAGATAATCCCGCTACAACGGAGCAACAGAATTTATCTTCTCCATCTTAACCAGATGAGAAAGGGGGAAACAGGTTGAGGACCAAAAAGTTTGTACTCGTTCAGGCGCTTTGGAATTCATATAAGCCATTGATTCAAGAAGGATATCAGGCTTTAGACAAAACTCTTGTTTTGAGCCTGCCTGCTTCATCTATGCCGGCCGAAAGCACCACAATGAATACAGGGATTGGATCCCCATATGGCAAAGGGGCTTTACGCGTTTGGCGTTTTTGGCAAAATACGATTCATAAAATCATGTTAGGCCCTTTGGGAAAAACAGAAAAAAAGACCTATTATTCACCCTATCTAGCCTCTTGGGATTACAACCCATTTTTGATTGATTTAGAACAACTTAAGCGACAAAAACTCATTTCATCATCTGATTTGGCGGCACTTTATCAATCAAATAAAAAAGAAATTTTTATTGATTTTCACCAAGTCGAAAAAGATTATACAAGACTCTTGCGCTCTGCTTGGGAAAAAAGTAATTCCTCAAAAACCTTTTCTCGTTTTTGTAATGACATTATGAAAACGCAACAAGCCAAGTTCCCGTTTACTTACATCACAGATATTCCTATCAATATTCCAGAAACTATTCACAAAAGGCATCCGGATTGGTTTTTAAAAGATTTCTGTTTAGGAGCACCCCCAGATGACTACTCACCAGAGCCGCAAAAATGGGGATTCCCCGTCTTGAATCCGACAGCATTTATCTCATCAGAAAATCGCCTGGGGCCGGCCGCACACATGTTCAAGCGCCTATTAAGGTTCTATCTTAACAAACATATCAATGGCATCCGAATAGATCATTTTATCGGCTGGGTTGATCCATATTGTTTTTATACAGGGACACAAAACTATGACAACGGGCGTCTTTTTTCGTCAGCGGAACATCCTTTATTAAAAGAATTTCACCTCAAAAATCAATCAGATTTTTTGTATTTAACAAATAAATTCTTAATGCCTTTGGTCCGAGAATTTAATTTATCTCCAATGGATATTTACCCGGAAGATTTGGGAATACGCCCGCCAGCTATGGATTATGTTTTACGCACACTACATCTTGGGAAAATGCTTCCAGTTCAATTCAATGATCCATTTAATAATCAACACATCTACCACCTTACCAACGCACAGGCAGAAGATATGGCTGTCATAGATACCCACGATTCTCCATCTTTACAAACTTTTTTCAAAGAACTTCCTGAACAAAAACGAAATGCTTTTGCGCAGGAATTGGCAACCGATTTAAGATTTAACTATACACCAGATTTAACCCAACCGAACTGGTTATATCGTATGCAATGGGCGGCAGCTTTAGCCTCCCCGGCCAAACGAATTTTGGTATTTTTTACCACCCTGATGGGACAACCTGGTCGTTATAACATACCTGGCGTTTTGGATTCATGGCATCTCAGATGCTGTACAAACTTTGAGGAAGAATACTTTAAGGCGTTAAAGTCTGCCAGTGCCTATAATCCTTTTGAAGCAATTCGTTGGGCTATTTATGCCCGCGGTGATGATTTTTACAATCACCATCTTTCTTTGGTGCAACGGCTTCAAGCCGCTGAAGAAAACTTATTTGCTGCACTGCAACATTTATAATTTTCCTTGACAAGATCCCGACAAACACGATATGCTAATTGAAATGGAGGCTTTTAATGTCAAAAATTGCAGTTATTATTCCAACCCGCCTAGGTTCTACGCGTTTGCCAAATAAACCTTTGGCCATTGTTAACGGAAAATCCGTCATTCAACATGTTTATGAACACGCTATTGCGGTCCATCCCAAAGAAGATGTTTATATTGCAGCAGGCGATCCGGAAATTGTCATAGAAAGCCAAAAATTTGGAGCTCAATGCATTTTAACACCGGCTAGTTTGCCTTCTGGTACCGATCGCATTGTCGCAGCCCTTAAACAAATAGATCCCGCTGGTGAAAAATACGATATCATTGTTAATTTTCAAGGCGACGGCATCAATGTTGATCCTAAACTCAATTTACGCTTAATTGAACTATTAAATGAAACGGGTGCAGATTGGGCAACGGTTGGCAAAAAAATCACAGATCCGAAAGATATTCAAAATCCAAACTATGTCAAAATAGCAATGGGCCTGTCCGAAGGAAAAGATTATGGAAGGGCGTTATATTTTTCTCGCAGCCCTATTCCATATAATCGAGATCAAGATCCAAACAAAAATTTTGCTTACTGGCATATTGGCATTTATGTCTATCGTACACAAGCCCTTAAACGCTTTGTAGAAATGCCTGTTGGTATTTTGGAATCAACCGAAAAATTGGAACAATTGCGTGCTTTGGAAAATGGCATGAGTATTTACGCATTGATTGTCCCATCCATTAAATTGATTGAAGAGGCGCCAACAGATATCAATACACCAGAAGAGTTGGCACAGGCACAAAAATTTGCATTTTAAATAGAAAGGAAAAAATGTTTTATTTAACAGGTTTTCATCTAACATCTGCTCACATAAAACGACTAGCCCTTTTGACAAAAGCAACGCTTTGGCCAAAGAAGGAAAGTCCTACTTTAAACAGCGAATCCATACATAAACTTCCATCTGACACCGTTGTTTTGGTAAAAAATCCCACCGAAATGGATTTGCAAGATATTGCTGCCCTAGCCCCAATGGCTATTGTCGATGCAAATGCTTTGGATCAATCTATCCAAGAATTTTTGACAAAGAAAATGGACTCCCTCAAAGGAAAAAAGAAACTAGGATTTTTGCTCACTTGTCCTATTATCTACAGTTGTAATATCGCTCAAACCATTACACAAACTTTGAGGCAACTCATTTCCTTGCCACAAGATCAATTTGAAAACATCCATTTTGCCTTACATGAATCCATCGTGAATGGATTGATTCACGGCAACCTGCAGATCAACAGTTCTATGCGTCAATCGGCGCGTGAATTTATCGAATATGCGCGTTTATTGCACGACCGTTTAAATGATCCAAGTTATGCCCAAAAATCCATCAGTATTGTTGCCGTGTGGGATAATAAAAAACTGGAAATCAAAATCAGAGATGAAGGGGCCGGTTATGGAAATACTTTACCCCCTCAAAAGCACGCGTCTTTTATGCAACATAAAACAGGGCGAGGCATCCGCATTATCGCCGGTGCAGCCGATTCTTGTACAATTGAAGACTATGGTCGAGAAATTACTTTATCCTTTTTATTGCAAGACCATCCTATTCAAAATTGGACAGACAATTATGCAGAAGATACAGCCTCACAAAATGCAGTTTCCATTTCCAAAGATTTGTCTTTATGCAAAGTGCTGGTTATCGAAGACAGTTTAAGTACTCAAACAGTGTTGGGCCGATTACTGAGTTTAATTAACATCTCGGATGTTGCTTTTGCCGCAGACGGTGTCGAAGGACTGAAATTAGCAAAAGAATTAAAACCAGATTTAATCATCTTAGACATTACAATGCCTCGCATGGATGGATACGAAGTTATTCAACATTTAAAGGCAAACAAAGAAACAAGTGGTATTCCTGTTTTGATTCAAACGGCCTCAGATAATCGAGAAACTCGAGAAAAAACTTTCCGTGCAGGCGCCACAGATTTTATTACAAAACCAATCAATCCTTTGGAATTTTTCTCACGGGTAAAAGTGCATTTGGAAAATCGTTTATTGGTCCGCAATTTAACAAATCAACTTGTTCAAATTGAATCCGAATTACATGCCGCCAGACGCATGCAACAAGATATGCTTCCATCCGACAAAATTTTGGATGCGGTTCATGACCAATATCAATTGAAAATTGCACATCATTTTGCTCCATCTTCTTTGTTGGGAGGAGATTTCTGGCAACTATTCCCCATTTCATCCAATAAAATTGGATTTTATATCTGCGACTTTTCCGGACATGGTGTTGCCAGCGCGTTAAACACTTTCCGATTACATGCCCTTGTCAGCCAAAATAACCGGCGCTTAACATCTCCAGCAGAGTTTTTGACACAACTCAATCGCCAATTACATACTTTGTTACCTCGTGGCCAATTCGCTACTATGTTCTTGGGTATTTACGACAGACGCAAAAAAACTCTTGTCTATTCTGGTGCAGGCGCCCCTAATCCTATTTTTGTAAGCCGTAAAAAAAATATCTTGCTGCACGCAGAAGGTTTGCCTTTAGGGATTTTACCGAAACCTGTTTATACGGACACGGCCATAAAAATCCATAAAAATGATACCCTCTTACTTTACAGTGATGCCCTTACCGAAGCCGTCACAGTTAAAAATGTTCGTTTGGGGCTGCCCACATTTAAAAGAATGGTTCAAAAACATATTTTGAAAACAGATTTAAATCAAAGTTTATCCGATTTGATCAACGATTTTTATAAGGTTGCCCCCCCACCCCCTTTGGATGATGTAACAGCCGTTCTTCTCCGTTGGGATATTTAATAAACTAAATAACATTTTTTAATCGCAAAAATATCTTGCATTTTTAATTTGTTATGGTTACTATTAGAAAAGAAGGGATAGAAGTAATGAAAAAACATCTTATCTATTTGGCGTTTTTTGTGGCAATTCTTTGTTCGTGTTTAACGGCGAATGCGCGCATTTCTGTTTGTCAAAATGGACTTTGTGATTGGACAGAAACGATCGAGCCATGGATGAACAAACTTGCAAAATCGTTTGCCGCACCTAATTTGCGTGTCGATTTTTGCCAGGCAGATGAAGGAACCCGCAGTTGTATTGGAGAAGGTATTAGTTGGGATGCTTATAGCCCTACATCTCCGATTGTTTTTACTATTCCCGTTGCGCGTGCTTTGCCCGGCCGGGAAGCGTTAATGTTTGATTACCTTATCTTGGCCAATGAATCTGCGCCAAAGTGTACTTTTAGTTCCACATCGTTAAGCATGACCCCAAATAAGGAAATTCGTCTCGCCTCTCAATCTGCACAATGTGTTTTATCACAGGGATTAACCATGCAAATTAACGAAACATTCTTGATTGATTATTTGGATTTTGATGCTTCCATTTTGGGCGGACATTATTCCATCCAAACTTCTGATTCTATTCATTCGGCAACTAGCGGTTATGCTTTGTTGAATTTGCGTGATGGAAAAACTTCTAGACCAATCCTTGGCAAGAAATACCATTCTCCGGATCCACAAACAATGGGGAATATCTATTACACACCTGATGGGCGTCGATTTGTCAACGGTCGTTTTGAACCATACGAAGAGGACGATTGGTGGGCTCGCTTGAAGAGTTCTCTATCTGAAAACTGGCAAAGGATTAAAAAGGTCTTTAATATGGATCTTAGTGAAGAAGAAAAAGCCCTTCCAGCAAATCAAAGACCCACTTTCTTTGATAAGGTTTCCGATACCTTTATGAAAGTTATCTATCTTGAACCATTAGATTAAGGATAATTTGCTATGTCAAAAAATATTATTATTTCCCGTTTATCGAACGGCATCCGTGTCATTACCGATTCGCAACCTACCGCAGATTCAGTGACTTTGGGCTTATGGGTAGGAGTTGGCTCACGTTTTGAAAAGGAACCTGAAAGCGGCATTTCGCACTTTTTAGAGCACATGGCATTTAAGGGGACAACAACTCGCTCTGCTTTACAAATCGCCGAAGAAATTGAACGCGTAGGCGGTTTTATCAATGCCTATACAGGACAAGATGTCACAGCTTATCATGCTAGAATGCTTAAAAAAGACATGGATATTGGCTTAAATATTATCGCAGATATCACACAGCATGCTACAATGGATGAAAAAGAACTTAACACCGAAAAGGGCGTCATTATCCAAGAAATTAATATGTACAAAGATCAGCCGCATTATGTGGCCGAAATAAACTTTGAAGCGACTGCTTACCCGGATCAACCCTTGGGACGTGATATCGCGGGCAATCCTGCTGTTATTCAAGCGATGACACCGACAAAAATGTTGGACTATGTTCATTCTCATTATGCAACGGACAGAATCGTGATCAGTGCTGTGGGCCCCATTCAACATGCTGCCTTTGTTAAGAAATGTGAAAAACTTTTCTGTGATTTTACTTTAAAGAAAACTCCTATTCCAGAAGCAGCGCGTTATCAAGGTGGTTTTAAGTATGTCAAAACTTCACATGAGCAAGTGAACTTAGTTATGGGTTTTGAAGGAGAATCTTATACATCTCCAGACATTTGGAAAGCCAAGTTGTTGGCAACCATTTTAGGTGGCGGCATGACAAGCCGTTTATTCCAAGAAATTCGTGAAAAACGCGGCTTGGTCTACACCATCCATGCTTATGCTTCATCTGAAACAGATACAGGCATTTGGGGCATTTATGCTGGCACAGGAGAAAATGAATTGAAAGTGTTGATGCCTATTCTTTTGGATGAACTTAAAAAAGCCACCCATAAAATTACACCAGAAGAAGTAAAACAAGCGCAAACACGGTTGCAAGCCGCAATTTTAATGCGCAACGAAGATATTTCTGAACATGCAGATATGAACGCTATTGAAATGTTGCGCTATGGCAAGGTGCGCTCAAAAGCCTCCTTAGTAAAGGCTATTTGTTCCGTAACGCCAAAGGATATTCAAAATTATGCCGCCAAAATTTTCACAACAAAACCCTCTGTATCGTGTTTGGGCCCCGTAAAAAATATGATGGATTATGACGCTATTTTAAAAAGATTGAAAGGTTAAAATGCCCGATTTTTCCCATGAAAAAGCGTGCAACACAACAGGACTTGTGTTTGGCATAGACGAGGCTGGGCGTGGCCCGTGGTGTGGTCCCGTTGTGACCGCTTGTGTCTGTTTTCCAAACTTTCAAATAGACGCGGCATTGGCATCCCAAATAAACGATTCCAAAAAATTATCCGCCGCGAAACGCGAAAAACTTTTTCCACTGATTATGAATTCGGGAGCCTATATTGGTATAGGGCAAGCCAGTGCCAAAGAAATAGACGATTTAAACATTTTACAGGCAACATTTCTGGCTATGCATAGAGCCTTAGAAGATGCCGCACAAAAAGGATTTAAAGCCGATTTTGCCCTAATTGATGGCAACCGTTTACCAAATTGGGAAATCCCTTGTCAATGTTTGATTAAAGGCGATAGTTTAAGTCTTTCCATTGCAGCAGCAAGCATCGTTGCAAAGGTAACCCGAGACCATATCATGCAAGAATTGGCCAAAGACTATCCTGCATATAACTGGGATAAAAACGCCGGCTATGGCACAAAAGACCATATTACGGCCTTACAAACATATGGCGTCACACCTCACCACAGAAAAACCTATAAACCTGTTGCAGAATTATTAAATAAATAATTTATTGGGATGAAAATTCTTTTTCAACTTTTGCCACAAAATCAAACAGCATTTTTTTTAATTTTCTTTTATTAAAATCAGGTATTTTATCTTCAACATAACACTTATACATTTCCCGAATCGCCCACAAAACCAAACCACTCTTAATTCGTTCTAATGAAAGGGGCTTTGATTTTTTAAAACGGTTATATTCATCTATCATAAACCTTAACATTTTTAATGAAAGATGCGAACGAATGGGATTTTCCCACATAAACTCATTTTCTGGATGCGTAAAATGGACCAAACCAAAATCAACCAGGCCCAACTTTTTATTTTTTTTATCATAAAAAATATGAGATGATTTCCAATCTGTGATACACAAGCAACCTTTTTCTTGAGCAGACGGATTCTTTTTTAAAGCAAGTGAGTATTTTTGATACAGTTCTTTAACTTGCTTATCAAAAAGTGATCGATAAGGGCTAAGAAAAATTCTATGCGTTTGAGAAAAACCTTTCGTAGCAGTTTTTTTATGCAATTTGGCCAAAAATTCTGCTAACTGATGAGCAATATTTATCTGTTCCGATACGGGAAGCCCTTCATAAAGTGATTCTGTTAAAGGAACTCCCGGCACCTTTTGTTGTATTAGCGCAGACCCCGTAAATTCGACAATGTTGGGAAGGGCAATTTTTCTTTGTTTGGGAACATATTTTTCAAAAAACAAAACTTCTCGATATATATGAAAAAACCACCGCTTCAAAGCAAAGTGCCCTTTTTTCAAAGGACACTTCACGATGTAACAATTTCTTCCTAAAAGCCATAGGAATGTTAAAGAAAAACCTCCTTGACCTAAAGTCCGAAGCCGATTAACCGCCATGTTGCAATTTCTTTTTTACAGCAGATCCGGTTAAAGCCCCTTCTTGAATTTTTGCCAAATCTTTTCTAGCAGAAGATGCTGATTTAGCAGCATGCTTAGCGGCTTCCTCTGGATGAGTTTTTTCCCACCGCTTCAATGTAGCGATTGCAATCGGATCGCCCTTAGCAGCATTTTCACGAACGTGAGGAGGCATTTCTGTTGGTCTTTCATCAGGACTCAATAATTCTGGATGATTTTTCTCCCACCGTTTAACTGTTTCGATTGCTATCGGATCGCCTTTAGCGGCATTTTCACGAACCCATGGGGGCAGTTCTGTTGGTCTTTCATCATCTCTGAGAGATTCCGGATGATTCCTCTCCCACCGTTCAATCGTTGCGATTGCATCCCGATCCCCTTTTGCGGCGGCTTTATAAACCCATGGGGGTATTACTGTTGTTACAGAATCAAGACTATGGCCTTTTTTCTGAGCTTCTTTTCGAGCGGCTTCAACTGCACTTCCGTTTTCTTCCAATTTTTTTGCAAGTTTTGCTGATGCCATAAAATTCTCCTTTCAAATAAGTATCATACGTCTTTCAGTGTATGACATTTGATTCACCATGTCAACAAAAAAAAATCCCTCGCAAACGCGAGGGACTTTTAAGTGATCATCCCAAATTATTTAATAATTTTGGACACAGCACCAGCACCGACTGTATGGCCGCCTTCACGAATAGCGAAGCGCAAACCTTCAGCCATAGCAACTGGCACGATCAATTTTACTGTCATCTTGACGTTATCGCCAGGCATAACCATTTCCACACCGGCTGGCAATTCAATTGTACCAGTCACGTCTGTTGTACGGAAATAGAATTGTGGACGATAGTTGGCAAAGAATGGGGTATGACGACCACCTTCTTCTTTTGTCAAAATATAGCATTCACATTCAAATTCTGTATGTGGTGTGATTGTTCCAGGAGCAGCCAAAACTTGACCACGTTCAACTTCTTCACGTTTTGTACCACGGAGCAAGACACCGATGTTATCACCAGCTTGACCTTGGTCCAAAAGTTTACGGAACATTTCGACGCCTGTACAAACAGTCTTTTGTGTTGGACGCAAACCAACGATTTCAACTTCGTCGTTCACTTTCAAAACACCCTGTTCGACACGACCTGTCACCACGGTACCACGACCGGAAATGGAGAACACGTCTTCAATTGGCATCAAGAATGGTTTATCAATTGGACGGGCTGGTTGTGGGATGTAAGAATCCACAGCATCCATCAAAGCCATAATGGCATCACGACCCAATTTTGGATCTCCGCCATCCAAGGCGACTTTTGCGGAACCACGAATGATCGGGGTATCAGCACCAGGGAATTGATAAGATGTCAACAAATCACGGACTTCCATTTCAACCAAGTCCACCAATTCTGGATCATCCACCATATCCATCTTGTTCAAGAACACGACGATAGCAGGAACGCCCACCTGACGAGCAAGCAAGATGTGTTCACGTGTCTGAGGCATTGGACCATCAGCTGCGGACACAACCAAGATAGCACCGTCCATCTGAGCAGCACCGGTGATCATGTTTTTCACATAGTCAGCGTGCCCTGGGCAGTCAACGTGTGCATAGTGGCGTTTATCTGTTTCATATTCAACGTGAGCGGTGTTAATTGTAATACCGCGTTGTTTTTCTTCTGGAGCACCATCAATTTGGTCATAGGCCTTAAACTCGGCTTTACCAGCTTCGGACAAAACTTTTGTAATAGCGGCTGTCAAGGTTGTTTTACCGTGGTCAACGTGACCAATCGTACCGATATTGCAGTGCGGTTTTGTTCTTTGGAATGTTTCTTTTGTCATTTTATACTTTCTTTCATTAACTGATCAGTTAGTAAAATGAGGCTTGTGGCCTCGGTTCCTTTGATTTTCAAGTGTTGTCTCACCCGACAAACAGACAACTGGAAATTGCCTTTTATCTAATGGAGCGGGTGATGGGAATCGAACCCACGTATTCAGCTTGGAAGGCTGCTGCACTACCATTGTGCTACACCCGCACCAGACTTTTAACAAAACTCTCCTTGGAGAACGCTGTTAAAAATGGTGGAAAGGGCTGGATTCGAACCAGCGAACTCATAAGAGGACAGATTTACAGTCTGTTGGCTTTAACCACTCACCCACCTTTCCACAAGGTGCACTTTGCCCGTTAAAAACAAAGCACGGGTATTATGCCTTTTTTTTATTGTTTTGTCAAGCGTTTTTTTGTATAATTATTTTTATGAAAAATACAGAACCTCTTTTGACAGATTGTCCCTCAAGATCCATCAAAGCTCTTTTGATCGATTGTGATGGTGTTTTATATGGCACCACAGAAGGTTCTGATAAAATTATCGCAGCCGGCGTTTATAAAACCCTAGCTCAATATGGGATTTCACAAGAAGAATTTGTTCAAATGCGTGCCGACTTAAAAAAAATCGGAATAAGAGGACTCTTTAATACAATTCTTGAATTATGCAACAAATATCACATCTCTTTTGAAAAATTTGCTGAAAAAACGGTTAATAATACGGATTATTCTCAAATCAATCCAGATCCGGAAATGTTAGCTCTTTTAAAACAAGTAGCGACAGTCATGCCGGTTTATATTGTCACAAATAATACACATCCCCATTTGAAAAAAATTTTTGATTGTCTGCGCGGAAAAACTTCCCCAATTGATTTTCAGGAAGAATTAGGCATTCATGCTATAACCGTGGAAAACACTTTAGAATATGAACCCAATTTAGACCATGAAATTTTCTTTCCAAAACAAATGGGCAATCAATTCACACGAATATGTGAGCGAATTCATCTTTCCCCGGCTTGTGTCGGCTTGATAGATGATTCTGAACATATCCGCGTCAAAGCAAAGGATCAAGGGCTTGTTCCCATTTTGACCAATGGTCCCGAAGAAACAAAACAAAATTTGAAAACTTTATATGACCAAGCAATACAGGAGGCACTTTATGCAAAAATCAACACCAAATCTTTACCTGTACGGTAAACATGTCGTTGAAATGGCCGTTCAAAATCCAAAACGCAAAATTTTGGAAATTTATGCCACAAAAGAAACCTTAGCCGAAATGAATTTGCCAAAAGATTTACCTTTTCGACCAGCGGATAGAAAATTTTTGGATTCATTAGTGGGACAAGGCACCGTTCATCAAGGAATTGTGGCAAAGTGTGCTCCTTTACCCGCCATTGATTTAAAAGAATTTATTAAAACCATAGCCAACAATGAAAAAGGACTTATTGTTATTTTGGATCAAGTGACGGATCCCCACAACATTGGAGCCATTATGCGGTCTGCTGTAGCCTTTAATGCTTCCGCAATTATTATGCCAGAGGCCGGCGCTCCTAACGAATCTGGAACATTGGCAAAATCGGCCAGCGGCGCAACCGAATTGCTTCCGCTTATTCGCGTATCTAATCTGGCCCGTGCAATGGAAATGTTAAAAAAAGCAGATTTTTGGTGTGTCGGCTTGGATGGGTATGCAAAAGATTACATCACAGACCGCAAATTGCCAAAAAAATGTGTCTTGGTTTTAGGTGCGGAAGATGGCATGCGTCGACTCACTATGGAAAACTGTGACATGGTCGTTAAACTCCCCATGAACTCAGCAATCGAATCCCTCAATGTTTCTAATGCAGCCGCCGTTGCCATGTATGAATGGAATCGGTAATTTAGCCGCCACAAAGCGCTAGCAAAATACCTGCAGCAATCGCAGAACCAATACTCCCAGCCACATTGGCACCCATCGCATGCATAAGCAGATGGTTATTTGGATTTTCCTCTTGCCCCAACTTTTCGCTCACACGCGCTGCCATCGGAATAGCACTCACACCTGCCGAACCGATAAGTGGGTTGATTTTATTTTTTGTAAACAAATTTAACAATCGTGCCATCAAAACACCACTGGCTGTACCAATACAAAAGGCAACAACGCCTAATGCTAAGACAACAAGAGTTTGTCCTCGCAAAAATAAATCTGCCGACAATTTTGATCCAACGGAAATACCCAACAAAATTGTGACAATATTCATCATTTCATTACTGGCCCCTTTAGCCAGCCTGTCCGCCACACCGGACTCTTTGAGTAAATTGCCAAACATTAACATACCAATCAAAGGAATTGCTAATGGGATGAATAATGCCGTCAACACAATAACCATGATCGGGAAAATAATCTTTTCGCGACGGCTCACTTCACGCAACTGTTGCATTTGAATAGCGCGTTGTTTTTTCGGTGTACAAAGCCGCATAATCGGCGGTTGGATGACTGGCACCAATGCCATATAAGAATAGGCAGCCACCGCTATTGCACCTAGCAGTTCAGGTGCCAATCTGCCCGCCAAAAAAATAGAAGTTGGTCCATCAGCACCACCAATAATCGCTATGCTGGCCGCTTGTTTCAAGGTTAAAGCAATCTCTGGGAAAAGTCCACTGAGCGTTAATGCGCCAAGAAATGTGCCAAAAATCGCAAATTGTGCCGCACCACCCAATAAGGCAGTTTTCGGATTGGCCAACATCGGGCCAAAATCAATCATCGCACCCACACCCATGAAAATAAGTAATGGGAAAATACCTGTTTCAATACCAGCATGATACATATAATACAAAAGACCGCCTTCTTCCGTCATCCCAGCACCAGGACAATTCGAAAGAAGCCCCCCAATTGCAATCGGAATTAAAAGAAGTGGTTCAAATTGTTTTTTAATACCCAAGTACAACAGCACGAAACAAATCAACATCATGATACTTTGGCCCATCGTAATGTGCATTAACCCTAAACTGTCAATAACTGCGTTCATCTTACACCTCCGCGACTTTATCGCCCGTTTTGATGTTATCACCTTTTTTGACGAACAAGTGTTTCACTGTACCTGCGGATGTCGATTTAATGGGGGTTTCCATTTTCATCACTTCAACGACAACCAAGGTATCGCCAACTTTCACAGCCTGCCCTTCTGTCACCAAAACTTGTGTCACCGTTCCTGGCATAGGCGCCACAATGACACCTCCAGCAGCACCAGCAATAGATTTTTGCTCGACTTTTGCTGATTCCTGTTCTGTCGAACCAATCGTATATTCTTTTCCGTTTACAATGGCTTTATCACCATCAAATTTCACTTCAAACTTTTCGCCATTGATTGTAATAACAGATTCATCCGACTTCGATACCTTTTTAACTTCGTTCAAACGCACAGCAACTTTGCCTTTCCCGAGCAAGAAATCTATACCTTTTTGCCCACACGCTGCAGCAATGAAAATATTTTCGTTGGTAACTGACAATCCAGCGTCTTTAAGTTGCTGAGTATAATGTACTTTAGACTTAGTTGAATTTTTATCATTGAGTGCCAACACCGTTTCCGTTGTTGGTTTTAACCCTAACTGTTCTGCGGCAATACTCACTACTTTTGCATCCGGCTTGACTGGCGTTTTCCCAAAATAGCCCAAAACCATTTTGCCATAGCCTTCCGCCATTTTTTTCCATTTGCCATACATTACATTATTAAAGGCTTGTTGGAAATAGAATTGACTAACCGGCGTAACGGAAGTTCCAAAACCACCTTTTTGAACAACCTCTTGCATCGCATTGATAATATCATTGTATTTATCCATGATATTATTATCGCGCAACATTTGTGTATTTGCTGTCAGAGCGCCTCCAGGCATAGGAGAAAATGGAATCCGCGGATCTGCATGCAAGGCTTCGGGAGGTAAATAATACTTACTTAAAGCCTCTTTTAAATCTTCCTCTACACGCATGACTTTATCAATATCGCAATTTAATTCGTATGGTTTTCCACGCAAAGCGTGCCACATCGTTGCCACATCCGGTTGACAAGTACCCCCCGATACTGGGGCTAATGACAAATCCACAGTGTCTGCTCCAGCATCAATTGCTGCTAAATAACAAGCAACACCTGTTCCCGCTGTTTCATGTGAGTGATAAGTTATAGGAAACTTTGGTCCTAAAATTTTACGAGCAGCCTTAATGGTTTCATATACTGTTTGGGGCGTACCCGTACCACTCGC
>Ga0310786_10003261_pt1 | contig 23805 bp, 21 predicted proteins | sample AusTroGonzalo_MG_FD_203881 | JGI IMG/M metagenome (GOLD analysis project Ga0310786, IMG submission 203881) | Bovine rumen microbial communities from tropical cattle in Woodstock, Queensland, Australia - Gonzalo_03 (v2) (version 2) | ecosystem: Host-associated > Mammals > Digestive system >...
CGCGGGGGGCGGCGCGGAAGAGGGCGGCGAGGTCGGCGGGGTCGCGGACGGGGGGGAGGGGCGAGGCGGGGGACATGTAGATTTTGAGGGCGGCGGCGCGGGGGGGGAAGGGGTGCGGGGGGCGGGCGGGGTCGGCCTGGAGGAAAAGGGCGTAGTTGGTGCGGGAGCGGGCGGCGAACCGGGCGCGTTTGGCGTCGAGGCGGGCGGGGGTGGTGACGGGGGGGCGGTTGTTGGGCATGTCGAGGAGGAGGGTGACGCCTCCGGCGAGGGCGGCGGCGGTGCCGTTGGCGATGCCTTCCTTATAGGATTGGCCGGGTTCGCGGAGGTGGACGTGGGCGTCGATCAGGCCGGGGACGAGGAAGGGGACGCCGGGTGGCGGGACGGGGCGGGTTTCGTCGGCGCGGAGGGACTGGATGCGGCCGGCGCGGAGGCGGACTTCGCCGTGGCGGAAGCGGGCGTCGGGGCCGAGCCACCAGACGCCGGAGAGGGTCTTGGGGGAGGGGGGAAGCATCGGGTGGAGGATAGGACCGAGGGGCGGCGGGCGGAAGGAGAAAGTGGCGGGCGGGGGGCGGCGGGCCGCCGGGGGGCGGCCGGGGGGCAACCCGGCCCCGGCGGGGGGATGCGGGCGCAAGATTTAGGAAAACATTGGTTTTTTCTTAAATTTTTTTGGGGTTCGGTCGTGCGGAAAACCGCGCCGGGAGGGGGGGCGGCGGGGCGGAATTTCCGCTTGGAGGGGCGGCGGGGGTTTGGTTGGATGGCGGCATGGACATGGAGCTCCAGCTTTCGCCGGCGCAGAAGATGCGCCAGGAGATGCAGTTGTCGCAGCGGCAACTGCAGTCGCTGAAGTACCTGCAGGCGCAGATCGGCGACCTGCGGGAGATGGTGCGCGACGAGTTGATGCGCAATCCGGTGCTGGAGGAGGCGGACGGCGGGGATCCGGTGGCGCTGCGGAAGGACGACGGGGACGACGACGGGTACGAGGAGGGGAAATCCGCCGGAGAGCTGGATTACACGGGGGAAAAGGCCGCGGCGCGGGAGGAGGGGGAGGGGCACGACTGGCTGATGGCGAACCAGGCGGCGCCGCTTTCGCTGGAGGACTACCTGCGGCGGAACGTCTGCGCGGGCCTGCCGGAGGAGGAGGCGCGGGCGGCCGATGCGGTGCTGGAGCGGCTGGATCCGCAGGGATTGTTCACAGGGGACGAGGAGGAAATCGCGGCGGAGGCGGGGGTTCCCGTGGAGACGGTGCGGTCGGTGCTCGCGCTCCTCAAGGAATGCGCGCCGCCGCCGGAGCTGCGCGTGGGGGAGGACCCGACGATCTACCGCTGGCCGGTGGCGACCATCCGGCGGGACGACGAGGGGCGGCTGGTGGTGGAAATGCAGGAGGACGGGTTGCCGCGGCTGCGGGTCCAGGAGCGGTACCGGAAGATGATGGACGATCCGCACGTGCGGGGGGCGGACCGGGAATACGTGAAAAAGCGGATCGAGGAGGGGGAATTCCTGATCGGCGCGCTCGAAATGCGGCAGGAAACGCTGCGGGGAATCGTGCAGGCCGTCGCGGACACGCAGGCGGATTTCTTCGAGCGGGGCCGGACGGGGCTGCATCCGTTGTCGCAGGCGGACGTGGCGAAGCGGCTGAAGCGGGACGCGAGCACGGTTTCGCGGGCGATCCAGGACAAATGGGTGGACACGCCGCAGGGAACGTTCGAGTTGAAACATTTTTTCGCCCACGGGGGCACGGAGGACGTGAGCGCGGAAGCGGCGAAGGCGGCGCTGGAACGGCTGATCGATCGGGAGCCGCCGGGCAAGCCGCTCTCCGACCAGGCGCTGGCGGATGCGCTGGCGGCGCAGGGGATTCCGCTGGCGCGGCGGACGGTGGCGAAGTACCGGGAAGCGATGGGCGTTCCCCCGGCGCACCTGCGGAAGTGACGGGGGGGCGAATCGGGCGTTGCGGGGCGGGGCGGGGGAAGGTAAAGTGCGCGGCATGAAAAAGGCATTTCTTCTGGCATTGGCGGTTCTGGCGGCGTGCGGCGCGGCCTTCGGGCAGGTCGTGGTGACGAAGTCGTCGCAGGCGGGCATCGGGGTGGACATCGAGGGCGTCCGCGCGGGCGGCGGGGCGGCGCGGCTGGCGTACCAGGCGCTGGGGCTCGACCTGGAGCGGTCGGGCTGGCTGCGGCGCGCGGCGCGCGGGCAGGGCGCGGTGGTGGTGCAGGGGGCGATCCAGGAAGCGGGCGGGCGCGTGACGTTTTCGTGCCAGGCGACGATGAACGGGAAGCCGGTCTTGCAGGCGACGTACACGCAGCCGGCGGCGCAGGCGACGCTGGTGGCGCACCAGGCGGCGGACGACCTGCAGCGGAAGCTGACGGGAAAGCCCTCGTTTTTCCTGGGGCAGCTGGTGTTCGTGGGGGTGTCGGGGCGGACGAAGGAGCTCTACCGGGCGGACGCGAGCGGGCTGGCGGTCTTCCCGATGACGCGCGACAACTCGATTTCCGTGAAGCCGCGGTTTTCGCCGGACAACCGGTTCGTGAGCTACACGTCGTACCTGAAGAAGTTCCCGGACGTGTACACCATCGAATGGCAGACGGGGTCGCGGGTGCGGCGGGCGAACTACCCGGGGGTGAACTCGGGCGGGGCGATTTCGCCGGACGGGCGCTCGATGGCGCTGATCCTTTCGAAGGACGGGAATCCCGACCTCTACGTCAAGGACCTTGCGTCCGGCGCGCTCAAGCGGCTGACGGCGACGCCGAAAGCGACGGAGGGCTCGCCGGTGTGGTCGCCGGACGGCTCGCAGATCGCGTTCGTGTCGGACGCGAGCGGGTCGCCGCAGATTTCGGTGGTGCCGCGCAACGGCGGCGCGGTGCGGCCGCTGACGACGCCGCGGAACACGGGCAGCACGCAGAACCTTTCGCCGGACTGGGGGAAAAACGGGCTGATTGCCTACCAGTCGCTGGTGGGGGGGCGGTTCCAGATCGCGGTGATGGACCCGAGGTCGGGGCAGTCGCGGGTCATCACGCCGCCGGACGGGGCGGCCTACGAGGATCCGTCGTGGGCGCCGGACGGGCGGCACCTGGCGGCGTCGCGGAAGGTGAACTACCAATCGAGCATCTACCTGCTTGACAGCGAAGGGGGCGCGCCCGTAAAGTTGATTCAATCATCCGGGGATTGGTCCATGCCGGCATGGAGCCACTAGCATTTCCGGACCGAAACCCACCAAAAACACGCCCATTCCCGCATCCAAAAGGAGAATCACCATGTTCCGCCAGATCACCGTCCTGCTCGCATTGGCCATCGCCGTCGGCACGCTTGCCGCGGGTTGCACCTCGAAGAAGCCGAAAGTGTCCGGCGACGTCATCGGCGAAGACGGGCTCTACCAGGACCAGGTCATCATCGGCTACGACGAAAACGGGAACCCGATTTACGGGATGCCCGAGGATGCGGTGGCCGGCCGCGACGAGTTCGCCGAGGAAGTCGGCGGCGCGGCCTACGAGCCGGTCTATTTCGACTACGATTCCGACAGCGTGCCGCCCGCCGAGAGCGGGAAGGTTGCCGCGGTGGCAGAATGCCTCCAGGCGAATCCGATGTACGGCCTGATCATCGAAGGGCATTGCGACGAACGCGGCGCGAACGAGTACAACACGGCGCTCGGCGAAAAGCGCGCGCTGGCCGTCCGTTCCGCCCTGATTTCCCGCGGCATCGACGCGGGCCGGATGCAGACGCGCAGCTACGGCGAGGAACGCCCCGTGGCCTTCGAACACAACGAAGCCTCCTGGCGCCTGAACCGCCGCGCGGAGTTCATTTTCACGAAGTAGGCCCCGAGCCTCCGCGAAAGGGCCGCGTCCGGAAGGACGCGGCTTTTTTTCGGCACGGACGGGACGGAAAGGAGAAGCGGAATGCAGAACGGAAACCGGACGGGACGGCAGGCGGACGCCACGAAGGAAAAGACGCTGCTGGAGACGCACCCCGGCGCGTGGGTGTCGTTCGGCGACTACGTCCTCGGGACGGTGCTGATCGTGCCGTTCTTCTGGACGCTCGCCTGCGTGCATCCCTTTTTCCCGTGGACCATCTGGATCGCGCTGGCGGGGCTGGCCTGCATCGGCAGGGGGCTCGCCGCGCAGTGCTGCACGACCTACACCGTGACGAGCCGCCGCGTCATCGTCGAACGGGGGTTTTTGAGTTCGCGCCGGACGGAAATCCTGATCCGGGACATCCGGAACATCTCGTGCGAGGCGGGGGTGGCGGAACGCCTGCTCGGCATCGGGACGGTGTCCGTCGGCACCGCGGCGACGGGCGGCATGGAAATCCGCATGCCGGGAATTCCCTCGCCGCAAACGGTGGCCAACGTGATCGACCGCCTCCGGAACTGACGTCCGGGACGGAAAACCGCGTTTTTCCGCGGAAAACGGTCAAGGATAGAGCGTTTCCGGGTCGATGTCGATGCCGCCGGGCCAGACGACGGTGCCGAATTCCACGCGAGCGCGGTTGAAGAGGGCGGAATCGCGGAGGACGCGGTAGGGGGGACGGTCCAGCCAGGGAGCCATGTCGAAAAGGCGTTCGGTGCCGTCGTCGAAACGGAGCCGGAGGCGGTGCCCGGCAAGGCATTGGACGGAAACGACGTCGTGGAGAGCGGCGGGCATGGTTCACTCCAGGGGGCGGATGCGGAAAGGCGTGTCGCCGGCTTTGGCGAGTTCCCAGTCGGCGAGCAATATGCCGTAGAACATGGAAATGGAGGGCACGGGATGTCCTTTCGTTGTCGGGGCGAGCCTAACAGGAGCGGGGGGGGACGTGCACACCGCATTTTCGCGGCTGAGCCCGGGGCGTGTTTCATGGCGGCGGCGGAGGAGGGGAGTTTTGCGGCGTTTTTTGGTTGCGCGGCGGCGCGGGGGGCCTATCATGCGCGCCCGTCCGTTTGCCCCCCCGCGGGGAGGCAATCTTTTTTTGCACCGGCCGGAAGGCCCGTTCCCATCATGAGTCGCGAAACCCCCCTTTCCAAAATCCGCAACATCGGCATCATGGCGCACATCGATGCCGGGAAGACAACGTGCTCCGAGCGCATCCTCTACTACGCGGGGCGGACGCACAAGCTGGGGGAGACGCACGACGGGGCGGCGACGATGGATTTCATGGTGCAGGAGAAGGAGCGCGGGATCACCATCCAGTCGGCGGCGACGACCCTGCAGTGGAAGGGGCACCTGGTGACGCTGATCGACACGCCGGGACACGTGGACTTCACGGTGGAGGTGGAGCGGAGCCTGCGGGTGCTGGACGGGGCGGTGGCGCTGTTCTGCGCGGTGGGCGGGGTGGAACCGCAGTCGGAGAAGGTGTGGGTGCAGTCGGAGAAGTACGAGGTGCCGAAAATCGCGTTCATCAACAAGATGGACCGGATCGGGGCGGACTTCTACGGGGTGCTGGGGGAAATCCAGCGGGTGCTGAAGTGCAACGCGACGCCGCTGGTGCTGCCGATCGGGGCGGAGGACAAGTTCACGGGCATCGTGGACCTGTTGCGGATGAAGCGGGTCGAATATGACGCGGAAGACGGGGCGAAGTTCCACGAGGCGGAAATCCCGGCGGAGATGCTGGGGGTGGCGCAGGAGTGGCGGGACCGGCTGGTGGAGAAGTGCGCGGAGCTGGACGACGAGCTGATGGAGTCGTACCTGGCGGGGCAGGAGCCGGGGGAGGAGGAGCTGCTGCGGGTGCTGCGGCGGGCGACGATCGCGCGGCAGATCGTGCCGGTGCTGTGCGGGTCGGCGTTCAAGAACAAGGGCATCCAGCACCTGCTCGACGCGGTGGTGCAGCTGCTGCCGGCGCCGGACGAGATTCCGCCCGTCCTTTCGGAGGCGGACGAGGGGACGGAGGGGGGCGAATTCCGCGAGCCGAAGGACGAGGCGCCGTTTTCGGCGCTGGCGTTCAAGATCGTGGCGGACCGGCACGCGGGGAAGCTGACCTACATCCGGGTCTATTCGGGCGTGCTCAAGGCGGGGCAGAACGTGCTCAACAGCACGCTGGAAAAGACCCAGCGCATCGGGCGCATCCTGCGGATGCACGTCAACCACTCCAAGCAGCTCGAAGAGGCGCGGACGGGCGACATCGTGGCCATCGTGGGGCTGGCGCACACGCGGACGGGCGACACGATCTGCGACGAGGCGCACCCCATCCGGCTCAGCTCGATCGAATTCCCGCCGCCGGTGGTGTCGGTTTCGGTGAAGCCGGAATCGAACCTCGACAACGACAAGCTCGGCGACGCGTTGCACCAGCTGGCGGACGAGGATCCGACGTTCACGGTGAATTTCGACGAAGAGACGGGCGAAACGGTGATTTCGGGGATGGGCGAACTGCATCTGGAAATCATCGTGGACCGCCTGCGGCGGGAGTACGGGATTGCGACGGTGGCGGGGCGGCCGGAAGTGGCCTACCGCGAGTCCGGGACGCAGCGGGCGGAGGGGACCTACAAGCACGTCAAGCAGACGGGCGGGCGGGGACAGTACGCCCACGTGGTGATGGCGCTGGAGCCCCTGCCGGCGGGATCGGGCTTCGAGTTTTCCAACGAAGTGGTGGGCGGGCGGATTCCCGCGAATTTCATCCCGTCCGTCGAAAAGGGCGTGCTGGCGGCGATGCGGGCGGGGCCCTACGCGGGCTATCCCGTGGTGGACATGAAGGTGCGGCTGCTGGACGGGAGCTACCACGAAGTGGATTCGAGCGATTTCGCCTTCCAGGAAGCGGGCCGCGCGGGGTTCAAGGAGCTGTTCCTCAAGACGAGCCCCGTGCTGCTGGAGCCCGTGATGAAGGTCGAAGTGACCTGCCCGGAAGAGCACATGGGTCCGGTTTCCGGGTCGATCTGCCAGCGGCGCGGGCGCATCGAGACGATGGAGGAGAAGCACGGCCGCCGGGAAGTGCACGGGATGGTGCCGCTGGCGGAAATGTTCGGCTACGCGAACGCCGTGCGGTCGCTGACGCAGGGCCGCGCGAATTTCAGCATGCGCTTCGAACACTACGAGGCGGTGCCGTTCTTCCTCACCGAGCAGATCGTGAAGAAGCGCCGCGCCGACGGCAAGGTCCGCTGACCCGCGGGCCGTTTCCCCGGTTTTGCCAAGGTTCGGCAAAAAAGGGGCGTTTTTGCCAAACCTTGGCAAACGGCCGCCGGGCCGCGGCGGAAGCTACGGTTTTTCCGCGGGGGCGCGGGGGGGGAGGAAGGCGAGGAGGAGGAGGCCGGCGACGAAGAAGGCGACGGAGAGGAGCTGGGCGGTGTCGAGGGGACCGGCGGCGAGGCGGGGGTCTCCGCGGAACCATTCTAGGACGAAGCGGAGGGGCGGGTAGAGGAGGAGGTAGCGGGCGAAGACGGTGCCGGGACGGTGGGGGCGGAGGAGGGCGCGGAGGAGGAGGAACCAGATGACGAGGAGTCCGGCGGCTTCGGCGGGCTGGACGGGGTAGAGGGGGACGCCGGGGAAGAGCTGGCCGGTTTCGGAGGAGGGGGGATAGCAGACGCCGAGGGAGGGGAAGGCGGTGGCGGGGGCGCCGTGGCAGCAGCCCTTGAGGAAACATCCGATGCGGCCGAAGGCGTGGCCGATGGCGAGGCCGGGGATGGCGAAGTCGGCGGCATCCCAGAGGGGCCAGCGGCGGCGGCGGGCGAAGAGGACGAGCGCGAGGGAGGCGAGGAGGAAGCCGCCGTAGAAGATGAGTCCGCCGTGGTCGATGCGGACGATTTCGGCGGGGTTGGCGAGGTAGAAGGGGAGGTTGGCGACGACGTAGGCGATGCGGGCGCCGAGGAGGCCGGAGAGCATGAGCCAGCAGGCGAGGTCGGAGGCGATTTCGGCGGGGTGGCCGAGGCGGCGGCAGAGCCACGTCCAGGTGAGGATGGCGGCGACGAAGCCAAGGGCGGCCATGAGGCCGTAGGTGTAGATCGGCTTGCCGGCGATGACGAAGAGGATCGGATGCATGGTCAGGCGTCGGGAAGGGCGGCGCGGGTCTTTTCCTGGAGGCGGCGGAGGCGGTTGTGGACGGCGAGGCGCTTGACGTGGGTGAAGTGGTCGATGAAGAGGACGCCGCGGAGGTGGTCGATTTCGTGCTGGACGGCGCGGGCGACGTAGCCCTTGAGTTCGGTTTCGCGGGGTTTTCCGTCGAGGCCGAGGTGGCGGACGGCGATGGACCAGGGGCGCTTGACGCCGCCGGAAATGCCGGGGAAGGAGAGGCAGCCTTCGTCGAGGGTGGCGGTTTTCTTCGAGACGGAGACGATTTCGGGGTTGAGGAGGGCGAAGGGCATGGGGATGTCGGGGTTGAGGCGGAGGCCTTCGTCGTCCTGGTCGTAGTCGACGGGGACGTCGACGACGCAGACGGCTTCGGTGCGGCCGACCTGCTGGGCGGCGAGCCCGACGCCGTTGGCCTGGTGCATGACGCGGATCATTTCTTCGACGAGGGCGCGGATTTCCGGGGTGACGGCGGGGACGGGGACGGCGGATTGGCGGAGGACGGGGTCGCCGTAGCGGTGGATGGAAAGTGTCATGGGGCGATTGAAGCACGAAACGGTCGGAATGCAACGCGGAAAGCGCGGGACGGCGGGGGGAAGGGGCGGAAAAAGGCTGGACGGGGCGGGCGGGGGACGTAGGATGGCGGAAAGGAAGGATGATCCATGACGCCCAACGACCGCACCGCCATGTCCGAAAGCCAGGAGGATTACCTGGAGGCCATCCGCGCGCTCATCGGGGAGCACGGCCACGCGCACACCCGGGACATCGCGCTGCGGCTCGGGGTGAAGATGCCGTCGGTGACGCGGGCGTTGCGGATGCTGGCGCAGCGGGAGCTGATCCAGTACCGGAAGAACCATCCGATCCAGCTGACGGAGGCGGGGCGGCGGGTGGCGGACGAAGTGCAGGGGCGGCACAGCTTCCTGGAGGGGTTTTTCCGGGACGCGCTGGGGTTGCCGGAGGGGAAGGCGGCGGAAACGGCGTGCCGGGTGGAGCATTGCGTGGACGCGGAGACGATTGCGCGCTGGGAAGCCTACGCGACCGGCCGGGGGGCGGGGTCGGCGGGCCGCGGTTGAAGGGGGAGGCAGGTTTGGCGTTGTGCGGCGGGGGGGCGGGGTGGTAGAGTGGAAAGACAAGTCCGCGCAAGGGCGCGGGCGGAAACCAATCGTCATCCAAAACAAAGGAAGGCAAACCATGGAATTCAAGCAGAACGTGTTGTGCATCGGGGCGGGGTACGTCGGCGGGCCGACGATGTCGGTCATCGCGGACCGGGCGCCGGACGTGAAAGTGACGATCGTGGACATCAACAAGGCGCGCATCGACGCGTGGAACAGCGAAGACCTGCCGATCTACGAGCCGGGGCTGTACGACGTGGTGAAACGCGCGCGCGGGCGGAACCTTTTCTTCTCGACGGACATCGACGGGGCGATCCGCGAAGCGGACATCATCTTCGTTTCGGTGAACACGCCGACGAAGACGTTCGGGCACGGGGCGGGGATGGCGAGCGACCTGCAGTACTGGGAAAAGACAGCGCGGGAAATCCTGGCGGCGGCGAACGGGTCGAAGATCATCGTGGAAAAGAGCACACTGCCGGTGCGCACGGCGGAGGCGATGAGCACGATTCTCAACAGCAACGACAAGGGCATCCACTTCGAAATCCTGTCGAATCCGGAATTCCTGGCGGAAGGAACGGCCATCCGCGACCTGGAGACGCCGGACCGGGTGCTGATCGGGTCGGAGCAGACGCCGGAGGGGCTGGCGGCGTGCGAAAAGGTGGTGGACCTGTATGCGCGCTGGGTGCCGCGGGAGAAAATCCTGACGACGAACCTGTGGAGCGCGGAGCTGACGAAGCTGACGAGCAACGCGTTCCTGGCGCAGCGGATTTCGTCGATCAACTCGATCAGCGCGCTGTGCGAGAAGACGGGGGCGGACGTCTCGGAAGTGGCGAAGGTGATGGGGCAGGACAAGCGCATCGGGCCGCACTTCCTGAAGGCGTCGGTGGGCTTCGGCGGGTCGTGCTTCCGCAAGGACGTGCTGAACCTGGCGTACCTGTGCGAGTTCTACGGGCTGCACGAGGTTTCCGCCTACTGGAAGAGCGTGGTGGACATGAACGAGTGGCAGGAGAGCCGGTTCGTCTCGCGGATGCTGGAAAACATGTTCAACACCATCGCGGGCAAGCGCATCGCGGTGTTCGGGTTCGCGTTCAAGGCGGACACGGGCGACACGCGCGAATCCCCGGCGCACCACGTCGTGCGCGACCTGCTCGACGAGCGGGCGCTGCCGATCATCACCGATCCGAAGGCGATCCCGGAAGCGAAGCGCGACCTGGCGGACGTGCTGGACAAGGTGCAGTTCGAGGCGGATCCCTACGCGGCGGCGAAAGGCGCGCACGCGATCGCGATCTGCACGGAGTGGAAGCAGTTCTGCGACCTCGACTGGAAGCGCATCTACGACGGGATGGAGAAGCCGGCGTTCGTGTTCGACGGGCGCAACCTGGTGGACGCGCCGGCGTTGCGCGACATGGGCTTCCGGGTGTTCCAGACGGGGCGCTGACGCGGGCACGGTGTGGATAACGAAAACCAAGAAGGAACCAACATGAAGAACCCCTACGACATGCTCAAGGCGATCGAGAAGCTGGACGCCAACCTTTACGGGAAGGATTTCTTCCTGACGTGGGACAAGACGGTGGACGAACTGAAGCTCGTCCTCCAGACGGCGGAACTGCTCAAGGAACTGCATTCGCAGAACGTTTCGTGCCGGATTTTCGACACGGGGCTGGCGATTTCGAACTTCCGCGACAATTCGACGCGGACGCGGTTCTCCTTCGCGAGCGCGGCGAACCTGCTGGGTCTCGCGGTGCAGGACCTGGACGAGGGGAAGAGCCAGATCGCCCACGGCGAGACGGTGCGCGAAACCGCGAACATGATTTCCTTCCTGAGCGAAGTGGTCGGCATCCGCGACGACATGTACCTGGGCGCGGGCCACGCCTACCAGGTGGAAGTGGCGGAAGCGCTGCAGGACGGCTACGACAACGGCGTGCTGCCGCAGCGGCCCTGCCTCGTCAACCTGCAGTGCGACATCGACCATCCGACGCAGACGATGGCCGACTTCGCGTGGCTGAAGGAGCACTTCGGCTCCATCGAGGCGTTGCGCGGGAAGAAAATCGCGATGACGTGGGCCTACAGCCCGTCCTACGGCAAGCCGCTGAGCGTGCCGCAGGGGATTATCGGCCTGATGACCCGCTTCGGGATGGACGTGACGCTGGCGCACCCGAAGGGTTACGACCTGATTCCGGAAATCGTGGACCGCGCGGCGCGGCAGGCGAAGGAATCCGGCGGGAGTTTCCGGCAGGTGGCCACGATGGAAGAGGCGTTCGAGGGGGCGGACATCGTCTATCCGAAGAGCTGGGCGTCCTACCAGGTGATGCAGAAGCGGACGGAACTGCTGCGGGCCGGGGACCGGGCGGGGCTGGACGCGCTGGAAAAGAAGTGCCTCGCGCAGAACGCGAAGTTCAAGAACTGGGAATGCACGGAAAAGATGATGGCCCGGACGAAGGGCGGGAAGGCGCTCTACATGCACTGCCTGCCGGCGGACATCACGGACGTGAGTTGCAAGGCCGGCGAAGTGGCGGCGAGCGTGTTCGAGCGCTACCGCATCCCGCTCTACCGGCAGGCGGGCTACAAGCCGTTCGTCATCGCCGCGATGATTTTGACCAGCCGCATGCCCAACGCCGTCGGCACGCTCCGCGAGCTGATGGACGGGGCGGTCGAGCGGGTGATGGACATTCCGCTGCCGAAGCCGAAGAAAGCCGCGAAGAAGCCGGCGAAGAAGGCCGCGAAGAAGGCGCCCGCGAAGAAGAAATGACGCGGGCCGGGGGGGAGGGGGCGGACCGCCCGGGTGTTGCCCGGGCGGTTTTTGCGCTTTTCTTGGTAGAAATTTTTGTGCGAAATCAAGAAAAAACGGCCATTTTTCCTTGATCTTGAGACATCTGGAAGCAAGGAAACGAATTTTGCCAACGTTTGGCAAAAAAGGGCCGTTTTTGCCAAGCCTTGGCAAAATCGAAAAACGGCCCGACGCAAAATTTCTCCCTTGGTTGGGTGGGGGGGAGGCCCATTGTCCTGCGGCGCTTGGCTTCGCGGGGGCCGCGTTCGGGGTCCAAGCGGTTTGGGAAATTCGGGTTCAGGGCGGCGTTTTCGGTTCGTCGGGCAAGGACTGCTGAGGGGGGCGACGGGGAGCGGGGTGGCGGCGGCGGGGATTGACGGGAGGGGGGAGGGGAGGGCAGAATGGGGGAAACGTTTGCGAAAGGTCATGCACATGTACGAGAAGATCCAGGTTCCGGCGGAGGGCATGCGGATTCAGATGGGGGCGGACGGGCGGCTGGCGGTGCCGTCGCGGCCGGTCATCCCGTTCATCACGGGGGACGGGACGGGGCCGGACATCATGCGGGCCGCGATGCGGGTGTGGAACGCCGCCGTGGAAAAGGCGTACGGGGGGGCGCGGAAGGTGGCGTGGATGGAGGTGTTCGCCGGGGAAAAGGCGAACGAGGTCTACGGCGAGGGGACGTGGCTGCCCGCCGAGACGCTGGAAGCGTGCCGCGAGTTCCTGGTTTCGATCAAGGGGCCGCTGACGACGCCGGTGGGGGGGGGCATCCGGTCGCTCAACGTGGCGTTGCGGCAGGAGCTGGACCTGTTCGTCTGCCTGCGGCCGGTGCGGTGGTTCGAGGGGGTGCCGAGTCCGGTCAAGCATCCGGAAAAGACGGACATGGTGATTTTCCGGGAGAACGCGGAGGACATTTACGCGGGAATCGAGTGGCGGGCGGAGTCGGAGGGGGCGCGGAAGGTCATCCGGTTCCTGCGCGAGGAGATGGGGGTGACGAAAATCCGGTTCCCGGAGACGAGCGGGATCGGCATCAAGCCGGTGTCGCGGGAAGGGACGGAGCGGCTGGTTCGGGCGGCGATCCGCTACGCGATCGAAAACGGGCGGAAGAGCGTGACGCTGGTGCACAAGGGGAACATCATGAAGTTCACGGAGGGGGCGTTCCGGGACTGGGGCTACGCGCTGGCGGAGCGGGAGTTCGGGGCGGTGCCGAAGGACGGCGGGCCGTGGAAGACGTTCGTTTCGCCGAAGGACGGGCGGGAAATCACCGTGAAGGACTGCATCTGCGACGCGTTCCTGCAGCAGATCCTGACGCGGCCGGCGGAATACGACGTGATTGCGACGTTGAACCTGAACGGGGACTACGTTTCGGACGCGCTGGCGGCGTGCGTGGGGGGCATCGGCATCGCGCCGGGGGCGAACATCAACTACGAGACGGGGTGCGCGGTGTTCGAGGCGACGCACGGGACGGCGCCGAAGTACGCGAACCTGGACAAGGTGAATCCCGGGTCGCTGATCCTGTCGGGCGAGATGATGTTCCGCTACCTGGGGTGGACGGAGGCGGCGGACCTGATCGTGCGGGGGATGGAGCGGGCGATCGGGGCGAAGACGGTGACGTACGACTTCGCGCGGCTGATGGAGGGGGCGCGGGAGGTGTCGTGCTCGGCGTTCGGGGAAGCGGTCGCGGCGGGGATGGGGGAGTAGGGACGGCATGGCGACGTCGCTGCGCCAGCGGTTCGGGCGGCCGGAACGGGAAATGCGGCTGCGAGTCATCTGCGCGCCGCTGGGGCCGGGCAAGGTGCGGCTGCTGGAGGCCATCGGGGAGACGGCGTCCATCAACCAGGCGGCAAAGCGGATGGGGCTGACCTACGCGCGGGCGTGGGGGATGGTGGAGGAGCTGAACGGTTGCTTCGAAGGGCCGTTGGTGGAATCGACGACGGGCGGGCGGAACGGGGGCGGAACGCGGTTGACGCCGCTGGGGACGGAGGTGGTGGGACTGTACCGGGCAATCGAGGCGAAGGCGGCCGCGGCGGCGGCGGCGGAGCTGGCGGCCCTCGGTGCACGGGTGGTGAAACCGGCGGAAGGGGAAGAGGCGGGGGATTAGGGGGGAAGGGGGCGGATTGGGGGGGCGACCGGCGGGCGGCCCGTTGCAACGCAGGAAATTTTCTGCATTGAAGGGCATGAAAAACGCTTCGTGGACAGGGGAAACGGGAAGGAAACTACAAGAATGTCAAGGAAACCGCTTCGCGGACAAGAAAGGCTTGGAGGGGGGAGATTTTGGGATGCGACGTTCCGTCGCGTTTGGGAGAATGAGGCGCGACTGAAAGTCGCACCCCCCAGGGAGGGGACGGCTGCGAAGATGGACATTTGTGGACAGGAGGGGAGAAGCGGAACGGTGTGCTTGCGGGGGACTGTGGCTTTTGGCAGAGTGGCGGCATCGAAACGCGGCATTCCGCCGCGCAGGAGCAACCCCCAAGGACATCAACCGACCGTTGACCCGATAAACCCCATCTGAATACCCCTTTTGCGCATCTGCGCAACGCGACGTTCGAACTAAAAGCGTAGGAAACTTCTGGTTACGAGAAAACGGCGAGTTGGCAGGAGCGCGCCCGACAAGGGCGCGCCCATCTGCTTTGTCCCATAGTTTCCCGTTGGCCTTCCTACGCGCCTTAGTTCGGCTATGAGCAAGTCGGTTGGGCGCTTTTTCATGCCGCCACTTCCTCCGTCGCGACGGGACGCGAGGAGAAGACGATGCACCAAAACAAGTTTTTCATCATGGGGGCCGGACACCATCCAAAAGTGGCCGAAGGAACCTATCTCAAGGGGTATTCGGCCCCGAAATCCCGGAAACTCCTTTCTCTCTTTTCCGGCGCGATGGGGCTAGATTTGGGATTGGAGGCGGCGGGATTCAATCTGGTTGGATGTCTCGAATGGGACCATGCGGCGTGCGAAACCATCCGCCTGAACAAGCCGGACTTGCCGCTTGTCGAAGGTGACATCCGCAACTGGTCGGGGGCCGGACTCCTGCAACACTTCTGTACCCGCACGGAGGATGTCCTGTGCATCTGCGGAGGGCCTCCCTGTCCGTCGTTTTCGACGGCGGGCAAGCGCCAGTCGTTCAACGATCCGCGCGGCGAGGTCATGTTCGACTATCTGCGGATTGTCGAAGAAATCCGGCCGCCGTTTTTCATCATGGAAAACGTCCGAGGAATCCTCTCGGCCGCACTCGCCCACGCATCGTACGGGGGACGCAAGCCGCACTCGGGGAAAGCCGCATACGGAACGGTTCTCCGCGCACTCAACGAACGCTTCTCCCGAATGGGCTACACGGTGACGGCGGAACTCGTCAATGCGGCGAACTACGGCGTTCCCCAGAAACGGGAGCGGGTGATATTCCTCGGTAGCCGCGATGGGTTCCAGATGTCCATGCCGACTGGCGGGTTCTTCCAGACGGGGGACTTGTTCCACGCTCCTTGGCGAACCATCCGCGATGCCTTCCGAGGGCTTCGGGAAGAGGATGCGGAATACATCCCGTATCCGCCGGGGCGGGCCCGATTCTTCGCGATGCTGGGAGCAGGACAGAATTGGCGGAATCTTCCCGCCGACTTGCAGGAAGAAGCGCTTGGGGGCGCATGGAACTCCACGGGAGGCCGCGTGGGGTTCTACCGCCGCCTCGCATGGGACGAACCCGCCCCGACGGTGCCGACGAGTCCCATCCAGAAATCGACGGCCTTGTGCCATCCTGCGCAGGTCCGCCCGCTGTCCGTCCAGGAATACGCGCGCATCCAGCAATTCCCGGACGGCTGGCGCATCCATGGGCGGACAGAGGACAAATACAGGCAAATCGGCAATGCCGTTCCGGTCGGGCTGGGATACGCAATCGGCAAGACGGTTCTCAAATATGCCGCCAACTACTTCCCCATGGAGGAGGCTCAAGATGTATGAACAGCAAACTGTGAACACCGTGGATTTCGCACACCTCGTAGGATTTGTCCGGCTCCGTCTCGCCGCCTTCTACAAACGGCGGATAGAGGCTCTCGACAATCTGGAATTGAAAAAAGTGCTGGCACGGAAGAATCCTTACCTGTTCCGGGCCGTCGGGATCCAGGACGTGAGCGAACTGATACGGAATCTCTTGCTGGCTTACTCTTCCTCGTCCGACGAAACCATTTTCGGAAACGAATTCTTCGAGCCGCTGGCACGCGACCTCGCCAATGGGAAAACGGCGGACGGCGAAGGTGCGGACGTGCTTGTCGAGACGCCGACGAAGATTGCGGCCTACGCCGTCAAATCGGGAACTTCCGTCTTCAATTCGAGCAGCAAGCGGGATCAGGAGAAATCGTTTCTCCAAATGCGGAACCGCCTGTACAAAACCCAGAAGCAGTTTGATCCCGTTGTTGGATACAGCTATGGGCGGAAGGGACGGCCCTCCAAGAAAGCATCACGCTTCCGGGAAGTCGCCGGACAGGTGTTCTGGGAGGAATTGACGGGAGACCCCAATTGCTACATCAAGATTCTCCAGGCCATGCAGGACTACCCCGAACGGCACCGCATCGACTTCAAGAATGCGTGGGAACGGGCTGTAAACAGGTTCAGCATGGAGTTCATGAGCAACTTCATGAGTTCCGACGGTTCCATCAACTGGCGGGAACTTCTCGAATACAATAGTGGGCGCGTTGCCGTCCCGTGGAAAAGGACTTTCCCGCAATTTGAGCTTTCCTTGTCCACTGAGTCTTCAGCCGAAGAAGGGCCGAACGTGATGGAGTGGATTGCGGCGGACGAGAACGCGGACGCCGTGGGGGAGGCGTGAACACAGGAATTCCAGACGCCCCCCGCAACCGCTTCCGCGAGACGCACACGGGGGAGGTGATGCCGAGGGAGCAGTTCATACGGGCGGAGGATCCGCGCGGGGTGCCGGATGAGGCGCTGCTGGCGATTCTCTTGCGCACGGGGACGCGGGGATGCAACGTGCTGGAACTGGCGCGGCGGCTGGTGGAGGCGTTCGGATCGCTGAAGGCGCTGGTGTGTTCGGACTGGCGGGGCATCATGGCGCGGGTGAAGGAGTACAACCGGGCGAACCCGGGACGGAAAATCCTGGGTTTCGGGAAGGTGAAATGCCTGGGGTTGGCGGCGGCGTTCGAGTTGGGGCGTCGCCGGCAGCGTCTCTCGCCGGGGGACTTGCGGGAGAAGCGGATCGACTGGGCGGGGGCCGCGCACGCGCTGTTCCGATCGTGCCTGACGGTGAACGACGAACAGGAAAACGCTTGGGTGCTGGCGTTGGACGCGGACCGGAAAGCGATTTGCGAGCCGTTCCTTGTTTCGCGGGGGACGGCGAACGCGACGCTGATGCATCCGCGGGAGGTGTTCAAGCAGGCGTTGCGCTGGGGGGCGCATTCGATTTACGTGGCGCACAACCATCCCAGCGGCAATCCGAATCCTGGGCCGAAGGATTTGGAGCGGACGCGGGAATTGGCCAAGGTGTCGGCCGTGGTGGGCATCGCGTTGCGGGACCATTTGGTCCTCGGCGCTCCGGAATCGGCGGGCAGGCGTGGATATGTTTCGATTCGCGCGCGAAATCCCGAATTGTTCGGGGAATGAAGGGAATCCCGGCGACGCGGAGCGAAAAGAAAAGAAAAAAAGTGGGATGTGGACGCGCGGCGGAGGCCAAACTACCAAACCACCAAACTATCCAACCATCAAACCATCCAACCATCAAACTGTTGAACGATCGAACGATCGGACGATTCCGGCGGATTGGTTCGCCGCCGGGGTCAGGCGGGGTCGGGGTGGTGGCAGGCGGCGGGGTTGTCGGGGGAGACGGGGGGAGGGGGAACGGTGCGGCAGAGGCCGTCGGCGCGGGGGCAGCGGGGGTGGAAGGGGCATCCGGGAGGAGGGGCGAGGGGGGAGGGGGGCTCGCCGGGGAGGACGTGTAGGGTGCGGGGGCCGAAGGGAACGGGGACGGCGCGGAGGAGGGCCTGGGTGTAGGGGTGGCGGGGGGCGGCGACGAGGGCGTCGGCGGGGGCGAGTTCGACGAGGTGGCCGAGGTACATGACGGCGATGCGGTCGGAGACGCGGCGGAGGACGCCGAGGTCGTGGGAGACGAGGAGGAGGGTGAGGTTCCGGGAGGTGCGGAGGTCGAGGAGGAGGTTGAGGACCTGGGCCTGGACGGATACGTCGAGGGCGCTGGTGATTTCGTCGCAAACGAGGAGTTCGGGGCGGAGGGCGAGGGCGCGGGCGATGGCGACGCGCTGGCGCTGGCCGCCGGAGAGTTCGAAGGGGTAGCGCCAGAGGAGGGAGGGGGGGAGGCCGACTTCGCGGAGGAGGGAACCGGCGAGGGAATCGGCGTCGCGGCGGGAGACGAGCCGGCGGGCGAGGGGGGCTTCGAGGAGGAGGTCGCGGACGGGGAGTCGGGGGTTGAGGGAGGCGGAAGGGTCCTGGAAGACCATCTGGAGGCGCGTGTCGGGGAGGCGGAGGGGGCGGCCTTCGAGGAGGATGCGGCCGGACGAGGGGTGTTCGAGTCCGCAGAGGGTGCGGCCGAGGGTGGTCTTGCCGCAGCCGGATTCGCCGGCGAGGCCGAGGATTTCGCCGCGGCGGAGGGCGAGGGAGACGGAGGAAAGGGCGTGGACGCGGGCGACGGTGCGGGCGAAGACGCCGCGGCGGACGGGATAGGCGACGGAAAGGGAGTCGATCTGGAGCCAGGGGGCGGGCATGGGGACGGGATGGAGAGTAGCGGGGGGCGCGGGGGGATGCAAACCCTTTACAAACGGGACGGATTTTTCCATCATCGGGACAGGAGTTTGGCCATGGCAAAGATTTTCCGCATCATTCCGGCACTGGACACGACCGATCTGGAGCGCGCGGCGGGGCTCGTGCGCGCGCTGGGGGGACATCCGCTGGTGTACGGGTTCAAGCTGGGGTTCGCGCTGGGGCTGCGGCACGGGCTGGCGGAGACGGCGCGGCGGCTGCGGGAGTGGACGGACAAGCCGCTGATCTACGACCACCAGAAGGCGGCGACGGACATCCCGGACACGGGGAAGCTGTTCGCGGAGACGATGCGGGCGTGCGGGATGGACGAGGTGATTTTGTTCCCGCACACGGGACCGCGGACGCTGGAGGCGTGGGTGAAGGCGATGCAGGGGGAGGGGTTGAAGGCCATCGTGGGCGGGGTGATGACGCATCCGGCGTATCTGGTGGCGGAGGGGGGATTCATCGCGGACGGGGCGGCGGTGGCGATCTACCGGCAGGCGGCGGAGCTGGGGGTGAAGGCGTTCGTGACGCCGCTGACGAAGCCGGAGCTGGTGGCGCAACTGGCGGCGGAAGTGCCGTTCGCGGAGGACGAGGAGTTCTATTCGCCGGGCTACGGGGCGCAGGGCGGGGATCCGGGGCGGTTTCCGGCGCTGCGGCGGCACTACCTGATCGCGGGCCGGGCGCTCATGGGCGCGGCGGACCCCGTCGCGGCCGTGGTCTCCATCGGCGCGCGGTTCGGGGAGTGGGGCGGAATCGAGACGTAAGAAGCACATTGCGAAACGGTCCGAACGGAAGGAGCGAAACATGGCGACAAAATGCAGGCATTGCGGTTCGACGAGCTACGGCTCGGGTTGCCTCTACAGCCCGACGAAGAAGCACGAGCACCGGGACGACGAGAAACACTGCGAGTGGTGCGGCTCGTCCAGTTACGGGTCGGGGTGCCTCCACAGTCCCACGGGAAAGCACCGCCACGGCCCCGGCGGGAACCGGTGCATCTGGTGCGGGTCGAGTTCCACGGGCTCGGGGTGTCTCTACAGTCCGACGAAGAGACACGAGAAATAGCGCGGGGCGGGGCTACGGCGGGGAGCCGAAGGAGTAGAGGGAGCAGGCGGCGGAGGGGGGCGTGACGAGGAAGCCGCCGTCGAGGGGGCGGCATTCGCCGGTGGTGGTCTTGCGCCACGCCCAGGCGCCGTTTTCGAGGTTGGTGGCGAGAAAGACGTTGTCTTCGAGCGCGGACGGGGCCGGCGCGTCGGTCGCGACGAAAAAGGTTCCGGGCGTTTCGCCCGGCACCGGGGTGGAGGCTGTCACCCGGACGGTGCCGCCGCTTGCACGGACCACGGTGCAGGTCGCGGAGACTTCCGGGAGGAGCAACGGGTTTCCTTCGACGGCGAGTCCCTTCCAGTACATGTCCGCGGCTTCGCCTTCGCCCGCCGTGTGGTTCCACATCCGCACCTTGGTGATTTCCTCGTCCGCGAGCGGCGCCAGTTTGCCGGAAAACGTCTTTTCGCCGACCGTCATTTCGTAGGTCCAGTCTTCCCCGAGCTCGAAAACCACTGCCTGCTCCGCGTTCGTCCAGTCGCCCGCGGCGCGGTTGGTTTCGGCCCCGCCGCAGACGTAGGCGTTCCGTCCGCCGGGAAAGTAGAACTCCATTGCGGGTTTCCCGTCGTCGTTGACGAAACCGAATCCGACGCTTCCGCCGTTGTCGATGCCGCCGTGGCGCCACGAAAACGACACGCGGTCGCCGGGTTGGAGGGGAGCGGCGAACGGGCGCGCGGCCTCGGCGAGGCCGCCGCCGTTCGCGTAGAAACCCCAGCCGTTGGCGGGGTCGGTCCACGTTCCCGCGTTGCCCGTCAAGGCGACTTCCCACGCGCCGAAGCCGCTTCCGCCGTTGTTGCCGTCGCCGATTCCGCCGGCCATGTCGTCGCTTGCCCCGTCGTTGGGATTGGCGACGGCGGCGGAAAGGACGTTGGTGCCTTCGGCGAGGGCGACGTTGTCCGCGTCCCACGCACCGTCCGCGACGGCGGCCTTGCCGCCGGCGCCCGTGGCGCGGTTGCTCCAGACTACGGAGACGGCTTTGCTTGCCGTGCCCGAAAAGGGGACGGCGACACTGGCGGTGGTTGCGGTTCCGCCGCTTGCCGCGGGTTGCGCGATGTCGATGGAGGCGGTGCCCGAAGCCTTCACGGAGACGGACCAGTCGGCGCCGCCGTTGCTGTCCCAGAGAGTGTCGCCGTCGGTGAAGCAGACCGTGATTTTCCGGACGCCGCCGGTAATGGCGTGTTCGAGGGTCCAGACGCCGTTGGTTCCTTCCAGCGCGGTCATTTCGAGGTCGCAGGTCGGCGACCAGCCGTTTTCGCCGAGGTGGGCGATGACGGGGGAGACGCCGGCGAGGACCCCGGTTCCCGCGCGGTAGGTGATCGAAAGCGTGTCTCCCTCCCGCGGGACGGCGGGGTCGAAGACGACGGAACTGGGGACTTCGGGGGTGTCCGACCCTTTGGAGGTGCTCCAGATTTGGAGGGTGTAGGCGCCGATGTCGAGCGCGGTCTCTCCGCCCGCCACGGCGCGCGAGGTTCCCTGCGCGGGGCCAGTGCCGTGGAAAAGCGCGGAGTATTTCGTTTCGTCGGAGTTGAAGAGGCAATGCCACGTGCCCGAGGCGGGGAAGGGGATGGAACGGCCCTCCAAATCGTTGCAGGAAAAGTTGACGACGAGCAGGAGGTCCCGTCCGCGCGAGACGGCGACGACCTTTTGGTTGTCGTCGCGGAGCGTGCATTGCGCGTTGCCGGTGTCGCGGAAGCCCGGCGTGGCGCCCGCGAGGTTGCGGCGGAGGCGGACGAGGTCGCGGTAGGCACTGGTGATTCCCGTGTTGGCGGCAGCGCATTCCCTCCAGCGGAGCGGGTTTTCCGCCTTGAAGTCCCAATCTTCGTTGTACTCGCTGCCGGCGAAAATCATGGGGATGGCGGGCGCGACGAGCGCGACGGCGTTGGCGAGGAAGGCGCGCTTCACCGCCCAGTAGCCCTGCGGGTCATCGCCGTGGATGGCGCGCGGGAGGCGGTGCTGGCCGTTGGCCGCGTTGCAGGTGTCGTGGCTTTCGGCATGGACGATCTTCGTCAGCGAGCCGTCGGTGAGCCAATGGGCGAGGACGGACATGTCGCGCGAGGAATCGTCGGAGGCGGTCGCCATCGCGCGGATTTCATCGCGGAAGCCCATGTTTCCCTCCGCCTCGAAATTCATGTTGAATCTGAAGCCGTTGTCTTCGGCGATGCGGAAAAAGTCGGGGTAGGCGGAAGCGATGCGCGTGTTGATGTCGTCGAGGAGGCTCCGGCCGTCCTCATTCGCATAGTCGCCGCCCCAGTGGGTCCAGGCGATGTTCCAGACCGAATCCCAGCGGAAGCCGTCGAGGTGGAAGTTTTCGATCAGGCCGAGCGCGTTGTCGCGGATGAAGGCGCGGACCTGCTCCTTGCCGAAGTCCGGCCGCGTGTCGCCCCATTCGGTCCACTTGCGCTCGTCTTCGTAGAAGTACATTCCGCCGGTGCCCGGCTCCTTCGACTTGCCGTCGAATTGCCAAATCGCGATGTCGCTCGGGCCGTAGTGGTTGTGGACGATGTCGAGGATGACCGCGATGCCGTGTTCGTGCGCGCACTTGACGAAAGCCTTGAGGCCGTCCGGCCCGCCGTATGCGGATTCGATGGCGAAGATGTCGGCCGGGTTGTAGCCGAGGGAGTGGTCGCCGGGAAATTCCGCGCAGGGCATCAACTGGACGGCGGAAATCCCGAGGTCGGCGAGGTAGGGGATGCGGTTGGTGGCGTCGTGGAAGGTGGACGCGGCGTGGTTCTTGTCCTCGGCGGCGAAGCTTCCGACGTGCATTTCGTAGATGACGAGGTCGTTGCGCCAGATGCAGCGGTTGCCGTCCGTTCCGCCGAGAACCGTTTCCGCGCCGCCCCAGTCGAAGGCGCCGTGGTCGTAGACGATGCAGTTGGCGTCCGGCGCGGAGCTTTCGGCGCGGAGGGCGCGCGGATCCTTTTTCCACGCGCCGTCGAGGAGGAACTTGTACGCGTCGCCGGGCTTGGCGCCGGGGACGTCGGCGGCCCAGACGCCGTTGCCTTCGTGGGCGAGGGGGGTGGCGCCGGGGTCCCAGCCGTTGAAGGACCCGGCGACGGAGACGGAAGCGGCGGTGCCGGCCCAGACGCGGAAGGTGACGCCGGTGGCGGTGGCCGTCTTGTACGGCGTCGCGCCGAACGCGGCCGACTTCGTGGCGGCGGGGGAGGAATGCGCGAAAAGGAGCGCGGCGGAAAGGCAAAGGAGGAGCCGGTTCATGGCGGGAATTGTAAAGAATCGGGAGGGAAGGAAGAAGTAAGAAGTGAGAAGTAAAAAGCAAGAATTAAAAAGCAAGAAGGAAGAAGGATGAAGTGGGAAGGAAGAAGTGAGGCGTTTGGGGGGGAAGCATTTTTGCCAAGGTTTGGCAAAAATAGGGCGTTTTTTCCAAGGCTTGGCAAATCGGTCCGTCGGGCAAAAACCGCCGGGGGGGAGGGTCAGGGGGCGTCGGTGCCGTCGGGGGCGGGGGCGGCGGGGCGGAGTAAAAAGGGGAAAAACGCGGGAGGGGATTGACAACGGGGGCGGTATGCTGTTTCATGTAGTACGCATTGCGGAGTAGTGCAGATGATCGATGCGTGGATCACCCAATTGAGGAAAGGCGTGCTGGAGTTCGCCCTGCTGCTGGCGCTGGAGCGGGGGGAGAACTACGGGTACGAGATCGTGTCGACGCTGCGGGAGGTGGAGGGGCTGGCGGTGTCGGAGAGCACGGTGTATCCGATTTTGGTGCGGCTGCGGGGGGAGGGGTACCTGCGGTCGAGGGACGCGGCGAGCGCGTCGGGGCCGCAGCGGAAGTATTTCAGCCTGACGGGCAAGGGGCGCCTGCGGCTGGCGGAGATGAAGGCGTATTGGCCGGTGCTGTGCCGGTCGCTGGAACATTTGCAGAAACGGAAAACGAAGGAGCAAGGACGATGAACCGGAATGCGGCGGAATCGGGTGCGGCGAAGGAATACCTGGAGGCGGTGGCGGCGGCGCTGCGGGCGGCGGGCCAGCCGGACGCGGTGGCGGGGGAAGTGGTGGCCGGGGTGCGCGGGCACATCGAGGAGTGCGTGCGGCGCCGGGTGGAGGCGGGGGAGGGGTTCGACGCGGCGGTGGCGGCGGTGGTGGGGGGGCTGGACGCGCCGGAGGACTACGCGGAGGGGGC
>Ga0310786_10003262_pt1 | contig 23800 bp, 13 predicted proteins | sample AusTroGonzalo_MG_FD_203881 | JGI IMG/M metagenome (GOLD analysis project Ga0310786, IMG submission 203881) | Bovine rumen microbial communities from tropical cattle in Woodstock, Queensland, Australia - Gonzalo_03 (v2) (version 2) | ecosystem: Host-associated > Mammals > Digestive system >...
AATTGACAGTTGCGAATTATTATTTCTATTTCACGCGCTCGGCTCTGCCGCTTTTACCGCTCGACCTCTGGTCGCTTGCTACCGAAGGGACGCAAGAAAGGCGACAGCCGACTAAAAGAATTTGTGCGCCCAATTAATTCGTAAAATTCGTGTAATTAGTAAAATTCGTGGTCTTTGTTAACATACGAAAGTTGGCTTAGTTAATCAGAAGCCTCGGCATGCCAACGGGAGGCCTCGCCGTGCCGATGGGAGGCCTCGCCATGCCGATGGGAGGCCTCGCCAGAATTGTCCCAGGCCGTGGGACAAATTTTTTGCATCGGACTTCAGGGCTTCACAGTTCGGCTGGATTTGCAATCCAGCCGTTGGGAATATTAGGATTTTCAATCCTGGTTTTGCCCTGTTTGTCGCATTACAAATGCTGATATTCAATACGGTCAGATTAAAAATCCGACCGAACGGGCAATCCGACCGAACGGGTAGTCCTCAACCTGAGTGTGACCTTGGGTGTTACTTCGGGTGCGACCTTGGGTGTGGGCTTGGGTGTGGGCTTGGGTGCGACTAACTCCAAAGACAACCGCTTTGATTATCAGCGGGTTAAGTGTCGGGTGTGCTGGGTGTTACCTACTGTGTGTCAATGTATGGGCGCGCGTGTACGTATGTACGGGTTGACATCTATTGTTAGGGATTACAAATCCCAATATTCGAAGCAGCTGGATTTCAAATCCAGCTGAACGGAGGGATTACAAATCCCAATATTCGAAGCAGCTGGATTTCAAATCCAGCTGAACGGGTATCCTGCCAGTGTAGGGGCAGGCCCTGTGCCAGCCCGCACGCCGGCCACGGCGTTCTTTTTCGCGCGTACATACCGCCTGATGACGGTTCGGGCTGGCACGGGGCCGGCCCCTACATCCGGAAATCTGGCTGAACGGAGAGAAGGACGCTGAGTATCAGGCTGTTGTGACTTTAGGATTTGACCAGCCCCCGCCATAGCCTTGCACAGCTCGCAGGAATGTCGTACCTTTGCAGCCGCAAACCTGGGCGGAGCGAGCCGTTCGCTTACCGAGAAATCAAATCCCTTCGACGAGTTCAGGGTAAACCCCTTGACGGGTTCAGGGTTAAAGCGCGCCCTCTGTTCCCAGTTTGCCTGACCGCATAGAGAATAGCGGTCAGCAGCATCAGCCAGTAACTGTTGACTCGACTGCCTCGTAGCTTATCTTGGCGCAGCGACAGAGGCTATGCAAAATAAAGAAACCATGTGCGACAAGAAAAACTGCTGCAAAGGCGCGAGGTCTTTACAGCAGATGTAAGGAGTAGTTGGTGTCGTGTCCGTTACTGTCCGTAACGTCCGTTGCCGAATTAAATCCTGTCGGTCAATCTTAGTCCTTCGATTTGCCGAGCAGGAACTTGTCGATGAAGGACTCGACGATGGGGAACTGACTCTGGGGAAGCTGGCAGTGACCGTGGCCACCGACAATGTCGCAACCTATGCGGTCGCCAATGCCGAAGCGCTCCCACACTTTGCGGGCGGCAGCGGCCGAGATTTCCATCGACGAATCGGCCAGCCACTCGTAGTCAGGGTTACCCAACAGCAGCAGGGCGCGGGGGCAGACCATGGCACAAAGCTCGTGCTGGTCGTAAGGCAGCTGGTAGACGGAGTCGCCGTGGAAGTTCTCTTTCTGGCTCTCGAGGAACCAGTGGTAGTCGGTCTTGTCGAGATCCTCCAGGTTCTTTCCCGTCTTCGTCAGCTCGTGAGAGGCACGCCAGGCAGCAGCACCGCCACCACCAGGCTCCTGAGCTATAGTCAGGGCAATGCGCTCGTCGAAGGCACCGCAATAGAGGGCCATCTTACCGGCGTAGGAACAGCCGGTGACGCCGATACGGCGTGTGTCGATCTTCGTCACCTCGGGGCCTAACTGCTGCAGTCCGTCAATAAGGCGGCTCATGCCCCATGCCCACTCGCTGTAGGCACCGTTCTGCGTCAGGTTAGGATAAAGGCGGTCGAAGTTGTGCTCACCACGGTCGTGGTGCCTGCCGAACTGCTTGTAGTCGTTGACCTGTGCCGACTGGAAGGTCATGGTGGCAATGGGTCTGTCTGTAAACAGCTGGCGCGGCAGCGCAATCATGTCGGTACCTATCATCACGGCGTAGGGTGCCGTCCCCTCCTTGGGATAGCGAATCTCAGAGCGCAGGGTCAACGTCTCGCCATTCACCGTCACGTCGACAATGAGCGTGTCGCCCACCATGCGGGCCTTTACTTGTGAGGGACTGACGGCAGGCTTCTCGCCGATGCCGTAGTGCTGTATGTACGAGCTTATCTCGTTGCGACGGCGCTCCCAGTCGGCAAAGCCTTTGACGCCCTTCAACGGGTCTGGCAGTTCACGGATGACCGGCAACTGACTGGCCGGCAACATCTTTGGCTTCGGAAACGAAGCACCCGTATTCTCTACGTCATAGACGGCAGGCTGAGCCATCATTGTCACTACCCACCCCATCATCAGCATAAAAAATGATGAGCGAAGAGTGAAAAATCGGCTGAAGCCGGTAATAATATGCTTCTTCATAATGCAGGGAATTATCTGTTAGAAACCACCTCTGTTCATACCGCCGCCTCCGCCGAAGCCGCCTCCGCCGAAGCCGCCTCCGCCGCCGAAGCCACCGCCTCCGCCGAAGCCGCCACCTCCGCCACGCGGGAAGCCACCACCGCCACCGGGACGACCACCGCCGCCACCGAAGCCTGGGAACTGAGGATCGGGCTCCTTGCCCATGTCAAGCAGCAGCTTCACCAGAGCCATACGGCGCTGTGTCCATGTGGGATAGTCGTCGGCACGGAGCACTTTCGGCTCGAAGCCACGCATCTGCGGCATGCCGCCACCACCCTGCTGCATGAACTCCATTGAACTGGTAGTGATGATACAGGCCTTGGTCTTGCCTTCCGCCAGCAGACAGTCGGCAATAGCATCGGCACCGCCCACCTTGAACCAGCTCTCCATCGTGTCGTCCTTGCCAGGAATCAACTGTACGAACCTGGGGAAGGACATGCCACCCTGAGTTGACATCGGTGATGTGTACCAAGCCTCCTGCTGCTCCATGTCGTAGGATACGCGGCCATGCTCAATGTTACCCTGTGAGGCGAAATTGAACGGAGAATTGGGATTGTCGGCCACGCTGAACTTGAAGCCGCGGTCGGGCGAGAGATACATGTTGCTGGGGTCGGCAACGAGCGTACCGTCGGCCACGAAGCAATATCTGAATGTCTCGAAGATATAGTCGGTAAGCGTTGTGCTCCACACGCCAGCGGTGTCGCGCTCCATGACGATGGTCTCAGGCAGCATCTCACACAGCAGTTCCACTTTCTTGGCCTCGGGAGCCTTGAAACGGAAGGTGATGCCTTGCTCGCTATATTCGGGCGAGATGACGGGCCGCGGGAAGAGACGTGCCATGACACCCGGCGTGAATGCCTGTTCATTGCCAGTGGCAGCAGGTGCGGGCTTTCCTTCCTTCATGGCAGCCTCGGCAGCCTTCTTGTTGAACAGCAGGGGCAGGGTCTTGGCGAGGAAGTACTTGGCGTTCATCCACGTGTGTCCGAACTTATCGGTAGTGAACTCCTTGACGCTACGGATGCCCTTCTTGTCGAGGAACTCCATGTAGTCGCGAGCTGTGCCATAGAGGAAGTCGTCGGTGCCCACGCCAAGCCAGAAGAGGTGAATCTTCTTGTTCGTGTCGTCGGCATTGTCGTAGACGTCCTTGATGTCGGTCGAGGTGAACGAGCTGTAGCTGCAGAGATACGAGAACTTGTCAAGGTTCGTCAGACCGTTCATCAGTGCCTGGTTGCCACCACGCGAGAAGCCGCCGATGGCGCGGTTGTCGCGATTGTTGACGGTGCGGTAGTTCGCCTCGATATACGGCATCAGGTCGTTGATGAGGTCCTTGCTGAACACGTCGCCACCGAACTGCATCTGAGGTGCACCCTGTGCGGGAGCCTTTGCGAGCAGCTTCGTCGGGTTACCGTAAGGCATCACGACAATCATCTCCTTGGCCTGTTTGTCGGCAATGAGGTTGTCGAGGATGTAGTTCACACGGCCAACCTTATAGTAGACTTCCTCAGTGTCGGTAGTGCCGCTGATAAGGTAGAACACTGGATACTTCTTCTGGTCGCCCATGTTGAAGCCTCCTGCCATCGAGTTGTAGCTGGGCGGCAGATAGACGATGGCGTTGTTAGTAGCGCCGAGGCTCTTCGAGTAGTAGTGAATGTACTCCACACGTCCATGCGGCACCTCGCGGATGTCGTGCGGCAGCGTGCCATTACCCGGAATCTCTAAAAGGCTGTTCTTGAAACCCTCATTGGGGAAATACAGCGGGTTCTCGGGATCCATAATACTGATACCGTCGACCACAAAGCAGTAGGGGTACATGTCCGGGGCTACCGGGGATTTCACATCCCCTTTAACACCGAGGGTTACGGTCCACGTGCCGTCGGCACCACGCACCATTTCCTTACGGCCGGCAAACTGCACGTCGACCAGAACGGAGCGTGCCGAATCATTGCGGTACTGGAATGTCACCGTACCGTCGTTGTTACAACGCGGTTGTGCACTGGCAGTCAGCACACAGCCCAACAGCAAAGTTGATAAAAAAGTCTTTTTCATTGTACTTGGTTTTTAGTGAGTAATATTCAGAAATGAAGCGGCAGACTGCCGCACGAAGACAGGAATGAACTCCTTGAACACCTTTGTAGTAACGGTCTGTCCGCCCTCGAAATGTTCAGCCGTGTGTACTTCCGTCCATCCGCCCTCAGACTTGGGGAGATAGGTCTTCCACTCCGTGACGCCCGGTTCGGTAATCGGACTGACAAGCAGCGAGGGACCGAACATGTATTCGTACTTCTGCTGCAGCGCCACGGGGTCGTCGGCAAAGTCGAACACCAGCGGACGCATCAGCGTATAGCCCTCCTTGGCAACGCGCTCTGCGCAACGTTCGATGTATGGACGCAAGAGTTCACGCTCCTCTATGCTCAGCTTAAACAGTCGTTGAGCCTCCTCACCGTAGTTCCACGGCTCGGTATTGCTCATATAGCCATGCACACGCATCAGGGGCAGGTAGACGCTGGTCTGTATCCAGCGCAACATGCGCTCAATGTAATCCTGATTGGTGTACTGGTCGCCGGGACGGAAGAAGCCGCCAGCATCATACGTCCACCAGGGCACACCAGCCGCCTGCACGCCAAGACCTGCCACTATCTGGCGACGGAACGTCTCCCAGTCGTTGCCCACGTCGCCGCTCCACAGAGCCGAGCCGTAACGCTGGATGCCGGGGAAGCCGCAGCGGGTAAGGATCATGGGAAGTGAAGAGTGAAGCGTGAAGAGTGAAGAATTTGCTGCCGCCATACCTTCACCAGAAGGGACTCCGGTAGGAAATTCTTCATTCTTCACTCTTAATTTTTCACTTATGAGTCCCTCATACACAGTCTTGTTGACTAACAGGGGATAGACGTTACGCACCTGTTCGCCCGACCAGCGGCCACGGTTGACGCGGCGGCCAACGAGGTCGTCGTTCTCTGGCTCGGTAGCATCCTGCCACCAGGCATCGATGCCGAGAGGCACGAGTCGTTGGGAGAAGTTCTTCCAGTAGGCAGCGGCGGCATCGGGATTGAAGAAGTCAATCCAGTCGGTGCCGGGGATGTAGTACTGGTCGCGCTCCATCTCCTTGCCCACCACGGAGTTCTTGTCTATCTTCGACCACACGCTGACCATCAGACGGACACCCATGCGGTGCAGGCTGTCGGTCAGTGCCTTCGGGTCAGGATAGAACTCCTCGTCGAACTGCATGGAATTCCAGCCGTACTTGCCCCAGTACTGCCAGTCCTGAACGATGACGCTCAGCGGCATCTGTTCGTCGCGGAAGCGGTTGGCCGTCTGTAGGATCTCTTCCGAAGAATGGAAACGCTCGCGGCAGTGGATGTAGCCCAGTGCCCATGACGGCATGAGCGGACACGACCCCGTCAGTTCGCGGTAGGTGGCAATGATTTCGTCGGGAGAACCGACGAACACAGTATAGTCGACAGCGGTGGCTATGGGCGAGCGGAACACCGTCTCGTCCTTTACCTTATTATAATATAAGGTGGGGTTGTCACCTCTTGACAGTTCGGCCGTCACCGTATGGCGGCCAGCCTCTAAGTGGAGGATGACTGACGTCGTAGGCGGCAGCCAAAGGTTCTGCATGTCGATGACCGTCTTACCGTCGATAACGAGGTTATGGCGGCGGGCCATCTTCTGACCGACATCCAACAAGAGCGAATAGTCACCAGCCTCGGCAATGTCGATGGTAGCTTCGTAGAGGTTACGCTGGCGCACCTCCCGTCGGCTGCCCTCGGTAGACGTGACATTGACGACTTCCTGGGTGTTGGACGTTGGGCGTTGGGTGTTGAGTGTCAGGGGAACGGACTGATTACAGGGGTTGAACTCCGTCAGACCGTAGTTGTTCCACAAGATGCCATAGCCCTTGCTCGAAATGAGCATCGGCAGTGAAATCTGGGTGTTCACCTGCGTCAGCCGACGCGACAGCCCGCGCACATTGGCATAGCCGTCCTGGAACTGTCCGAGACCAAAGAGACACTCGTCCTTGGCGGTGGCAAAGGTCAGCGTCGCCTCACCGTTCGTCAGTTGGTGGTTCGTGGCACGGAACACGGTCCTGCCCTGCTTGTCCTGTATGGTCACCCCCTGTCCGTCGGCGTTCTTTCGTACCTTCAGGTTACAATCCGCCACCTCGTCGTGCCGGACGTAGAGCCAGTCGGGGAGGTCGTCACCACTCCCTTCCGGCGGGAGGGAAGTGGTGTACTGTATTCTGACGGCGTTGCGCGCAACGTTTTTCACCGACAACCGACCTTTTCCGAAGTCTGTTGTCTGTGCCAATGCTGCCACGGAGACAAACACTGACAGGAGGATGGCCATTCGTCTATTCATCTTATCGTCTGTAGAGTACTTTCTTGCCGTCCTTGATGTAGAGGCCGCGAGTCAGCCGGTTCTTGTCAACCTTCATGCCTTGCAGATTGTAGACCGTCTGGTCGTGGCTGCCTGTGACGTCGTCAGCCACAGCATAAATGCCCGTGGGGAGATAGCTGTCGTCGTTGGTCAGGAAAATCTCATCAATATAGATAGTACCAGCCTTGACACTCTTTAAAGTCACCATTCTTATCTTGGTGGGACTCAGCGTCTTTGTATTGTTGCTATAGAGCATATTGTTCAAATCGATGCACACGGTAGTGCGGGTGTCGATGGTATCGCGATAACCGACAACGTTGACGCTATTAGATGCCGAGATTCTGACCTCTGCGCCGATGTCCTGCGGCTCCTTCAGCTTGACGACGAGGTACTTATAGTCAGACAGGTCGACAGCTTTGTCATAGACCCAACCGGCTTGGGAGTTGGCACCCAGCTTGAAGCCATTAGTCTTCTCGTCGAAGGTGAAAGTACCAGAGAGTTTCTTGATGTTGTCAGTCTTCATGGGGAAGTAGCTCACGCTGACATGGACGGTCTCCCTGGTTTCCGTGCCGGTGAAATCGGTGTAGACGGCTTCCACATCGCCCTCCTCGTTACCCTGGGGGGCAAGATACCCATTAGCATCGAAAGTGACATCGGTGGTGTTGTACACCATCTCGCTGGAAACATCCTCAGTGTGGCCGTCCTGGAAGGTCGCCTTCACGGGAATCTGCTCTTTCTGACCAGGCATCACCTGAATGTCCTTGGAAATATTAAGGCTCTTCGTGGTGTAGAACTTCTTCAGCGTGGAACCCATCTGATACTCAGGATCCATCTTCTTTTCCTTGCCCATTACCTCTAAGGCCTTGAAAGCATAACGCTTACCGAAGACACGGTAGCCGACGGCATTGAAGTGCCAGGGGTCCTGACCGTTGCCAGGCAGTCCTTCGGAGCTGATGACGTATGACGTGGGAACGACCTTGGGCATGCGTGCCACCTGTGTGTTATGGGCATAGCAGGAGCCGCCCTGGTCCTGACGCAATGTCTCACCCACGAAGAGAGGTACAGTATCAGCAGCGAGACCGAGGTCGTTCAGCATATCGTTGTAGATTTTCTTCACCATGTTGGGCCAGTTGGGGTCACCGTTGTTCGAGCACCCCTGATGCAGCAGTATGCCCTTGATGACACCTACCTTCTGGGCCTTCTTGGCCATGTCGATGATACGGCCGTATGGGTTGCCGCCATAGTGGTTGTTAGCCAGCGTCACCCACCATTCACCGGGATTATCCTTCATCTTCTGCTTGTATTTGTCCTTGTCGAACATCTCGATAGGACTACCGCCCATAGCCACGGGAATGACACCGATTCTGACATTGGAGGGCAGTGCAGCCACCATGGTACGGCCGAAATAGTCGGTAGGGCCGAGGCCGCCATTAGGACTCACCAACGGCGGTGTGGCTGTGTACCAGTTGCCCATCTTTCGCGAAGGGTTAGAGAAATTACAGGTAGCCAACAGCTGAAAACGCTTGTCTACGTTCGTCTTGTCAACACTCTGGGGCTGTGCATTGCCCTCCATGTTCGACTGTCCGAAACAGATGTAAACATAGAAGTTCGGATCAACTTCATCTTCTGCTTTTGCGCTGTGCAGCCATCCTGCCATCAGCGCACATACAATAAAAAGTCTTTTCATTGTCCTCTTGCTTAATTTTTATTTCTTAATTTCTTATTTGAACTGCCACCAGTCTAACCGCACGTCGCCCTGAGTCTTGTCGAAGCAGATATACAGGTCGTGGACGCCAGCAGTACCATTCACCTTGGCAGCAAACGGCTTGTACTTCTCTACCGAACCCGTGCTCGTGATGACTGCTGTACCGACAACGGGGCCGTCCTGGCTGTCAAGGCGCAAGATAACGGTGGCCGTACCCGTGGCGGCAGCCGTGATGGCGAACGACTTGGCACCCTTGTCGCCAAAGTCCACACCGCGCAAACGGATGTACTCACCGTCGTCCAAGTCGAAGATGTACATATTCCTCTTACCCGTTGACTCAGGCATATCCTTCACGACACCCGTGTTCTCTATGCCCATCTTGGCACTCTTCAGGCCGAAGCCCCAGGCCATGGTCTCGGCCTCAACGCGGCGGTAGGGGTTCAACCACTGCAGCTGCTTCATCGGTTCCTGGTCGAGCCAGTAAGGCTCTTCCTGAATGGTGCCGTCAGCATGATAGGTAATCTCCGTAGCATTGACGCTGCGACGCTCATGGTGTACAAAAGTCTCAAGGTGCATCAGGTCGTAACTCTGTCCGAAGACATAGCTGTGACCCTTGAAGTCGCAGATACCGGGGTGGTTGCCGCGGTCGCGCTCTGTGGGACGCATGATGTAACCCTTTTCCACCCACGGTCCTGTGGGCGAATCGCTCATGGCATAACCCAAAGCCTCGGGACAGCAGGTAGAGGCAAAGCCCAAGTAGTAATGGCCGTTACGTTTATAGAACCACGGTCCCTCCTGATAGTGCTGTATGGCCCAGCTGGCTTTCTGACTCCAGGGCACACGGAGGTTGATCTTGGAGCCCTCATCCTTGACGGGACGCATGACGCCGTCCTGTTGATTGAGCACGAGGATGTCACCCTTAGAAGAAATCATATCCTCGTTGAGCTTGACGCAATAGACATGGGGGTTGCCCCAGTACATATAGGCCTGACCGTCATCATCGGTGAAAACGCTGGGGTCAATGTCATCCCAGTGCTCCTTCTGCCAGACGAGGGGTTCGCCCAGCGGGTCGCGGAAAGGACCGTAAGGAGAGTCGGCCACGAGCACGCCGATGCCGTGTCCGTGCAACGGGGCATAGAGGTAGTACTTGCCGTTACGCTCAACGGTCTGGATGGCCCATGCACCATTTTCACGCGAGCGCCAAGAGAATTCCTTCAGCGAAGCCACGGCACCGTGCTCCGTCCAGTTTACCATATCGGTGGTACTCCACAGCAACCAGTCGTACATAAAGAAACCGGCAGAGTTGCGCTCGTTCGGGTCGGGGATATCCTCAGGCGAGGCATCATGCGAGGTATAAAGGAACAGCGTGTCGCCCACCACCAGCGGTGACGGGTCAGCGGTGTACTTGGTCTGGAAGAGCGGCATATTGACCTGCTCCAGTCCGCGCATCTCCCACCAGTCGAAGTTGAAGAGCTTCGGTCCCTTACGGCCTGTGAAAACGAAGTACAGGTCGGCAGTAGCAGGCAGGTTAAGACCGGAAATGGTGCGGTGAGGCGAATTCAAGTCGGTAATGGTAGAGTAGTCCAGGTCGACGGTGATGGTCTGCCACTGCTCCCATCCGCCCGTGCCAGACACATTGACTGTGCCAAGGAGCTTTCCTCCAAGGCTGTCGATGCGTATCTCAATCTTTCCGCCGCGCAGACCGGAAGCCACGCGGGCGGTGAAGGTACGAGGATATTTGTTGCCGAACGCCACGTTCTGCAACTTGATATAGTCGCCGTTGTGGATGTCAGTCACATAGACACCCACCTGGTTGTTCTGCTCGGTCTTGATACCTTTTGAGAAGGCCATCGTCTCGGCCTCCACCTTGCGGAAGGGGTTGAATGTAGCGACAGGCTTCACACCCTCGTTGGTGGGCATGATGGTGGGAAAACTGCCGTCGGCATTATATTTAAACTCCTCGACGGCCACGCTACGGCCAAAGCCGCCGCCACCAGGCAGCTTGCCAGTGTGGTAGAAGAAATAGCTGTGACCCTTGTAGTCGGCTACACCGCAGTGGTTCGTGAACGACCCAGTGTCCGAATTCGGCATAATCTGTCCGGCATAAGTCCAAGGACCTGTAGGATGCGGGGCGGTGCTGTAAGAAATATGCTCGGGAATGCCACCAGCGGCATAGAGGAGGTAATACCCACCCCCAACCCCTCCCGTGCGGGAGGGGAGTTTAGATTGCTTAGCCGCTTGAGAGTTACCAGACTCCCCTCCCGCACGGGAGGGGTTGGGGGTGGGTTTCTTCATCAGCCACGGTCCTTCGACGTAACTGTCCTTATATTGTTTGTCCCGTTCGCGCTTTTCCCTCGATGGCGAACCGAAGGCCTCTTCGGTCATGTCGAGGTTCTTCACCTCTCCATCAATGCTTATCATGTCTTCTTTCAGCTTGGCGTAGTAGACGCGGGGGTTACCCCACATAATCCACGCCTGGCCGTCATCGTCAATCATAACCGTGGGGTCGATATGATCCCATGAACCGTTTTCATACAGCGGTTTTCCAATGGCATCACGGAATGGGCCAGTAGGCGTATCGCTTACAGCCACGCCGATAGCCATACCCCCCGACAAGCGGGAGTGAGCACAAATATACCAATAGTATTTACCGTTTCGCTCAATAGTCTGCGAAGCCCAAGCACGATCGTCAGCCCAAGAGAAACTTTCGAGGGCCAGGGGCGAGCCGTGGTCTTGCCAGTTCACCATGTCCTCGGTCGAGTAGACACGCCACTCCTGCATCCAGAAGAAATCGGCACCGTCCTCGTCGTGACCGGTGTAGACGTACATGCGGTCACCCACCACGAGCGGGGCAGGGTCGCTGGTAAACCATGTTTGTACAAAGGGATTCTGCGCCAGGGCGCTCGTTGCTGTCAACCAAGCCAAGGCGAGGCCAGCCAATTTGTCTTTCATTTCCATGCTTGCTTTGGGTTCTATAATACGCTGCAAAGATACGAAAGTTTCGGCAGACCGACCTTTTCCGTTTGTTTCAGAATATATAATATATGTCGCAAACAGCCATTTTCTACGGCACAGCAATGCCAACAGGGCCACCAATCGTCATTTGGAAGGGTGACATAGGCAGGCCGTTCTTAGCGAAGACATCAGCCCGGTCGGGGTTGTTTTTCCACGCATAGCGAACACGCTGCGGGTTGGTAACGGAAGAACGGATGGTGATTTGTATGCCCTGACCCGTCGCCTCGGCATTGACGAAACGACCGTCGGAGCCTGCCAACTCGAATTCATGGAGCGGGCCGTCGGTGCGCAGAGGCTGATCAAGGGTAAGCCTTACCTCACTGCCGCTGACGGTTGCCGACACAACCTCGGGCGAGAGCGTCACTTTCTTGTTCCACAGCATCCGCTCGAAACCGAGGGCGATGCGCTGGGCCACCTCCTGCTTGCGCAAAGGATGGATGTCAACCGCCTCACCCAAGTCGATGATAACGGCCAACTCGGTGTTTGGCTGACGCTTGGCGGCCAACCGCTGCGCCTCGCGCACCTGACTCCAGCCCGTGTCCTGCGGCTGGTCGCTGGGTTCCATAAAGTTGGCCAACTGCACCACAACAAACGGCAGTTCAGGCTCTTTCCAGAGCTGTCGCCAGCCAGTGATCAGTTCGTTCAGGTACTGTTCGTAGGCAAGACCCTCGCCCGTGTTCGACTCGCCTTGATACCATACCATGCCTGTCAAGGCGTAGGGGGCCAAGGGATAGTGCATGGCATTATAGAGCACTGATGGCAGATTCTGACCGCCGGCATCAGCACTTGGCGTCTGGGGCATGCGGGCACCTTCGTGCACTCGCCAATCTTCTGAGAGCAGCATTTCGGTACCGTCGTCGAAGATGAGCTTATACGGCTTTTCAGGGATGAAATGCGGCGCACCGCCCTTGGTGACGAAGCGTACAGTCAGGGCGTTATCGCCTTCGACAAGCACTCCGGCAGGAATCTGGTAGCGGCGCGGTGGGTACTGATAGCCCGTGCTACCCACCTGCTGTCCGTTCACGTAGGTCTGGTCGGCATCGAAGAGCGTACCCACAAGCAGCCGAGCCTTCTGTCCGGCATGGGCAGCGTCGATGGTGATGTGCTGGCGTGCCCAGAACGAGCCAGTATAGCGGAAGTCCTTGGTCAGGTTGACACTCTGGGGGCGTCCGTTCTGTATGCGGAAGACGGTCAGCGACGGCCACCGGCTGTCATCGAAGTTGCGGGCAGAGTAGTTGTCTTTCAGTCCAGGGTCGCTGTCTGTCAGCATCTTCTGCCAGCGGTTCTGAGCCTGCATGTTGGCCCGGTTCAGCGAGCGCACCATCTCATCGTCCTGATAGAACACAGTACGCTGCCATTCCCTCGGATGGCGCTGGCGCAGCGTGTCGGCATCGAGCCATGCCTGGATGGGGGTGCCGCCGACGCTGTTGACGATCAATCCTTGCGGCACGCCGGTCTTCTCGTACATCTCACGTCCAAGGAAGTAGGCCACAGCAGAAAACAGCCACGCATTATCCTTCGTCACCGGCTTCCAGTTGATGGGCGTAGGCTTCACGTCGCTCTTTGGCCCGTGAGTGTCGGTGTCAGTCTGTACGCGGAACATGCGTATCTGCGGGTTCTGGTAGTCGTCAATCACCTTACCGTACTGCGGATAGACGCGCTCGATGGTGGTGTCGATGTTCGACTGGCCCGACAACAGCCACACGTCGCCGACGAGGATATCGCTGATTGTGACCACGCCTTCGTCCTTCCCACCTTCTATCGTCAAGGTGTACGGTCCGCCGGCTTTCTGTGAAGGCAATATCACCTGCCATCGACCGTCGGCGTCGGCCATAGTGTCATATACCATCTTTTTAAATGTCACACTGACATGTTCGCCCGCGTCAGCCAGTCCCCAGACGGGAATCGGCTTGCCGCGTTGTAACACCATTCCGTTTTGGAACACCTGCGGCAACTGCACCTTGGCCTCCACCGCTATTGCGCTAACAAGCGCAAGAATCAATACAACTGTTTTTTTCATACCAGCGGCAAAAGTAGTGTTTTTTTGGCAGAAAAGCAACTGCTTTTTACGTTTTTTGGAGCCTATGAAACATATAGCTAAGTATCTGCAACATTTCATGGGGGGCTGTTTGGGGAAAAATTGTTACTTTTGCAGGGTGAAAACATTTACTAAAAAATTATATTATGATTGATTCAACCCAACAAAAAGGCTTTTACAAGCTCTCATGGCTCCAGCGCATCGGCTTCGGAGCTGGCGACCTGGCCCAAAATCTGATTTATCAGACTATCTGTATGTATCTGCTGTTCTTCTACACCGACGTCTATGTACTCGGTGGCGATGCAGCAAAGTCTGCCGGACTGGCAGGAACAATGTTCCTCGTGGTTCGTCTCGTCGACGTGCTCTGGGATCCCCTCGTGGGCACTTTCGTTGACAAGCACAACCCCAGCCTCGGTAAGTACCGTAGCTATCTGATTACGGGTGGTATTCCCCTGACCATCCTTGCCATCCTCTGCTTCTGGGACGGCTTCGCACCATCTATCATCTATGCCTACCTCACATACGTAGGTATGTCGATGCTCTACACATTGATTAACGTACCTTACGGTGCCCTGAACTCCTCGCTGACACGCGACACCGACGAGATCACGATTCTGACCTCCGTCCGTATGTTCATGGCCAACGTCGGCGGTTTGGCCGTATCAGCCGGTGTGCCCATCCTCGTGGCTATCTTCGCCTCGTCACAGACACTGCCTATCGAGATGGCCCTGTTCATGGGTCTCGGCTCTTTGCCCTCGTTCATTTTCATGCCGCTCGTACCGGCCATCAAGAAAAAGGTAGGTAAGAAGAACATGTTCTATATTTTCCTCACCGTCGCCATCCTGGGTATGGCCATGCTCTACATCATCAGCAAGATGGGTACCGTGAAGGAGAACATCACGCTGGTCTACATTGCCCAGTTCATCAAGTCGACGGGTGTCATCGTAGCTACCGGTTACATGTGGGCCCTCATCCCAGAGGTCATCTCCTACGCTGAATATACCACCGGCCGCCGTATCGCCGGTATCGTGAACGCCCTGACGGGTATCTTCTTCAAAGCCGGTATGGCTCTGGGCGGCGTGGTTCCCGGACTGGTGCTCGCCATGACCAACTACGTACCTGCCGAGGAGGCCACTACCCTACCGAAGGACTCCGGTGCTTGGTTCACCACCATGCTCATCTACTCTCTCGTTGGTCTCGGCCTGCTCATCTTCTGCTTCTCTCAGACCAAGGAGCGTGTGGTCATGGATCAGTCGGAATCGGAGAACGTAAAGGTCAGCGACCTGTGGATGGAGTTCATGCGCAACCGTCCTCTCCGCGTCATCGCTCTGTTCTTCATCACCGCCTTTGCCATGATGTCGGTGGGTAATGCTGCCGGTGCATACTTCATGAACGACCTCGAGCTTCAGGATCCGCTGGCTCAGGAGGGTATCCGCTGGCTCGTCTGCATTATTCCTGCCATCCTGCTGATTGTCGCCATGTTCATCATATCGAAGTATGAACTGACCGACGAGAAGATTGACAAGATCAACAAAGAGATTGAAGAAAGAAATAAGGCATGAGGAAACTGGCTTTATCATTTATCATTTGTCTATCATTTAGCCCCGTAGGAGCGCAGGCGCAGGGTTTGAAGGATGCTGTGGGCAAATATTGCCTCATCGGCGCGGCCATCAACCAGTGGCAGAGCGACGGACAGGTGCCGGAAGCGACAAAGGTGATTGACCAGCACTTCAACTGTGCTGTGGCCGAGAACTGCATGAAGCCTGAGACGCTGGCACCTGCCGAGGGTATCTTCGACTTCCGCGTGGCCGACAAATTCGTGAGCTACTGTCAGCAGCACAAACTGAAGATTATCGGCCACTGCCTTGTCTGGCACTCGCAGGCTCCTGACTGGTGGTTCACCAACGGCTATGCTGCCAGTCCTGCCTCGAAGGAAGTGGTGAAGGCGCGCCTCATCAAGCACATCAAGACCGTGGTAGGCCACTACAAAGGGCAGGTACACGGCTGGGACGTGGTGAACGAGGCCATCGAGGATGACGGCTCGTTCCGTAAGTCGCCCTACTACAACCTGCTGGGCGAGGAGTTCATAGAGATTGCCTTCCGCACAGCCCATGATGCCGACCCCGATGCTGAGCTGTACTATAACGACTACTCGATGGCCGGAGCCAAAAAGCGCGAAGCCGTCTGCCGGCTGGTGAAAAACCTGAAGGCGAAGGGTCTGCGCATTGATGGCGTGGGCATGCAGAGCCACAACGGACTGGACTACCCAAACTTGGAAGAGTACGAGAAGAGCATTGATGCTTTCGCTGCCTGTGGCGTGAAGGTGATGATTACCGAGCTCGATGTCAACGTGCTGCCCAGTCCCGAGTCGTTCGGCGGTGCCGACATTGCACAGAACTTCGAGTACCAGCAGAAGCTGAATCCCTACACCGAGGGGCTGCCCAAGGACAAGCAGAAGGAGCTGGATGCCCGCTGGCTCAGTCTCTTCAACCTCTACTTCAAGCACCGCGCGCAAATCAGCCGCATCAACCTGTGGGGCATCAGCGACGGCGGTTCATGGCTCAACGGCTGGCCCATCGCCGGACGCACCAACTACCCGCTGCTCTTCGACCGCCAGTACCAGGCTAAGCCTGTTGTCAACGAAATCATGAAGATTTATAAATGAAATCGTCATAACGAAATAACGTAATACCGAAATATCGCCATTACGACATAACGACATATCGAAATAACGAAAAAGCAAAAAAAGAATTATGAAAGCAAGGTATTTATTCCCGAGTGATTATATGGCCGACCCTGCGGCCCATGTGTTTAATGGTAAGCTCTACATCTACCCCTCCCACGACTGGGAGGCAGGTGCTGCCTTTGACGATGACGGAGGTCACTTCCAGATGAAGGACTACCACGTGCTGTCGTTCAACGATGTCGAGAACGACGAGGCTACCGACCACGGCGTCATCCTCGACGTGAAGGATGTGAAGTGGGCAGAGAAGCAGATGTGGGACAGCGATGTCGTTGAGAAGGACGGCAAGTACTACCTCATCTTCTCGGCCAAGGACTACAACGGCGTGTTCCACCTCGGTGTGGCCATCGCCGACCGTCCCGAAGGCCCGTTCATTCCTCAGGAGCACCCCATCCGCGGTGCCTACAGCATCGACCCCTGTATGTTCAAGGACGATGACGGACAGGTCTACTGCTACTATGGTGGTCTGTGGGGTGGACAACTGCAGTGGAATGTGGCACCCAGTGCGCTCTGCGGTTCTGCCGCAGAGAATAAGGTTGACCTCGGCCCGGCTCCCGACCGTAAGACGCAGCTCTACACTGCTCCCGACATGCCTGCCCTGCCCAGCCTGATGGCCCGTATGAGCGACGACCTGCTGCAATTTGCAGAGGCTCCGCGCCCCGTGCTCGTCGTCGACAAGGACGGTCAGCCACTGAAGGCCGGTGACCCGCACCGCTTCTTCGAGGCCAGCTGGATGCACAAGTACAACGGCAAGTACTACTTCTCGTACTCCACTGGCGACAGCCACTTCCTGTGCTATGCCATCGGCGACAACCCCTACGGCCCGTTCACCTATCAGGGTGTCATCCTCGATCCTGTCGTGGGCTGGACCACCCATCACTGCATCGTCGAGTACCGTGGACAGTGGTATCTGTTCTACCACGACTGTGTGCCCTCGAACGACGTCACGCACCTGCGTTCACTCAAAGTGCAGCGGTTGTTCTACAATGCCGACGGCACCATCCAAAAGGTAATTAATGAATAACCGGGAAATCATAGAAAGTTACTACCGTGCTCACAAAGACGAATTGCTCGCCTTTGTGAGTGCGCGTCTTCGTTTTAGTGACGAGGCAGAAGACTTGGTACAGGAGGCGTTCCTGCGCCTGCTCACCGGCTATCGGCTCATCAACGAGGTCACGCTTCCCAATCTGGCCTATACGCTCTGCCATCATTTGGTCATCGACTGGTACCGGCGGCGTAACGTACAGCTTGACGTTGAGCATGAGCTATGTTGTCAGACGGGGCGCGGCGAGTCGGCTGAGTCGCTGCTCTCGGTACGTGAAATCAACGAACGGCTGGAACGCGGACTGGCGCGCGTTCCCGAAAACTGCCGCGAGTTCTACCGCATGCACATCTATGGCGGTATGCAGGCCCGCGACATCTGCCAGCAGACGGGACAAGCCTACAAGTCGGTGGAATACCGACTGGGCCTTGCCCGCAAACAAGTAAGAAACCAATTGCGACACGTAATATGAAGAAGTCCCTTCTCCTCACTTTATCATTTATCATTTGTCATTTGTCATTTAGCGAAGCGCTTGCCGAGGACGGCAGCCGCCTGTGGCTGCGCCATGATAAGTCTGTCCTGTCAGACATCGTCCAAAAGATTGACCCGACGATGCCCGATGACGACGGCTACCGCATCAGCGGCAACACGGTGACGGCTCGCACACAGCAGGGACTGCTCTACGGCCGCTACGCACTGCTGCGAGGTGAACAGGGAGAGTCGCATCCCTATTTCCAGTTGCGCATCCTGAACCACTGGGACAATCCCGACGGTTCGATAGAGCGCGGCTATGCGGGAAAGAGCATTTTCTGGAATAACGAGCTGACCTTCGACAAGAGTCGCATAGAGGCATACGCCGAGGCCAACGCTTCCATCGGCATCAACGGTACGGTGCTCAACAATGTGAACGCCTCGCCGAAGATGCTCACGCGCGTATATATAAATAAGGTGAAGGAGATTGCCGACATCCTGCGGCCGTGGGGCATCAAGGTCTACCTGTCAGTGAACTTCGGCTCACCCAAGGCATTAGGCGAGACAAAGACCGCTGACCCGCTCGACCCGCAGGTACGCCGGTGGTGGCAGCGGAAAGCACAGGAGATATATAAGCTCATTCCCGACTTCGGCGGATTCTTAGTCAAGGCCAACAGCGAGGGACAGCCCGGCCCGTTCGATTACGGACGTACACATGCCGACGGTGCCAATATGCTGGCAGATGCGCTGAAGCCATTTGGCGGCATCGTCATGTGGCGCTCGTTCGTCTATGGTGCCAAGCATAAGGGTGAGGATCGTGTAAAGCAGGCCGTGTCTGAGTTTGCCGAACTCGACGGACAGTTCCGAGAGAACGTCATCCTGCAGTCGAAGAACGGGCCGCTCGACTTCCAGCCGCGCGAACCCTACGCACCAATCTTCGACCAGATGAAACAGACGTCGCAGATGGCCGAGCTGCAGATAACGCAAGAGTATCTGGGACAGAGCAAGCACCTCGTCTTCCTCGCCCCGATGTGGAAGGAGTTCTTCTCTTTCGTTTCCCCGTCGAAGCTGAAGGGCATTGCCGGCGTGGCCAACGTCGGCTTAGACAAGAACTGGTGCGGCCACCACTTCGCACAGGCCAACTGGTATGCTTTTGGCCGCTTAGCCTGGAACCCCGCCCTCACATCCCGGCAGATTGCCGAGGAGTGGCTGAAAGAAACGATTTTAGATGAGAAGTTAGAAGTGAGAAATGAGAGATATGATTACTCTCAAGACAACCAGTCCGTGAACAAAGGTAATCATATCTCTCACCTCTCACCTCTCACCTCTCACTTAATAAGCATGATGCTCCGCTCTCGCGAGGCCTGCGTAGACTATATGATGCCGCTCGGACTGCACCATATCTTCAAGTTCGACCACCACTACGGTCCCGAGCCTGACGGTTACAAGGCTAACTACCCGATAGAATGGTGCCCCGTCTACTACCACAAGGCAGACAAACAGGGCATCGGTTTCGACCGTTCTTCGAAGGGGACAGGCGCAACACAGCAGTACCCAGAGCCTTACCGCTCACTCTACGACAATATTGCCACCTGCCCCGAGCAGTACCTGCTCTGGTTCCACCGCGTGCCCTGGACCTACCGCACGAACAGCGGACGCACCATCATGGAGGAACTGTCCTACCGCTATCAGCGCGGCGTGAACGAGGTCGAGGACTTCATCGCTATCTGGCAGGAAGCCAAGCCCTTCATCGATGACCAGCGCTGGCAGGAGGTCAACGAGAAACTGAAGATTCAGTTAGACAATGCCCGCGAGTGGCAGCGGGTCTGTACCACCTACTTCAGTAGCTTCACCTTGTCCCAGTAATCCCTACATTCACCCCGTCCCTTTAGTGGGAAAGTTAGTTCATCCCCGCCTGAGCAACCTTTCGTTTGGCATACCTAATCAGTAATAGCTTGCGCTCCTCCGAAGAGCGGCAAGCGGCAAGGCGTGTCTTGAAGTCAGCGGCAGCGGCATCGAGCTGAATGTCGTCAGTTGATGAGTCGTCATCGTTGTCATCGTCATCAATGTCGTCAATGTCATCCTCGTCGCTATCATTATCGTCGTCATCTTCCAAGAACTCACGGAACAACCTACTGAACTCATCATCATCCTGTTCCTCTTTCTCACGTCTACGCTTTTCTGCAAGTTCGCGTTTGTAGGACTCTATATAGGAAGACCCCACAAGGAAGAAGTCCTGGTTGACGGGAAGCCTGAGCACCGACCACTGGTTAAAGAACGTCTGGCAGTCGTGAAGGATGGTCATGCCAATGCCCGCATCAAGGAGATTGGCAGTCCATCTCAGGTCAGCAACATTCACAATATGGCTGTTGGTAATCAGCATGGCATGTACCTGCAAGGGACGCTCAAGATCCTTATTGATAAGTTCCCGCAGCGACATGGCAGCATGGAAAAGCTGCCATATCGGACTGACGCGCTTCTCATCGCTTCCCGACTGATAATGTGTGGTGACATTATGGAACAACGTTTCTTGCAGCGGGTTTGATAATTCAAGGTCGGCCTTCTCCTTCGTACCTTCCAGCACTTCATCAATCATGACGATGGCCAGCTCCTCTTCATTGACGTAAACGTAGACGCACTTGTCCTCCAAAGTGGGACAAAGCGATTCGGGATGGGCAGAGTACACATCCGCCTGCTGTCCCATACGAGACAGGAAGCGGAAGATGGTCTCCGGAGTTTGTCGTTTGAAAACATTCAACATAGTCGTCAAAGTGCTAAGCGCTAAAGCCGACTTGCCGGCGTGGGCGCAGTTCGATGGTTTTGGGATTGAACTTCTCGTAGGCGGTCTGCACATCGACAGCCTCGACGGTCTGGTAAAGCTGCGGCAGAGCCTCAGCAGAGCCGACTGAGGAGCGAACGGCACTGGCAGAGTCGTTGGAGACGCTGAGAGCGGAGACGCGGTCGGCTAAAGCGGGGATGATGCCGTTGCGCACGTACTGCTCTATCCAGCGGGCGTTACCGAAATTCTTTGTGCGCTGCTCCAGCGTCTGCTTGATGGTGGCAAACAGGCAGGAACGGGCTTCGTCGGTAAGCACATACTCATCCTGGCTGAACACATGGCAGGCTATCTGCATCAGCTGGTCGGCAGTGTAGTCGCTGAAGCGGTACTTGTAGGGGAAGCGGCCGAAGAGTCCGGGATTGGTCGAAAGCATTGCGTCCATCTCCTTCTCATAGCCGGCAAAGACGATGAGCATGTCAGGATTGGGCTGCGCAAGCACGGTCAGCAGGCTGTCGATGGCGCGGCATCCGAAGTCCTTGCGGTCATCGCCACCGTCGTACAGGGTATAGGCCTCGTCGATGAAGAGCACGTTGCCGCGGGCCTCTTCCAACAGCATCTTCATGTTCTCCTCAGTCTCGCCGATATACCGTCCCACGATGTGGGTGCGGTCAAGGGAAATCACCTCTCCCTTGGAGAGCAGTCCCAACGAGTGGTAAATCTTGCCGAGCATACGGGCTACGGTGGTCTTGCCCGTACCCGGATTGCCGGTGAAGATGGCGTGGAACACCGCCTTGTCGCTCGTGGGCAGTCCCAACCGCCGCCGCTCAAGGTAGAACTTCGTGCGGTTGGCCATGGTGGTGATGTCGCGCTTGATGTTTTCCAGGCCAACCATTCCGTTCAGTTCGCGGATGCTCTGCTCGTAGGCTGAGCAGCCGCCCGAGAGTTTTTCTACGTCAATGTCCCCAGGCTCTAACGGGGCTGGCGTCTCAAAGCTGATGTCGGCAATGGTCCGCCTGATGTAGCGAGGCAGGATGTCGTCAGCCACGAAGCGCCGCACGTCGTCCATTCTCCAGTTAGACAGCGTACCGTTCTCATGCCCTTTCATAACGGTCTTTGCCAGCACGTCCTTCGCTTTGTCTGACAGCGTGACGCCGCTATCGATGACCGCCTCGTGGAAAGCCTGTACCAGTTCGAAGACCGTATAAGGCTTCAGCACCAACCGGCAGTTGTCTGTAAAGAAATGCTTCAGCGAAGGGAACACATCGAGCACGCTGTCTATCTCCTGCCGGGTACCGTACAGCCAGATGCCGAAGTCACCCTCCTTCCCCTGACGCAGCTTTTCGATGATACGCTTGACGATGACCTTGCCACCCGTGGCATGCAGACTGTTGAGGTTGGTCAGGCAGAACGTGAACGGCGCGCAGACGTCAATCTTTTCTGACAGCGACTCGTAGGGATTATTGCAGGTGACGTCGTACAGCGTCGAGCAGTCTATCCACTTCAACGATCCCCGAGCTATCAGAATATGGTATTTCAGTAGCGTCTCCTCCTCCAGGTCCGGCACCCCGGCGGTTTCTATCAGCAGGTTCCGGCTCAGCCGCAGCTCCTTGCCGTCCAATGCTTTGCGCACCTCGTTGTAGACACTTAACTGTGTCCTTGCCAGCACCTCCTGTCGCAGGGCACCTGTTCCCGGAATACAGGCAACCTTCCCCCAGGTCTCGTTCGTGTTACTCAGACAAGAGTCCAAGATGTCTTCCAGTCCCAAGGGCTGACACATCCTGATGTTCTCGACCTTGACGTGCAACCGCTGATCGACGGTCAGATCCGCCCGTGTCAGCGTCTCGTCCTTCTCGCGTATCAATAAGGTGTATTTGCCGGGTACCCAGACGTGGCGGCTGGTGATGACGGCCTTCCATGTCGGCCACTTGTAGCTCAGCGAGGAGAACTCCTTGCTGTTGCACATGGGATAATAATCTTCTGAATAAATGGAACAGAACAGGCTATCAGTGTAGTCAACGTCGAAAGAGGCATCCTTGACAGAGAGTTTGACGGTCATTTCGTTGGCGGAGTAAAGAGCCGCGTTGCTGGTAGTCAGTGAGACTTTGATTGCTGAAAAAAAACTCATAAATGTGTTGTGATAAGGTTGTGTAAATATCCTAAAACAATCGCTCAGTATAGAGCGCAAGAGTCATAGGGCAAAGCCGTTTAGCTATTGCCCGGTAAGTATCTATAGAGAGTCTTTCTTTAGAGATTCTCTATCACATAACCACGTAATTCTTGTAACAAAAAGTCAAAGAACACCCGACAAAGCTTCGTCGCATCGCTTGCGTGCAGTACACAGTTGTTCAGTCCATAGCCTTGAGGCTATATCCTGCGCTGTGTCGCCCAGCGACCGATTAAGCATTTGTTGGTTTCTTTTCTCATTACGTTTTTTTATGTGATAGTTCGTTTAATGCGATTTGGTTGCAAAATTAAGCAAAACACCAGAAACCCAATCATACTCACCAGCGTTTAACACAACTTTAACACTTCCCCTTGTCCAAGGTAACTACGCTTGGTACCCTCTGCCACTCCGCGATTTCAACCTACATACGCGAAACAATAAAAAAAAAAGTGCGCCCCCGCGCCCCCTTTTGAGTAAACCTCCTGAATACCAGACGAATAATGGGTGCACACTTGACTAAAAAGTGCGCCCCCACCGTGCACCCACCGTGCACCCAACGTACACCCAACGTACCCCACAACTCATCCCACAACGTACCCCACAACGCGACCCACAACGCATCCCCTTAATTATTTGTCGAGTCAACGAGAATTCAAAATAAGTATTAACTGGGTCAACCCTTATCGCAAATAAGACTGAAAGTAGCCAACTACATCGTTAAACTACAGCGAAAAATTGCGAGCTGTGCGGTTGTAGGAGGCCACGCTTCCAAGCGTGGCAGCCGCTAAGGTAGTGGGTGAAGCTTCCAAGCTTTGCGGCAGGCATCGCAACATCGTTTCACACAACTACTGCCGTTGTCGGGCTTG
>Ga0310786_10003264_pt1 | contig 23781 bp, 20 predicted proteins | sample AusTroGonzalo_MG_FD_203881 | JGI IMG/M metagenome (GOLD analysis project Ga0310786, IMG submission 203881) | Bovine rumen microbial communities from tropical cattle in Woodstock, Queensland, Australia - Gonzalo_03 (v2) (version 2) | ecosystem: Host-associated > Mammals > Digestive system >...
CTACTATGACATAGAACATGACGTAATTGTCACGATAGAAGAACTGTCTCTTCTCAAGTCCTCCGAATAGCTTGGATCCAGGACGTATCATGTGGCTGTATGGGAACTTTTCCAGGGACAGAGCGGCTTTTTCAGTGTCACTGACGAATTTGGATGCAGCTGACTGATTCAGCAATACGTCCCTTATGTAGTCGCGAATGGATACTACATAATCCTGAGCATCACCAGACAATTCGACTGTACTCATTCATCCCTGATCCTCTTGAAGAACTGATGCGCTTCCTCATTCCTTCCGTCGGTCTCGGATCTTTTGAATCTCTCTTCGAGTTCAAGGTCCAGCAGTAATTCCTTGATTCTGTTGTACGCTTCGATGTTGATCAGTACCCTGGAACCGTAACCGTTCTTGGTGATGTAAACAGGTTGGTTTTCAGATAATTCGAACATTTTGGAAGTGTTCCTCATTTCGGTGATTGGTACTATTTGAGTCATCATGATGGGATGGTTTCACAATTATATAACATTATAATGTACACAATTATGTACATAAAATTATCGAACATAAGTATTGATGGTTGTAAATTACCTTCGGAAATCTATGTAAGTTGACATTGATTACCGATTGTGAAGAGATCAATCGCTCTGTAATCCAGTGATGGGATTTGAATCAAAGAAGAGCCAGCAATCAGATTTTTAGAGTCAATGAGTGGGCCCCCCCGAACCTGGACCAAGAAAGGCCAGATCGGAAAAATAAAAGTCAATGACCTCTAAAAACAGGTCATTGAAATGGTTCAAATCCAAAAGATCCAATGACATCAGATAATGTGATGTGTCAGGTTTTGCATGAGGGATTATTATATGTACTGCAATTGCATTACATGATTGATGAGCATGGAAATCGTTCCCAATGAACCCAAAACGGGTACTTTTCAGATGAGGATAAACCCAGAATACAAGAGGCAGTTAGAGGAGACTTTCGCCAAATGTGGGATGACACTCTCTGAGGCAACGAATGTATTCTTCCAAATGGCTCTCAATATCGGTGGCCTTCCTTTCAACGTCAATTTCGATCCGAAAATAATCCTCAGCGATAGATCGGTAGCATTCCTGGAAGGCGAATTCCGGAAAGGTCTCGAATCCGCTGAGAATGAAGGTTGGATTTCCGAGGACAAAATGCGTGCCAAATACAGGTGAACTCGATGAGAATCGAATATTCTCCAGAGTTCGACCGTAGGTTAGAATCGTTCTATCAGTACATCAGAGATGAACTGAACAGTCCCGATACAGCTGTCCGTAATGTAAACCGTATCTTAGATCAGTGTTCTTTGTTGGCTATCATGCCTAATATGGGGATCGGCATCTATACGAAAGAGGGCAGAGATACGGGGATGAGGATGCTGATAATGGCAAATCATGTCGCTATATATCGCATCACAGAGGAATATATCGATGTCGTCACTCTCCTAGATGTCAAGACAAAAGAATTTGGTGAGGTTATGGAGGAGATCAGACAAAAAGTATCAAGAAACAAGATGTGATAGGCGGATACGGCGAGGTTCATATCATAGGATTTGAACCACAGAAGAGCCAGCAATTAGAATTTTAGAGATAATGACAGTGGGCCCCCCCGGATTTGAACCGGAGTCAGTGGCTCCCGAAGCCACAAGGATACCAAGCTACCCCAAGGGCCCACATGAGCGGACAAATAATATTCTGATAAATACTTAACGAGACCCCAGACCGATGGTCTCTTCTGCTATCTTCAAACATGACAGAAGATCATCCGCTGTATTCCTGAGGGACCCTGCATCCTCCGACTCCGTGTAGAATTTCAGAGTGTTCCCATCCACGGTGGCCCTGACATAGCCTGCATTATCCGGATCCAATGACCACATGACATTCTCTGCGGTCCTGTGGTCAGGATATTCGAACTTTAGTTCCAATGACAGCATTGGCCCCGAGTAGAAAGAATGCCGATAAAAGGTTGATGCCGGGGATGGACCCGGCCTGACAGTTTCAGCAGGCGAAGTATCCGTGCGTCCTGAGCATGCGCTTCTTGACCAGATGGGATCCGAAGAAGTAGATGCATGCGACTATGGGCATCCATATGAGCGCCGTAAGTGCCAGATCGTTGATGAATACATCCTGGAACAGCTCCATCGGGAATTCCGATATGCCTTCCCACAGAGAACCGGTGAAGGGCAGTATCGTTCCGATGAACAGAGCGAGGAGCGCTGTCACGACCAGTGCCTTGCAGGACCAGGTCTGGAAGAACGGCAGCTTGTTCGTACGGACGATGTGTATCGACCATACCTGCATCCAATACTGCTCGATGACCCAAATTGCCTGGAACCATGCCTCTAGATTGGTGCCGCCCAGATCCGCCCTTCCCAGGATCAGATCGGCCAGAGTACCGTAGGTCCCCGCCTGATACAGGACAACGCCTTCCGCATCCACAACATCCACGGTGGATATGGAGCTGAAAATGACGAATATCATGAAACCCCAGGTCATCAGATCCGTGATAGGGCACATGGGCCCGTAGTGGAACATGACGTTCCTCAGATTGACTGCGTCCCATTTACGCGGCTCTCTGACGAACTCGTCCTCGACCTTGTCCCAGGGGATGATGAGGCACGCGAAATCGTTGATCAGGTTGAAGATCAGGATCATGACCGCGCCCACAGGCGAGAAGTTGAACAGAATCGTGGCCAGGATGAGCGAGAACATGTACCCGAAATTGATGGAGCCGATCATCTTGACGTATTTGATCGAGTTAACGTATACCTTCCTTCCCTCGATGGCACCGTCCTTGAGGATCCCCAGGTCCTTCTCCAGAAGGATCATGCTCGCAGTCTCCTTGGCGATATCCGTTCCTGTATCCACGGATATGCTGACATCGGCATTCTTCATGGCCAGGACATCGTTTATTCCGTCTCCCATCAGTCCCACGCAGTGGCCGTTGTCGCGCAGTGCCAGGACTATACGGGATTTGTTCTCCGGCGTGAGTCTCACGAACACATCGTTCGTCTCGACCACTTTCCTGAGTTCCTCATCGCTCATTTCGTCTATCTGCGGGCCGGTGATGATCACTTTCCTTCCGTCTGTGGCTGCCAGCTCCTCGACGGCACCGATATCCTTCTCCAGGACATCGCATTGGATCCCTATCTGCTCGCATACATAACGAGAGACGTATTCGTTGTCCCCGGTGAGGACCTTGACCGCTATGCCGTACTCGTTGAGATCCTTGATCGCATTCTTGGCTGTCCTCTTGACCGGATCTGTGAACACGACGAAACCTGCGAAGGTCTGCTCCGACTCGTCCTCCGGGGAGAAATCGGTCTTCCCTGCAGGGAAATACTTGTGGGTGACACCCAGGACGCGCATACCCTTGTTGCTGTACCATTCGACCAGACCCAGGATCTTGCTCACGGTGGATTCGTCCAGATCCTTGATCTCCCCTTTCTCGTCCAGATACCTGGTTGATATCGAGAGGATCTCAGGTACCGCTCCCTTGGTGACCATCAGATTGACCTCGTTGTCCCTGCTGACGATGACCGTCGCCCTTCTCCTGATGAAGTCGAAGGGGATGTCTCCGATCCACTGGTAGTTGTCCAGCTCCTCTGTCAGATACTCGTTCTCGGCATGCTCCTGTATGGCCCAGTCGATCTGATTCGTGGCGGAGGTCAGTTTGGTGCTGTTCAGACAGACCAGCTTCTCGACCAAAGAACTCGGGACGCCGTAGATGTCGTTGTTCGATTCCACTGAGATCCTGTTCTCCGTGAGGGTACCGGTCTTATCGGAACACAGCACGTCCATCGCTCCGAAGTTCTGGATAGCGTTGACGTCCTTGACGATGACCTTCTTCTTGGACATGTCCACCGAACCTTTGGCCAGGTTTGTCGAGACTATGGTGGCCAGCATCTCCGGCATTAGGCCGATGGCAAGTGAGACGGTGAATTGCAGAGCGGTCCTGAAATCTGATTCCAGGAACTCGCCTGCGTTGAGATAGCCCTTGGTTATCATGATGATGAAGACAGGAGGAATCGTGTAGAGCATCAGCTTCACGAGCACCTTGACGATTGCGGTGCTCCCCTTGTCGTATGTGGTCTTCACCTTCTTGGTGGAGAGCTTCTCGGCCATCGAACCTATGACCGTGTCGTCCCCGACTGCGATGACGATGGCCTCGGCGGATCCGCCCATGACGCTGGTCCCCATGAATGCCATGTTGTTGCATTCCAGGATGCTGCCTTCGGGATTCACTGGTTCGGAATACTTCGTCGCGGCGTCAGATTCGCCGGTAAGGGCGGACTGGTCCACTTTCAAATGGTTGGATTTGATGATTCTGACATCCGCGGGGATGACGTCCCCCGTATCAAGGATGAGGATATCGCCGACCACCAGGTCGCAGGAGTCCACCTCCGTCTCCACGTTCTCACGGCGGACCGTGATGATCGTGGTCACCATGTTGATGAGTTTGGAGGCGGCCTTGTTGCTGCGCGACTCTTGGATGAACGTCATGGTTCCGCTGACAAGGATGAGCGTGGTCAGGATGTAGAAATAGATCATATCTGGCTCATCGCCGATCTCATATCCGATCCCCGGGATCAGCCATATGATATCGATGGCCACTAAGGCGATTATGAAGATGTTGACAAAGGAGTGGTAGAGCCTTTTGAGGATTATGTGGGCATTATGGTTGGACACCACGTTCTCCCCGTACTTGATACGGGAGGTCGTCAGTTCCTCGTTGTAATGACCCTCGATCCTGCTGTCATATTTCTCGATGATCTGCTCGACATCGGATGATGCCGCTTCCTTCATCCTCTGTTCCGGTGAAAGAGAATCCGTTACCACAAAACACTTGTATGGTATTCAATTCTTAAACATGTCCCTCAGCGAAAAATGCTATTTGTTCCTGTAGGGGCGATGATGTCTCTGACGGGACAAATGATGAAACCTAGGGACAGATTCACTCCGACAGACCGTTGGAATCGTGGGCCTGCATCTCGAACATCTCGATTATCTCTCCGACGGTGGTGCACTGCTCGGGCGCCTTATCATCGCGGACACGCCCGGTGAACCTCGGGAACCTGATACCGAGGCCTGCATCTTCCTTCAAGACGCCTTTGGCCGCCGTGTGTATCGGACTGAGGGTTATCTCGGCCGCCACGACCTCCAGGACCGTGGTGGGGTTGAACCATACGTCGGGGATCATCTCCGCATCGACCAGCTTGGGCTTCTGCTCGGACAGGCCAGAATTGAGGAGCTCGGGCATGGAATCCAGGAACGCATCGTCGAAACCTGTTCCCAGCTTGCAGACGGTCTCGAACCTTCCGGTATCCTCGTTGAACGCCGCCATAAGCAGGGCGCCGTACTTTCCGGCCCTCTTGCCCATTCCGTAGAACGCTCCGACGACCGACAGGTCGAACGAATCGGTGAGCGCCTGCTGGTAATCCTTCTTGTATTTGATCCAAAGGAAGCCTCTGGAACCCGCCCTGTACACAGATTCGGGAGCGATGGATTTGGCCATTATCCCTTCGCATCTGGCCGCGACCGCGTTGTTGAAGAAGTCCTCGCCTTCCTCCGGTCCGTTGACTATCCTCATGGTGGTCATCTGGACCTTGTCGCCTATATCGAAGGATGCTTCCAGCTCGGACCTGCGGTCCAGATAGGGCATGTTGGTCATGTCCTGGCCGTCGCGGTACAGGATGTCGAACATGAATATCCTGACGCTGACCTCTTTGACGGCCTCGTCCATCCCGTGCTTCTTCCTGCGATGGGTGACCGCCTGGAACGGGAGCATGAATCCTGTTTCCGGATCCACTGCGACGCATTCGCCCTCGATGATCATCTCTCCGTAGCGGCAGCGTTCCCTGAGCGCCTCGGCTATATCGGGGAAATTGGTGGTGAGGTTTTCGAGCCTCCTTGAATAGAGCTTTACGGAATCCTTACCGATGTGCGCCTGCACCCTGATCCCGTCGTACTTGTACTCGATGGCACATTTGCCTCCCATCTTCGTCACCACTTCGGAAACCGAAGGGAGACGTTCCGCCAGCATGACTTTGATAGGATTTCCGATGGTCACCTTGATGCCGTTGATTGCATCCATTCCGCCGTTCGCTATGGTCTCGGCGACATATCCGATGTCGCATGTGACGTTGAATGCACGCTCGATGGCAGGCCTGTCCTCTTTGGTGGCGAAGGCTTCGGCCAGCGCATCGAGGATGGTCATATCCCCTGCGCCTACCCTCATCCTTCCGGTCACGATCCTGCAAAGGTATCTCGCCTCTATCGGACCGGAATCATGGAGGAGATTCGCCAGCAGCTTCATCTTCTTCTCCTGCGAATCCTTGCCCTCGGCATCCTGGATGGCCGTGAGCCCCTTGTACACCCTGTCGACGGTGAGCTCCTCCGCGAACAGCGTCATCTGCTTCTTCTTCGAGATGAGCTTCTCGGCGACCTCTCCTGGGTCGCCGGTCTTGATCCACAGCTCCTCTGCTACGGAATCAGGGGATCCTGATGTGAACGATATGGCCTTAAGCACCAGCTTATCGGCCATTCCCAGCTCCTTTGCCACGAAATCGGGGTGGAGCTTTCCCTGGGACAGATAGATGATATTCCTGAGCTCGGACTTATCGACACCGCGGATGAAATCCGCCAAAATGGAGGTCATCTCCAGACGGCTGCCCGTCGCCTCCAGCCTGTCGAACGTCTCAGCGAGTTCGGAATACAACATAGATGACCCGATGGTCGGAGGCCGTAATAATTGTTTACTCGTAATCGGGCCAGAAGACGTCCAGATTGCGCTGTCTAGTATCAGGCACTATCGGCTTCCCCATCTTCAGCTCCATATTGAGCTTCTCGATGCTGGCCTTCATTGTCTCCATCTTCTTCTTGCTGGTGGCCTCCGCGGCCTCGTCCATTGTGCCCTTGGCTATCATCACGTAAACATCGCCGTCGTTCTTCCTTCCGGTACGTCCCATCCTCTGGATCGTGCGTATTCCGGAGGGCACCGGCTCATAGAAGATGACGGCGTTGGTACTGGATATGTCCAGCCCCTCCTCGCCTACCGAGGTCGCGACGATGACATTGATCTCCCCCCTGCGGAGACGGTCGAGCATGGCCTCCTGCTCCTTCTGCTTCATGCCGTCCTTGGCCTGCCCTATCAATCTGGAGACCTTCGCGCCGTTGATGGCCGACAGCTTCTTCACCATCATGTCGCAGGTGTCCCTGTACTGGGTGAAGACTATCACCTTGGATTCAGGGTCGTCGATGAGGATCTTGCTGACGATGGACATCGTCTTAGAGACCTTTGGATGCTCCACGTTCGTGGAATCCACGATCTTCCTCATGTTGATGTACTCCTCGCGGGAGATCAGCTCCTTGGCCGACCTTCCTCCTTTCTCCTGCTCCGCTTCCTCCTCCAATTTGTTGAGATAGATCTTCAGAGGCGTGATCCCCTGGGTCTCGGCGAGCATTATGGCATGGGAGATCTTGATGCTCTTCGAAGTAAGTGACAGACCTTTGAAAGTGATGGCGGTCTTCTCGCCGCTGCTCACCCTCATCTGCAGCATGTTCTGTATCTCCAGCAGGTGCCCTCTGGTGGGAGGCCTGGCCGGATTCATCAATTTGAGGCTGACCAATTCCTTCACGTAACGGTCGAGCTGCTCCCTCAGAAAGTGGTCGATGGCGACGAGATCGTCGGGCAGATTGAGCATCAGCTTGATCACATAGGTGTCATGTACATAAGGTGCGACATCCGGATCGTCCTCGAATCTGGCGTCTATCCTCTTGAGGTTGAGGTTCACGCAGACCTCCTTGATCTTGTTGATGTTGGAACCGGGGGATGCGGTCATCCCTATCGAGCGGATCCCCTTATGGCAGTGCTGCGCCACGGTAACGTATGAGTAATCGCCCACGCCCCTGTGCGCCTCGTCGTATATGACCAAAGAGAAGTTGTCCAGGCTGTACATTCCGTTCTTGAGGTCGTTGGAGATGGTCTGGGGCGTCGCGATGATGACATCGTTCTTCTCCACCATCTCCGCTCTCTTTTTAGGAGCGATGTCGCCGCTGATCTCGCAGATGCTGTGGCCCACCATCAGGTCCCTGAAGGTATCGACATGCTGATCCAGAAGAGGCTTGGAAGGGGCCATTATCAGGATCTTCCCTTTCGAAATGAATTCCACTGCGATGAATAGTGCGACGATGGTCTTACCGAGCCCGGTCGGCAGAATAAGCAGAGAATTGGATGCGATACCTCCGTTGGCCATGTTAACCTGATATCTGCGCTCCTCCACCTTGTCCGGCACTATGAAGGGATGACTGACGAAGACCATCGTCGGTACATGGGCGGACATTCTGAAAAATGTTATCACGGCCATACCTATGAAAACGGACGACTTATGAGCACAGGCCCGAAGAGGAATCAAATTAGTATATGTATGACGAACGAGATGACGGAACGGTGTATTTTTGACAACCGAGAACGCAATAGAGGTATCGCATCTCGTCAAGACATACGGCAACTTCACAGCCGTGTCCGACATCAGTTTCGATATCGCAAAAGGAGAGTTCATGGGCCTCCTAGGTCCGAACGGCGCAGGGAAGAGCACAACCCTCAAGGCCGTAACCGGACTCCTTAGGCCGACCTCAGGGACGATCACCATACAGGGCATCGACATCAAGGATCATCGCAACGCGCTGGCACATGTCGGCAGCGTCATCGAGACGCCTATGCCCTACGGCGAGTTCACCCCCGCGGATCTCCTGCAGCATGTGGGCCGTATCTACGGCCTCGACAAGGCAGAGATCGCTATCCGCGCACGCGACGTGCTTGAGGAGATGAAGCTCTGGGACTGGAGATACAAGAAGATCGAGGGTTTCTCCAAAGGAATGAAACAGAGGCTGGTCATCGCCCAGGCCCTTCTGCCCAATCCGGACATCATCGTTCTGGACGAGCCCACATCCGGTCTCGACCCCAGAGGGATGGTGGAGGTCAGGGAGATCCTGAAGGGTCTGAAGAAGAGGGACTGCTCTCTCCTGATCAGCACCCACATCCTCAGCGAGGTATCCGAACTCTGCGGATCCGTCACGATGATACGCGACGGCCAGGCCATACTCTCCGGCGATGTGACCGAGCTTCTGAACGGTAAGAACAACGGCTCCGTGACCCTGGAGATCAAGGTCCTCAGGGATATCGGCCAGGAATTCATCACGGATATCGGCGGATGCGCCGGGGTCGGCGGATGCGAACAGATGGGATCCCATATCCTCAAGGTGGAGTTCTCGGGCACTCCAGAACAGCAGACGGATCTGATCGCCATGGCGTTCAATTCCGGACTGGGGCTCATGAGCGTCAACGAGACAGGAAAGAGCCTGGAAAGCCTGTACATGCAGATGACGGCCGACGAGGAGGCGATGTGATGTTCGGAAAGAAGAAGGACGAAGTGCTCGAAGAGGGCACCCAGCCTGTTACCGAACCTTCCCCCGATGATGAGTACGACCGCCCAAGGGGCACGTGGGCGGACAGCGGATACGATCTGTCTGATGAGGAGGCGCACCGCAATGTCAAATACAAGATACCGAACGTGTTCTCGCAGACGATCACCATGTTCAGGACCCAGATGTCCCTTTATTCGAAGCGCAAATTCATCTACGTGATACTGGTGATGGCGATCCTTATCCCCGTGATCTACTACATGACCAAGGATTTCATGTCCTTAGGGTCCGCAGTGACCACACCCAACGGAACAGGTCTGATGGGTCTGCTTATCTGTCTGTATCCGTTCATGATCGCTATCGTCACCGGGTTCCTGTGCGGATCCTCGGTACCGTCGGAATTCAACGACCGTTCCGCCTACATGAACATGGCGCTGCCCATGTCCAGGACATCATTCATGCTCGGAAAGTATCTGGCCGGACTTGTCATCACCGTCGGGATCTTCGTCTTCGCTTACGGGATGTCGATGGCCGCCGCCCTCATGAAATACCAGTACTTCGAGGAGCAGGCACTGATGAACTCCTTCGTGCTGCTGGTCATGTCCGTTCTGGTTTACACCTCGTTCTCGTTCTTCCTCGGAAGCGTACTCAAGCGCGGCGCCAACATCCTTTCGTTCCTGCTGATGATGGTAGTGATGCCTGCGGTTGAGATCTATCTGCTGTTGAACGAAAACATCGACGGCACCACTTACGCACTGTTCCCCAATCTTATGTCGGACAACATGGTCATGGCACTGGGCAGCAACCTGATGGCCTCGCCCGGCGGTACGATCAATCTGATCACCAGCGGTGCGATCACTACCCTCACGGCTGATGCCGATCTAGCAGCAATGTGCGGCGTTTCAGTCGTTTGGAGCGTAGCATTCCTGATACTGTCAATAGTCGCGATCAACAGGAGGGAGATGTGATGACGAAGAAGATTCTTGCGATCGCTGCAATAGCGGCGTTCCTGTTGGTATCCATGATGCCGATGGCCGTCGCGGATGCCGATGACATCTACACTGAGGAAAAGACCATCAGATCCTCCGCGGTTATCCTTAAGCACTCGACCTGCGTCGCCATAAGGAGCGCTACGATCTCGTACCAAACGATGTACGTTTACGAGGAAGGCGCCGACGGTTCGATGAAAGCCTACATCGCGGACCCTCAGAAGAACACTCCCGGAAAATCTCTGACCCAAATAACCGGCGGAAAAAGCTATGAAGTCTATTACTACGGATCCGAATACGTAGTCACAGACTACTTCACGATGGGCCCCAAGGAGACAGCCCTCGGAACATACTACTACGATATCTTCGTAGAAGAGGCGGAGACCGGGAAGCTGCTGATCAACAGCGTCGTGAACGACAGAGGAATCGAGAAGTTCAACTACTACGTCAGATCCTTCTCCGAGACTGGATTAAACGACAGATATTGCTACGTCGGAGTGGTGACCAATCTGGATCCCAACGAATACGGATACCAGGTCACAGGGAACAGATACGATGATTCCTCCCTGTACTACGAGATGGAGATGAAGCTCACCATCGTCCATTACACCGGCAGCCCGACGCTCTATGTCGGACTCTGTATCGTCGTGGTGGCGTTGGTCGGAGCAACTCTGTTCATGTGCGGCCGCAGACCGAAACTCTAAGCAAACAACCGGGGCCCAAACCCCGGACTTTTCTTCAAAAATTGGAAAAATGGATGGGGCCGAAGCCCCTGTTAAACGTTTAGTGGCAACCGCCGCCGCAGGACGCGCATCCGTCGAAGTTGGGGTTGCGGATGGTGAGTCCGGTTCCGAAGTTGGGATCGTCGATGAACTCGATGACGCATTCGTCGAGCTCCTTCTTCGTCTCATCATCGTAGTACATCTCGAAGCCTTTCGCGGTGGTGTCGACGATGTCGCCCTCCGCCTGCTTCTCCTGGAAGGACATTCCGAACTGAGGTCCCGAGCATGCGAAGCCCGCGACATAGATCTTTATTCCGTATCCAGTCTTCTGATTCTTCTCAAGCAGATCGGTGATGAACTTCTCCGCCTCGGGTGTTATTGTTACCATTGGTATCAGACCGTCCTAACATCGTCCACAATATAAAACATGGCCTTGATGCTTCACGAATTCGAACGGATCAGTAGTCCACTCCGAACTCGTCCGCGAAGGCCCTGAGTGCGTAGGATTGAGATCTGGTCATGGACATGTACGATCCGATCATTATGCTCTCCAGGATCTCGTCCTTGGATGCCCCCGCTTCCCTTGCGTGCTTTATCTGCACCCTGAGGCAGTGCTCTCCGCACACCGCCGCCGCCGCGGATATGGCGCACAGGAACCTGTCCTTCCTCGGTATCGCGGCATCGCTCCTGTCCAGGATGCTCTTGCTGAATTCCGCTGAAGGTACGAACATATCCGGACGCTCGCTCAAGATCTTGTTGCTCACTGGTATGAACCCGTAGGCCTCTTGGGTCGCCTTCAGGATCTTATCGGTAATCGCACGCTGCTCTGGATTCTCTTCCATGGATGCCGGAATGGTAAGGAAAGCAATAACCTTTATCGAAGCCTCATGTCGGTTTTTCCCGTAAGAGATTCGTTACGCGTAACGGTCTGCCTTTTTATCCAGCGCCTGCGCAATCCTTTCCGCTTATGCAAAAGCAGGAGATTGAATGGGAAACGAACCTTGTCTTCAGGAACTGTTCTCCTCTATCGGGAGAGAATACGGCTTCGATATCGTGAATGCCGCGTACTGCTACGAGAGCGACCTCAAGATTGCATGGAAACGCTGCGGGTCGAGCATTGACTTCTGGGTCTGCGACTATCTGCGCGATGCGCCGGAGGATATCATGTCATCTCTCGCCGTAACGATGTACCGTAAAATGATGGTGGATACGGATTGCCAGTACCCGGAGAACGTGATATCCTATCTCGACAGCGACTGCTTCGTGAAGAAGAATCAGGAGAAATATCTGAACAGACAGAACGGCCTCATCCCGTACCATAACGGATTCCACAAGGACCTCAGGGAAAGCTACGAACGGCTAATGGACGCCGATCTCGTGGACGAGATCCCGCGCCTTTTCCTAGGTTGGCTGCCCATGAGGGAAGAACGCTCGGTTGGACGTTCCAGCAAACTAATGAGGGCAGTATTCCTTCAGCGCGGATTGGATTCCACGGAAGTAAGCGACGACCTGCTGGACTTCTGTCTGTACTCCCAGATAGCATCTGTATCCTTGGAATTCGCAATGGAGCCGGAAGAGAAGAAGAGAGAATATCTGGAAAAGATAGCCAGCTATCCCGGCCATAAAACGTATGAAAAAATCCTGGAAAAGAACGACCTTAGCGTGAGGGAAGTGTCCCCCTGATGCTAACACGCCTTTTCATGGTGACGACGATGACGCCGATCTCGAGGCACTGACTTACACCGGGGGTATGTGTCGGACCCCACGTTGACCCCCGGTCACGGCTGTGACGACACGTCACAAGCTCCCGCGGGAGCCCAACAAAGTTGGGATGAGGCCGCTATCCGCCGTCCCGTGCACATGGCGATCATCTGTCACGCCCCTTCGCCGGTACGGCATGACATCCACCTACCGTCGAGTATTTAAATAATGCATCAGGAAGGACAGAGTTGTTAAATCCTGACAGCAGTAACTGATTCGTATGAACCACCTCGAGATCGACACGAATCTGTGTATCGGATGCGGCAAATGCGCCAAGATGTGCATGAAGGGCAACATCGAAGTGGTAGACCGCAAGGCCAGAGAGACCGGCAAAGGATGTCTCGAATGCTCACATTGCGTATCATCCTGCCCCAAAGGTGCGATTAAACTCATCCCGAAGAGCAACGGCGAAGGAGGATTCTTCAGCGACATCAAAAAGAGCAAATCCTTCGACGGCGGGATGATTTCTGAAAAGGACCTCAAGGACCTTTACTATGCGATGGACCACGGCAAAGGAAGATGCGAATTCGTCACTCTGTCCGGAAATGAGCTCAACGCTCTTATGGAGACTGTCTGGCACATTGTCAAGGACCGTGAAAAGGACACCCCTGTGGTAAAGGAATGGGCAGCGTGGAGGGACAGCAACAACGTGCTCCAGCCGAACCCTGTTCTTTGGAACGGAAGCCAGGTGCTCTTCATATTCACTGACAGCATCGACAGGGCCCTGATCGCCTCGAACAGGATGGTGGTCAAAGGCCTGGACCTGGGGATCAGAGGTTTCCACTCCAATGTCATAATGACAGCATACAGTTTGGACAGGTCCAAGATGTCTGCGCATTTCCCCGGTACCTCCAAGGAACTCAAGATGGCCTATGTCATAGGGCATGCCAGACGTCTGATCGAGCCCGCAGTCGGTCCGATAACCAAACTCAAGGGCCTCTTCGGGAATCACTGATATCGACGTTTTTCAAATACGTCATTCGTCGATTAGATTTGACATATACACTCAAAACTTGCTATTTTTGTTAGACATCTGACGAAAACTACGTATTTCGTAGTAATAATGATTAAGTGATACGAAATTCGATTAAAAAATACAATAATCAGTAGATAATTCTGCACCAACTAGTAAAGTATTATAATAAGGGTCATAGATGGGGATGCATGAAAGGACTACTGACACCCAACTCTGTGGCCATCATCGGTGCTTCCAATGATGAGACCAAGCTAGGTGGAATGCTTCTGAAGAACATGATAAACGCCGGTTTCACCGGCAAACTGTACCCCGTCAACCCCAAAGGTGGGGAGATACAGGGACTCAAAGCCTACACATCCATCACCGAGATTCCCGAGCCCGTGGATCTCGCCGTTATCTCAATCAAAGCCGCCTTCGTCCCCGACGAGATGGCGAACCTGAAGAAGAACGGCTGCCACTGCGCGACCATCCTCACGGCAGGATTCAAAGAGGACAGCCCCGAGGGAAAGATCCTCGAGCAGAAGCTCGTCGCTGCGGCAAAAGAGGCTGATGTGCAGTTCTTCGGACCCAACTGCTTCGGAAACATGAACCCCTGGGCCGGTGTCAACGCTACCTTCGCACATCTCCTGCCCCGTAAGGGACATATTTCCATATTCTCACAGTCTGGAGCTGTCGGATCGTCCATCATCGACTGGGCATACTTCAACAAGATCGGTATCGCCAACTTCGTCACGTTCGGTAACAAGGCCGACCTCGACGAGGCCGACATCATCCCCGAGATATCCGAGGACCCCAACACGAAGGTCATCGGAATGTACTGCGAGGGAATCTCCAACGGACACAGGTTCGTCAGCGCTATCGAGAACATGCCTGTCGAGAAGCCCATCGTCGTCTACAAGTCCGGAAGGACACAGGCAGGGGCCGCGGCAGCATCGTCGCACACCGGATCCCTGGCAGGGGCCGATGCAGTCAACAATGTGATATTCAAGAAGCTCAACGTCTACAGGGCCAGCACCCTCGAGGACATGTTCGATGTCCTTAATGTGTTCAGCTGCTGCTCCGAGATGGACAAGGGCGGACTCGGTATCATCACCAACGCCGGAGGACTTGGAGTCATGTCCGCTGATGCGGCATTCGATGCTAAGAACGTCTACGCCGTCAAATTCTCCGACGAGACCATCAAGGAGATCAGGACAAGGGTCCCCACCGTCGCCGGAGTCACCAACCCCATCGACATCCGCGGAGACGCGAAACCCGAGTACTTCAAAGAGGTCATCGACATCCTGTCACTCGACCCCGAGGTCGGAGCACTGGTCATCATGGGATCCCCGCTGGACACAGCGGACCTCGAGGCTGTCGCTCAGTCCATCGTCGAGATCAAGGACCAGATTCCCGTGCCCTTCGTCGTCTGCTTCGCAGGCGGTCACAAGTGCGACAAGGCCAACAGCTACCTCAAGGAGGCAGGAATCGCCACATACCCGACGCCTGACAGAGCGATCCACGCACTGGACGTCCTCAGGACATACACGATCAACAAGGAGAAGAAGCACACACCCATGGCCTACCCCAAGGTGACCGGCGGCGGAAGGGAAGCTGCCAAGAAGATCATCGATGCCGCCAAGGCAGAGGGCAGGGACTCGCTGTCCGAGGCCGAGGGCAAGCAGATCCTCCAGGCATACGGTGTTCCCACACCCGGCGAGGCAACGGTCAACTCCGCTGACGAGGCCGCGAAGGAATGCGACAGGATCGGCTATCCCGTCGTCATGAAAATCGTATCCCCCGACATCAAGCACAAGACAGATGTGGGCGGAGTCGTCGTAGGGGTCAAGAACGCCGATGAGGCTAAGGCCGCCTACACCAAGATCATGGACTCCTGTACGAAGAACGTGCCGGGCGCCAAGATCGACGGTGTCTCCATCCAGCAGATGGTCTCCGGTCAGGAGGTCATCCTCTCCATGATCCGCGATGTCCAGTTCGGACCCGTCGTATCATTCGGACTCGGAGGAATCTACGTGGAGATCCTCAGGGAGATCTCACAGGCCCACGTTCCCATGACCGAGGAGCAGCTCGATGAGATGATCACATCCACCAAGGCATACAAGCTCATGTCCGGTGCAAGGGGACTCGCCAAATCGGATATCCCCGCGATGAAGGAGGCCATCAAGAGAATCGCCCTCATCGCCGTCGAAAACCCCGAGATCCACGAACTGGAGATCAACCCGGTCATCGTGCAGGTCGAGGGCAAGGGAGCCTACGCAGTAGACGCCCTCGTGACACTCGTCAAAGAGTGATCCCGATCACTTTACCCGGGAGGAGACTCCCGGGATCATCTTTTCAGTCATTTCCATTTTATAACTGGATTCCATAGACGGAACGATGACTTCCGAACTCGTCTTCGTCGGACTGGGCCTCAGCGGCACAGATGGAATGACAATCAAGGCGCTCAACGCACTCAAGGAATGCGACAAGATATACGCCGAATTCTACACCTCTTTCCTCATCGGGACGAAGGTAGAGGATCTGGAGGAGGTCATCGGGAAGAAGATCAAGATCCTTTACAGGGCCCAGGTCGAGGAATGCGATGACATCATCAAGGATGCTCTGGAGATGCGTGTCGGCTTCATCACCCCCGGGGATACCATGTCGGCCACCACCCATGTTGACCTGAGGATCCAGGCCGCGGAAGCGGGCATTCCGGTCAGACTGATCAACGGTATAACCATATTCTCCGCATGCCCCACGGTGTTCGGCCTTCAGAACTACAAGTTCGGAAGGGCGGTCACTTTGCCTTTCATAGAACAGGGATACCACCCCAAATCACCTTACGACCATATCATGCAGAACAAGAAGATGGGTCTGCATACGATGATCCTTTTGGACATCCATGCCGATGAGATGAGGTACATGACCGCCCACGAGGCGATAGAATGGCTCATCACCGGCGAAGAGAAGTGGCAGGAGGGCCTGATCGATGACAAGACCATACTCTGCGTTGCATCGCAGGTCGGATCCCCCACCGAGAAGATCTTCGCGGGATACCCGCAAGACCTATTGAAGATGGATCTAGGAGAGCCCCTATTCACATTAGTGCTCCCTGGGAACCTGCACTTCATGGAGCAATACGCACTGGTCAAATTTGCCGGGGCGCCGGAAGAAATAATCGAGGACGAATGAGAAAATCCAGCGAACTGGGTCATTTCCCTCATTAACTCAGATTTACATTAGGATAGTTTATCCAACTTTATTAAATACACTGGGCTTGATTCAGTACCATCTAGTTCAACTAGGTGATTACAATGAAGATGAATACAAAGATTCTTGCGGTTGCAGTTGTCGCAATGTTCGCGATGACAGCATTCGTCTCTTTTGCAGACGACAGCGATGCGGCCAATAAGACCTACCACCTCTACACCGAGGTTATCGATGCTGACGGTAACACAGTGGCATCAGGCTGGGAATCATTCGAGTGTGAACAAAACAACTCCGCATGGGCTGCAGCAGCAACCGTTGCTTTCCAGAAGGTAATGGGCAAATACGTCAACGATGTCAGAGACTACTACATCACCGGAAACGACGATGGAGTCTCAGTCGTCTACGACGCTTCAGCGCTCTGGCCTGCGACCTACTACAACAAAGACGGCAAGTGGGCATGGGTCGAGGATACCAAGACAGCATATGTCGGTGCAGACTCTTCAGCAATCATCATGTGGGATCCTGCCCTCTACGGAACACTTTTCTACGCAGACGAGCTCCCCGTTGGAGCAGATGCCAAGAACTTCATCCACGTCGAGCAGAGCTGGGGCAGCTTCTGGGCAAAACTCCCGTCCACCGCACCTAACGGATACGGCGGAGGCGCGGACTACACCCTCTACATCGTAGCGGCTGTAATCATCATTATCATTGTTATCGCAGCTGTATTCTTCCTGAAGAAGAAGAACGCTTGATTTCATGATCAGCAAACCTTTTCCTAAACCCCTTACACCTCTTTCCGACTGGTGATATTCTGAATGATGGAGCCGTAAAGACCGGACATTCGCCGAGGACGGCTGAACGTATATTCCAACTGAAGGTCAGATTCACTCTGGCAATTATACTAGTCGGCGTCATAATAGCGGTCGTGCTGGCAATCAACACGACTGAGGCCACCCAGAATCATGCTTCCGGGATTCTGATAGATTTCGATGAATACGATGTCACATGGTATGAAGCGGACCTCAATGAGAACAAGGATCCCGTGAAATTACTCATGGAGGCATGCGAAGAAAAAGAATACGCTCTGACCATAGATTCCAAAGGGACCGTTATCGAGATAAACGGAGTCGAGAACGATGGGTCCAGTTCGTGGGGACTATGGTATGTTGAGAACGGCGGGAGCACCCAATGGATCAAATCCGACAGTTATGACATAGACGCGAGTGCGTATGCGGCGGTAGCATGGGCATTCAGATCGGAAGGGAACATCCCGACGGTCGCTGTCGACTACACCGGAGTCTGCGTATACGGGTACAGCCAGGCCCACAAGATAGTGACCCTCTCCCCCGTGGCCACGGAATCCGTGGCATCGCTTAACGCCTCCAATATCATAATCGGTACCGATTATTACAGCAACTATCCCGACAGCATCAACCAGAGAAAGGCGACGGGAGAGATCACAGTCACAGGGACCTACACGGACCCCAACTACGAGATCGTGGTCAAATTGAATCCAGACATGATCGTTGGCGACGGATCCCAATTCAATCAGGTTCAATTATGCAAGACCGCAAGGTCGAACTTCAGCGCAGTCGTCCTCTATCCGGGGGACGATATTCAAACGATTTACAATAATACATACATCACCAGCATCGCGATATGTTACGATCTGGCCTTTGATATGGTGAAGGAAAACGACGACACCGCCATGGAAGAAATCGACCATGCCGTCACCTCCGTCCCGCATAAGGACATCAAAGTGATGGTGGCTCTGTCAGCGGATGCCTCACCGTATGTTGCTGGAAGCGATACCTACATAGACGACATGCTTGGCAAGATCTATCTCACAAACGCTTTCTCATCCTTTGACGGTTGGTCCCATATCAACACTGAAATGATATCTAGCTACAACCCCGACTTGATAATCATCGTGAACGACCAGTACGAGGCCACACAGTCTGATTGGGACATAATGTACAACAACCTCCAAGCCATGTGGAGGGCCACCACAGCGTATGCCAACAAAGAGATCTACCTTCTGACAGGAAAATCCACAGACCTCGCATCTCGTTCTGTCCCCAGATTCCCGCAGATGGTGGAGCTCCTGGCAGAGATTTGTTATCCTGACGCATACGATTTAGAGAGCATGCCCAAGTATCTGGGCGATAATTACACTGATTACTTGGTCTACACCAAGCATCTAGGATACATCTGAGGAGTTGAAATGAATAGCAAGAAGATCATAACGTTCGGTGCCGTTCTGGCATTGGCATTCGTAGCTATTCTCATCGTGAACTCGCAATCGGACTCGGATGCATCGGACCGTCCTGGCGACCTCCTCTATGACAAAGGAAACGGTGAGGTCAGATGGTTCGAACACAGTGGAACAGGGACTGTTTCCGAAGTTATAGTCTCGACACTGAACAGCAACGGCCACCAGGCCTCCGTATCCGGATCCACGCTCACGGTAGATGGGAAGAGCAGCTACACTGTCGGTACCGGGATCGCCACTTCTGATGACGTAATAAACATACCCGGGACCTCGTCCGTAACCGTGACGTCCACCTGGATCGTATACAAATGGAATGACGGAAGCTGGGAGCCTGTGAGCGACCTATCATCGCAGTTCGAGGGCAAGTACGCCATCGGATTCTATCCTGATGGAACCGTGCCTGCCGAGACTCCGGATCACCAAGCGATCACCTGCATGGGTAACGATTCGACCATGCAGTACTACATGAACACCAGCGTCTCATCCGATAAGCCTGAGTTCGTGTGGGGGAACAACGGATTGCACGGAGTCTGCGGTTCATACTCTCAGCCAGTAACAGCATCTGGATATGTCTTCATCAAATACGGATATGGGATGAAGCAGCTCGCCAACGATGCCTGCCTGTCATGTATGGACATCTATACAGGCGAAGAGAAATGGTACTTCTTCTTCCCGACCACATACTACGAGGTCACGACCTCGGCGATCATCGGTGACTACATCTATGTCCAGTCATCCTATGGGAAAATCTTCAAGATCAATTACAAGACTGCAGAGGGAGACATGACCAATTCCCCTGAGGTCACAACATTCTACGGTGTCCCGGCAATCGACTCCGATGTAGTGGTTCCCAGCATAATTCCGGATTACGTCCACGGTAAGGCGAATGCGGACGGATTGACATCGCTCAGCTACAATTCAGGAGTGATCATATCCAAGGGAGTCACGGGAATGGTCTATTGCTTCGACCTCGATCTCAACCCGATCTGGTCGACCCAAACATTCGGTGTCAGTTACACATACGCGGCCAGCATCGACGAAGAATACGTCTATGCAGGACAATACGACGGACACCTTTACATAATCGACAAGCAGAACGGAGAGCTGCTGTACGACCAGAAGGTGTACGAGAACACCAGAGGAAAGAACCCCACAGGATCCGTCTGCCCGGTAGCCATCCTGGAATACAACGGCGAGAAGTATCTGGGATTCGCCTTCAACGACGGTCTGGTAATGGCCGCCACGGTATACGGAGTCGCTGTCTACAAGGTCGTCGATAACGGTACGGTATCTCTCCAAGAGGTAGCAAAGATAGACTCCGAACTCGGATCGTTGAGCGGTTACCTGACCCCTATAATACTGGGTGATTTCGCAGGATTCTATTTCTCATGCAACAAGAGTTCGACGCCGACCGTCGGACGCATAAGCGTGGACGGGGAGCTCGAGATCCTCTCGACCGGCAACTACGTGACCCATGCCGCCCTCGTGAACATGAACGGGGAATACCTGGCCGCCACCAGCTACACAACCGGTCAGCCCATCATGCTGTTCGACTTCTCCGGAAAGAGGATCGGAGAATACTGGCCTCCGGAAGAGTACTCGGACTTCTGCATGACGAACGCCATCTTCATCGACGGATACTATTTCGCGGGGAACGATGTGTCTGTATTCTTCGTCAAGGGAGGATTCGATGAACCCAGGAAGACCGAACCCGTGGAATCCAACAATCTCTGGCTGGTGCTCGGGGTGGTCGCGGGAATCATCATAATACTTGTCGCGATCTATCTCATCCTCAGGTTCGTGTTGAAATGGGAGCACCCGTACACCGATCTGAAGGATCACATCGGGCATTTCCTTTACGGAGAGGATTACACCCATAACACCCTGCGCAGGCACAGACTCTGGATCGTCATGGCCTTCGGAATCATACTGACTGTGATCGTTTCGATCATATCGCTCTGTCTAGGGCCGACGTCGATAATGAATCCGATAGATATGTTCTCGGCACTGTTCTCGGCCATAGGAAAAGGCGGACAGAACCTGACATACGACGAACTGATGGTTTACAGCGCAAGACTGCCCAGGACCCTTGTCGCATTGGCCGTGGGAGTGGGACTGTCCATCGCAGGAGCGATGTATCAGGCCATCATCAGGAACCCGCTGGTCGACCCGTACATCATGGGTGTCAGCTCCGGAGCCGGAACGGCGGCCATCGCCGTCATCGCATTCGACTTCACGTTCTTCGGACTGTTCCCGTCGCACTCCATCTACCTTACCGCGATCTCTGCAGCGATCGGCGGAATACTCGCTTTCGCATGCACGATGATACTGGCAAACAGGTCCGGAGGATCTTCTGTCAACTATGTCCTTGCAGGAGTCATCATCGGATTGGTATTCGGAGCCGCACAGACGCTGATGCTGACATTCGCCGGGGACCGCGTCTCCGGAGCACTGTCATGGCTCTACGGATCGTTCGCCGAGATCACATGGTCCAAGGTTTGGATCGTGTTCATCCCTGCTTTGGCCATATCATTCTCGGCCTTGTTCTGGGCCAGGGAGTTCAACTTGGTATTGTTGGGTGAGGATCAGGCCAAACAGATGGGTCTGAACGTGAGGAAATTCAACATCATGATGCTCACGCTCGCTTCGATACTCACGGCCATTTGTGTGGCATTCTGCGGAATCATAGGTTTCGTCGGATTGGTCATACCTCACCTGTGCCGTATGATGCTGGGCGGAGACCATCGTCTGGTCCTTCCTGCATCCATGGCCTTCGGCGGATTCCTGATGATCTCCGCCGACCTGCTATCGAGGATGCTGATCATCGGATTCGAACTGCCAGTCGGAGCCATCACCACGATCATAGGTGTGCCTGTGTTCGCTTGGCTCCTTATCAAGAGGGGGAAGATGTATGACGGATGATTTCTCAAACGAGGTCCCGCTCCTGGAAGTGAAGGAGCTGCACAAGTACTACGAGGATGGTTATCACGCCGTCAGGGGAGTCTCCTACAAGATCGGGACCGGCCTACTGGTAGGTCTGATCGGACCCAACGGTTGCGGTAAATCTACGATGATGAAGTGCATCAACAGACTGCATGACATCTCAGAAGGCGATGTGCTCATAGACGGAGAATCCGTCAAGGGCAAGACTCCCAGCGAGATCGCCAAGATAGTGGCCAACGTCCCGGCGGAGTTGAAGGCCAGTTTCGGACTCACCGTGTACGAGACCGTCATCCTCGGAAGATACCCGTATCTGAAGAACATGTGGTGGGAATCGCCGGAGGATGAATCCTTCGTCGTGGATGCCCTCAAGAAATTCGGAGTCTACCACCTGAGGGACCGCCCGCTGAGCATGCTCTCATCCGGAGAGAGGCAGCGTGTGCTCATCGCGAAAGCGTACGTTCAGCAGCCCAGATTGATGCTGGTCGACGAGCCCACCTCCCACCTGGACATGAAGTACAAGCTGGATGTCATGGAATATCTGAGCGCCATGGTGAAGAAGGATATGACCATCCTGGTGGCGGAACATGACATCTCCCTGATGGCCAGATACTGCGACCTCTGCATCATAATGAAGAAAGGAGAGATCGTCGCCATCGGAGAACCGAAGGAGGTCATCACCCCTGAACTCATCGAGGACGTCTATGAGGTCAGCGCATCCGTAGGTCTGGACAAGGACGGGGAGCTGTTCGTACTTCCGAAGAGGTACAAGAGGGAGCACGACATCCTATAAATCAGGTCAGCAATCCCCAGCCCATGGCGAAATGCATCCTGGTGCCCAAAGCGGACGGTGAATCCGTCCGTTCTCGTCTCATGTCAGAGGGCATGCTGGACTTCGGCTCCAGGATCCGCAGTGAAGGGGAATACCTTCTGATACCTATCCTATGCGATTCCTTCGACGGCTATGAAGTGGTCGAACGCGACCTGGATAATCAGCAGAAGAAGATCACGGATTATACGGAAATCGCCGATGTGCCAGATGAATTGAGGAGCGTACTTCCCAGTTCATTCGACGTGGTCGGGGACGTAGCCATGATAAAGATCCCAGAAGAAATCTGGGAATACAGGACAAACATCGGGGAGGCCCTGATAAAGGCCAACAGAAACATCCGCGTCGTATTCCACGATTACGGAGTCAAAGGGGACTTCAGGATCAGGGATCTGGAAAAGATCGCCGGAGAAGGTTCTTCGGAGACCGTTCACAAAGAGTTCGGAGTGAAGCTGTACACGGACCCTTCCAAGGTCTACTTCAATCCTCGTCTGTCCTCTGAGAGATCCAGGATCGCTGGGCTCGTGAAAGACGGGGAGACGATCATCGACATGTTCGCCGGTGTGGCCCCGTTCGGTACGGTGATCGGCAAACTGGCACATCCTTCCGTGATATATTCTATAGACCTCAATCCAGAGGCCGAACGCTTCGCCCTCATCAAT